>Ga0302320_10000578_pt1 | contig 87207 bp, 82 predicted proteins | sample Bog_T0_3_FD_202130 | JGI IMG/M metagenome (GOLD analysis project Ga0302320, IMG submission 202130) | Peat permafrost microbial communities from Stordalen Mire near Abisko, Sweden - Bog_T0_3 | ecosystem: Environmental > Terrestrial > Soil > Wetlands > Peat | place: Sweden: Abisko, Stordalen Mire...
TCAAGGCGAACGGAGAAGACATCAAGGTCGTGCAGGAATTACTGCGACACGGGTCTAGTCGAGTCACGATGGATGTCTATGCCCAAGCGCAGATGCCCGCCAAACGTGCAGCGCAGCATAAGGTTGTCGAGATGGTCAGAACGCCGGTATTGCCATCTACGTCTCAAAGGAGCGCTTAAGTGCTCCCCAAACTGCTCCGCGGAAATAACTGGGAAAATCGCTAAGTTATTGATTATATTGGCGTCCCCGACGGGATTTGAACCCGTGTTATCGCCGTGAAAGGGCGGTGTCCTAGGCCGGGCTAGACGACGGGGACGCTCTAAAGGGCAGAGATCGGCTGTAAATGCCCGGTTGCGCCCTTATCAAGGCTATCAACTTGCGGAATGCATGTCAAAGACGGATTTCCGATGAGACTGTTCCGGGCGACCTCACTTCGACGCCAAAACCGCACGCCGGATGAGCCGCCAGGGGCTGGGCGCGGGGCTCATCGGACATCCGTAAACGGAGAGCAAGAACTGGCCCCTGAACGCTGGCGTATTCTAAAACCAGTTGGCGTTTGTGAGTTTTCTGTCGGGCCTGAATGAATCAGGTCTTGGCTTTTTTGAGTCGGAGATTAGACTCGGGGCGTCAGACAACTAGCATGAAACAAAGCAATTCTGAGCCGAGATTCGATTTCTCGGATGGGACCCGGACGCAAGACCGCTAGCAGGAATGATCTCGAGCGAGCGATTCGCCCGATGCCCTTCGGGGCCGTCTGCAACGCTCTCGGCGAAGGAAGAATCGAGGGACGAAGAGCACCATGAAGCGAGTTCATGAAATGGCTGGTTTGATTCTGGTGTGTCTGGCCGGCTCCGGATGTCAGATTAAGCCTGCGGCACCTCCCGGAGCGGGGATGCAGGCCATGCCCGTGCAGACTGTCGCGGTGGCGCTTTCGCCCGTGGCTCAGAGCAGCGACTACGTCTCCACCATCAAGTCGCGCCGGTCAGTGACACTGTTACCGCAGGTGAGTGGAATTCTGACCGAGATCCGGGTACAGTCCGGCGATCGCGTCAAAGCCGGTCAGGAATTGATGACCATCGACCCACGCCAGCAGCAGGCCACTGTCGAATCGCTGCGCGCCACCGAAAGACAGAAGAAAGCGCTCTTCGACTACAACACGATCGAGCTCGACAGGCAAAAGAAGCTGTTTGAGGCCGGGGTGACCAGCCGCGATGTCTACGAGCAGGAACAACAGGCCTTCCAGAATTCCAAGTCGGACTATGAGGCCGCGGTCGCATCGCGCAAGACGCAGGAACAGCTGCTGGACTACTACACCATACGCGCTCCATTCGATGGAGTAGTTGGAGATGTTCCGGTACACGTGGGAGATTACGTCTCGCCTGAGCTCTCCACTGGCCTCACCACCGTGGATCAGAACAACGGACTTGAGGTCTATATCTATGTGCCGACGGAGCGGTCGGGCCAAGTGCGGATGGGTCTTCCTATAGAGCTCCGGGACAATGCCGGCAATCTGCTTGAGAGCACCAGGATCGATTTCATTTCAGCGCAGGTGGACAGCACGCTTCAGGGGATTCTGGTCAAGGCTCCGGTTCATGCCACGCCGGAGATTCTGCGCAACTCTCAGATGGTGAACGCGCGGGTCATCTGGAGCACGTCGCCCATGGCGGTGGTTCCGGTGCTCGCGGTAACTCGCCAGGGCGGACAAAGCTTCGTCTATGTTGCTCAACAACAGAACGGCCAATTCGTGGCCCATGAAACACCGGTGATGCTGGGCGACACCGTCGGCAACGCCTATTCGATCCGGTCAGGGCTTGCCCCGGGCCAGCGGGTGATCGTTTCCGGCACCCAGTTCCTTGTCAATGGAATGCCGGTGATGCCGCTCGGCGGCTGAGGAGCCGCTTCAGCCTTTTGGAAGGCGAAAAGGTCGTGCAATTCAGGCGAATAGTGCAGACGTTGTTTGCTCCCGAGTAGAGCCGAAAGGAAAGAGAGCTTACTTTGTTCGTTGATTTCTTCATTCGCAGGCCTGTGTTCGCCACCGTCTGCGCTTTGCTGATCATTCTCAGCGGCGCGGTGTGCATTCCAAATCTTCCCATCGCGATGTATCCCACCCTGGCGCCTCCCCAGGTCTCGGTGACCAGCGAATACGTGGGCGCCGACGCGGAGACTGTCGAAAAGGCCGTCACCATTCCGCTGGAAGAGTCAATTAACGGAGTCGAGGGCATGCGCTATATCAGCTCTTCGAGCACTAACAGCGGAGCCAGCTCCATCGATGTCACGTTTGACACAGGGTACGACCTGGACATCGCCGCGGTGGACGTGCAAAACCGGGTTGCCAGCGCGCAGGGCCGCCTGCCCGGCGAGGTAAACTCCACCGGCATCACCATCACCAAGTCCAACTACGATTTTGTATTCGGCGCCGGATTTTATACTCTCGACGGGCGCTATTCAAGCGAATTCATCTCCAATTATCTCGACGTCTACGTAAAGGACGCCCTCAAGCGCGTGCCCGGCGTGGGCGACGTGATGATCTTCGGCGAGCGCAAGTATGCGATGCGTGTGTGGCTCGATCCGGTTCGATTGGCAGCCCGCAGCCTCACAGCGACCGACGTGGTGAATGCGCTCATTGAGCAGAATGTTGAGATTCCGGCCGGCGCGCTTGGTCAGCCGCCCTCCGACGCGAATCAGGCGTTTCAAATTCCAGTACGGGTGGTGGGCAGGCTCACCAGCCCCGAGGAGTTCGACAATATCGTCGTGAAAAACTCGGCCAACGGCCTAGTCCTGCTCAAAGACGTGGGCCACGCCCAGGTGGGCGCCGAGGACTACAGCACCATGCTGAAATACTCCGGTCACGAAGCCTTGGGAATCGGCGTCCAGCAGCTCTCCAACGCCAACGCGATTGATGTGGACCGCAGAGCCAAGGCTGCGCTCGTTCAGCTCTCGAAAAGCTTTCCTCCGGGGCTCAACTACGCGATCGCGTTCGATTCCACCACCTCGGTGTCGGACTCGATTCGCGAAGTTCTTTTCACGCTGGGCGAAGCCATCGTCATCGTCATCCTGGTCATCTTTTTCTTTCTTCTCGATTGGCGCGCCACCATCATTCCTGCCGTCACCATCCCCGTTTCCCTCATCGGCACGTTCATCTTCGTCAAAATTTTCGGTTTCTCCATCAACTCGCTCACGCTCTTCGGCATCACGCTGGCTACAGGCCTGGTGGTAGACGACGCCATCGTGGTGATCGAGAATGTTCAGCGGCACATCGCGATGGAGCATACCGATCCGCATGAGGCTACGTCGCGCGCCATGGGCGAGGTTACCAGCGCCGTCATCGCAACTTCGCTCGTGCTGATCGCCGTGTTTGTTCCGGTCTCGTTCTTCCCTGGCACCACAGGCATTCTTTACCGGCAGTTCTCTCTCACCATCGCATTCGCCATCGCTATCTCGGCCTTCAATGCGCTCACGCTGTCGCCGGCGCTATCCGCGATGTTTTTGCGCGGCGAAGAAGACAGGCCGCATCAGCTCGATTTTCTCCACTTCCGCCCCCTCTCGCGCGCCTTTTCGGGATTCATCCACGGCGCCGACGCTTCAATTACCTGGATGTCAAGCACCTATGCGCGCGTCATTCACGTGGCGCTGCGACTTCGATACTTATTACTGCTGGTCTTCTTCGCCGGCCTTGGAGCAACGGTATGGATCTATAACCGCGTTCCCACCGGCTTTATTCCACAGGAGGACCAGGGTTATCTCATGGTGATCGTCCAGGCGCCTCCTGGCTCCTCGCTCACTTATACCGCTGCCTTGGCCGATCAAGCCGGCGCGATCATTCTCCGTGACCCGGACGTTGCAGGTGCATTTTCCATCACGGGATTCAGCTTTACCGGCGCCGCATCGAATTCCGGACTGATGTTTGTGGCCACAAAGCCCTCCGATCAGCGGCGGGGCAAGGGACACTCGGCCGCCGATATTGTCGGCCGCCTCTCGCCCCAGCTCATGCAGTTGATGATGATGCCGAATGGCGGCCTGACGGCCGTCTTTGAGCCGCCCGCCGTGCAGGGTGTCGGCTCATTCGGCGGCTTTCAATTCATGCTTCTGGACCAGGGCGGCAACACGCTGAGCGACTTGGACCGCGTAGCGCATCAGATAGTCGGCGCCAGCCGGGCGCAGAAGGATCTGACCGGACTGCTTACCACTTTCTCCGCCAACGACCCCCAGGAACTGGTGCGGATTGATCGCGACAAAGCCAAGGCCATGGACATTTCCCTTTCGCAAATCTCCACCACTCTCAATGTCTTCATGGGTTCGGAGTACATCAACGACTTCGACTACAACAATCGCACCTACCGCGTTTTCGTGCAGGCCGATCAGCCCTTCCGCATGAAGGCCGGCGACTTGCACAGCTATTACGTGCGCTCCGACGCAGGCCAGATGGTCCCGCTCGACAATCTTGTCACGGTCACGGAGAGCGCCGGGCCGCCGGTCATCAACCACTACAACCTCTTCCGTTCGGTTGAAATCGACGGCTCGGCAGCTCCCGGCTACAGTTCCGGACAAGGTTTGACCGCGATGCAGGACCTCGCTCAGAAGATGATGCTGCCGGGCATGACCTATCAATGGACCGGACTTACGCTTGATGAGATCGAGTCCGGCGGCAAAGCGCTGATCATCTTCGGGCTCGGCATCCTTGTGGTTTATCTCACGCTCTCGGCTCAATACGAGAGTTTTGCCCTGCCGTTCATCATCCTGCTGGCTGTTCCCATGGCGGTACTCGGCGCGCTGGGCCTGGTGTCTCTGCGCGGCCTCTCCAACGATGTGTATTGTCAGATTGGCCTCGTCATGCTCATCGGCCTGTCGGCCAAGAACTCGATTCTCATCGTGGAATTCGCTGAGCAACTGCGGCGCAAGGGCCGCTCGATTGCTGAAGCAGCCATTGAAGCCGCGGAGTTGCGCCTGCGCCCGATTCTCATGACCTCGTTCGCATTCATCCTCGGAGTTCTGCCGCTTGTGTTCGCCACCGGCGCCGGCTCGCTCGGCCGCCGTTCTGTGGGCACTACCGTGATCGGCGGCATGTTGCTCTCGACAGTCCTCAATCTCATCTTCATCCCTGTGCTCTACGTAATCCTGAGCCGGCTGCTGAACCGGGGCCGCACAGACGGGGCAGCTCACGTTCCGGCCTAGAACCGGTTCCATCAATCGAGTTTTGAAAGGTCACGGCTTCAGCCGTGCGAGAAGATTGTTTATAAACTCGAGGGCTTTAGCCTCCGAGAGATGTCTTCCTGCTTCCGGCCCATATCTATGCAACGGCTTCGAGATTCTTTGCAGTCGTGGGAAAGACGCCGGCAGTATCGGCTTTTCTTCCTTCGAACATCCGCGGCGGCCCGGCATCATTGCTCGTCCCGGTGCGCAATCAGGTAATCTTTGATGCGGTCGTAGACCTGGCTCGGAACGACTCCCTGATCGAACAGATCCTGCTTGGTGCGATAAGGCCTGAAACGCACAATCCGCCCCGCCCACGAGGGCGTCATGCCCGGCACCTTCATCAGCTCGCTCAAGCTCGCGTGGTTGATGTCGACACGAGCTTCGGGAGCAGGAGCGGTTGCCGATGTCCTCGGCGCTCCGGAACTGTCGCGATCCTGGTTCTGCGCCTGCGAGCCGGAAAGAACACACATGATCGCAATTCCCGGCCACGGCCATTTGATCGTTGCTCTCATCGGACCATTCTCCGCCTGGTCATTCCCGTTTCGCAAGCCCTCTCCGCATCCGCAAGCCAGATGTGCCTCCGGTCACACCACGACCCTTGCAAACGGCGCTAAACTTGGCCTCCTGAATGGACCGGACCGCCCCTCTGGCGGAATGGAGAAAGAAGGATAACTCCATGGCAAATACGCGTCGTGAGTTTCTGCAGACAACAGCAGCCCTGGCGTTGGGCGCCGCGAGCGGAATTCCCGCCTCAGCTTTCGCCGAGTCCGCCGTGGAAACACCGAAAACTGGTCTTGAGAGCGCGAAGTCCCAGTCGGCGATTCCCACCGGCTCCGAACCCGCCATCCAGGTCCCCACCATGAAATTCGGCGGCGTCGATATCGGCCGCCTCGTTCTCGGCGTGAATCCCCTCTATGGATTTGCCCACTATAACAACAACTTCAGCGCTTCGATGAGGGATTGGTACACCCAGGATAAAGTCTGCAACGTACTCCACCGGGCCAATCATTTCGGCATAAACGCCTATAACTTCGTGGATGTCACCCGGTCTCGGCAGGACCTGGCGTGCTTCCGGGCCGAGGGTGGCAAGATGCACCTGATCATCCAGGTCACAGCAAAGGACGATCCGGCCGCACTGGTCAGGGACCTCCAGCCGCTGGCGTTGCAAAGGCGCGGCGAGGAGATCGACAAGGCCTTCACCTGCGGCACGATGGCCGACGAAAGGGAATGGTGCAAACGTGCTCGCGACCTCGGTGTGCTGGTAGGCGTGGGCACGCATAGGCCGGAGGTGATCGAACTGGTCGAGCAGCAGGGCTGGGACATCGATTTCTTCTCCGGTTGTGTCTACAACCGCAACCGCTCCCCGGAAGAGTGGCGGCATGTGCTCAACGGCGAATTGCTCGAAATGCCGGGCGATATCTACATGCAGAGCGATCCGGCTCGCATGTACAAGGTCATTCGTCAGACCCCGAAGCCCTGCTTCGCATTCAAAATTCTGGCAGCCGGCCGGGTCGACGACGCACATGTGGCCGAAGCGTTCCGAACCGCATTTTCAAGCATCAAGCCCATCGACGGCGTCTACGTCGGCATGTACCCCAGAATTAAGGATGAAGTCCAGATCAATGCGACTCTGGTCCACGACATCCTCACTCCTTCATCCTGAGCGCCTGCCAACCCGAGAGACGCGATTCCAAGATCCCATCCCTCTTCGCAGCGGGAAAACATTTGACACCGCCCCGTATCTTCTTTTAGGGTTTCAATCAGATGCAGACCGCTTCCCATCACGGCCATCACCACCATCATGGAGCCTCCATGCCGGCGGACTGCCATGGCCTGATTTAAAGGGCCAGAGAGATCAAGAGGAAAACCCAAGCCCGCCGGCGAACGACGCCAGCGGGCTTTTTCATGCCGCAAATCTCAACCAAAGGAATCGAACGTGGAACCGATCGATTTTGACAAGATGGATGGTCTCGTACCCGGAATCGTGCAGGATGCGCGATCCGGCGAGGTGCTGATGCTGGGCTTTCTCAACCCCGTCAGCTACGCCAAGACACTTGAGAGCGGATTTGTAACTTTCTGGAGCCGCACCCGCCAGAAGCTCTGGATGAAAGGCGAAACGAGCGGCAACCGCTTGCGCATCGTCTCCACTGCAACCGATTGCGACAACGATACGCTGCTTTTTCGTGTCGAGGTCGAAGGCGACGGCTTGGTTTGCCACGAGGGCACCGTCAGTTGCTTCACGCGCCCAATCGCGCTCACCCCGCAGAATACGGAGGCCTCGCGTGGCTGACAAACTTCGCCTCGGCATCCCCAAGGGCAGCCTGCAGGATGCGACCATTGCTCTTTTCAAGCGGGCAGGCTGGAACATCTACGCGGACGGCCGTTCCTATTTTCCATCCATCGACGACAGCGAGATCGAATGCATGTTGATTCGCGCGCAGGAAATGGCACGCTACGTCGACCACGGCGTGCTCGATGCCGGCCTCACCGGCATTGACTGGGTGGTCGAGAGCGGCCTCGACGTCCCGAGCGTTACCACCCTCACCTATGCCAAGCAGAGCCGCCGCAAGGTGCGCTGGGTCCTGGCAGTGCCTGAAGCGAGCAGCTTTGAAAAGGCCGAGGATCTGGAAGGCAAAATCATCGCCACCGAACTCGTTGAGGTCAGCAAGCGATATTTCGCTTCAAAGGGCGTCAACGTCAAAGTCGAATTCAGTTGGGGGGCGACTGAAGTCAAGCCGCCCCGTCTCGCGGACGCCATCGTCGAAGTCACCGAAACTGGCAGCTCGCTCAAGGCAAATCACCTCAAGATCATCGACACAGTCATGGAAAGCGAAACGCACCTCATCGCCGGCAAGGCCGTACTCGCCGACCCGTGGAAGCGCCAGAAGCTCGACCAGATCGCACTCATGCTTCGCGGCGCAATCGATGCGCAGTCGCAGGTCGGCTTGATGCTCAACGTCAAGCGGGGTGACCTTCAGGCAGTGCTGGCAGTTCTTCCCGCGTTGAATTCGCCCACGGTTTCACAGTTGAGCGATTCCGAATGGGTCGCGGTCAACACCATCGTCGATGAGCGCACCGCCCGCGACGTCATTCCTCGCCTGAAGGCCGCAAAAGCAACCGGAATCGTCGAGTACCCGCTGAATAAGGTTGTACTTTGATGAACTGCTGGGATTACCACGCTGGGTGCCCCACCCTCGGCGCGTCTTTGTTTTTGCGCCTAGGGTGGGATACCCCAAATCTCAATCGCAACGCAAAAATTCACTCGGACAAGCCCACGGAGCGGAATACATCCATGCGGGCTATGAACAAATCCGGGAGAAGTCAATGAAGCTCATCCGGACCAAGGGAAGAGGCGCGCGGCAGGCAGAGGAGATCCTCGTCTCGCTCGAACGGCGCGGGGGCGCTGCTCTCGATACGGTACTACCCGCGGTTCGCCGCATCGTTGCCGACGTGCGCAAACGCGGCGACCGCGCGCTGCTCCGCTACGCCGAAAAATTGGATGGGCTGAGCGGGCCCAACGCGTTGCGCGTCACGCAGGAAGAGATGGCCGCGGCATGGGACGCCCTCAACCCTTCGCTGCAAAGCGCTGTCTCAACCGCCGCCGGGCAAATTCGAAAGTTTGCCGAGCGCCAGCTTCCCTCTTCATGGAGCGATTCGTCGTTCGATGGCCTCACCACCGGCCAGCTGGTGCGTCCCCTCGGCTCGGTGGGCTGTTATGTTCCCAGCGGCCGCCATCCACTGCCCTCCACACTGCTGATGACGGTAATTCCTGCCCAGGTCGCGGGAGTCGAGCGCATCGTCGTCGTATCGCCCAAGCCCGCCCCTGAAGCTCTTGCGGCCGCGCATCTGCTCGGGGTCGCAGAGTTCTACCGCCTAGGTGGCGCGCACGCTGTGGCCGCCCTTGCGTACGGAACCGCGACCGTCGTGCGCGTCGATAAGATCGTCGGCCCCGGCAACCTCTATGTCACCGCCGCCAAGCGGCTCGTCGCCTTCGACTGCGCCATCGACATGCTCGCCGGGCCCACTGAAATAGTGGTCACCAGCGATCGCTGCGCTGTTCCCGACATTGCCAGCGACCTTGTAGCCCAGGCGGAACATGACCCCGAGGCTCTCGCCATCTTCATCACCACGCGCGAAGGCCTCGCCAAAGATGTAATCGCCGAGACCAGGCTGCGCGCCCGCACAAATCCCGTTGCGCGCGAGGCCCTTGGCCGCAACGGCCTCGTGATCGTCGCCTCCAATCTCGACGAGGCCCACGCCGTCACCAACCGTCTAGCTCCAGAACACCTCACCGTCGACGCAGCAAGCGATCTGGCCTGGGTTAAGAACGCGGGGTCCGTCTTTGTCGGCCGCTGGTCCGCGCAGCCCATGGGCGATTACATCTCCGGTCCCAATCACACGTTGCCCACCGGCGGCATGGCACGGGTGCGCGGCGGCTTGAGCGTCAACGATTTCGTGAAACTCATCACCGTGCAGGAATACTCGCAGCGCGCCGTTCGCTCGCTCGGTCGCCCGGCCGTTCTGTTGGCTGAAGCCGAAGGCCTGATCGGCCACGCCGAGGCCATTCGCGCGCGTCTGAAAAGGAGGCCTCGTGCCTGAATGCGTCTCCACACTTTCTCCTGCACCACGCATCCGGGTGCAAGCCATGAAGGAGTATCACCCTCCGCTCGGCTCACGCGATGCGCTGCGGCTCGATTTCAACGAAAACACGCTGGCTTGTTCTCCGCAGGTGCGCGAGGTTCTTGCGCAAATCTCAGCCGGATCGCTCACGCGTTATCCCGAGCGCGAGCCGGTAGAAGCGATTGTTGCCGCGCACCTGGGCCTCGAAGCCAACCAGGTGGCACTTACCAACGGAGTCGACGAGGCCATTCACGTGCTCTTCGAGACCTTTCTCGAAGCCGGCGACGAAGTCCTATTGCCCGTGCCCACGTACACCATGTACGAAGTCTATGCGTCTGCGACCGACGCGCGCGGCGTCACTGTGCAGGCGCCCGACGATCTCCAATTTCCATTCGAGCGCCTGCTTGCCGCCATCACACCCCGCACCAAGATCATCGCCATCGCCAACCCCAACAGTCCATCGGGTTCCGCGACCACGCGCGCGCAACTTCTTGAATTAGCGCGTCGCGCTCCACAAGCGGTTCTGCTGGTCGATGAAGCGTATTTTCATTTCTACGGCGAGACCCTCATCGACCTCGTCGGCGTGATTCCAAATCTCATCGTAGCTCGCACCTTTTCCAAAGCCTACGGACTTGCCGGCCTGCGCCTTGGCCTGCTCGCCGGCCCAGTCGAACTCATGCGCTGGATTCGCCGCGTTCTTTCACCCTACAGCGTCAACTCGCTGGCCCTCGCCTGCCTGCCCCCCGCGCTCGCAGACACGGCCTACCTCGATTGGTACGTGAGCGAGGTTCTAGCCGCGCGCTCCGCGTTCGAGGCAGCGCTCGATGCGCTTCAGGTCCGCAGATGGCCCTCCCAGGCAAACTTTATCCTCGTCGACATCGGCGCTCAACATGCGGAGTTCGTCAGCCTCATGCGCTCGGCCGGCATCCTTGTGCGCGACCGGTCCAGCGACCCAGGCTGCGACGGCCGCGTGCGCATCACCATCGGCACGCGCGAACAGATGCAGCACGCGATCGTGGCCCTCAACGCGGCCGTCGCCGCTCTGCGCGCAGTGAAGGAGGCGCAATGACAACCAGAAAGACCACTAAAACTTCAATCGAAATGCTGGGTGGCCCAGGTCCGGGGTCCCCACGAACAGGTCTTCGTTCGTGGGGCGGAGATCCCTCGCATTTGGGGACCTCGGAAACGAATCCAGCCCCGCGCACCTCCGTCGTCCAACGCAACACCGCCGAGACCCGCATCGCCATTGACCTCACCATCGAAGGCCAGGGCCGATACAAAGTCACCACCGGCATTCGCTTCTTCGATCACATGCTGGAGCTGTTCACCCGTCACGGCGCATTCGACCTCAATCTCACCTGCAATGGCGATCTCGATGTCGATCAGCACCACACCGTCGAAGACGTCGGCATCGCCCTTGGCGAGGCCTTCGACCGCGCCCTCGGCGAAAAGCGCGGCATTCTGCGCGCCGGTTACTTCCTCATGCCCATGGACGAAACTCTCGCCATCGCCGCCGTCGATCTCAGCGGCAGAGCTGCCTTCGCTGTCGACACAAAAGTCCGCACCCGTCTCGTGGGCGATCTGCAAACGGAGCTGGTCACGGATTTCTTTGAGGGCTTCGCGCGCGGCGCACGCGCCAACGTCCATGTGAAAACCATGTACGGCCGCTCCAATCACCACAAAATCGAGGCCATCTTCAAAGCCTTCGCGCGAGCCCTGCGCGTCGCCTGTTCGCGCGATAAACAACTGGGCGAGATGCTGCCATCGACCAAAGGCCTGTTGTGAACACTAGAGTTCGGGTGCCCCACCCTCGCCACGTAGTTGTCTTTGTGGCTAGGGTGGGGAACGCTGAAGGAGCCCCATGCGCGTAACCGTCATCGACTACAAAGCCGGCAATCTGACCTCGGTCCTTAAGGCCTTGCGTCATCTCGGTGCCGAGCCCATCGTCACGGACGGCGATCTTTCGCTCGTTGATTCCGCCGAGCGCATCGTCCTTCCCGGTGTCGGCCATTTTCAGGCCACCGAGCGCCTCGACACAACCGGCCTCACCTGCGCCATTCGCGACGCCATTGCTCGCGGCGTCCCATTCTTAGGCATCTGCGTCGGCATGCAATGGCTCTATGCCGGTTCCAGCGAAGCGCCGCAACAACCGGGCCTGGGCCATTTCGCGGAGTCCTGCGCGCGTTTTACCGAATGCTCAGAGAAAATCCCGCACGTCGGCTGGAACGCACTTGAAGTGCGCCCCGCCTCGCGCCTTCTCGCCAACGTCGAACCCGGCGAGTTCGTCTATTTCACGCATTCCTACAAAGCTCCCGTTACCTCCGACACCGCAGCCGTGACGCAGTACATTGAGCCCTTCGCCTCCGCCGTCGAGCGCGCGAATGTCATGGGCGTACAATTTCACCCAGAGAAATCAGGTGACACGGGCCTCAAGATTCTCCGCAACTTTCTGGAGGCAAGATCGTGAAGCTCGAATACACGCTCACGCTAGACGATTACAAGGCTGCTCACACGCTCCATTACAAACAGAAACTCGGAAGACGAATCAATTTCCTCATCTTCTATCGCGTAATCCCTTTAATGGCAATCGTTATGTCTCTCGTAAGTATCGGTGCGTGGGCGCTGGGAAGCAAACACCTGTTCGCTTCGCTGATGCCCGCTGATGTGGGGCTCATTTGGCTTGCAATCTTCTTTCCTGCACAGCGGGCATACGCTATCCGCAAGTGCTCCAAGCAAATTTTCCCACCTGTCAGTACTGACCGAAGCATTTCCATCGACATTGATGATGACCGGATTATTTCAACGGTTCCAAATTTCAGCGAAGGAAAGTTCCTTTGGAAGGCGATCATGGCGTTTACGCAAGATGAAAGGATCACTCTGCTCTATATTCGAAAGACAGCATTTCTTTTCGTTCCGACCAAGGCCATGTCCCCAGCCCAGCGCACCGAACTTACAGATCTTGTCGCTCGCCACGTAGTAAAGAGATAACCATGCTGACCAAGCGCATCATCGCCTGCCTCGACGTCCACGACGGCCGCGTCGTCAAAGGCGTTCAGTTCGTCGATCTCATCGACGCCGGCGACCCCGCCACGCAGGCGGCGCGCCACGCCCGCGAAGGCGCCGACGAGATCGTGCTCCTCGACATCACGGCCACGCACGAAGGCCGACAGACTCTGCTCGACACCGTTCGCCGCACCGCCCGCGATCTGTTCGTCCCCTTCTGCGTGGGCGGCGGCATCAAATCGGCGCGCGATGCCGAGCAGGTGTTCACCGCCGGCGCCGACAAGGTCAGCATCAACTCCGCGGCCCTCGCCGACCCCACGCTGATCGACGCCATCGGCCGCAGTTTCGGCGCGCAGGCCGTCGTAGTCGCCATCGATGCGCGCCGCGATCCCCGCGCCGCCGATCCCGTGCGTGACGCTGAGGTTTTCGTCAATGGTGGCCGCAAGCCGGTAGGCCGCCGTGTTGTGGAGTGGGCGCGCGAGGCCGAGCAGCGCGGCGCCGGCGAGATCCTGCTCACCTCAATGGACTCCGACGGAACGCGCGCAGGATTCGATTGCGAATTGACCGCCGCTGTCAGCGAATCGGTCAGCATCCCCGTCATCGCCTCAGGCGGAGCGGGAACCGTCGATCATTTTGTCGACGTGTTCGCACGCGGCAAAGCCGATGCCGCGCTGGCAGCCAGTATCTTTCATTTTGGAGTATCCACCTCGCGCTCGCTTAAAGAAGAACTCGCGCGCGCCGGCGTCCCCATGAGGCTCCCATGCTGATCCCCTCTATCGATCTCTTAGGTGGGCGCATTGTTCAGCTTGTGAAAGGCGAAAAACTTCGCCTTGCCTTTGACGACTTCGAATACTGGATCGAGAAGTTTTCAAAGTATTCGCTCGTCCAACTCATCGATCTCGACGCCGCCATGCGCCAGGGCGAGAACTCTGCCCTCGTCGAGCAAATTGCAAAGCGCCTGCCCGTGCAGGCAGGCGGCGGCATCCACACCATCGAACGTGCGCGCCAGGTTCTCGACGCCGGCGCTCAACGGGTGATAGTCGGCTCCGCGCTCTTTGCCACAAGCGATACCGGAGAAGGCGCCGTCAACACCGCCTTCGCCGCCAAGCTTGCCGCGGCCGTCGACGCGAGTCGCGTGGTGGCGGGCATCGACACTAAAAATGGACGCATTGCCGTCAAGGGCTGGAAGGCCGAGGTTGCTCTGACACCAGACGAAGCCATTCCGCCGCTCGAACCGTACGCCGCTGCTTTTCTCTATACGCACGTCGACGGTGAGGGCCTTCTCGGCGGCTTTCCTATTGACGTAGCCGCGCGCCTGCGCAAGCTCACCGCGCGGCAACTAATCGTGGCGGGGGGAATTCGAAGCCAGAAGGAAGTCGACGACCTCGACGACCTCGGCGCCGACGCCGTGGTCGGCATGGCGGTCTACACCAATCTGCTTGCGGTCTGACTTCGAATAAACTTTTTAGGAACAAACAGGCGATCCGTCCTTTGCATTCGCCTGCGGCTGCATCGGTTTTCCAAGTCTTGGCCTTGCTGCCTTTGCTTTTCCAGGAAGTGTCAGACCCGGCGCCAGGGCGGGCGCGAGGTGCGCCTGCGACGCTAGGTCAGCGATGATGGTCCTGGTCAAGATCTGCATCAGGGCCGCTTCAGCCTCAACCCATACCGGGTGCGCCAGACACCATCGCTGTCTTACGCAGGATTTGTCCGAGATCATGCAGACGTTCAGATGCAGCGGTCCGTCTACGGCCTCGATCACCTCGCGCATCGTAGCTCTCCGGCCACGAGCCAGAATTTGAAATCCGCCTGACTGACCGCGCCGCGAGGAAATCAGCTTGGCGCGCGCCAGGGCCTGTAGCACCTTGGAAAGGAAGCTCTCCGGAGTTTCGGTTGCCTTAGCCAGCGTAGGAAGAAGCGCACGCTTGCGTTCGGGCAGCGTGGCCAGGTGCACCATGACGCGAACCGCGTAGTCGGCGCCGCGTGTCAACTGCATTGAAGAATTGCAACCGCTCATAGAAGCCTTTGAAATCGACTCACCGCCGGGAGGATTTAACAACTGTCCTCGATTGCGGCCCACGCTCGTCCTATGATGTCGGCGCAACAGCTTTCATGCATGAAGACGAGCCCCTCTCACGCAAAAATTGAGAGCGATGGATTGGTTGATCTTACTACGCTTTGTGTCGCGGGGTAGTGCCGGCGTGCATTCGGCGAGGTCCCTGCCTGCTTGCCGTCACACGAATATGTAATCTCCATCACATTCCAAAGTCCGCAAAAGGGCTTGACGTTGCGTTTTCAAAATGAAATTGGAGGAACACGCTCCAAAATGCCCCCGAAACGGCCGCAAATGATAGCTGGCTGGCAGGTCGGGCAGGTTTGGTAGGCCCGAAGCTCCTCCATTTGAGGCAGCCATGATGGCGCTGACCTGGATTGCGATCGCGTCGAGCTTATGCATGGGAGCGGCCGGCCTGTTGATCTTCATCTGGGCGGTCCGGCACCAGCAGTTTAAGAGATTTGAAGACGTGAAGTACCAGGTGTTCTGGTCTGACTTGGAAGATCCGGCGCCAGGACCGGGATCGCCGGCCGCATTGGCAAAAGCGCATGAAGAGGAGCAGCAGAATGGCACCAACCCATACCGACAAGATTGAGAAGGCCTCGGCCGCGGAGCCGGATCTTCCACGGCGGCGATTCCTGGCCTGGTTGAGCGGCGCGGGCATGGTGGGAACGCTCGTAACCGGTGTTTTCGCCAGTTTTGCCTTCATGAAGCCGCGCACCACGTACGGTGAGCCCAGCCGATTTCGTATCGGCCGGCCTGAGGATTTTCCCTCCGGGGCGCGGATCGCGATCGATACCAAGCGGGTTTGCATTGTTCGCGACGGGAACAAAGTGGCTGCTATCTCCACCACCTGCACTCACCTGGGTTGCATCGTCGCTCCTTCAGAGACCGGATTTAAGTGTCCCTCTCATGGCTCTCAATTTGATGTTGACGGCAACGTGACCGGCGGTCCAGCGCCCAAGCCCCTCTCCTGGGTCGCCGTCACGCTCACTCCCAACGGCGAACTTGAGGTCGACAAGGACAACGAGGTCCAGACGGGAAGCTACCTGAACGTATGAGCACTGAAGTCAAGTCCAAGCTGAAGACGTGGACGGATCTGCCCGCCAATGTGATTAAATCCGTCTTTCGCAACCCGCTGCCCACGTCAGACCGCGGCCGCGTTGCAACCAGCTTCACCAACTTCTTTCTCCACATCCAGCCAGTGCGGTTCAACCGCCATTCGCTGCGTGTCTCCTACACCATGGGGCTGGGGCTGATCAGTTTCTTTCTCTTTGTAATCCTGACTGTGACCGGGATCCTGCTGATGTTTTATTACGTGCCGTCGACGACGCAGGCTTATGGCCGGATGCTCGATCTGCGCAGTTCAGTGGCCTTTGGAGTCATCCTGCGCAACATGCATCGCTGGGCGGCGCATGCCATGGTGGCAACGGTGTTTCTGCACATGTGCCGCGTCTTTTTCACCGGCGCCTACAAGCCGCCGCGCGAATTCAACTGGAACATCGGAGTGGCCCTGTTCCTACTGACTCTTCTCTCCAGCTTTACCGGGTACCTGCTGCCATGGGACCAACTGGCTTTCTGGGCCATCACCGTGGGCACTTCCATCGCCGGATACGCTCCCCTGGTGGGCAAGGAACTTCGCTTCATGCTTCTGGGCGACAGCACCGTGGGCCAGGAAGCGCTGCTGCGTTTTTATGTTCTCCACGTAGTGGTGTTGCCGCTGGTGCTGACCATTTTCGCGGCTGTGCATTTCTGGCGCATCCGCAAGGATGGCGGACTAAGCAGGCCGGAGCCGGCCAGTGCCGCGCCCCGGGCGGTGGCCGCGGAACCTGAAGCTCCAATTGCAGCCGTCAGCACCATGGCCCATGCCGGAACAGAACGCAGATTTGTCGTCCAGGGGCTTGTGCGCGGTCCATTCGTCAAGGTCGGCAAGCTGGAAGAGGACACGGTATTCAGCTGGCCGAACCTGCTCATCGCCGAACTGTTTGTGCTGCTGTTGACCATCGCCGGCGTCATGTTGGTTTCATACTTCTGCAATGCGCCCCTCGAACAGCCCGTCAACGTCATGCATCCGCCCAATCCGGCCAAGGCGCCGTGGTACTTCCTGGGACTGCAGGAGCAGGTGAGCTACTCGGCATTCTGGGGCGGTGTCGGCGTGCCGGGCATCGAATTGCTGCTGCTGGTGCTCATTCCTTACCTGGATCGGGGCAAAGCGGGCATCGGGCGCTGGTTTGCCCGTGAACGGTTGCTGGCCAATTCTCTTTTTGCGACGTTTGTAATCGTGAACATCGGCTTGATTGTCATTGGCACTTTTTTCCGCGGCGCGAACTGGCAGTTCGTGTCACCGTTCTGAGGAGCTGCGCTATGCGTTTGGCTTTGGCCGTAGTGAGCCTTCTGGTGTTTGGCGGATCGTGCGTGGTCGTAGTTGACCAGCTTCATTCGCGCTGGCAAGACGACCAGCAGGCCTATCTCAATCGGGCGCTTGCGATGGCGAAGTCAGACGCTGAACGAGCTTCTATCAAGGCACAGAGCCCGAAGATTGAGCAGACCATCGTAACCGCATTCGGCGAGACCCGCGTCGATCGGTGCGAGAGCTGCCACGCGGCCGTGGACGACCCGCGCTTTGCCGACGAGAAAGAGCCGCTGACCACGCATCCTTATTCCACCGCGATGGGCGACGTGCTCCGCAATGGACGATGGGAGCGGCGCCACAAATTCTCTGATTTTGCCTGCACAACCTGCCACGACGGCCAGGGGCGCGGCCTCGAGGCCTCCGACGCTCACGGCGAAGATCCGGCGTGGCCCAGTCCCATGCTCGGCTATACCCCGCAAGCCGACTGGCGCAAGGAAAATGCGGTTCACTTGCAAGGCGCTGAATACATGCAGGTCAACTGCGCGCAGTGCCACACCGGAAAGGACTTCGCGGGAACAGCCCTGGTCTCGAAAGGCCATGAACTCTTTTTCAAGACCGGATGCTACGGCTGCCATCGCATCGAAGGCCTGTCTTCCGGCACTCTTGGTCCTGACCTGACCGAGGTCGGCAAGGAACGCAAGCTCGACTACCTGTGGGGACACATCGTCAACCCACGCGACTATACGGCGACCTCGATCATGCCGCAGTTCAAGCTGAGCGACGACGACAGGAAAGCGCTGGTGATCTTTCTCAAGAGCCGTCGCGGAACGAGTCTGGCCGAGTCACCGATGGAAAGCTTCGCTATGAAGTTCGCTGTCCAAAATCCCCGCCCCGAGGGCGTGACCTCAATCGACACGAAGGCAGTCACTCCAGCCGTTCGTGGCGAGCAATTGATTCAGCAGTATGCGTGCCTCTCGTGCCACAAACTCGCAGACAAGGATGGCGGCATCTCCCCCGATCTCTCCTACGAAGGTCTGATGCGCGGCCAGCCGTGGCTCATGGATCACTTCCACAGTCCGCGCTCCCGCGTGCCCGACTCGAACATGCCCGCCCTGGGTTTGCCGGACGAGGATTTTCAAGCCATAGCCGCCTACCTGCTCACCTGCACCACGCAGCCTTCGGCATCTACGCCGGCCGAGACGTATAAGATTCTATGCTCACGCTGCCATGGCGAAAACGGCGATGGCCGCGGAGTGAATGCGATCTATCTCGATCCCGCTCCGCGCGATCTTACGCGTGCCGAGTTCATGGTAAGCAAACCGCAAGCCCGTTTTGTGCAGTCCATCCATGATGGCGTGCCCGGAACCTCGATGCCTCCGTGGGGAAAGGCTCTGAGCGACGAGCAGATCAATGCCGAACTCGACTACGTCTTCCAGGCTTTTGTGCGCGAAAAGCACCGCGACCTGAAGCCGCGCAAAGTGCCGGAGATCAATCCTGTGCCCATGTCGGTGGATTCGGTGAACCGCGGCGAAGCAATCTTTCAGCAGCGCTGCACCGGCTGCCACGGCAAAAAGGCCGATGGCCGCGGGCCGAATTCTCTCGACATCTCGCCTCGAACGCGCAATCTCAGAAACACCGCCTTCATCCAGCGCGTCTCCGATCGCCGCCTGTTCGAGTCGATCGAGTACGGTGTGGAAGGCACGGCGATGCCCTCATGGATGGACTATGGACTCTCTCAAAATGATGTCGGCGACATCGTCAACGACATTCGCAGTCTGAACAAAACCGGGAAGTGACTCTGGCCAAGCAAGCCGTAAGGAGTCAGGAGGCAGTAATGGCACCAAACACCGCGGTTGAAGTACAATCCGTCGGCGGAATTCCAACAGCGGTCGCCGGACCCGATGTCCATCGCGACATCACGGTGAAGTGGTTTCTGCTGGGAGCAGTCGGATACTTCCTAATAGTGGGCATCGTAGCGCTTATCATCGCTGCGAAGTTCGTCTGGCCGGACTTTCTCGGCTCAATTCAGTACTTTACCTACGGGCGCATGCGCCCGCTTCATGTGAATGGTATGTTATTCGGGTGGCTGCTGGGCGCCGACATGGGCCTCGCTTATTACATCGTTCCGCGACTCTGTGGCGTCAGGCTGTGGAGCGAAAAACTGGGTGTAGCCACATCGATCTTGTGGAACATCATCATACTCAGCGCGGTGGTCACGCTGCTGGGTGGGTATCAGAAAGGACTGGAGTACGCCGATCTACCCACGCCGGTCGCCATTCTGGTGGTCATTGCCTGGGTCATGTTCGGCGTCAACATATTCGCCACCATCGCCACCCGCAAATACAAACAGATGTATGTTTCCACATGGTATTTGATGGGAACGATTCTTTGGACGGCGTTTGTTTATCTCACCGGCAACTTCGCCACCCTGCTGACAACTGGCGTCAACCAGGCCAATCTTAACTGGATGTATACGCACAATGCGGTGGGGCTCATCTTCACGCCCGCCGGCCTGGCCGTTGGTTACTACTTCATTCCCAGGGCCTCGAACACGCCGCTCTACAATCACAAGCTCTCCATGATCGGGTTCTGGTCGCTGGCCTTCGTCTATGTGTGGACCGGCGCGCACCACATGCTTCACGGGCCCATCTCGCAATGGCTGCAGACCAATCTCGATCGTCTTTTCGGTCATGTTGCTGATCCCGGTTTGGGCGGTGGTTTACAACTTCATCGCCACCATGAAAGGCCAGTGGCATCAGTTCAACGACAACGTCTCGCTCAAGTTCCTGATGTCGGGAACGGTGTTTTATCTGCTCACGTGCTTTCAGGGTCCGATGCACAGCCTGCGCTCGGTGAACGCGATCGTCTCCAAGACCGATTGGATTCCCGGGCACGCGCACATGGCGGTGATGGGCACCTTCTCATTCATTGCCATGGCCGGCGTGTACTATGTGATTCCGCGAATCTTTAAGACCACGCTGCACTCCGAAGCCGCGGCCAACTGGAGCTTCTGGCTGTTCCTCATCGGCGGACTGGGCATGTTCACCTCGCTCTGGCTGGGCGGATTCTGGCAGGGCTGGCAGTGGAACAACCCGTCGATTCCGTTCATCGATACCGTGGTGGCGCTCAAACCGGTGTGGACCGTGCGATTCCTCTCCGGCATCCTCATTTTTTCAGGAATCATCCTGTTCCTCTACAACATTATGGCGACGGCGCTCGGAACCGGGAAGCCGGCCGTTGAGGGCAATGCTGTGCCGGCTCACTCGTAGGCGCAAGGAGATTATGCTGCACAAGACCGATTCCAATGCCGTTTTATTCGTAGCCAGGGCCCTCCTGCTGTTCTTCATTGGCGGGTTGCTCACCACCGTGGCCCCGCCCCTGATCGACAAGAGCTGGGGCAAGCCCTTTGAAAACTCCGATCCATCCAAGGGGCCGACCGGCAAGCTGGTCAACTACACCGAGCAGGAAAAACGCGGCTATGCCATCTATATCCGCGAGGGCTGCAAGTATTGCCATACGCAGCAGACCCGCACCCTCCTCTCCGATGTGAAGCGCTCCGGATGGAAGGGTGTCGACTCGCCGGTTTCAACGCCCGACGAGTTCGTCTACGACACCCGCCAGACCTTCGGCACTAAGCGCACCGGGCCCGATCTATCGCGCATTGGCGGCAAGTACAACAAGCAGTGGCACAAGGCGCACTTCAACAATCCGCGCGACCTTGTCCCCGGCTCCATCATGCCTCCGTTCCCGTGGATCGCCAACAACTCCCAGGAACTGGACGATCTGGTCGCCTATCTCCAGACTCGCGGCCGCGCGAAGGACTGGCGTCCGGACAACGACTACGAGAAGTAAGGGGGCTGAATGACTGACTACACCTACCCGAGCGTGTATCTCGCCTACCTGATGTTCTTCATCCTGGCGGCGGGCGCCGTCTACTTTTTTGTCCGCTCAGTCAAGGACGGATATCTGGGCAGCGACAGCGAGGAGCCGAAGTATCGCATGTTTGACGACGAGATTCACGATGATGAAACTCTACCCACAGGCGCCGGCGCGTCGGGGAGAAACGAATGAATCCTGACGAAAGCAAATCCGAACTGAAGGAATACGCGGGCGGTTGGATCACCGAGCTGAAAGGGACCGTGATTCCCGGCTTCCTGAAGCTGGCCTATCCGGTCATCGCGATCGCCATGCTCACCTACCTGTTCATTTTCATGAACGGCGAGGTCAACCATTCAACCCGGGGCGAACTGGTGAAGCAGCTCAATGCCGTTACCGGAACCGCACCCGTGATGATGTTCGTGGTGGCGGCCTTGATCGCCATCTACTTGGTCATTCTAGTCACGTATGTGTTGAGGAAGCCCGAACACGAGGAATGAAAGACAACGCATGGCGCAGATAGGCAATCAATTCGACGTGATCGGGGGGGCAGGCTACTGGATGAGCATGGTCAAGTGCCAGGATGCCTGCCCTGTGCATACCGATGCGTGCGGTTATGTGAACGCAATCGCGGAAGGTCGCGACCGGGACGCATACCGCATCGCGCGCGCCACCAATCCGTTTGCGTCAATCTGCGGCCGCGTATGCGGTGCGCCGTGCGAAGCCAATTGCCGGCGTGGCGACCTGGATGCGCCGGTTTCCATTCGTTCTCTCAAGCGCTTTGTCACCGGGCAGTTCGGTCCGGAGAGCGGAGACTTCACCGCCTATCGCGACAGTTGCGACCAGAAGATGCTGCCGCCCAACCTCGGCGACTACGAGCCGGTTGCGGTAGTGGGTGCCGGGGTCGCGGGCCTTACGGTAGCGCACGACCTCACACTGCTCGGTTATAAGGTCACGGTATTTGAGGCTCACTCCACCCCAGGCGGAATGCTGACTGCCGGCGTGCCCGTCTTTCGTCTGCCGCGCGAACTCGTCAAGGCGGAGATCGATGCCATCCTCTCGTTGGGCGTTGAAATGAAATGCAATCAGCGGCTGGGCCGCGACTTCACCATCGCGAGCCTTCGCAGCCAGGGCTTCAATGCCATCTTTCTCGGAGTGGGCCTGCCTAAGGGCCGCAAGCTCGACCTTCCCGGCGCAGGTCTGGCCGGCGTCTATGACGGCATGGATTTTCTACGCGCATTCAATGAAGGAACGCCGCTTCCAGTCGGCGAGCGGATCGTTGTCATCGGCGGCGGTAACGTGGCCTACGACGTGGCGCGTTCCGCGGTGCGGCCCATCGATGCCTCCAGCGATGCCGATACCTTGGCCGAGAATCAGAGTGGCGAATCGATGGCCTACGATGTTGCGCGATCGGCCGTGAGGCTGAGCGGCGCCAGACTGGTTCACGTTGTTTGCCTCGAGAGCCGCGCCGAGATGCCGGCCGACGAGATTGAGGTCACCGAAGGCGCTGAAGAAGGCCTGGTCCTCCACAACTCGCGCGGACCGAGAGAGATCGCGGGGCACGACGGGAAAGTAACCGGACTGCGCACGGTCGATTGTGTCTCGGTCTTCGACGCCAATCGGCGCTTTAACCCCAGCTTCAACGAGGACAACGTCGAAGAGATTCCCGCCGACACCATCATCTTCTCCATCGGCCAATCTTCCGATCTTTCGTTTTTGCACCCCGGCGATGGAGTCGAGGTGGCGCGTGGGCTGGTCAAGGTGAATCCTGAGACCTATCAGACCTCTGCTCCCGATGTCTTCGCCTGCGGAGATGTTACGCACGGTCCGCGGCTGTTTATCAACGCGATTCAGTCGGCGCAGGTGGCGGCGCGATCGATGCACGACTATCTGCGCGGATCGCGTACCGAAGTCACAGTGAATTGCTCGTGGGAGCCGGCGGCCTACAGGATGCGCGAAGGCTGGGACAGGTTTGCCCGCGAACTTCCGCCGGTTGTCGATGCGTCGCTGCGGGCGTCCTCCCTGCAGGTGATCGAGGAAGATTTCTCGGTCGAACAGGCGCGTAAGCAGGCCTCGCGCTGCCTGCGCTGCAATGTGAACACCGTGTTTGACACCGACCTGTGCGTGGCTTGCACCGGATGTGTCGATATCTGCCCTGAAGATCTGATCCGGTTAACAAGCCTTGCCGAGCTATGTGGAACCGAGGAAGGCCGCTGTCGTGCCGCGAGCCTCTTGGCTCTGCCCGTTTCGGAGCTGGCACAACTGAGCAAACAGGAGTTGGATGCCCTGGGCGGGGTGATGCTCAAGGATGAAACCACCTGCATCCGTTGCGGTCTGTGCGCGGCCCGGTGCCCATCGCACGCCATCACCATGCAACGATTCAATTTCAGCCGCGAGTGCATCAACCTGCCGGGGCTCAATGCCAGGCTGAATTACGGCGCTGAAGCTTTGGTCGACAGCAAACTCATAGCTGGGCGCGGCGAACGGGAAGGTTCATGACTCCCGGCGATTTCTACCTGGTCCTGGCTCTGGGCTTTTTGAGCAGCTTGCATTGCGCGCAGATGTGCGGGCCCATCGTGCTCACTTATAGCGTGGCCGCCAACACCGGCGCTGAGAGGCGGTCGCTGCTCGGACTGCACCTGGCGTACAACTCCGGCCGGACTCTGACCTACATGCTGCTGGGCGCAGTCGCCGGACTCGCCGGCGGGACTGTGGGGTGGGTAGGACGCTTGGCGGGAGTGGAAAATGCCGCTGCGATCGCCGCCGGCATCGCCATGGTCGTTACCGGTCTTCTGCTGTTCGGCGTTGGACAACCAGGGCTGGCGTGGCGCGGCTTCGCGCTTCCTTCGTGGCTCCTTCGACCGGCCTCAAGGCTCATCTCGTCGCGATCAATTGGGAGCAAGCTGACTCTTGGCCTGCTGATGGGTTTCTTGCCCTGCGGCCTGGTCTATGCCGCGTTGATGAGAGCCATCGGTGCTTCGAACGCACTCGGCGGCGTGCTTGTCATGCTTGCCTTTGGCCTTGGCACCAGCGCGGCCCTTGTTGCCATCGGCCTGGGCTCTTCGTCGGCCACGCGCAAAGTGGCGCGGTGGGGAACAACGGTCTCTTCGATCACGGTGACGGCCATGGGCGCCATTCTCATCGCGCGAGGAGCGGCCGCCGGCCCGTTCATGCACTGTCACATGCCCAACATGGTGATGAAATGACGGACCAAGCCACGACAACTCCCACAAATCGCGAGCGCCGCTCTTCGCTAATCCGGGTGACTCTTCCCGGCACAAAATTTCATCGCGTGCGGAAGTCGGTGCGGCTGATTTGCGTGACCATTTTTATTCTACTGCCGTTGTTCGACGTGATCCGCTTTGATCTACCCCGGCAGAGATTCTATTTCTTCGGCGCAGAGCTCTGGATCAGCGAGTTTGCCATACTCTTTCTCACCATGATGTTTCTGTGGGTCCTGGTGGCAGCTATGGCCATGATCTACGGGCGGTTCTATTGCGGCTATCTTTGCCCGCAGATGATCTTCAGCGAGGCCGCCAACGCGCTCGAACTCCGCATCAACCGGCTGGTCAATCGGAAGGTTTCCAATCTCAGTATTCTCGGGCGAAAGATCTTCGCAAGAGCGTTCTTTTACGCCGTGCTGCTTCCCGCATCGGTCTTCGTGACCTTTGTGTTCATCTCCTTCTTCATTCCGCCTGCCGACCTGCTTCACCGCTTGCTCTCGCTCGACATTCGAAGCGCGGGCGGTGTGCTTGGCGCCAGCGTCACTCTGCTCACCTTCCTCGACTTCGCGATCCTTCGCCAGCGCTTCTGTACCGCCATTTGTCCCTACGGCTACCTGCAAAGCATGCTCGCCGACAAACACACGCTTCTGGTCCACTTCAGCGAATCCGAAGCAGCCTGCATTCACTGCGGGAAATGCGTGCGCTCTTGTCCCATGGGCATTGACATTCGCCGCTCTTCGCATCAGCTCGAATGCACGCACTGCGCTGAGTGCATCGATGCGTGTTCCGGGGTGCTCAGCCGGCTGGGGCGAAAATCAGTGATCCAGTATGCATGGGGAGACGCAGCCCCGGGTGCGATCGACGAGTCTCGCTGGTACCTCCGCCTGGTCCTTTGCGATGGCAAGCGCATTGCGGTGCTCGTAGTCCTACTGCTCTACGCAACCGGGCTGTCGATCGCCATCGGCATGCGCCAACCGGTGCTGGTTCGCATCATGCCTGACCGCATCACGCTCTACAACGTGGACCAGGACGGCGCGATCCACAACCGCTTTCGCGTAGTCTCGTCGAATCGCGGCAAGACAGGAGCGACCATCAGGCTCTCTCTTGTAGATTTGCCTTCGGCGCGAATCGCCGGAGTCGACAACGGCATAATTCTCAACCCGGGCGAGACACTGGAGCGCGAGTTCGATGTGGTTGCCGCGCGCCAATCCGTGAATCCCGGAGTGAATCATCTCCGTATATTGGCTCAGGTGGTTCCGGTTCAGAAAGAACAGTCCTTCGCAGAGACATTCCTTGCGCCCATCGAAGACGGCAGCGGGAAATAACGAGAACAAGCAAGGATCAACAATGGAAATCAACTGGACAGAAGCAACAACGAGTGCGCGAGGCAAACGGCGTATCGCGCCGCTCACTGTCGTATTGGCAGCCGTGTTCGTGGTCTTCTGCGGCATTCTCATCTTTGTATACGCGGCCACCAAGCGCGCCAACCCCGTGATGCTTGACCAGCAGGGCCGGCCCCTCGATCAGCAATCCGCGCCGGAGACTCCGGCTATGAAGTGATGATGTCAGCCACGCCCCCATGCGGACTATGTGAACTCCCCTGCGGGCGGTCACCGGTGGTGCGATCCTTCGACTCCCGCGAACTCATGTTTTGCTGCATGGGATGCGCCAACGTCTATGCGATTCTGTTGGAAAGCGGCGCCATCGCCCGCGGACAAAATATCCGGGAGACCGAGGTCTTCCGCCGCAGTTTGGAACTCGGACTGATCTCCACCCCCGGCGATGTGAACCAGCCAACACCTCAGATTGACCCGCAGGCTCCTACGCAGGAGGTGTTGCTGCAGGTCAGCGGCATGTGGTGCTCAGCCTGTTCATGGCTGATCGAACACGCGCTGTGCCGGCTTCCTGGCGTGGTCTCGGCCGAGGTCTTCTTCGCCTCCGACCTGGCCAAAATAAAGTATTGCCCGCAGTATCTTCCGCCCGACACAATTCCAGCACGCATCGCCGAACTCGGTTACCAAGCTACGGAATATGACGGAGAGAACACTGCCGCCAATGCGGAAGCGCGCGATCTGCTGCTGCGTCTCGGCGTCGCCGCCTTTTTGTGGGCCAACATCATGGGCTTCAGCGCCATTTTGTACGTCGGCTACTTTGAACCGATCGCCGCCAGCGCCAGCCGCATCCTGCCATTCGTCCTGCTTCTGCTGTCCACTCCGCTGGTGTTTTATTGCGCCTGGCCCATCCTGCGCGCGGCTGTGGTCGGCGCGCGCAATGGACAAATTCGAATGGAGTCGCTGCTCACGCTGGGAATCCTGGCAGCCTACAGCCTCAGTGCATCGAATGCCCTGCGCAGCCAGACCCACCTTTATTTCGATACCGCGGCCGCCATCGTAACCCTTGTGCTGACCGGCAAATTGATCGAGCGAGCCGCCAAGGACCGCGCCTCCCACGCTGTCACCCTGCTCTATAGGCTCATGCCCAGGAAGGTTCGCATGCTCAGTTCCGCCGGCGAACGTTTTGTTTCCGTTGAGGCTCTTGAGCCAGGCCAGGTCTTTGTGGTCAAGGCAGGGGAGCGCATTCCAGCCGACGGATTGGTGATGGAAGGCGAAACCCATGCCGATGAATCGCTGCTGAGTGGAGAAGCCGCCCCGGTGGCCAGGCGCCCGGGCGATCCGGTGGTCTCCGGCAGCTTGAATGCGGGCGGAGTGATCCATGTGCGCGCCCTCAGGACCAGCAGCGATAGCACCCTGGCGCAGATTATAGGGCTGGTGGAGCGCGCCATGAGTTGCCGCGCCCCGATCGAGCGTACGGTAGACCGCTTCTCCCGCATCTTTGTGCCGGCGGTAATCCTGTTGGCCCTCGGCGATTTCGCCGCGCTGATCCTCTTGCACGCCGGCGTTGGCCACGCCCTCATACGAGCTATAACCATTCTCGTGATTGCCTGTCCATGCGGGCTGGGGCTGGCGACCCCGTTGGCAATCACCACAGCCGTCGGGTCTGCATCTCGTGCCGGCCTCCTCATCGCCGACAGCCGCGCCCTCGAAACCATGAGCGCAATCGACACCATGGTCCTCGACAAGACAGGCACCGTGACCGAAGGCGACTTTCGGCTGGTCGAGTTTGCCGTCTTGCCTGCCTGCCGTGAATCGTATGCATACGCCTCAGCCGGAGCAGGCGAGGCGACGATCCGCGAACAGGAGCAAGAGCGCGATCTCTTCCTTCAGGAGCATCTGCCGATGCTGGCGTCCCTCGAGGCCTACTCCGAACACCCGCTGGGCCGCGCCGTTGTCCGCTTCGCGCAAGAACACAACGCGCCACCGCTCATGGCAAGCGACGTGGAGATTCGCAAGGGAGAAGGTATCTGCGGAGCCGTCAGCGGGCGCCGCGTTATTGTGGGCACCCGCCAGCTTATGACGGCCCAGGTTCGAACGCCTGGCCTGGACGCCGTGGAGCATGCGCAGCAATGGCAACAGCTGGGCCGCACGGTAGTCTTCTTTGGATGGGATGGAGAAGTGCGCGGTCTGCTTGCATTTGGCGACCGCGTCAAGTCCGGAGCCGCGGAAATGGTGCAGCGCCTGCGCATGCGCGGAATTGCCATCAAGCTTGTTTCAGGCGACTCCTGGCCGACGACTCAGTCCGTGGCCCGTCAGATCGGCGTGCATGATTTTACCGCTGAAGCCGCGCCTGGCGCAAAGGCGCAAATCGTCGAAGAACTGCAGCGCTCCGGCAAGAAGGTAGCCATGCTCGGAGACGGAGTCAACGACGCCCCCGCGCTGGCCCAGGCCAATCTGGGAATCGCTCTCGGGACCGGTGCCGATATCGCCATGAATGCCGCGCCGATTGTGCTGGTCGGCGGTTCGCTCGCCAAGGTCGAAGAAGCCTTTCGCCTGGCCGCCAAAACAACGGAGGTGGTACGGCAAAACCTTTTCTGGGCGTTTTTTTACAATGCAGTGGGCATCACGCTCGCAGTCAGCGGTGTGCTGACTCCCATCTTCGCCGCCGGCGCTATGCTCTTCTCAAGCACTTCCGTTATCGTCAACTCGATGCGCGTCTTTCGACCGGAGAAAACCTCGTCGAGGCCCTTCGAATTCTCCACAAAATCCAGTCCCACCCCGGTCTAGACGCCAGGCGGTAACATGAAGAATGGCCCCCTCGGGTTTGGAGCCGCTGCGGCAGAGTCGCCGCTTGATCGCAGCCTGTGCGCGCCGCCCGCAATGACTTCAGCAGCATGAGAAAGGAGCCAATCCGGTGAAAATCACAAAGGTCGAGGCGATGTATCTTCGCCTGCCACAGGTCAAGCTGCAGTGCGACAGCGGCCAGGACGCAATCGTCGTGCGCATCGAAACCGATGCCGGCATTTCAGGAATCGGCGAAGTGGATTCAAGCCCCATGGCGGTCAAAGGCGCAATCGAGGGCCCATTCTCCCACACCATCACCTCCGGGCTGGGCCATCTGCTGATTGGCGAAGATCCATTCGAAACGGAGAAACTCTGGTACAAGATGTACCGCGAAAACGTCTACTCCGGCCGCCGCGGCATCGCCATCCATGCCATGAGCGGCATCGACATGGCGCTGTGGGACATCAAGGGCAAAGCTCTCGGCATGCCGGTCTGGAAGCTGTTGGGCGGCGGATTTCACCAGAAGATTCGCTGCTACGCGAGTTCGCTCTTCGGAGCCACGCCGGCGCTCACCCACGAGAAGGCTCGGCGCTTTCGCGATCTCGGCTTTAAGGCGGTCAAATTCGGCTGGGCGCCGATGGGCGAGAGCGAGCGCAACGATATAGCCCTGGTCGCACAGGCTCGCAAAGGCCTCGGAGACGATATCGATCTCCTGATCGACGCCGGGCTGGTGTGGGATGCGAAAACCGCCATTAAGCGCGCTCGCAGCTTTTCCGACTACAACATTTTCTGGCTCGAGGAGCCGCTGCAACCCGACGACTATGAAGGCTACCGGCGCCTCTCCGAAGCCACCGAGGTGCGCATCGCGGCCGGGGAAGAAGAGAGTTCAAGACTTAGCTATCTTGAGCTCATGGACCGCGGAAAAATCGACATCGTCCAGGTTGACCTCGCCCGCTGCGGCGGATTCACCGAGGCAATAAAGATCGCCAGCCTCGCGTGGGACCGCGGACTACCGGTAGCCAACCACGGCTTCACAACCTATATCAATGTGGCAGCGGCCCTGCATTGGCTCAATGCGGTTCCGAATGCGCTGATCTGCGAGTTTGTGGCCCAGGAAGGAACCGGCCTGCGCGACAGGATCACACGGCAGAGCTTCACCGCCAAAGACGGGTACATTTCCATGCCCGAGGAACCGGGCCTGGGAATCGAGCTGAATGAAGCCGAGGTAGAAAAGCTGCGAGCCTGCTGATCGTGCCCGTCAGGCGGCTTTCGCTTGTGCCTTCGGTTCCTGCGACAGCAGGATCGCAGCAAAGATGGCCAATACGATTCCGCAAACCTGCGCGCCGGTGAGCCGCTCATGCAGAACTAACGTGGCAAATGCGACCGTGGGCAGCGGGAAGAGCGAGACCAGCGAAATGACGATCGAAGCTTTTCCGCCCGACTCGAGCGCCAGAAAACTGGTCAGCGCGCCTCCGCCATTCAACGTGCCACCGATCACCGTCAGGCAGAAAACAGTCAACGTCACATGCCAGTGAATCGGCACGGTCACCAACAGCACCGCTGAAGTTGCGATCATGGCGACGATGAACCACACCAGGCTCTGCTCACTCGTGATCCGATTGGTCGACAGCTTCTGCGTCACGCCGCTGGCGCCCCACAACAACAGCGCCACAACAGCAAAAAGCATCCACGGCGGCAACCCAAACGCGTTCATCGTCGCCCTCTTACATCGATAGCAGGTAGATGGCTGCGAAGGCCACCACGAGTCCCAGCCACTGCAGCTTGCTGATTCGCTCGCGCAGCACCGTGACTGCCAGAATGACCGTCACCACGGGGAACAGCGCAGTGGCCGGAACCACGATCGATGCATTCCCGCCAATGGCCAGCGAGTGGAAGAAGGCAATGTTGCCCACCCCTCCCAGGATCCCGGTCAGAAACGCCCAAGCCACTCCCGCGCGAAGCCGGCTTCCGGTAGCTGTGCCGCGGGCCCGAAGCACAAAAGGGACCAGCGGCAAGAGTCCGAGAGTGAAAAATATCTGGTTTGTGTTCGCGTCCACCTTGCCTGACGCAACCTTTGAGACCGCGCCCCAGGCTCCCCACAGCAGGACTGTCAGTAGCGAATGGGTGAGCCAGGCCGGCAGGCCAAGCAGCTTCGAGGCCCGCGATCGCGGGCTGCCGGAAGCGGACGCAGGAGACTCTGGAAAATTCTCTGACATGGGATCACCGATCGCGATTTTGAGGTGGCACAAACCAGCTTCGAGCTGTTCCCGTTGCAAACCAAGACTACAGCATTTTCTCAACGGCCCGCCTTCCAACGCTATCGAGCGGCCAAAACGATCTGCGTGACGAACTTGCGACAGATCGGAACCTCGCTGTTCGGGGTTAACCAGAGGTCTCACAGAATACCTCCGGGCGGGTACGACAGCGTGAACAAGCTAAATCGCTCAGGATCGAGCCTCTCAGCAAATGCGGACAAGCAGTCAGGCTAGGTCGGCCCCAGGGGCCTCCCGATTACTATGGACAACCGTTGCCAGAAGATGAAACTCTTAAGCTCACAGGGCCTTTCAATGGCCCGCTGTCACAGGAAAACTGGCCGGGGCTTTTCCCCGCAGCCCGCCAGGCGCGGCTTAAAAAGGCAGGCGTGAACCTTTAATTCCTGATTCGGCGGAACCTGGACGAGGTTTGAATGCAGTCGGAGCGGGTGGAGCACAATCCGTTGCTTCTTATGGAAGGCTTTCGTCACCCGTTCGCCCGCTTTCGCTCGGTATGGCCAGCCTTGCTTGCGGGGGTCTTGCTGTCGATGGCTGCTGGCTGCCACAGTCGGCAATCCGCAACATCCGGCGCACAGCACCTCGACTTCAACCAGGACGTACAACCGATTTTGGCGCGGAATTGCTTCAGTTGCCACGGGCCCGATCCGGAGATGCGCAAGGCTGGGCTTCGGCTTGATCTGGAGGAGTCGGCATTCAAGAAGCGCCCCGGCCATCCCGATGCGATAGTTCCCGGATACCCCGAAAAGAGCGAACTGATCAAGCGGATCGAATCCAGGGACCCCCATCACCTCATGCCTCAGTCGCCGCAAGGCGAAGCCAGGCCCATGAAACCGGAGGAGATTGCGGTCCTGAAGGAATGGGTGAAGGAGGGCGCGGTCTACCGGCCGCACTGGGCATTCGAAAAGCCCATCAAGGCCCCGTTGCCCGCAGATGCCCGAAACGACGCCTGGGTGAAGACGCCGATCGATGCGTTCGTCCTGGCGCGCATGAAGAAGGAAGGGCTCAATCCATCGCCCGAGGCCGACAGGGCAACGCTGATCCGGCGGGTAACGCTCGACCTGACCGGGTTGCTTCCGACCCCCGCCGAGGTTGCCGCCTTTGAGAAGGATTCTTCACCCGTTGCGTATGAGCGCGTAGTTGACCGGCTGCTGGCGCGCCCGAGTTTTGGCGAGCAGCGAGCACGCTATTGGCTCGATTACGCACGCTATTCGGATACCTATGGATTGCATTACGACAATAGCCGCCACATCTGGCCCTATCGCGATTATCTGATCAAGGCATTCAACAGCAACAAGCCTTTCGACCAGTTTGCCAAGGAGCAAATCGCAGGGGATATGCTGCCGGCCGCAAATCTCGACCCCCTGATCGCGAGCGGATACGTGCGGCTCGGCGTGAGCAGCAATGAAGGCGGTACGATCCCTGAGGAGCTGCGCGTGAACATGACGCGAGAGCGGACAGAAGCCTTCGGAGCAACGTTCATGGGCCTGACCGTCGGCTGCGCGGTCTGCCACGATCACAAGTATGATCCGACCACGCAGAAAGACTTTTATTCCCTGAGCGCGTTCTTCAACAACATAGACGAGGTGCCGTTCAACGGGGACCGTCCGTTGTGGGCTCCGGTGGCGCGCATTCCCAAGCCCCAAAATCAGCAGGCCTACAACCAGGTTTTCGAAAAACGGTCCGAACTTGAGAACAGGCTCAGAGCCGAGCACCGGCAGCAGCGAGCGCTGGTTGAAAGTTGGATTCAGTCGCGGGAAAACTCCGCGCACAATGTCTCCACGGATAAACTCGTCCTACGCCTGAGCTTGGACGAGGGCAGCGGGGAACTGTTGAAAAACAGCGCACCCCATGCACAGCAGACGACCTTTGATGTCGAAAAAGGAAAGCCGCAGTGGGGTGAAACCACGTGGCTTTGGCCCGATTTCCGCCTCGACGGAAGCTCGCGCGTCATGCTCGGACAGTCCGGCGACTATGAATGGAGCCAGGCCTTTTCGTCGGGAGGCTGGTTCATGCCGCGCGATACGCCAAGCACGACGGTTGAAGACACTTCAGGTGCATTGCTCGCCAAGATGGATACCACCCAACACGGCCGCGGGTGGGATCTGGCGATCGAAAATGGTAAGGTTGTCGTCGACCTCATCAATCAGACGCCCAAAGATGAAGAGCCGGCCGGGAGCAAGAAGGCCAAGGGCTCGACGCCGAAGAAGCCCCTCCCTCCCAAGGAAACCTTTCGCTATCCCTCTCCGGAAGATTTGTCTGCAAAGGATCTTGCCAAGGGCAAGCCGGACAAGAAGCCCGGACCCCAGAAGAAGGAAGACAAGCCCGAGCCCGCGCCCAAAAAGCCAGAACCTCAAATGGCGAAGGATTTGACGCCGAATATTGCGATCAAAGTCACTACCGTCGATCCGCTTCCGATCAACGGCGACTGGAAACATGTGTTCTTCACGTACGACGGATCCGGCATGGCTTCCGGCATCAAAATATATGTGGACGGAACCCCTGTCGCCACGCGCGTAGTCACTGACACGCTGGCCCATGCGACCATTCGCAGCCAGGCTCCCATGCAGCTCGGGTATCGCTCCCCAGACGAGTTTCCTTTGCGCGATACGCGCTATCAGGATTTGCGCCTCTATGCACGCGCTCTCACGGCGGATGAGGTCAAGCGGCTTCCTCTTGAAGATTATGTTGCGGAGCTGACCGCGAAGCCCGCCCAGCGGTGGAATGAAGATGAGTGGCACGCGGTCGGCGAGTTCTACTTTGAGAATGTTGACAAGTCCGCGCTGGCGATCCGCGCCCAGACAAAGCAATTGGGCGCCGAGCTCGATAGGCTCTCCGCGGGCGGCGACCTCACGCAGGTTTCGTGGGAGAAGCCGTCCATTGCGTATGCTCATATACTTACGCGCGGCGTCTATACAGCGCGGACGGAGCGAGTGGAAGCCAACACGCCGCACTATCTTCCCCCCTTGCCGGCCGGCCAGCCGCACGATCGCCTGGCATTGGCGGAGTGGGCCGTGAGCCCGGAGAATCCTCTCACCGCGCGTGTCACCGTGAACCGGATGTGGAACGAATTGTTCGGGGCAGGCCTCGTCGAGACCACCGAGGACTTCGGCATCATGGGTCAGCGGCCCTCGCATCCCGAGTTGCTCGATTGGCTGGCTGTCGAGTTTCGCGACAGCGGCTGGAACATCAAGCACATGTACAAGCTCATGGTGATGTCGGCAACCTACAGGCAGAGCGCGAAGTCGACGCCAGCGCAATTGGCACGGGATCCCAAGAACCAGCTCCTGTCGCACGGGCCGCGGTTTCGCATGGATGCCGAAATGCTGCGCGACATTGCGCTGCAATCGGGCGGTTTGCTGATCAACAAAATCGGCGGCCCTAGCGTGAAGCCCTATCAGCCGGCGAATGTCTGGGAACAAGTGAGCTATCCCGCGAGTGATACGCTCGTCTACACGCAGCAACATGGCGACGCGCTCTACCGCCGCAGCATGTACACCTATTGGAAGCGCATGGCCGAGATGCCCGACATGGATGCATTCGATGCGCCGATGCGCGACGTGGTCTGCACCCGCCGGCAGCGCACGGACACGCCGCTGCAGGCCCTCGTAACCATGAACGACGTGCAATGGGTTGAGGCCGCGCGCGCGCTGGCCGAAAGGGCAATCAAGCAGGGCGGAAGCAATCCGGAGCAGCGCATTAATCTGTTGAGCGAGATTCTCCTCTCGCACGACGCGCCCGCGCCCATGACCGCCGTGCTCAAGGGTTCGCTGGGCGAGATGCAGAAACATTACGCGGCCGATCCCGTTGCGGCGCGCAAGCTGGTCGCGGTAGGAGAAAAGCCGCCTGATGCATCGATCCCCGCGCCAGAACTCGCTGCGTGGACCATGATCGCAAGTGAGATGCTCAACCTGGATGAGACAGTAACAAAGTAGTTGAGGGAGTTTGAATGAAGCAGCATCCTCTTTGTACCGATACCGAGCGCGAGTCGGGCGTAATGGGCCTACCCATTCCCGCGGGTTTGAAGCGCGAATGGGCTGCGCTTGAAACGCGCCGGCAGTTCCTGGGCCGCTCCGGCAAAGTGCTGGGATGGGCCGCGGCGGCAAGCCTGCTGGGCGCGCGCGGACTCATCGGGGATGCACATGCGGCCGGCCTCGCTCCCGAACCAAGTCCGGCTGACTTGAAACTGCCGCAATTCGCCCCCAAGGCCAAGCGCGCCATCTATCTGTTCATGTCGGGCGGGCCTCCGCAGATGGACCTGCTGGATTACAAACCCAATCTGGCAGCTCTCTACGACAAGGACATTCCCGACTCGGTGCGCGGGAATCAGCAACTCACAGGCATGACCGCGGGGCAGGCCCGCTTTCCCATTGCTCCATCTCACTGGTCGTTTCAGCGATACGGCAAGACCGGCACATGGGTCAGCGATCTGCTGCCGTACACCGGGCGCATGGTCGATGATCTAACCATCATCAAATCCACAAACACAGAGGCCATCAACCACGAACCGGCGATCATGCTGATGAACACCGGCAATATGAATGCCGGCAAACCTTGCCTGGGAGCATGGCTCAGCTATGGCCTCGGCAGCATGAACGACAATCTGCCCACATTCATGGTGCTGCAGACGAAAACCAATCCGAAGGAGAACAACCAGCCCGTCTCATCGCGGCTGTGGAGCAGCGGCTTCTTGTCGTCCGAGTACGCGGGCGTAGGCCTGCGTTCGGGCGGCGATCCCGTGCTCTACCTGAGCGATCCGGACGGCGTGGACCGCGAGGTGCGCCGCAAGATGCTGGACGCGGTTGAGCAGATCAACCGGCAGACGCTTGCAGAAATGGGAGACCCGGAAACGAACGCCCGTATTGCGCAGTACGAAATGGCCTTCCGCATGCAAACTTCCGTGCCCGAACTTGCCGATCTGAGCAAAGAGCCGCAGTCCACATGGGATCTCTATGGTCCTGATGCGAAGGAGCCCGGTACGTTCGCCTATAACTGCCTGCTTGCGCGGCGCATGGCAGAGCGCGGAGTCAGGTTTACTCAGATCTACAAGCGGGGATGGGACGTCCATGGCGATGTGACCGGCGTGTTGCCCCTGCTTGCCCAGGAGACCGACCGCGGCTGCTTTGCGCTGGTAACCGATCTGAAACGCCGCGGCTTGCTCGATGACACGCTGGTCATATGGGCTGGCGAATTCGGCCGCACGGTCTATAGCCAGGGCGGATTGACGAAGGATAACTATGGGCGCGATCATCATCCTCGCTGCTTCACCACCTGGATGGCGGGAGGCGGCGTCCGCACCGGAATCACCTACGGCGAGACCGATGATTACAGCTACAACGTAGTCAGGGATCCGGTCACGGTTCGCGATTTAAACGCCACAATCCTGCACTGCCTCGGTATCGACCATAACAAATTGACCTACAAGTTTCAGGGACTCGATCAAAAGCTCACCGGGCCGGTGCCCGCTAGCGTGGTGCCCGGGTTGCTGGCGTGATGGAGGTCAAAGTTCTGCCGCGCGCCCCGGTCCGCTTGCTGCCAAAGCGCCGCCGTGCGCGAGTTGTAGCATCGGCCTCGGTCGCACTGAGTATTGCGCTGTTGCTGTTGCCGGTCTGCCTTCGCCTCGACGGTAAGCCGCACGCCGATTGGCAGCAGTTCCTGGGGAGATTTCATCCCCTCGCTGTGCACATCCCCATCGGACTGCTGGTGCTGCTTCCGCTGCTTGAATTGCTGGGCCGCAACCGGCCTTCCCTGCGTGAGGCTGCGGAGTTTGTTCTCGCTCTCGCTTTCGCCGGTTGCCTGGGTTCTGTCACGCTCGGATACTTGCTGGCCTACGGCAGCGGCGAGGCGGGCCCGGGCGTTACCCGGCACATGTGGGGCGGCATCTCGCTCAGCCTGTGCGTCCTGCTCTGCGTTCTGGCGCGGCCCGCGTGGCGAGTGGGCTATGTACTTTGGGCCTATCCAGCGTTGCTTGTCTGCGCCATGCTGGTCTTGATCTGGACAGCCGATCAGGGTGGCTCATTGACTCACGGCAGCAATTACCTCACGCAATATATGCCCCCGACGCTCAAGCATGTGCTTTCACTCGGCCGGCCCAACCCTCAGCCCGTTGCAGGTTCGTTTTACGAGCGGCATATCAATCCCATCTTCGACTCCAACTGCGTGGCCTGCCACGGCCAAAGCAAGGTGAGCGGAAACCTGCGCCTTGACTCCTACGAAGCCCTGATGGCGGGCGGCAAGGATGGCCCGGTGATTGTGTCAGGACAACCGGAGAAAAGCATCCTTTTCGAGCGCATCACGCTTCCGCCTGACCACAAGCAGTTCATGCCCGCTGAAGGAAAGCCGCCGTTGAAGCCGGAAGAAATCGCCTGGATCAAGGCGTGGATTCTTCAGGGAGCGTCGCCCACCGCCGCGAACCTGGCAGGAGTGCACGTTCGCGACGACTCGCCCGAAATGTCCTTGCAGCCGGTGGGCGATTACAGTGCGCTGATGAACGAGATCCGCCAGATGCAGAAGGGTCAGGGGGCAAAGCTGGTGCCCGTATCGAGCAAGCCTTCCGATGGATTGATTCTCAACACAGTCGATGTCGCCGCCAGCTTCGGTGACGCGCAGCTTGCCGGGTTCAGCAAATTCGCTCCATATATTGTTGAAGCGGAGTTGGGTCGCACCGCGCTCAGCGATGCGAGCTTTTCAACTCTGGGCACATTTACTCATTTGCGCGCGCTCCATCTGGAAGGAACCGCGGTGACCGGAAACGGAATTCAAAAGCTGGCGTCGCTTTCGCAGTTGACCTATCTCAACCTGAGTAACACGCGCATGACCAAAGCCGCCGCGGCACAGCTTGATTCAATGAAGGCTCTCCGCCATGTCTATCTTTACGACACACCCGCTCAACCAGCGCCCGCCGTCGACGCGGCGCAGCCCATCGCGAGGAATCCGCAATGAAACGTTCTGGCAATCCGGATTTTGAACTCGGCAGACGGCAATTCTGCGCTCTCACCGGAGCAGCCGCCGTTGCGGCACTCGCATCGCAGCCCACGCTTGCGCAGGCGTCGTCCACCTCGGAATCAGGAGCATCGGTGATGAAGACTGGCAACGGTGAATGGGTTTACGAGGTAGCGCGCGAATGGGGAAAATTGCCCACGGGGACTGACTTTGGCGGAACACATGGCGGGATCGCAACCGACAAGGCCGGGCATGTTTACGTCAGTACGCAGAGTGAGACCGGCGTTCTGGTCTACAGCCCCGATGGCGTCCTGTTGAAGACCATCGCCCACCAGTACCCCGAAGTTCATTCGATCGTCCACGCTGAAGAAAGCGGCGAAGAGTTCTTCTATTGCACGGTGCAGAAGGGAACGCAGAGTGAGAACTGGCTCTTTGTGAAGATGAAGACCGACGGTACCGTGGTTCAGAAGATAACCGCCCCACCAGAGGCCGGTTTCAAGTCGCCCAACGAATGGCGACTCACCGCCGCTGTGCCGGCGCCCGATGGTTCCATCTTCATCGCCAACGGCTATGGCGATTCACGGCTCTTCCGATTCGACAAACATGGCGTATACCGCGCCAGCTATGGTGGGAAAGGAACCACTGACGGCCTGTTCAACTGCAATCATGGCCTCGCAGTGGATCGCCGATATGATCAGCCGCTGTTGCTGATCTGCGATCGCGAAAACCGCCGGCTATGTCATTTTGATTTCGATGGAAAGTTCGTGCGTTCCACCACGTTGCACCTGAGGCGCCCATGCCAGGTCAGCTTCCATGGAGATTATGCGGTTATCTCCGAGTTGGAGGGCCGGGTAACGATCCTCGATAAGGACAATGTTCCCGTGGCCTTCCTTGGCGACAACCCGCATAAGTCCCAATGGGCAAACTACGCGCTCTCGCCGACCGATATCGATTCAACCGTCTTTAGTGCGGCTCATGGCTGCTTCATCGACCAGAATGCAAATATCTATGTCTCCGACTGGAACCAAACGGGTCGCATTACCAAGCTGGTGAGATCGAACGCCTGAGCGTTTGCTCTCATCTTCTGAGGCATTCGCAACAGTCTGAAGTGGCTCAAGACCCTCGTGCGCAAGGCCGCAAGCATTCAAACGTCGTCCGGTGTCCATCAAAACGAAAGTTGCGTTTTACCCGGCCGGTCTGGTCGCCATGGAAGATTGGGCTCGGTGCGACACCTTGCCGACCGCTTCGTGGATGATGCACCCGCGCAGATCACGTTCGAAATAGACCCGTCATGGTTTGTCCAGCGGACTAAGCTCGGCTTGCTTCAGAATCGGGAATTTCTGTCTTCGAAGACTCAATTCGCCTCTGTCGGCAAAGCGTACGCGATAGGAGTGATAACCCCAATGCGGCCCGAAGCGATTTGAATCACTTCGGCCGGTTTGGCCGATGTTTACAGTCGGGCTGCCGTATCACTCAGTCTGCCAGTCGATCTCGACGCGCCGCAAGCCGCGCACCGCGTTGGCGAGATACACCGCATCGGCGCTGCACAGATCGTTTTCATTGAGCACCCGTTCCTCGATATCGCAGCGCGTTTCGATCAAATGACGCCGGCACACGCCGGGCAGCAGGCCGCACCTGACGGGCGGCGTCAGCAGCCGGCCGCTCCTCTCAACAAAAATGTTGCTGATGGCGCCCTCTGTGAGTTCGCCGCGCAGATTGAAAAAAAGCACATCGCAAAAGTCCGCGGCGGCAGCCTCTTTGAACTCCTCCGCATAGAGCGACCTGTGCGTTGTTTTGTGAAACAGCATCGCATCTTCGGGGTCGGTCTTGAGCGGCGAGACGCACGCGCGCAGGTTGAGCGCCTGGTAATCGAGCTTTTCAGGGCGCAATGTTGTTATCCCCTCGCGATCCATCAGCAGGCGCACCTTCCACGCTGAGCCCGCCGCAAAAATGCGCCCAGCCTGCTCCAGTTCCGATCGCACCTTGGCGCGGTCGCAGGCGAAGCCGAAAAACCCGGCCGAAGCTTCGAGCCGGTCGAGATGCAGCTCAATGAGCGGAAAGCCGTCCTCCCACCGCAATGTTTCCACCAGCGAAAACTCCGCCGGAAACTCATCTCGCCTCGCGGTGAGAAACCTGGCCTTCAGCAGGCACTCGCGGTACTCTTCGGCGGCCTTCGAATCGATCACGATGCCGCTGCCCGCGCCCATGGTACCCTGGCCGTCTTCCATCTCGAGGGTGCGGATCGCTACGTTGAAGACGGTGCGGCGAGGCGAGAAAAATCCGATGGCGCCGGTGTAGACTCCGCGGGGCTGGTCTTCGATTTCCGCGATCAATTGCATGGCGCGTACCTTGGGCGCGCCGGTGATGGATCCGCAGGGAAAGAGGGCGCGGAAGATGTCGTGGAATCCGACCTGGTCGCGCAGCAGCGCGGTGACCGTCGAGGTCATCTGCCAGAGGGTGGGCAGGCGCTCGAGGGCAAACAGTTCTTCGGCGCGCACGGTGCCGAAGCGCGCAATGCGACCAAGATCGTTGCGCAGCAGGTCGACGATCATTACGTTTTCGCTGCGATTCTTCGCGTCCTGACTCAGCCACTCGGACTGCGCCCGGTCCTCGCTAAGGGTGCGGCCGCGCGGCGCGGTGCCCTTCATCGGACGCGTCGTGATGCGCCGCCCGCCAGCTTCCTCTTCCACGCGGAAAAACAGCTCGGGCGAAAAGGAGAGAATCCGCCGCCCCTCAAGCCAATGGATGAACGCGCCATACTCCACCGGCTGCCGGCGCCGCAGCTCCGCGTAGATCTCTGCTGCCCCGCCCTCAGTTCTCACACGCCACGGCGCGGTGAAGTTGAGTTGATAGACATCGCCGGAGCGAATCCACTCCTCAATCCGGGCGATTCGATCTACATATTCGGCCTCGGTCAGCGCGAACTCGGATGAAATTCTGGACTCGACCGCGGCCCTTCGTTCGCTTGCCTGCGCGCGGTTTCCCCGGTCATCCAAGCCGGGCGGCTCACCGTCAATGAATCGTCCAGACTGATGATCGAAGCAATAGCTGCGCTCGTAAATCCCAAACCACGCCAGCGGCCGGCCCTCGGGGAGCGGGCGCATTTGAGCTTTAGGCTCAAAGGCAGCACCGCACTCATAGGAGAAGAATCCCGCCGCCCAACGGCTGGCGCGCACCGCGGATTCAATCTCCGCGAACAATGGAGGGATCTCCGCCGTCCCATACGCTGCGCACGCGCGCGTGGGAGCCGTGAACAGCCGTGTCCACGGCTTCTGATCGGTCTGGCTTTCGTTTGTGCGGTCCGGGCTTCCGCCTTCCAGAAGCACAGTCGACGGCGTCTGATCCACCAGCGCGTAGACCTCAGCGGGAAGGGAATGCCGCGCTGTCATCGAGGACGATTTTACTTTACCGTGAGCACCATGGTGGTGAAATTCGAAATCGCGGTTACGCCGTTGTTCGATTGCGCTGTGACGATGATGGTGTAAGTGCCTGTCGGCGTGGGAGGATTGGGGGGCGGGCCGTGATTGTAATAGTAGTACTGCGGATTGCAGCCTGTGGCGCCAAGCGTCATCACCAGGCCCACCAGCGCAACCAGCGCCAGCCGGTTCAGCCAGGCGCGCCGTCGCGCACTCCATGCCAGGCCCCCAAGGCCCAGCACACCCGGCAGCAACAATGCCCAGGCTACGGAGTTCTTTCCGGGTGTCCGCTCCAGTTTGGCCGCTCTGCCTTGTGCTTGAGTCTGCACCAGCATGGAGCTGACCGGCGGACAGGTTGTAACCCCCGAGGCGGTTGTGCAACTGGCGGGTGTGGCGGCCACAATTTCAACGGACTCAGGGGTAAATGTGCAGGAAGAATAATTGGGCAGCCCGGAGCACGAAAGCGTGACAAACATGGGCGCCGTCAGCGAGGAATTGTTCACCGGCGTAATGGTCACCTCAGCCGTTCCCGCAGTGCCTTGCGCCAACGTCATGGGAAAGCTGGCTGGCGAAACCGGCGTCAGGGAGACCTGGAAACCAGGCGCCGCGGTGGGTGTGCCGGTCGCCTCGGTCACCGGCGAACTTGAGGCCAATCGAATCTCGTCACCGGTGTAAACGGCTCGGAGCAGATGGTTTCCACCCGGAATACTGAAGGTGGTGCTGGCGTGGCCAACGCCATCCAGCGCCACTTCGGCCAGCGTGCGGTTTCCCTCTTCGATGCTCACCGCGCCCGTTGCCGGCTGGCCGTCTTCGCCGCTCACGCTCACCGACGCGGTGGCCTGGGTACGGCCGTCGACGTCGCTCGTGGCCACGTTAAGCGTGGTCTGTGTAGCGATACTCTGCGTTGCGCCCCAGGCCGCCGGCGCTAAAGCCCCAGCCAGCGCCATGGCTATTGCCGCAGCGAACTCAAGCCGCAGATTGCGGCGGTAAATGCCTCTCACGTGCACCTGCTCCAGATTCCGTAGAAAACCGCGTATCGCTTGTGCTTAAGTGCGTAAAAGATCATTGTATCCGGCCCAGCCCAATGGCGGCTAACCCGCACCTGGCCTGGAGCCTCCCGAAACCCGCGACTCGAAGCGTAAGCCTGCCTGTAAACATTGGACGTTCGCCAGGGTAAATGGATTGGCGAGGCTGGTCGGGTCGCCCAGGCGGGCTGGTCCGAGACCCCGCTGGTCGCCTGGCGCGTTATGCTTCTTGTTTGAGGTGAAGCCATGACCCAGACCTCGACCCGCCCCCAGCTTGCCCACCTGACCGCCGTTCTGGACGATCTGCGCGCCAAGGGCACCCATTTCAACCTGCGCATCCTCGACGACCAGCAGGCGCCGGTCTGCCACTACGACGGCAAGCAAGTGATCAATCTGGCCAGCAACAACTACCTCGGCCTGGCCAACCATCCCAGGCTGATTGAGGCGGCGCTCAAGGCTACTCGCGAGTTTGGCGTGGGGTCGGGCGCGGTGAGGACCATCGCCGGCACCATGCGCATCCACATGGACCTGGAAGAGAAGATCGCCCGGTTCAAAAACGTCGAGGCCTGCGTGGTCTTCCAGAGCGGGTTCGCCGCCAACGCCGGAACGGTGAGCGCGATTCTGGGCAAGGAAGACTTCATCCTCTCCGACGAGCTCAACCACGCCAGCATCATCGACGGGGCGCGATTGTCGCGGGCCAGCATCAAGGTGTTCCGGCATAAGGATGTCGCTCACTGCCAGGAACTGCTCGAAAGCCTCAAAGACGCGCCCGGCAGGAAGCTGGTGATTACCGACGGCGTCTTCTCGATGGATGGGGACATTGGGCCGGTTGACAAGCTGGCCCGGGTGGCGGAGAAATATGGGGCCATCATGATGGTCGACGACGCCCACGCCTCCGGAGTGCTGGGCCGCAACGGGCGCGGCAGCGTGGACCACTTCGGCATGCACGGCATGGTGGATGTGCAGGTGGGCACGCTGTCAAAGGCCATCGGCGCGCTGGGCGGATATGTCTGCGGGTCTCGGGATTTGATTGACTACCTCTATCACCGGGCGCGGCCGTTTCTGTTTTCCACCTCGCATCCGCCCAGCGTTGCGGCCACCTGCATTGCTGCCTTCGACATTCTTGAGCAGGAGCCGGAGCGGATCCAGCGGCTGTGGGATAACACGCACTATTTTCAGGGGGAGCTCAAGCGGCTGGGATTCAATATAGGCGGAGTGACGACTCCGGCCACCCAGACGCCGATTACGCCGATCATTGTTGGCGAGGGCCGCGCTGCCATGGAGTTTTCGCGGGCGCTGTTCGACGAGGGCGTGATGGCGACAGGGATCGCGTTTCCAACCGTGCCGGAGGGCAAGGCGCGGATTCGGGCCATCCTCACCAGCGAACACACCAAGGCGCAGCTGGATGAGGCGCTCGAGACCTTCGAGCGGGTCGCGAAACGGATAAGGTTATTATCATAGTCGCCACGCCGCTTGAGCCGGATACGGCGTAAAATGCGACCATAGTACCGCGCGAAAGAAGTACGAATGACGGCGAGTGCCTGGAACTGGCTTTTGGCCATTGTTGGGACGATTGCAAGCGTGGTCGGTGTCGTCTTCAGTTGGTCGGCTTGGATTCAGGCAAAAGGGGCAAAGAAGCCGCAGAAGAAGCGGCTAAAACCGTTCGGATTCGAGAGACAGCCGATGAGTTCTCCCGGTTGGCGGAGGACGCGAAGGATCTTCTGACAGCAGTTCAGGCAAGAGAGGCGGACAGAGCAGTGGAAGCCGCTAACAATTTGGGGCACCTTCTGATGACTGCTCGCTACCATCGAGCGTCATATCTTCCAGCAGACTTTTCACGAGATCTCTGTGTGAAGAATCTGCGAAAAGTCAGCACATGGCTAGCATCTGAGGGATTTCCAGAAGACCCTCAGGAGATGGCAAGGCTGCTCAAGAGTTGTCATCAGATACACGAATCGCTTTGCGGAGTTTCAGGGTCGATACAACGCAGGACGGAGGAATTGGAAGGATGAACTCTTCGATCCAGATCGCCGAGGCTGAGAAACTGGCCAAAACGCTCGTCGACAGGACCAGCGAGGGAAAGCTCTCTTGGGAGCCCGATGGAACTTTGCTAAGCATCGTCAGCACCACTGACTTGTCCGGAGCAACGGTCTTCAGCACGACCCTTGAAGGCAACCTCAGAGCCACTATTTCATTAGCAAAACAAAAGCGAGCGGAGCTATTGGTATTCTCTCTTGTTGAGTTCGATCCGCAGTGGCAAAGCTCTATGTCCCTAATCGCCAGTGTTAACGCGAAACCCGATAAAGAAATCTTGAGCGTTTCAATCGAAAAGGATCCCTCCTTTGGTTATGACACGCCCGATGAAATGCGACTAAATGGACTTCTCGTTGACCTTTATGCACTCGCGCGCCGTTCGGCACTGAAGCTCGAAGGAAGCGTAGAAAAAGCGCTGACCTATCTCGACAGGATTGCTGGCTGATCGTCCGCCATGATCGCGCATCTGCGGGGGAAGCTCATCTACAAACAGCCGGCCCAGGCAATCATCGAAGCTGCGGGGGTGGGCTACGACGTGACCATCTCCGTGCCGACGTTTACGGCGCTGCCCTCGGTGGGCGCTGAGGCCTCGCTGCACATCCATACGCAGGTGAGCGAGGACCAGATTGCGCTCTTCGGGTTTTTGGAACGGGAAGAGAAGCGGCTCTTTGAGCGGCTTATCACGGTGAGCGGCGTCGGCCCCAAGCTGGCCATCAAGATGCTCAGTGGCTTGTCCCCGGAGCGCACCGTGCAGGCCATTCGCGGGCAGGACCACGCCATGCTTACACGCATTCCCGGGGTGGGCAAGAAACTGGCCGAGCGGCTGGTGGTCGAGCTCAAGGACAAGCTGGACGACTTCGCCGTCGCTCCTACGCAGGCTGCGATGAAGGGTGCGGCCGTGGACGACGTGCTGTCGGCTCTCGTGAATCTCGGCTATCAGCGCCCGGCAGCCGAGAAGGCGATCGAGCAGGCCGTCGTGAAAGACAAGGCGCTGGCGGCGGATTTCGATGGTCTGTTCCGCGGGGCGCTGAAGGTGATTCGATAGAGAAGCGACGGGGCAGGCCTGGCCATCGTGCGCCGAGCTGTGCGCGAGAATTCCTGCCAGGGTCATGATGGTCAAGAACTGACCTCGCCGCAAATATGCGGGTACTCAATCGCGGCCATGAATGAAACTTTCCATCACACGAGGAACGAAAACTACCTCGAATCCGTAGTTCGCTTGAACGGTCTCGCCCGTGACGGGGGCGTCGGCGTAATCTTCAAAAGTCTGAAAGCCAATCGGAGGAATCCATGAAAAGAGTTTTCTTTGCAGCGCTTGCTCTATTCTGCGTGACGGTATCGGCTACCGTAAGCGCCGAGCAGCCGCCCATTATTGACCGGGCATTGTTCTTTGGCGAGATCCAGATTGCGGGAGCGCAGATTTCTCCGGATGGGCAGTACCTTTCGTTTCTGAAGCCCTATAAGGGCACCCGCAATATCTGGGTGAAGAAGGCGAGCGAGCCTTTTAGTGCGGCGCGGCCGTTGAGCGCGGAGTCGACGCGTCCGGTACGCCAGTACTTTTGGAGCCGCGATTCGAAATACGTTTTGTACGCGCAAGACGCGGGCGGCGATGAGAACTTCAATATCTATGCAATCGATCCGAGCCAGGCGGCCGATGCGGCGACCGGTGTGCCGCCGACGCGCGCCCTGACGAATTACAAGGGCGTGCGCACCATGATCTACGCCACGCCCAAGGCGAAGCTCGACACGATTTACATCGGGCTGAACGATCGCGACCCGAAGTGGCATGATCTCTACGAGCTTTCGATTTCGACCGGCGAGAAAAAACTGCTGCGGAAGAATACGGACGAGATTGCGGGGTGGGATTTCGATCACGATGGAAATTTAAGGCTCGCGGAACGGACAAACCAGGGTGGCGATTCTGAGATTCTGCGCGTCGATGCGGACGGTTTCAAGCTGATCTACAGTTGCTCCGTTCTGGAATCGTGCGGAGTGGAAGATTTCGACGCGCAAGACAAGCAGGTGTACCTGATTACGAACAAGGGCGACGTGGATTTGACCGAAGTGGAGATGCTCGATCCGTCGACGGGAACCACAAAGAAGTACGAAAGCGATCCGGAGAACCGGGTGGATGTCGAAGGGATGGAGATATCGGATGTGGACTATCACGCCTACTTCACGCGCTACGAGGATGATCGCGCGCGACTGTACTTCAAGGACAAGGACTTCGAGAAGGAGTACCACTGGCTGGAGACGAAGCTGCCGGGCAAGGAGATCAACTTCGGGACCCGCTCAAAGGATGAGAACATCTGGATTGTGAACGCGGGCAGCGACACGGAACCGGGCGAAACGTACCTGTGGAATCGCAAGGCTGGCACGCTGGATTTGCAATACCGGATTCGCGAGGAGCTTCCGCGCGCATCGTTGTCGGAGCGGAAGGCATACAAGTTCAAATCGTCAGACGGGCTGGAGATTGGTGCGTACCTTACACTGCCGAAGGGATTGCCGGCAAAGAACCTGCCGCTGGTGGTGTTTCCGCACGGCGGTCCGTGGGCCCGTGACTACTGGGGATACGACACCTTTGCCCAATTTCTCAGCAATCGTGGGTACGCGGTGCTGCAGCCGAATTTCCGGGGCTCGACCGGATACGGAAAGAAGTTCCTGAATGCCGGAAACGGCGAATGGGGACGAAAGATGCAGGATGACCTGACCTGGGGAGTGAAAGCGCTGGTGGCGGACGGGACTGTCGATGCGAAGCGAGTGGGCATAGCGGGCGGCTCCTATGGCGGATACGCGACGCTGGCAGGGGTTGCGTTTACACCGGATGTGTATGCGGCTGCGGTGGCGATTGTTGCGCCGTCGAACCTCATTACACTGCTGGACGCGATTCCTCCGTACTGGGAAGCGGCGCGCAAGCAGATGTACGCGCGCATGGCGGACCCCACAACGCCGCAAGGCAAGGCGTTGCTGGTTGCCGAGTCGCCCTTGACGAACGCGAAGGATATCGTGACGCCATTGATGGTGGTGCAAGGGAAGAACGATCCGCGCGTGAATTTTCGCGAGAGCAACCAGATTGTCGCGGCAGTGCGGGACAACGGGAAGCCGGTCGAATACCTTGTCGCTCCCGATGAGGGGCATGGATTCGCGCGGCCCATCAATAATCTGGCGATGGTGACCGCGATGGAGGAGTTCCTGCCCAGGTATCTTGGCGGACGCGATCAAAAGGATGTGCCGGCTGATGTGGAAGCAAAGCTGAAGGAAATCACAGTCGATCCCAAGACGGTCAGCGGCGAGGTGACGCTGAAGGGAGCGCCGGCGCCGGGGGCGAAGTAGGCGGATGGATGACGAGGTGATTTGCCTCGGGGCGTTGAAGGTGATCCGTTAGACTTGTCTGGTTATGCCGCGTCTAACCAAAACTACTCCTGCCACCGTTCAACCTTACTTCCGCCCCGAGGCGCTAACCTTTCTGCGCAACCTCGAAAAGCATAATGACCGCGAGTGGTTCGCGCCGCGCAAGGCGCAGTTTGAGGCGGAGCTGAAAGAGCCAATGCTGGCGGTGATCCGCAAGATTACCGATGCGATGACGGAATTTGCGCCGTCGTTTGTGCGGCCGGCCGAGAAGTCGCTCTTCCGCATCTATCGCGACACGCGCTTTAGCTCCGACAAGAAGCCTTACAAGACTCACGTTGCCGCTTGGTGGTCGCACACAGGACTGGCGAAGACCTCTGGCGCGGGCTACTACTTCCATGTGAGCGCCAAGGAAGTGGTCATCGCGGCCGGGTCGTACATGCCGGAGAAGGATCAGCTGGCGGCCATTCGCCGCTGGCTGCTCGATAACCACGCCGGGTTCAGGAAACTACTCCAAAGCGCTGCCGTCCGCAGGACTTTTGTGGAGTTTGAAGGGAATCCGCTGACGCGTCCGCCCAAGGGGTTTCCGGCGGAGCATCCGGCACTCGACCTGATCCGCTGCCGCCAGTGGGGCCTGTCTGCCACGCTTGCCGCCGAGGCCGCGCTCAAGCCCGACCTGGCCGCGACCGTGATCCGACACTTCAAGATTGCCGCGCCGGTTGTGGACGCGCTCAATACTCCCATCGCAGCGGCCCAGGAGCCACGCAGGAAAGTGCTCTTCGGGCTGCATTGAGACGCGAGCATCGCGTCCTTTTTTCATCGGATCCGCAGTGCGAAAGCCCACACTTTTGCCCCAAATTCGAGGTCACGACTAGGCAAAACCCAGTAAATACAGGCAAAAAGCTACGATTTCGGCTAAAAATCGGAAGGATCCTGTGGAAATCGGGCTTTTTGCCTTGACTTTAGCCACTTCAAAGCTGCATTGTAACCATCGGCAGGGTTATTCAGAAGCCGCATGAATACAGGGTTCTCCTGGCATCGCTTGCCCCGTTCGCACCCCCTTTTATGCGGTACGCATTTCGCGGTGGAAGCCCGTCAACAAGGCGGCCCCGAGGGCTCGCCGAAGGAGAACATCACATGGCAACTGGACTCACCAAGACCGCCCTTACCCGGCACCTGGCAGAGAAGATGGAACTCACCAACAAGCAATCCGCTGCTTTCCTTGACCTGCTGGCCGAGACCGCCATCAAGGAAACCAAGAAGAACGGCGTCTTCGTCATCCCCGGCATCGGCCGGCTTGTGAAGGCAGAGCGCAAGGCCCGCATCGGCCGCAACCCTCAGACCGGCGCGGCCATCAAGATCAAGGCCAAGACGGTCGTGAAGTTCCGCGTGGCCAAGGCCGCCAAGGACGTCATCGCTCCTCCGAAGAAGTAGCAATCCGGACTGCGGACAGAGGGGAGAGGCCACGCGGCTTCTCCCCTTATCGGTTTTTTGCCGTTGGCGGCGCCGGAAGGTTTTTGGAGTCCCCTCGGTAGGCTGCTCATCGAACAGTCATGGAAACCGCACGAGCACTCGCCGCGCGGCCGGATCGCGCTTCCTCGATGATTCTCCTGCTCCGGCTCGAAGGTTTGGCCGTCGCTGTCGTATCTGCCCTGCTCTACAGGCAGACTGGGGCAAGTTGGTGGATTTTCGCCTCGCTGTGGCTTGTGCCCGATCTTTCGATGCTCGGCTACCTTGCCGGCCCGTGTCGAGGCGCGCGGATTTATAACGCCTTCCACACTTATGTGGGGCCCGCTGCGTTGGCGATGCCTGCGCTGCTGATGCACGGCGGTGCTCTGCTGCAGTTTGCCCTTATCTGGGCCAATCACATCAGCGTGGATCGCATGTTGGGGTATGGGCTCAAGTACGGCGATGGATTCGGGTTCACGCACCTGGGTCGCCTGGGTCGCGGTCAAAGTTAGCGGCCGAAATCGTCGAGCCATTCGGAATCAAGCTGGTTCCGGACTCGACTTGCTGCGCGGCATCACCGCCCGCACCACGAGCGAGACGCCAAAGCTGACTAGGATTGCCTTGAGCATCAACTCCTCGTCGTAGGTCCACGATAAAAACGCCATGATGATGAAGATGCCGATGGGATTGACTTCGGTAAGGATCGCCATGACCCAATGCGGCTTGTTGCCGGCGCTGTTCAGGCTGCTGCGCAAGCACGGGACGAGCCGAGGCACGGCTAGCGCATATTCTTTGTACGACTCGCCCAGCACGTTCTCGAGAAACGCTTCCTCGGCCAGAATCAGGCGCAGGAGAAACACCGTCAGCAGCGGCAAGGCGAACAGCGCCCCGGCAGGCGGCATCAGCAAAGCCATGGCCATGAACATGAACCATCCGCCCACATAAAGCGGATTGCGCAGGTAGCGATAGGGACCGTCAGCCATAAGCGCGCCGGCCTGCATCCGGCCGTGATGGACGGTGCCGTAGCCCAGGTAAGCCGCGCCCCAGATGCGCAGGACCATGCCCACCGCGGCAAACAGCGAGCCGATCACAATCACCGCGGCCGTGGCGTAACCGAAAGGCAGCAGACCGGCGCGTCTAAGGTGCAGGGCCAGCCATTCGAGCAGTGAAATGCGCCGTCCCAGGTCAAGCGCCTCGATCCACGGAGCCCAGTATCCCAGCACCACGAGCGTGGTCATGATCAACATCCGGAATCGGAACTCGATTACGCTTGCCTGCATCCAAATTCTCCCGATGGCGGGAGTTTATCATCCGGCGGTTTTTTCCCCGGCAAGAAATAGGCCCTTCCAGCTTTGGTGCGACGCCTGCGCATCTCGACCGGAACGACTGCCGGGTGCTACGCTGGCGCATAAAGCTCCTCGCACCGGAAGGAAACCCGCACATGCATTTGCGCCTGATTGCCGTACTGGCCGCCGCCGCGGCTCTGCCCATGTCGGCACAAAGCTCCGCGTCTGCCGATCTGGCCGCATCGGCGCAGAGCCAATTGCCCGCGCTTACCGACATCTACAAGCACCTGCATGAGAATCCCGAACTCTCGCGCCATGAGCAGCAGACCTCGGCCTTCCTGGCCGCGTACCTGCTCAAGCTGGGCTACACGGTGGCCGAGCACGTGGGTAAGTACGAAGATGGCTCAAAGGGATTTGGCATTGTCGCCACGCTTGAAAACGGTCCTGGCCCGCGGCTGCTGATCCGCACGGATATGGACGCGCTGCCGGTGGCCGAGAAGACCGGCCTCGATTACGCAAGCCGCGTGACGACAACCGACGCGCAGGGCCAACCGGTGAGCGTGATGCATGCCTGTGGACACGACCTGCACATGACCGTGCTGCTGGGCGTGGCCCGCGAGATGGCCGAGCGCAGGAAGCAGTGGCACGGAACCCTGGTGCTGGTGGGCCAGCCCGCTGAAGAAGTGATCGCGGGCGCCAAGGCCATGATGGCCGACAATCTTTACGAGCGCTTCGGACGGCCAGATTTCGTGCTCGCCGAGCACGACTCCAACGATGTGCCGGCGGGTTCAATCTCGATCAAGGGCGGCCCCATGCTGGCCAGCGCCACGACCATCAACATGACTATCTGCGGGATTGGGGGCCATGGCTCGGCGCCCCAGGCAGGCAAGGACCCCATCGTTCTGGCGGCGGAGTTCGTGCTGGTGGCGCAGACCATCGTCAGCCGCCAGATCGATCCACAACAACCCGCGGTGCTTTCGGTGGGAACCATCCACGGCGGCACCAAGAACAACATTATTCCCGATGAGGTTACGCTGGGCCTCACGCTTCGCACTTACTCGATGGCGGAACGCGATGAGATTGTGGCCGACATTCGCCGCACCGCGAACGGACTGGCCGAGGCATATGGCATTCCCGCGGATCGCATGCCCACCGTAACGCTCGGCGAGAGCACGCCGGTCACCGAGAATGACCCGGCCTTCGCAGAGCGGCTGCGTGCTTCCGCAACAGCAGCCTTGGGCAAGGATCGCGTACTGGACGGGCGCGCCGTAATGGGCAGCGAAGACGTGGGCTTGTTCTCGCTCGATGGCAAAATTCCCGCCGTGATGTACTGGCTCGGCGCAGCGGATCCTGACAAGCTGGCCGAGAGCCGCAAGACCGGCGTGCCGCTGCCCAGCCTTCACTCCGCGCTCTTTGCGCCCGATTACGCGCCTGCGATCCCGGCGGGCGTAATCGCCATGACGGCCATGGCCCTTGGTGTTTTGAAGTAAGACGCGTGCCGGCGAGCGACAAGCGATCAGTAAATCATCTTGAGCGAGAACTGAATCTGCCGCGAAGTGCCGGCGGTCTTGCTGATCTCTCCGAAGCCCGTGCCCTCGATGGTGTTCGCGGGCAGGCCCATGTTTAGAATGTTCAACAAGTTGAAGAACTCGCCGCGAAACTGCATGTCGACGCGCTCGGCCCCGCTTTTGCGCCGGCCGAACGGAGTGTCTTTGATCAGGGCGAAGTCGAAATCGTAATAAGCCGGTCCGCGAAAGGTGTTGCGTCCCAGCGTGCCGAAGCGACCCTGGTTGGATCCTGTTCCTCCGGGAACATGAATCGGTATCGAGAAGAACGCGGCTCCGTTGCTTGCGCCCTCGCCGAAATAGTCTTGCCGCACTTTGCGCGCGCTGGAAAGATGAGGCACGGCAATCTCATCGGGCCGGTCGACTCCGCCTGCGCCCGCGCCCGTTTGTTGAATGCCTGAAAGCACCGTGAAAGGCGTTCCCGATGCGATGCTTGAGATGCTCAGCAGTTCCCACCCGCCGGTCGTCTTCCTGTCCAGCGGGCGCAGAAGTCCGACTGAATCGAGATGCAGATCCTGTGCGGCGCTAAGGCTGAATGCATTCGTGACGTCGAACGCCGACGGGCCTTTTTCAGGGTGCGTGTCGTAAGGATTTTGAGGAGTTCCGGGTTCTACCGCGCCCGTCGATCCCGTTCCCGGAAGCACCTCGCTGGTGTCATCGATCGACTTGCTCCATGTGTAACTGGCCTGCAGGCCGGGGCCGCCATGGCTTATGGTCCCATAAAGCGAAGTCTGGAGCGCATGATAGCTGGAATGCGAAGTGGCTGTGATTTCGTTCTCCGAGCCGAAGCCTCCGGTCACGTTGCCGGCGCTGTCAAATGTAGTCAGTGGCGCAAATTGGGCGTCCGCCCCCGGATAGGCGTTGGGAAAGCTGATGCGCGGCAGCCTCTCGGCGGCGGTTCCAACATAACTTGCGTCAGCCGCCAGGTTGCCGAACTTCCGCTCCAGCCCCAGAGTCCAGGTGAAAAGCGTGGCGTTTCCGAATGCGCGATCGACGCCGCTCAAAACCAGGTCGCTGACTACGTGACCCGCAGTCAGTGCTGCTACGTTCTGTTCATAGCGGTTCACATCCATTACGGTGTTAGGCGCAACCGACTTGGTACGGCCATCGGGAAAGATGTTCGCGCCTGAAGGTGTCTGCGTCTGCGGCAGTTGCGACGGCGTAATTCTAAATCCGTAGCTGATGGGCGAGTTGGCGGCCGACAGCAGGCGCGGCGTCACCGCAAACGGCGCCGAGCCGGTAAGAAAATTATCCTGCCAGATGTTCGGCGGGATGGTCGTAATCGCTCCCCCTGCATGAACCGCCAGCTTATCGGTCGCCTGAAACGATGCCTGCACGCGCGGACCCCACGCCTTCCACTCGGTGCGGTATCCGGGCTGGGGATTCACCACGTACTCTTCCGTGCCGTTGACCCAGAGAAATCCGGCCGTGCGTTGAGCGCGCTCCGTGATGGGAGAATAAAGCTCCCAACGCACCCCGTAACCCAAAGTGAAGCGGCTCGTCGCCTTCCAGGCATCTTCAAAGTAACCGTCCACATTGTTGCGATTAATGGCTGCCGGGCCAATGTGCGCGCCGCTCGAAAAATAAGGCGGCGCAATTTCGATGGCGTAAGAGAATGGACTGCCCGATAAGAAACTCGAAAGCGTATCAGGCAGCGGATCACCAGGATGCAAATCGTGCCTGCCGCTCTGCGATTGGATGGATTCATCGGCATACGCAGTTCCGCCGCCGAAATCGTATTCTCCATCGGGACTGATGCCGTAGTACGTCGTATCGCGATTGACGCGCACCTCGGCGCCGAATTTGAACGCATGATTTCCGGCTGTGAAGGCCAAAGTTTCGCGCGCTTGGAAGAGGTTTCCATAAGACTGCATCACCGTTCCAGCCGCTTCATCGAAGCCTTCGAATAATCCATCGTTGAACTTGACCGCCGCATCTGTGTAGTCCGTGGTTGGGAACCCGGGCGTCGAGCGCTCTATGCTCAGCGACGATTCCAGCGTCAGCCGCGCCGATACCGCGCGCGTGTACGTTCCCACCACGTTGCGCTGCCGATCGATATATTCAACACCAAACGCCGGGTCGATCGCGGTTTGGTCGGGATTGGTGGTTGGCCCGGTAAGGTTGTCCATCACGAAACGGGCGAAGAATTGATCCTTCGATGAGAACTTGTGATCGATGCGCGCTGAAAACTGGTTTGCGTTGGTCGTCACCTTCGATGCCGTTGCGTAGGTGTGCGCCCCAAACGGTCCCTCCGTATCGTTGGGCAGCGGATAGCGCGCCAGAACTGCCGCGATGCCCGCGTTGACAGGCACCGCAAGTGTGTCCGTGGAGCCGTCCGAGTACTTGACCGTGTCGCAGGCATAAGGCGTGGTCGATGACGCGCTCAAGTTGATTCCGCACGTGTTTCCGATGGCGCCACGCTCATCCTCGGTCGGCACCGCCATCACCTGCGCAGTTCCCAGCACCTGGCGGAAGCCCTGGTACTGCGTGAAGTAGAACGTCTTTCCGCGCCCGTCGTATCCATGCGGCGCCAGCACCGGTCCGCCGTTGGTAAATCCAAACTCGTTACGCCGGAAGGGCGGAATCCTTCCTGGATAGGCGGAGGTCGGGTGGTCGAAATAATTACGGGCGTCAAAGGCCGAGTTCCGCACAAACTCGAAGAGCGACCCGTGAAATCCGCTGGCTCCCGAGCGCGTGCGGATGTTGGTAAAGCCCGCGGCTCCGAGTCCAATTTCGGCCGGCATCCATCCCGAACTCGAATCGATGCCTTCCACCGCATCCACGTTGAAGTTTGAAAAGGTGGCGCCACCCATCTCGGGATCGCTGACGTCCGCGCCATCCATCGCAAACACCGCTTCAACGCCGCGCTGCCCGTTAATGGCAAACTGCGCGGTGAAATTCGTGCCCCCATTCACGTCGGTCATGGTCCCGGCCGCCAGCAGAAGCAACGTGCTGAAGTCGCGCTTGTTCAGCGGCAACTCGCTCACCGCCTGGCTCGATAGTTCCTCGCCGCCGGTCGCCACCTGCCCTTCGAGCGCGCTCACGGTCAACTCTCCGCGGTCAGAGAATGTAATTGCCACCGGCCGCGTATCGGCGGCCAACTCGACACGCTGAGCAGCCTCGACTTTGCGCCCCCTGGCGTCAACCGCGAGGCGGTACCGTCCTACCGGCAAAGCCGCCAGATGGAAAACTCCATCCGCACCGGTCAGCGCCTCGGCGGAAACGTGCTCCCCGGCAAGGCGAACTCTGGCCGCGGCAATCGGCGCACCGCCAGGGTCGCGGACCACGCCCCTCCAGGAGACGTCGCCCCCCTCTTGTGCCCAGGAGATGTGCCCCAGCGCAGCCGCGAGCACGAACGCAATCAACGCATTCCCGAAGCGGCGCGGTCTTGCGGCGCCATTTAGATTGTGGACCTTCCTGAACAAAAGAACGAGACCTTGGCAGAATGAGAACACGCGCGGCACTGTCGGCTTTGTAGCCGGCGACCAGTTTGGCACTCGACGCGTTTCAGTGGATTATACCTTCCTATGCTCTTCATTTCCGTGTCCGCGGCCCAGTCGGATCCGGTGGCTGATCGTTCTCTACAATGGTTGAAGCCGCATGGCCGATACGCTCCCCAATTCCGATCCAGCCATTTGGACGGCTGTCGACACCATCGCAGCCGTCTCCACTCCGCCCGGCCGCGGCGGCATTGGCATCGTGCGCCTCAGCGGGCCAGAGGCAGCAGCCATCACCGGCGCGCTCGTCCGGCTGGCCAAGCCCCTCGAACATACCCACGCCCGCCTGGCACAGGTCTGCGATGACTCGGACTCCGACGGCGGCCCGGCGCGCATCGACGAAGCTGTCGTGACTTTTTTCGCCGCGCCCAACTCCTACACCGCGGAAGACGTTGTTGAGATCGCCGCCCATGGCTCGCCGGTGGTACTCGACTTCCTGTTGCGCCGCGCACTCTCGCTCGGCGCTCGGCTGGCTGAGCCGGGCGAGTTCACCCAGCGCGCCTTCCTCGCCGGCCGAATCGATCTCACCCAGGCTGAAGCAGTGCGCGATCTGATCGAAGCGCAGACCCTGACCCAGGCGCGCCAGGCCGCTGCGCAGATGGGCGGTGCGCTCAGCCTCCGCGCGGCCCCCGTCAAGCATTCGCTGGTCGAGCTCATCGCGCTGCTCGAAGCAGGCATCGACTTTGCCGAAGACGACATCGACGTTGCTCCGCAAGCCGAAATCGATCGCCGCATCGGTCAACTGATGCCGCCCCTCACCGCGCTTGAAGCTACATTCGCCCGAGGCCGCATTGTGCACGACGGCCTCACGCTCGCTATCGTCGGCCGTCCCAACGCGGGCAAGAGCTCACTCTTCAACCGTCTTGTCGAGCGCGACCTTGCCATCGTAACCGCCACACCCGGCACCACCCGCGACCTGGTCACCGAGCGCATCTCGCTCGATGGCATTCCGCTTGAGCTGGTCGACACCGCCGGACTGCGCGACACTTTGGAAGAAGTCGAACAAATGGGCATCGCGCGCACCCGCGAAGCTCTCGCCGATGCAGCCCTGGTGCTCATCGTCCTCGACAAAACTCAGCCGCTCAATGAAGAAGAACGCCGGCTCCTGGCCGCTGCCCAGGGGCGTCCCACGCTGGTGGCCATCAACAAATCAGACCTCTCCGCGACTCACTCGCACACTCCGCAACTCGACGGCATCCAGGCGATTGAAACCTCAGCACTGACTGGCGAAGGCATTCGGGCCCTGCGGGATCGGATTCTTGCTCTGGCAACCGGAGGAGCTGCCGCCGAGACAGGCATGTTGACCAATCTCCGCCAGCACCGGGCCGTTTCCTCGGCCCTCGACGCCCTAGCCGACGCCGCAGCCGCCAACGCCGGTTCCATCCCCCACGAGATGATTCTCCTCGATCTCTACCGCGCACTCGGGGCCCTCGACTCGCTCACCGGCCAAACCACCCCGGACGACGTTCTAAATCTCATTTTTTCCACCTTCTGCATCGGGAAATAATTCGGCATCCTGAGGCGTTCCAAGAATTTCGCAAAGAATGTGTAAATGTATCATTTATAAGTACTTCACGTTCTGTGACGTTCGAGGGCATTCCAAGACAGCTGAGGAGTTTCGAGTCTCCAGCGAGTCTCCAGAAGTGATTTATACTTGTTTTTGAGTCTGGAGACTCAAAATGAGCTTAACTGACAGAGAAATAAGTGCGTTACGGCCAGCGCTAGAACGGTACTCTAAACGGGTCGAAAGAGGGTTGTATATTGACGTCACCCCGAATGGAGCAATGAGTTGGGTCTTCAAATACCGCGTGAATGGCAAGCAAGACAAGCTTGTCATTGGTCGCTATCCGGACCTCACACTGAAGAAGGCGCGCGAAAAGCGCGAAAAGCTTGCGGTCCAGGTGGCCAATGGAATTTCACCCGCGGACGAGAAGCGAAAACAGAAGGTCCAAGGTGTAACAAACCCAACTGTCGAAGAATTCGGAGATATGTATTACAAAGATCAGATCCTCCCAAATTGCAAGAGTCACCAAGATATCTATCGCTATTTGAAAAAGGATCTATACCCGGAGTTGGGCGAGAAAAAACTCAAGGATGTGGACGCACTCGATATACAAAGAATTGTCTATCGCAAAAGGGATGGAGGCCATCCGGCCGCAGCGATTCATCTTCGCGGAGTGATAAAGCGGGTCTACGATTATGCGATCGAGAAACGACTCGTCGCGATGAACCCCGCCTCGATGGTAGCGCCAAAATACATCGGCAAGGCAGTGCGACGCAGCCGTAAACTGCCTCCGAAAGAAATACGCGAGTACCTTCAAGTCATCTACAGAAGCAATATTCGCCGGCAATTCAAGCTCGCTTTGCACATTCTTTTCCTTACCCTCGCTCGAAAATCCATGTTGCTCCTTGCAACTTGGGATGAGATCGATTTTTCGATCGGCGAGTGGACAATTCCACAAGAACACATGAAGGGGCGGAAAGGAGAAGAGCACGAGCACACCGTATACCTGTCTAAACAGGTCGTCGCGATGTTCAAGGAACTTAAAGCGCTAGCGGGCGACTCAACATTCATACTTCCTGGAAGAAGCGGCCCTAAGAGCCCATTCGCGAAGAATGCACTGAACAAGGCGCTTGAAGGTCTGACTTTCAACATGGAACCGTTCACAATTCATGATCAACGGCGGACTGCGTCAACACTGCTACGCGAAAACGGTTTTGCCAAGGACGTCGTAGAGAAGTCGCTCAGCCACGAAGAAGGAGGGGTAGCGGGAATTTACAACCGCGCAGAATATTCGAAGGAACGGAAGAAAATGCTTCAATGGTGGGCCGATTATGTCGATTCAATTGTGACCGAATCCAAAGTGATCGTCGGAAACTTCGGTCGCCGGTAGTTTTTTGTTGAGATCATACGTATTCGGGAAATGCGGGTTCATTGGCGACGAGCCACGCAAACTCGGCGGAGCGTGCCCTCGTCGTTTTGCCAATCTTGTCATGCGCAATCATGGGCGGACGACGGTCTAACATCGAAGCCGACGCCGAAAGGCGGTCCATTGTGTCGTTCAAATCGACCGGAAGCCGGGTCGTCGCATTGTCCGTGTCCGCGTGGTACCGGCACTGCACGGATATGACCGCGACCCCAAACGCTTTTCTTATCAGGTGTATTAGCGATGTGCAAATTCGTCAGTATAGAACGCAACAAGCTCACAAGCGAACTCGTACGGCATTGCTTTGGCAACGGGCGGGAAGATCACTGACCTCTTAAGGCGGGAGCTTCTAGCCTTTACCATCCGGAGAATCGTCAGGTTGGAGTGTACGCTCGTTCCATCGCGTCGATATTTAGGTACGTTCATAAGCGAGGTTCCCTTCAGCATGACTGCCTACGGACGGTCCGCCCGGAGCGCTAAGCGCGCACAGAGTGGTTGCGGATCGTCGATTCGAGGTCGGCGTTGTGCAGGATCAAGTCTGCGAGCAACTCCTTCAGCCTTCGGTTTTCTTCGATAAGCCGATTGATGTCCGTCGCGTGTACAGACCCTTCCGGCAGTCCAGGATTAGAGGCCCGAACTACCTGCGGCTTCTCCGGTCGACCGTGCTTAACAGGTTTCACCACTGGAGCAAGCTCCGCATCCGTTTGCTCGGGTATCGTCGGGCACGGTGCAACAAAGCTTTTGCGATTGCTCTTCTGCGAGAGACTCACAATCGTTCGATTGACCAGCGCTGAGTTGAGTCTTCGATCTTCATCTTCTGCAGACGGTTTTGACGTGTGTTTCTGCGCAGCGCGGTGCGATAAGTTGGCCTTTTGTGCTTGCCGGCCTACGATCCAAGCCTGTACCTCGTATTCAAACCATCCAACAGCACGGGCGCCAAGCCTAACTTGGCCCGGGAACTGTTCAATTGCGATTAGGCTGTACAGCATCGTCCGGCTGAGACCGGTGCACAGAAGCACCTTGCCGAGCCGAATTATGGTTCGGGGCGCTGGGTCCGCGGACATGCTGTACAGGTCAAGCATCTAGTCGCATGGTAGAGACACTCAAGGTGCCGGCGCCAGTCTACGAGGACACTCATTTTGAATTCGCGCATTTATTTTGCCTGCTCGCGACGTCGGCGTCGCGCAATCGACTCCGATTTCAAACATCCGCCAAAGAAGAACTGCCGCGCTCGAACGGGTTCCGGAACCACTTGTTGAATTGAACGTGCTGAACCGTGACAGCGGGGCCATCCTTATATAGTCCCGGCGACGCTGGCCCGGGGCCACTGCGCCCGATGTTACGCAGCCCAAAGGCATGACTTGCTCCATTTCGGCGGCCTGCGACGGAATGTCCTCGAGCGCGACCGCCACTCGTGCCGGGCCTGCGGGGACGGGAAAAGCGCCCTGAGCCTCCACGTCCACCACCGCCGGCCTGGCGCCTCCCGGCCAATCTGCTATCGCCCTCTGTCCGGCACATCACGCCCTGGTTCACAAGCTTCGGGTCCTTGACCGGATCCTGCCCCGCTCCTCGCCGAGCTGTGGCGCGAGCAGTACCCCGGCGCCCCCGAACAGCTTTTTCTCGATTTCGTGCCGGCCTCTGCTGCGCCGCCCGAGCCGGCTGAGTTAGTTCCCGCCCCGGCGGGGAGCGGAAGTACGGACGCGGAGCTCACCGCCCTGGCCCTAAATGGGGTAACTTCCGAACATTCGAAGAGGGCCTATGCGAAAGGCCTGGCCCAATTCTCCGCCTGGGTAAAGGAGCGGCCGCCGCAGGTCTTCGTGAAGGCCATGGTCCAGCAGTACCGCGACTGGCTGCTCGAGCAGAATTCAGCGCCGGCCACTGTCAACATCCGTCTCTCGCCGCTGCGCAAGCTGGGCAGGGAGATGGCCGACAAAGGGCTGTTCGATCCGTCCCTCGCCACCGGGATCGAGGATACCTCCGGGATCAAGCAACGCGGAATCAGGGCCGGGAACTGGCTCGCGCGCGAGCAGGCCAGCGATCTTCTCAGCGCGCCCGATCCAGCGACCCTTAAGGGAAAGCGCGACCGGGCCATGCTGCCACTGCTGGTCGGCTGCGGCCAGCGCCGGGGGGAGCCCCTCGCCCTGAATGTCGAAGACATCCAGCAACGCGAAAGCCGCTGGGTGATTCCCGACCTAAAGGGCAAGGGCAACCGGCTGCGCTTTGTGCCGGTGCCGGCGCCGGTCAAAGCGCGAATCGACGCGTGGCTCTCCGCGGCCGCTATAACGAAAGGTAGAATCTTCCAGACGGTGAACAAGGGCGGCCGCGTCGTCGGCCACACGAACGAGGACGAAAAGGCCGTTTGGCAGGTGGTGGTCAAATACGCCCGCGCGACTTCGCTGGGCGCGCTCTCGCCGCACGACCTGCGCCGCTGCTGCGCGAAATTGTGCCGCAAGGCGGGCGGGGACTCGAACAGATTCTGCTGCTGCTCGGCCACGCATCCATCCAGACCACGGAGAGCTATTTGGGGACGGCACAGAACCTTGCCGTGGCCGTGAACGATGGCCTGGGGCTCGATCTCGAGTGACTATGATGGATAGTTCTTTATGGAACCAGCCTTCGGATCCCGGCCGGATCTGCAGCGAGCGCCGAGAATACCCTGGCCTGGCAGAGGAGCTGATCGGGCCTATTCAGCGATGCTGGTGTCTCCCAAAGGCGGCCATGACGGCGCTCTGAAGCTTATTCTTAGAAGACAGATCAACTGCATAAGGAAGCGGCGAGGCTCGAAAGATGGGCGGTGGCATCAAATCGCAAAACTCACTGCGGGACCTAGTGAGGCAAGACCGGAAGCCGATACTTCTGGGATTGGCGTGCGGCAGCGTTATATCGGCGATCTTCCCGCTTATCAAACCGGCCTTCGAAAGTGGAAACCAGTGGATTCGCGACTGGCACCACATCGATAGCAACGCCCTTCCCGCCGCGATGATCTCGATTGCCGCTCTGGCACTCTTTGTTTGGCCTGGCACGATTCTGCTGCAATGGTCGAAGTCGTATGGAAGAGGGCTCAATCGTGGCTCATTCGCAGTTCCCGCTTTCGCCGCCTTTTGCGCCCTGGGGCTTCGCTATCGACTGCCTCTGCTCTGGTGGGGAGTGTCGATTGCAGTGATCGGCGTAATCGCGGTCTTGATCCTTTATTTGCCGTACAAGCGATCTGGGGCACTCGAACTCGGAGACGACCGGTCGGATGACCCGCGAACATCTCTCAAAGATGCCTGGCCTGAACGCAGGGCGCTCGCTCAGGAGATTGCCCGGCACATCCTCAATGAGGGTAAGCCAGCGTACGCTGTTTATGGCGGATTTGGGGCAGGGAAGTCGTCGATGCTGAACTTCGTCGCCGAGGCTCTGCTAGGCGATCACGGCCGCCGGGCAATCGTTGTGCGGTTCAGCGGCTGGCTTCCAGGATCGCGCGAGAATCTTGCCGACCAGCTGTTAAGCGACATCGCCACCGAATGCTCACGAAGATACTTTACGCCGCAGTTTCGAGGGACCGCATTGAGGGTAGCTAAGACGCTGAAGACAGCTGTTCCCCATGCAGAGTGGATCGCCGAGTGGCTCCCCCAGGAAACGCAGCAGGATTCCATCGACGATCTGCGCGAGGCGCTTGAGCGCCTGCCAAGCAGAGTGGTGGTTTTGGTTGATGAGATGGACAGGATGCGGAAGGAGGAGCTCTTTGTCCTGCTCAAGTTGATCCGCGGATTCACATCGCTTCCACGGTTGAGCTTCGTGTGCGCTCTCGAACGCAGTCATGTCGAAAACATCATATGCGAGGAGTACGGGACGGTCGACCACACTTTCTATCACAAGTTTTTCGTAGAGTCATACGAGCTGCCGAAGCTAACGGACTCGTTCCTTGAGACCGAGACTCACGATGCGTTGATCGCAATCTTTGATGAGCAGGGATGGTTTCGGCGGGACGAGCAAGCCAAGCGCGAGTATTCCAACGCGATCCGCGATCAGTGGGATGGCATATTCGCTCCGCTGTGCACCAATCTCAGAGAAGTGAAAAGGCTGGCCAACTCAGTACGAGCGCAATCGTGGCCTCTTGTCGACGAGGTGAATCCGTTGGACTTGACCTTGTTGGCGGCGATGCGCTACTTCGCCCCGGCCGCATCGGATTTGATTTGGTCGTCCCGCAATACGCTTTGTGCGCCGGATATCAATAACGGCCTCACAGACTCAGATATCGTCTATGAGGCTGAGATCTCCACCTACCTTGAACAGGAAAGCAGGCTCCTGCGCAATCCGCTCCTCCAAGAGCAGGCGCGCAGAATCCGAAAAGTCCTTTTCTCTGGGCTCGACGAAATCAGAGACGCATCGGGAACAGACCCGAACCGGAAAGTGACCGCGACTGTGCGGTATTTCGAGCGCAACAATGTGGGAGCAAGATCCAAGAAGCTGCGCAGCGCCTCTTATTTCCCCGCGTATTTCCAGAACGTGTTACCTGGAACGATTCTTCCGGAGAGGGAATTGGCTGAAACACTTGATAAGCTGCAGCGGTCGGACGAGGACCAAACGCAACATGCCATCTTTATGCGGCTCAAGGAGATGGAAGGGAAGGGAGAGAAGCGGCTCAACTTTATCGAGAAATTGACTGACAAAGCCGTCCAATCATTGAGTCTTGAAAAATGCGCCCTGGTGGCGAATGTCCTGGTAGGCCGTTCGATCGGGCTTGACGATCCACTGTGCGAGAGAGAGTATTCTCAAGTTGCTCGCTTCGTCACCAGCGTATGCGACGCGCTGTTTTTGGCGCAGCGCGCGGGAGATCGTCTCCAATTACTTCGCAAGTGCATCCTTGCGGCGCGCGCGGATGGCGTTGCCTTCCGGATCCTCTTATGGGCCGTGAATCGTCCTTTCCCCGAAGCTGCGATCGCGGGGCAAAGAGGGATCGAAAATGTCCCTAGGGAGAATCTGGAGAATGCATATCTGGAACGCATGGAATCGCGTTATGGGCACGCTGTAGGGTTACGAGATGTTGACCTGAATCTCTCCTACTGGCTTGCGTTCAGCGACTGGGGAGTGCTGCTGGAAAAGAGCGTCTGGGCTAGAGACCGGAACCTGCAGCGGGAGTTCTGGAAGCGGTACATTGATTCCTCCCAGCGGATGGCCGACTTTGCGCGGTTCGTGCTCGCGCCCTTCGTATTGCAGCTGAACACCGGTGCACCGACCAGTTCACTGTGGGAGCATATTTTGCCGGAAGAGGACCTTCGCAACCTGGCCATGACCTACCCTCCTTATCAGGACCTGCTCGCCGTCTCATACCTGAGAGAACTCGTTGGTGAGAGTGTCATCCCGGAGCCGATCCCCATGGGAACCGCCAAGCCGAATTCTGATGAACAAGCCGGGGTTTCGGACGAATAAGCGCCACCGTATCCAAAAGCAGCGCAGCAGTTAATGCGAAGCATGCCCCCATCAGCTGGGTCAGCCCAATCCCAGCCATCGCCGCAGTGAGCGCTGCGAATGCGTCTATGTTCGTCTATGTAATTAATTAAAAACCTGGCAAGAGTTAGCCGATCTTGACGAAACCCGTCACCCAGACCACCGGCGAAACTCATCGCTTGTGGTGAAACCCCTCGAACTGGGACCCGACTACAATATCCATAATCTTCCTGAAAGATCCGGAGGTCCAATGAGTTCACCGGTTGATCCACTGAATCATAAGGCATATCTCCCCCGCTGGGAGCGCGATGAGGAGGATAGGAAAATCACCTACCAGTTCTGCGAGTTCGCGAAGGATGGGGCGCACTGGGAATCGCTTCGGTCGGCCGAGAACGCACGGGGCATCCTGAATATCGGGATGAACATTGCGTCGATTGAGGGCGGTCAGCATACGCTGCGCAACTTCGAGATCGAAGAATTCGCCCCGAATCATTACGTTGTCTGCTGCTACGGACCGCATATCTACCTGGCGCGCGGGTCCGGTTCGAATGCGCCAGCGCGAGCTAAAAGTGTGATTGCCAGGTTTCATTTCTCGATGGTGTTCTGAGGTCTGTCAATGCAAAGACGAGGGCTTGTCAGGAGTCACAATCAAGCGCCCCGCCCTGCTCCGTTGCCTCTAGGCATTGCAGGACGGCAACACGCTTATCGCTTGTAAACCCGACCGCCTGGGCCGCAGGTTGCGTGATCTGATAGCCATGCTCGATGACCTCCGGAGCGCGGCGTCAAATTCCGTTCCCTCAAGAAGTCGGGATTAACACAAGGAGAAGCAAGTGAACCGAGAGAGGCCAGTTGCCGTTTGTACAGCATGCGGTGCGGTGTCCTACAGCGTCAACCTCACCAATGGTAAATGTGGTCGTATCGTCGGCGGTAAGCGTTGCCGTGGCACCAATCGCAGCAGACTGAACGAGACCGACTGGGCAAGGTGTGAGGCGTGTGCAGGATCTGGGTGCGTTGCTGGATCACGATGCGAGAGATGCAACGGGGCCGGCTGGATAGACGTGAGAGGCCGATGAAGGGTGATGGGCAAAGACAAGTTAGTAAATTCGGCGGGACGAGATGGCGTACGCATTCCCTTCAGGATTGGACTGCGTTGACCGGCAAGGAGCCATTAATGTTTTCCGGCTCGTTCCCCTCAGTAATTCTTGGGCAATCACATTCGGCGGCAGCTGAGGCGAGGCGTAATTCTTCCCCAAAATCCTGGTCTTCTGCGTTTCCAGCTCCAGCGGAAGAGCGCGGCGTGAGCAACGTCTCGCCGGTAAACGTCGAAATTGTATTTAAAGGCCTTAAAACCAGCTTTGTCTATGGCGCGTACCGAAAGCAGTCCCCATGCAGATGTGGTGAAATATCAATAGCGAGCGAATGGCTGAATCTCGGCGCGTCGACCTGGAACGGCGATGGTTTGGTAGAATCCCACTGACTCATCAACAAGCAATCTGTCCGGAACGAACTGAACCCGCATGCGCCCTGAAGAACTCAAACGGAACGTCACGATCTACGGTCCGCTATTTCCAGAGCCGGTCCAAATCATCCTCTCCATCCCAATGGGAAACTCGGTCAGGTTGGTTGGAAAAGGGGTCAAATCAAACACCGTCTATGAACCGATTCTCAGCGTCGATCAGCTCGAGCAACTTCGCGCATCGCCTGCCGAGGAGCCGTTTGATGGGGATGCTACCAAGTTCCGCTTGGGTGTCGAGGCTATGCGCCTTGGTCTCGCTTACGAGTACGATCCTTACTTCTCTTTATCAATCGCCCGCGTTGACCCGCTACCCCACCAATTGGAGGCGGTCTACGACTATTTCATAAAACTGCCGCGGATCCGATTCCTACTGGCCGACGATCCAGGCGCAGGCAAGACAATCATGGCGGGCCTTCTCATCAAGGAATTGAAGATTCGAGGTCTGGTAAAGCGCACCCTCATTGTGACGCCCGCCAATCTCTCATTCCAGTGGCAACGGGAACTCAAGGACAAATTTCGGGAAAGCTTCGAGGTCGTCCGCAGTGACGTGCTTCGCGCCAATTACGGGATGAATCCCTGGCAAGAGAAGAATCAGGTCATCACTTCCGTTTCATGGGTGTCGCGCATAGAGGATGCCAAGGAATCTTTGCTGAGAAGCCAATGGGATCTCATCATTGTGGATGAGGCCCACAAAATGAGCGCCTACAGCACTGACAAGAAGACACTTGCCTATCAGCTCGGCGAATCCCTCTCGCAGATGACCGATCACTATCTACTTATGACGGCGACGCCGCACAAGGGTGATCCTGAAAACTTCCGCTTGTTTCTCTCGCTCCTAGACAAAGACGTATACGGAGATATCAAAAGCCTCGAAGAAGCCATGGTCAAACACGAGGCGCCGTTTTATCTTCGCCGCCTTAAGGAAGCCCTGGTCAGTTTTCCGGATCCGGATACCGGCGTCGTAAAGGCGCTGTTTACTAAGCGATTCGTACACACGACTCCATTTCAGATCAGCAACGACGAACTCGATCTTTACGACCAGTTGACGCGGTATGTCGAGGACCAGTCGATCAAGGCGGCAAGAGAAGATTCTGCCCGCGCTCGCGCCGTTGGATTCACGATGGCCATGCTTCAGCGCCGGTTCGCGTCCAGTATCTATGCGGTGCGGCGAACACTTGAGCGTATGAAGGAAAAGCGGGAGAAGATCCTGCAGGATCCGGCCAAATTCCGTCAAGAACAAATCACCAAACGCCTGCCCGACGACTACGAGGATCTTACTGACGAAGAGCAGCAGGAGATCCTTGCAGACCTCGAAGAGGCAGTGGCCTCATTCGATCCCAACGATCTTCGATTAGAAATTGCAGAGTTGGAAAAGCTGATCCGTGACGGCAAGGTCCTGGAAGTTCAGGAAGCGGAAGTGAAAGTCCGGCGACTGAAGGAATTGCTAACCGATCAGGGTGTCTTCGCCGATCCAACCATGAAGCTTCTGCTGTTCACAGAGCACAAAGATACCCTCGACTTTTTGGCAGGAGATGGCCGGGACAGCAGGCCGCTTGGCAAGTTGAGGCAATGGGGTCTGTCAGTCACTCAGATTCATGGGGGCATGAAGATCGGTGACCGCGACACTCCCGGCACCAGAATTTATGCGGAGCGTGAGTTCCGCGAAACATGCCAGGTGCTCGTCGCCACCGAGGCGGCCGGGGAAGGTATTAACCTCCAATTCTGCTGGCTGATGATCAATTACGACATCCCGTGGAATCCCGTTCGCCTTGAGCAGCGCATGGGCCGCATCCACCGGTACGGTCAGGAGAAGGACTGCCTCATATTCAATTTCGTCACAACCAACACCCGTGAAGGCAGGGTCCTCGAAAAGCTGTTTGAACGAATCAAGAAGATCGAAGATGATCTCGATCCCCAGCGCACCGGAAAAGTATTCAACGTCCTGGGAGAGGTCTTCGCTGCAAACCAGCTGGAGAAAATGCTGCGGGATATGTATGCGCACAATCAGATGACCGAGGAGCTAATCAAGCAGCGCATCGTCGAACAGGTCGATCCTGAACACTTCCGAAGCATCACTAATTCGACACTTGAGGGGCTTGCGAAGCGCGAACTGAATCTCTCCGCCATTGTTGGCAAGTCCGCCGAAGCCAAGGAACGCCGTCTCGTTCCGGAAGTGATTGAACAGTTCTTCCTTCAGGCCGCCCCTATTACCGGCCTGGAAGTGACAGAACAGGGCAAAGGGCAGCACACCTACAGAGCGCCTCGAGTGCCCCGCAATCTCTGGCCGACTGGCGAGCGTCTTGAGCCGCGATTCGGCAAATTGGGCCGGGAATACAAACAGTTCGTTTTCGACAAGGAGATCCTCAAAAAACTACCCACTTACGACTGGGTCACACCTGGGCACCCCCTTTTTGAGACGGTTCGTGAAGACCTCCTCGAGACCGTTCGTGGTGAATTGGAGCGCGGCGCCGTATTTTATGATGTGCATCGCAGCGTTCCGGCGCGGCTCGCCGTTTACTCCGCTGCCATCCGCGATGGCCTCGGACACGTGCTCCATCGCCGCCTGTTCATTGCTCAGGAGGAGTTCGACGGAACCCTCACGGTGCGTCAGCCTACCCTCCTGCTTGACCTTATCCCCGCGCCTAAGGGCACGGCTTTCCCCGTAGAGACCGGCGCAGACCGGAATTCAATCGAACACTTCCTGGTACAGCAGGCGCTTGAGCCGTTTCTTGCCGACGTTACCTCGGAGCGCGAAAAGGAAATCCAGACTGTCACGCGTCATCTGGATCTCAGCTTGAATGAGCTGATTCTGCGGCAGAATCTCAAACTCGCAGATTTGATCGCCATTCAAGAGAACGGCGATACCAGCCCGTTGCTCGCCGCGAACACCAAGCAGGCACAAGATCGCCTCGATGAACTGTTCGCCAGGCTTGAGGGACGCAAGCGCGAGCTAGAAAAGGAACGCAATTGCACCATTAGCGATATCCAGCGCCATGCGTCAGCCTGGGTTCTGCCCCACCCAGACCGGGAGACGCCTGGGCTTGCGGCCATGGTTCGCGACGACGCGATCGAGGGCATTGCCATTGATGCTGTGATTGCGTATGAGCGCGCCCGGGGGTGTGAAGTCGAAAGCGTTGAAATCGACAATCGCGGTTTTGATCTCATCTCACGTCGACCGCATCCTGAGGATCCAAAGACCGCCATCGACGTGCGCTTCATCGAAGTGAAGGGCCGCTCCAGTGTGGGCGATGTTGCTCTTTCCAGCAATGAGTACCGCACGGCCCAGCGCCTAAAGAAAGACTACTGGCTTTATGTCGTCTTCAATTGTTGTGACAAACCGGCCATCAACGTGGTGCGCGATCCGGCGCAACTCGATTGGCAGCCGATTGTAAAGATCGAGCATTACCTTGTAAAGCCACAGGCCATTCTTAACGTGGCGACCGATGGGACAATAGAAGGCAGATGATCCAAAAGTATCCCAAGCGCCTAATCGAAGTTGATCTTCCTATCAAGCGCATCTCTGCCCATGCTCGACGCGAGAAGTCGATTCGCCACGGTCACATTTCAACTTTACACATATGGTGGGCGCGTCGCCCACTGGCTGCTTGCCGCGCTGTCATCTGCGCATCTCTTTGGCCGGACCCCGCAGATCCGCTTTGCCCCCAAGACTTCCGCGACAAAGCGGCGGAGATCATCTCCAATTTCGCACGGGCTGCCGTTAACCAGAAAGTGCTCGGCGAAAGCTGCGATCACGAGACCTGGATCAAGTGGCAGACGCTCGCGCAGAGAGGCGCGCTTGATGGCCGGAATCAATCGCACCTGAACATTCTACGATTTTCTCTACTCGACTTCATCGCCGACTTTGCCAATTGGGACAACTCGACGGTACAGGAGTATCTCGACACCAGTCGGACGCTGACGCAGGCGGCACATGAAGCGCTCGGCGGCGAAGTCGGAACCCGGCCTTTGGTTGTGGACCCGTTCGCTGGCGGCGGTTCAATTCCTCTTGAAGCGTTGCGCACAGGAGCGGACGTTTTTGCAAGTGATCTCAATCCCTTGCCCGTACTCCTAAACAAGATATTGATTGAGTACATCCCTCAGTACGGAATCAAACTCGCAAATGAAGTTCGTAGATGGGGCGAGTGGATAATTCGAGAATCCAACAAAGAGCTCTCACAGTTTTATCCAAACGACCCAGACGGAGCGACTCCAATCGCGTACCTATGGGCTCGCACTATCCGATGCGAGGGTCCCGGCTGCGGCGCGGAGGTTCCTCTTATCCGCTCTTTATGGTTGGCTAATAAATCCAACCAAGCTGTGGCTCTGCAAATCTTACCCGTTCCTTTGGAAAGGCGGTTGGACTTTCAGATCATCGTCAAGGATCGTATTGGATGGAAGAGTCAGGATAGCCCTACGATAAGGATTGCGAATCCAAAGTTCGATGGCACAGTGAAGCGAGGCTCTGCCACCTGCCCGTGCTGTGGATACACTACCTCAGTTGGGAGGGTTCGGGAGCAGCTCAAAGACAGAAGGGGCGGTGCCGATGACGCCCGATTGTTTTGTGTAGTCACGCTTCCCAAGGACGGCAATCAGAGAGCCTATCGCACACCTATTTCAAGTGACGCTGAAGCATTTGCAAGGGCTTGCGCAAGCACTGAGCAACTTAAAGCTGTGCGCACCACTAACCTGGACGTAGCGATCCCCGACGAAGAGATTCCTGCAACCGAGCTTCGGCGGATTAGTGTTCCAATTTACGGAATGACGACCTGGGGAGACCTGTTCTCTGCTCGGCAAGCACTAGCGATTTCGACGCTAGTGAGACTTTCCGCTCGTGCCGCTGAGGAGTTGAGAACGCCTGATGCTGCCTTTTCTGACGCAGTCGCTACCGTCCTTGGCATTGCTGTAAGCAGGTTCACCGACATTTGCAACGCTCTTTGCATGTGGGAAACCAGCAAGACGCAGGTACGTCACATGTTCACGCGTCAGGCCATCGGAATGCTTTGGGATTACGCTGAACCGAACATACTAGCTGATGCTGCGGGCAATTTCTCAGTCACGCTTAATACAATGATAGAGGTCTTGAAACACGAGGCAATTGATCTTCCGCGAGGCTACGTTGAACAGGCCTCTGCGACCGCACAGTTAATGCCGGAAGCCTCCGTGCACGCTGTTATCACCGACCCCCCATACTACGACGCTGTCCCGTATGCGCACTTGTCCGACTTCTTTTACGTTTGGCTGAAGCGCTCGCTGCGTTTAATTCATCCAGACCTGTTCTCGGAGAATGAGGCTCCGAAGGCCGATGAGATTGTCGTCGACAGACCCCATGAGTTAAGTAAATCAACGAAAGGGCTAGTCTTCTACGAGCGCGAACTCACAAAAGCTTTCGCCGAGAGCCGGCGAGTCCTGCGCCCTGATGGAATCGCGACAATTGTATTCGCGAGCAAAACCACCGCCAGCTGGGAGGCAATCCTGAACGCGGTGGTCGAGGCGGGCCTGGTCATAACTGGATCTTGGCCTATCGATACAGAAATGGAAACTCGCGTTGCGGCACAGGGCCAGGCGCGCCTTGCTTCCTCCGTTCATTTGGTATGTCGTCCGCGAACGGGCACGATCGGTTCGGTCAGGGCTGACGAGATCGGCGACTGGCGAGATGTTTTGCATGAGCTACCGGGTCGCATTCACGAATGGATGCCACGCCTCGCCAGCGAAGGCGTGGTTGGAGCAGACGCGATCTTCGCCTGTCTCGGTCCCGCTCTGGAAATCTTTTCCCGATACGTTCGTGTGGAGAAGGCTAGCGGTGCCCCCGTGGCCCTGGGCGAATATCTTGAACACGTATGGGCTGCCGTGGCCAAAGAAGCCCCTGGCCATGGTCTTTGAGGGCGCAGATGCTACCGGCTTCGAGGCTGATGCTCGCCTGACTGCTATGTGGCTCTGGACGTTAAAGACGCCTGACTCGAACGGCAATGCCGAAACTGGCGAGACGGATGAAGAACCCGATGAGCCAGAAGGTAAGAGACCAAAGGATGGCGGGTTCAAATTGGAATACGACGCAGCACGCAAGATTGCACAAGGGCTCGGTGCCAACCTCGAGAGCCTTACTCACCTGGTGGAGGTTTCCGGTGATCAGGCGCGTTTGCTCCCAGTAACCGAGCGGACTAAGCATCTTTTCGGGAAGGAAGAGGAAGAGCCTGCTCGTGCGGCCGGAAAGAAGAGACTGTCAGATCAAATGGACCTGTTCACCACTTTGACCGGATCTGAAGACACAGAGGTGGTTTGGAAAGAGAAGACCGTTAAGCGGGTCGGTGAGACCTCCCTTGACCGCATTCACCAGGCGATGATTCTGTTCGCCGCCGGTCGGGGCGAAGCACTGAAACGCTTTGTCGTTGAAGATGGCGTGGGGCAGGACGGCAAGTTCTGGCGGCTGGCCCAGGCCCTCGCGGCTCTTTATCCTGCTGGAACAGACGAGAAGCGCTGGGTGGAGGGTGTAATGGCCCGCAAGAAGCAGTTCGGTTTCTGAGGGCGGCAATGTTCCACAAGGAGATGCAAGAGTATGGCGCTCAAGCCCTGGTATAAGGTCGTTACGCCAAGGGAAGACCTGCGAGATGGGAAGCCCCTTGATGCCTCTGAGTTCGCCGTTCACCTCGATCAGGTCCGAGACGGGCGCGCGCCGGCAGTCTATCAAGACCCTGAGCGGTTTTTGGAACGCACCTTTCTGACCAAGGGGCTCACTGGCGTGGCCGCGGAGGTTCTTCGCCGGCTTTCTGGCGAAAGGACCGAGACGTCCGCCGTCTTCAATATGACGACACAATTCGGCGGCGGCAAGACCCACGCGCTGACCTTGCTATATCATCTGGCAAACCATGGGCCGAAAGCGAAGGACTGGCTGGGCGTCTCCCGTTTGCTACAGGTGGCCGGGATCAACTCCGTGCCCGCAGCACGGGTGGCGGCATTTGTGGGTACAGAGTTTGATCCCATTGCCGGCCGCGGCGGAGCAGATGGAACTCCGATTCGGAAAACTCCCTGGGGTGAGATTGCTTTTCAACTTGGCGGCGCAAGCGCCCTGGCAGTTCTGGCAGAGCATGAGAGGCAGGGGGTGGCACCGGGCGGCGACGTGATTCGTGCATTCCTGCCCAAGGACCGGCCAGCGCTGATCCTGATGGACGAGCTGATGAACTTTGTCAGTCGTAGCCGGAAGAGCGGCATGGCCGGTCAGCTCTATAGTTTCCTCCACAATCTGAGCGAAGAGGCGCGCGGGCGGACCGACATGGTTTTGGCGGTTTCGATTCCTGCGTCGGAACTCGAAATGAGTGCTGAGGACCAATCCGACTACGAACGATTCAAGAAGCTTCTGGACCGCGTCGGCAAAGCAGTAATCATGTCGGCGGAGTCGGAGACGTCGGAGATCATTCGACGCCGGCTATTTGAGTGGGATGAAAACGCCGTCACAGCCGATGGGCGAGTTCTGCTGAGCCGGGATGCTAAACTCACCTGCAATGAGTTTGGCGATTGGGTGAAGGACCATAAGCAGCAGGTGCCGGAGCAGTTCAATTTCGATGGTGCTCGCGAGGCCTTTGCGGCCACCTATCCCTTCCATCCCAGTGTTTTGTCTGTCTTCGAGAGGAAATGGCAGGGTTTGCCGAGATTTCAGCAAACCCGTGGAATCCTGCGTCTCCTGGCATTGTGGGTTTCCCACGCATTTCAGGATGGATTCAAGGGTGACCATCGCGATCCGCTGATTGGGCTGGGCACGGCGCCGTTGGATGATCCCCAGTTCCGCGCCGCTATGTTTGAGCAACTTGGCGAACATCGACTCGAGGCTGCGGTTACGACAGACATCTGTGGGAAGAAGGACTCACATGCTGTCCGTTTGGACAACGAGGCCGTCGACGCGATCAAGAAATCAAGGCTGCACCGCAAAGTGGCGACAACCATATTCTTTGAGTCCAATGGCGGAATGGCTCGTGCCGAAGCGACGGCCCCAGAGATCCGCCTGGCGGTCGCTGAACCGGATCTCGACATTGGCCATGTGGAGACGGTTCTCGAAGCTCTTACCGACGCCTGCTACTACCTGACCGTCGAGCGCAACCACTACCACTTCAGCTTCAAGGAGAACCTGAACAAGCGCTATGCCGACCGACGAGCAAATATCAAGAACGACACGATAGGTGAGCGCGTTCGCGCCGAGGTGCAAACCGTCTTTGCAACAAACAACGGGGTCGCGCCGGTTTTCTTTCCTGAGAATAGCGGCAAAGTGCCCGACAAGCCTGCGCTGACATTTGTGGTGCTTTCGCCTGAACAAAGCGTGGAGGATGAGAAGCGAATCAAGCCTTTCATCGACGGCGTGATTCGCGAGCATGGGAGTTCGTCGCGTACCTACAAAAGTGGACTCGTTTTCGTTGTGGCCAATTCACCCGGCCCGCTCAACGAGTGCGCACGGAAGCTCCTGGCCTGGGAAGAAATCGAGAAGGAGTTGCCGGGGATCAGCGTGGACAAGACACAGATCACGCAACTGGACGACAACATCAAGAAGTCCCGCCGTGACCTGAAGGAAGGCGTCTGGCGGTGCTACAACAATATCGCGTTGCTCGGGAAGAATAACGAGGTCCGATTCATCGACCTCGGCAATATGCACTCCAGCGCCGCGGCCTCGATCATCCAGTTCATCATCAATGAACTGATGCATGTCGATGAGATCCAGACCGGCATCGGTCCCAACCTGCTGGTCCGCAACTGGCCGCCGGCAATTCCGGAGTGGAACACAAAGGCCGTCCGCGATGCCTTCTTCGCGTCGCCCCTGTTCCCCCGCCTTCTGAATGCAGAAGCGGTGAAAGAGACCATTGCCCGGGGCGTGTCGAACGGCCAGCTTGCTTATGTCGGCAAGACGGGGAGCGGGAAATATCATCCGTTCACCTTCAAGCGTACGATCACCGCATTCGACGTCGAGATCTCTGAGGAGATGTACATCATCACCAAAGAGAGCGCCGACGCGTACGAGCAGGCTGCAACTCAAACGACGATTCCGACGCCTGCACAGCCTCCTTCTGAACCCGGCGGTCCAACTGCAAATCCGCCGAAGACGCCAATCGAGGGCGCAACGCCAGCTCCCAAACCCACCGGCGCTCCAACCGGCTCAGAGCCGACCCAGTTGACTTTAGGCTTAACCTGGTCGGGTGAAGTGCCATCGCAGAAGTGGATGAACTTCTATACGAAGGTTCTGACAAAACTTGGCGTTGGGAAGGACCTAAGTCTGAACGTGAAGGTCAAATGCAATCCTCAAGGCGGGGTATCACAGCAGAAAATTGAAGAGATCAAAAGCGCACTGCGTGAGTTAGGTTTGGACGACAATTTTGAGGAGTAGCCCTCAAGGTACGGAACAAGGATCTCGGAATGGGCAAGAAGACCGATAAGAAGGCTACCCGGGTTGACTCCGTATACGCAACAGTAAACGTCAAAGGTGATCGGCTCCTCACGTTCAAGTTGGATGGCAACGTAACATAAAGGACGTTATGTTGCGTCAGGAGGGGGCTGTGAGCGAAACGCCGTTTTCTATCCGCCAGGGTCTGATCGCCACTCCGGCGATCAAATATCGGGACAATTTACCCGCCAGGTTGCGGGAGCCGATCTTCCAGATCTTGCGTCGCTACTTGCCTTCGGCTTTCATTTGGGAGCGGGTTCAAGCCATCATGAACCCCTACGGTATCGATGAAATGCCCCGCGGCGCTCCGGTCGCGATAGCTAAAGAAGAAGATACCCCTGACACCGTCGCTGCCAAACAGGCCCTCATGAATTGCGAATGGTTTCGGGTTTACGACGTTGTGGAAGATATTTATGGGCAGCTCGTTTATTACGAACGAGAGCACGCTGATCCGGAAACTGAGGAGCCGCGAGCATATCCGTTCCGGACCGCTCTCAATGAATATTTCAAGCACGTGGGAATCGGCTGGCAACTCGCCGACAGCCAGATCGTAACACGCGGTGACGACGCGTTCGAACAGACCGTCCGCACGGCCGAGGATGAACTGACAAGCGCCGAACGGATCACTGCAGCCAGCAGGGTAAAGAAAGCAGTTCAAAATCTATCTGCTCGGCCTCAACCCGACTCCGCCGGCGCAATCTCCCACGCAACAGGCGCGATAGAATGTGTGCTGCACGACATAACCGGACAGGGGATGACACTGGGAGAGTACCTGAATAGGCATCGCAATCTGTTTCCAGGGTCCATTCAGAAAGCGTTGCATGGGCTATGGGGTTTCTCCTCGGAAGAAGGCGCACGTCATGGGCGCGAGGGAACTGAGCCCTCCCGCGACGATGCGGAATTCATCGTCGCTATCGCCGCCGCCGTGACTACCTACCTCAACCGAAAGCATCCACGATCATAACGACTGCCCTCGCCCGGGTCGGCCCCTTCCCTACCCCTCCCATCAGTCATCGTTCATGCGGGCAACCGGGCATCCATCCGATTTGTCGAGTTCGTCACCGCCAACATCCGCAACAAGAACACGAGCGCCGCTTATGCCCGCGCCGTTGCTGCCTTCTGCGCTTGGTGCGAGGAGCGGAGCCATGACTTCCTGCGCATCGGTCCGGTCAGGCCAGGATCAGGCGCGAACGCGCAACGCGCTTTTAAGGCGTGGGTCTACTGTGTGGCGACCCGTGATCACCGGCCTTTCAACTAAGCTAGGGTTGATGATGCTCCCGCCCCGGAACCTGAAAGATTTTGGCCCAGCCTTTGTAGGGCACGTCCATGTAAGCCCTGGTTCGAGTAAACTGGATACGTAGATCATGGTGTCACTGCCTGCTCTTGCAAAGTGCCCGTGGTAAAGAAGTTGGAAAGCCGCCGGGAAATTCCTGGCGGCTTTTCCCATTCTGTGCGCAGGCGGGCAATGGGCGGCCGCCTTGTCCTAGCTGTCCGCCAGCTTTCGCAGAGCCTCGCGCCTGTTCTTCACCATCTGTCGGGCCAACTCCATTTGCCGGCTAAACTCTCGTTCAAGCGCCGCAAATTCCACCAAGAAGTTTGCGGCATCTCCGCGATGAATGATTGCGGCGTGATCGATTCCATGATCCACAGCGCGTGCCCGCCCACGGAAGGGTGGGAGAGTTTCACTGCCTGCTTCCCTGCCCTGCGAAGTTTTCGTTCGTGTCTTCTTTCCGCGGAGATTCGTAAACGCTCGTTGGTGCTTTTGCTCAAGTAGTCATTTGGAAGTGCGCATTCTTCCGCGTTACAAACTTGGCTAAGCCGCTTCAGGGTGCGTTGTTTATGCCAGAGCTTTGGCGTGGACAAGAGCAGGATTCGCGAACCACCGTGCGACGTTGATGACCGAGGTGGTAAGAACCGTGATTGGCGCACTTGTAAATCTGCAAGGACATGTCTCCACTGAATGGTAAAAAGGCCAGGGCTAGTTCGCGGCTGGGAAAGGCCCGCTTCCCCCGTCCCCAGGACTTGCAGGAGGGGCAGCGGCCCAGGGACTGAGCCATCAGGAGCGCGATTTCCTCTGCACGTGACGCTTTCCCCGCCGTGTGCAGGCTCGGCTGTTCCTGCGCTGGAATGAGCTTCGCCATAGCTGCCCCAAGGCCTGCCCCGCGGATGATCGACCGGCCCTTGCGCCGCGCTTCCTTCCGAACGAGCAGAGGAAGCGCGGTGTATTGAGCGAGGAGCGCCTGATAGTCCCTTCGAAATCCACGCTCGGTGAGCGCAGGGCGGTCCCCGATCGCATCGATATAACAAGCGAGTCGCCGAGCGGCCCTCCCAGCGCTACCGCCCATATATTCCCCCTGTCATCTCGTGATCAGCCCGGCTTGTGTTTCCGGTTGCCAGGAGCCATCGAGGTGAAAGAAGAACTGGCGCATCCGGATTCTCAAACGTCACAGGAGGTCCATAGGCGAACCATGATGGGGGAATCAGCATAGCCGAGCCCTCCCAGTGCAATCTCAATCCTGGAAAACGGCTACCGAGAAAACGGATCCTCCGTGACGGGTGATGAAATGCGAAGAACCGCGAGGCACCGCAACGGAACTCTAGCGTCTCGCGCCACTCCCAGTCGTCGCCGCAAAGGTAACGAAGGGAACGTTGGCCTTCCTCGTTGACCTCGAGGACTGCAAGCCCGTGCCCTGTAGCCACCGCCCAGTTGCAGCGATCACGCGCGGAAAGCACCAGCAACGCTTCGTCGTTTGTCGGAACCGCGGTCATCGAACCCTTGATCGACGCGGAAGTTGAATGAGCCAGGATTGGCGCCATGCGCCAGCCTGATCTGCAAAGGCGCAGGATCGAGGGAGGAAGAGCAGAGAGATCGGGATGAGCGAGGGTCGAGTTTATCGTCGCCGATGCAGCGGAAACCTGTAGATTCGCGAGGAACACTTCAGCATTGATCATGGGATTGCTCCAAAATAGATTGGCCGCGACTCGTTTGAGAATCGCGGCCAACTGAGGTTCAGGTTGAAAATACGTGATGGTCGCGGAGCGGCCGATGAGTAAGGCGGTCCGTTGATTGGCTTTTAATTTGTCGCGACTTGTGTACCAGTGAGTACGGTCTAATCTATTGCTGCTCTTACTCCTCTTCCGAACAGGATGCCTTGATCGCGGCCATGGCGAGCAGATGGCGATAGTCGCATCATGCAAGAGCAGGAGAATGGTGGCCAGGAAGACCATCCACGCCGACGAGAGGGTGTGACCCCAATGAGACCCGAATCGCCCAACCAAAAATCAGCAAGGAGACGGTATAGAGGGTGGCGGTAAACGGGTTGCCGAAGCTAACAGTGACTTTCATGGATTTCCTTTTGTATGTGACAAGAATTCCTTGACCGTCGTCCGAATAGGTCCGGCAGCCAGGAGAAGTCGTGTTAGTTTGTCGTTTCAGGAGGGGATTTCATAGATAGCCGAGACTCAGAGGCCAACTGAGTCCTGAATGGTCGTGATGGCTGGAGTCAAGCGCGACGTTCGTGGCGCCTGAGGTCTGTGGGCGCCTATGTCGCCGAGTGGCGCAAATACCGAAACGGAAATCCTGATTGGATGTCCGGGCATGTACGCGCAAGTGCCATCTCAGGGACTTCGACGACCAGTTCGGCCCAGTGCGGCCAATCTTCGCCTCGATCCCACCTGCACTGCTGCTCGGTCGAAAATCCGGCATGCAGGAGAGAAAGTGAAAGCCTGAAAGCCTGTCCGACCACAGACGAACGGAATATGCCGTGTTTGCCGGCATCTTAGTTTGTGCGATCCACATGTGAAGCCTCTGGGCCAATGCTTCGAGGTCGCATGCAACGTTATCGCGAGCGATAGCTATGTCGGCATCGCGAGCCTCGAGATCTCCCGGCAATCCATTTTCCAGCCAGTCTCTGACGGTCCGGATGTCAGTACGTCCGATATAGGCAGTCAACTGATAGCCGATAGTCCTTACGAGCTTCTCCAGGTCGAAACTGTTTACAAGAGATTTGTTGGAGCGAGACATGTTCGCTCTTTCCTCCATTGCCATTAATGTTTCGTTTCTCGATGTGGATGTGACCTAGTCTTGAAAGCACGGGGATAAGTGATCTTCACGGGATGCCAAAATATGGCCGACCGCTTTCCCACCCTCGGTGGCGCGGTGCGGTTGACTGAGAGTTTTAGTGGTGATGTCGTGATCGCGCTGCGTCGAATAGGATGACCAGCGAAGAGGGTGGTTTCTGTGTTTGGGACGCTGCCTGTGGTTCCCAGCAGCTCGTCTAGTCGTCCGTAAACGATGTCGAGAGCAAGCCATCTCTCACCAGGCATCACGTTCGGGCCGGTTGTGGCGATGAAAGATGCAGCGCCGGTGAGCCGTAAGTGTCCACGGCGACTGAGAACGCCGGTGAAGATGCCGGCTATATTTTGCGCAGACAGAGCTGACTTTGGGTCTATAGATCGACGAGTGGACCATCTCCATCGTCCAAGTATTCCAACACCATCCAGCGGCCATTGATACTGACCATATCCGTGACCATCTCGTAGTTGACGGTCCACGCAGGAAATCGCGGCTTTTCCGGGTCGATTTTATCGTGACCCGGTTGTTCGATGGGAATATCGACCTTCGCTTTATCCATGTCTATGAGCAATGAGGCTCCTTTCTCAAAAAGTGTTGGAGATACGGTGAACCGGCATCGCGAAATCAACCGGGCTTACGGCGTCGCAAAGTACCTGCCTCAGCGGCCGATGCATTTGATTACCAGGCCTGTTCACGGTAGCCGCCATACATCGCAACACGTAGGTGCATCGATTGGAAGTGGTGATCCCAGGATGGGTTGACATTCTAGTTTGTCGTATTCTTCGCCTCGCATTTGGAACAAGCGCAAAGCAATGCCCGATACTGAACGTCGGTCAACGTAAGCGAAACCGTACCGCTTCCCTTGCCCACCCCGTGATAAAAGGTCTCCTTTGCACGTCGACCAACGAGCGCACGTCCGCGTTTCGCCAACAAGTAAAGGCGTTGGCTATCCGTGAATCTTAGCCGCACGGAAAGCGGGGATCCCGAGCCTGCATCGTAGGTGTCGCAGTTCCACCCCTGACAGTAATGAAATTCAATGCGAACCAACTTCGCCTCATGCGGAGGGCAGCGGTCGCAATACCTTTCACCCCAAGAGCGGGGTGGTGTAAGCAGCGCGCCGCAGAACGTACACGCTCTTCCGGAATATCTCAGCCTCTCTTCATTGCTGAGGAACCGGCCGGTTTGCTCGGCTTGCTCAGCGGCCTGGATGACAAACATCTCGACAATTCTTTGGTTCATAAACCTCCAATACATTGATCAGTCAATTGGCATACAAATCGGCGTGCGCTTCAGGTTGGGTGTGGTTTGGCAAACGGCCGGATGCTGAGGTCGGATAATGGGCTTTTATACGACTCCAGCTTTTCAACAATTTTCAACAAACGACACAGTTACATTCCCAGCGACGATGCCGCATTGGCGGCAAACACGCAATGAATACGCCTGTACCGCTGGACAGTTCTATCGGAAACATGCCCCGTTTGATGACGGATTTCGGCGTCCGACGCATGGTTCAGCGAAGCCTGGCTAACGAACCCAGACCTCAGGCTGTGCGCGCCCAGATCGTCAGCTCGATTACCAGCCAGGCGCGCTGCGCGCTGAATGATGCGCGAGAACGAATCGTCCGACAAACCATGAGCGGAGAGATTGGAGTAGCGATCGACCCCTCGCAGGAATGGTCCCGCCGCAATACCGACACTGACAACCAATTCTGCATCGCACGGACTGAGCACAGGAATTCATCGGCGCCCCACGGCAGTCCAACTTTGCGTCCGGATGACTCCTGATCGGTTTTGCTACGACGAAGGGTAATAACCATGCCGTCGTCCGTGAATTCCAGATCGTCCCGATCTAACCCCGCAAGTTCGCTGCGCGACCGCAATCTTGGTCGTGGTCTGCGTCCCATGACACACAGGTCTCACTGCTTCTAGACTGTGTTCCATCAAGGTCGTTGCTCCGGAGATTGCTTTGCCGAAGTAACAGACTTGCTCTGCTATTTGGCAGGTTGAGCTCCGAGCAACTCGGCCAATTGCGGGCGCATGGTGGCGAGAACCCGCAGTGCCGAACGCCTCTGCTCCTCCTCGTCTTCGAACTCTTCCTCGCTGTCGAAATCCTCATCAATCTCCTCGTAGTCCTCGCTATCTCCATCGCGTGTCGACGATGCCTCTTCAACTATCGCGTTAAAAACTTCCGCTTCTAATTCATCGGTACGGATCCATTCGGCAGGGTTGCCGTTGCCATCTTCCGGCCCCTTGAATTCTCCTTGCCCATCCGGGTCAATCGTGTCATCCATCGTACTTGCCCCTCCAGAGGCAATCCCAAGGATGACACGGAACCGGGGTGCTGAAGCGGCGTGAGGTTCTCGAATGAGCCTATTCTGGCTCATTCGAACTGTTACCATCCGACCTGACTTCGATGCGCACGAGTTCCGAAGGGGAAACGCCGAGGCCGGTTGCAAGTCGAACGAGGGCGAGATAGCGGGGTAAAATTTTTCCGTTCTCGATCTTGCTGAGGTAGCCGCGCCCCATGGCGGTCCGCGTCGAAAGCTCAGCCTGCGTGAGACCGCTCTGCGCACGCAGGTAGCGTAGCTTCCGCCCCAGCTTGCGCGCGAGTTCTGATGTCGAGAGGCCGTTCTCCTGATGGCGCAATGGGGTATCTTTTCTCTCCATAAATTGATCCTCGTATTTGAAAGTTGGGGACTCTTGCATGGGATGGGCGTCAATTCCGTACGACTGCCGGCATGGCGAGGATCTCTGTGTCCGCCCGTTTGGGAAACGAGAATGCTCCGAATTCGAATGCGCAGTCTGCCATTTGCCGGCGCGCGAGGAGTAATGCCTGACAAGCGGGGCTCTGGCAGGCCCGCTGGTAGGCCTCGCGAGAGGTCCAGAAATCGAGACATAAAAAGAGCACGGAAGACGAGGAGAGGAGGGGGGCCACCCCGGTGGTCTCGTGTTGCAATAAGTCACTGGCGATCATCTCGGGAGCTAGAGCACGGGCGAGCGTGTACCAATCGCCGCCCCAGCCGAGGGAGCGAACGAACGGGCCGACCACTTCGGCGCGGACGGAGTAGAGCGTAATGACGTCGATCATTTGGACCTTTCTGGAAACAGCCGGCACGACGGCAGGGCCGCGAGCCGGATTTCGGAACAATGTTGAAGGTGGATGGATGGGAGAACAGCGGAAGAAGACAAAGGCCGGCCAAGTCAGGGGACCGGAAAGGACATTCGAGTTTGTGGGTTGAGGGAAATCGCGCGAGCGAGAAGCGTTCGCGCGGGATCACGGCAGCGGGGAGGCCGCTGCGGGAAAAAGATGACTGGCAGGGAGAAGAGGGGGTAGAGAAGCGGAGGTTAGTTGAGGTGAAGAATCGAAGACTCCAAGATCCGAGAAGTGGTTTTTCTCAGAGGATGGCGCGACGTTGGCTGCAGGCGACAACGGGGCGACACTAAATCCTTCCCCTCACCGCCGCTTCCTCAGATCCCCAGTCCGTGCGCGGCGTTTTCGCGGAACATCTCGCCGATGCGGATATAGCGCCGCAACGTTGCAGTGGACTTGTGACCGGTCTGCCGCATGATCACTCGCTCTGATACTCCGGACATTGTCGCCTGGGTCACGTGGCCTGCTCGGAGACTATGAGCAGCCAGGGTTTCGATAGTTTCGAGGCTCATGCCGGCGCGTGCTGCAGCCCGTTTCAGGATGGCGCCGATCGAGTCACGGTTAAGCCCGCATTTCGACACATGCCCATACCTCCCGACCTTTCGGAGGACCGGGCCCGCGGAGATTTCAGCTTCCGCGAGCCAGTGGCGAAGCGCCAGAACCGGGCAGGTGTCCGGATCTGAACCAAAAGGCACTCCCACCTTTCTGCCAGCGCCTTCCTGATCGGTCTTCGAGACTGGGATATCGATCACGACGCCATCCTTGGTGAATGAGAGATCGCAGACAACGATTCTGGCCAGTTCCGATCTTCTGAAGGCGCCGGCGAAGCCGACAAGGACCAATGCACGGTCACGCAGTCCCTGCGGACTCTCCTCGGTGGCGGCAATGATGCGACGAATGTCGTCGGCGAGGAGTGGACTCTTTCCCTTTTGTGCCGTGCCGATCGTGCGCCGGATCCCTTTGAGCGTCTCGCCGACGATGAAGTTTCGGGTCGAAGCAGGTGAGTCTGTGAAGCCCGCGGATTGATGCGCTTTAGTGATTGAAGTGAGCCTGCGGGTGATGGTTCCCGATGCCAGAGAAGAGGCTCGGTCGGTTATGTAGAGCGCTACAGTCTGAGGCGATGCCGGTAGCTCCTGGAGTTGACGCAAACGAGACCAATCCTGAAAATCTTTCCAGTCTGACCGGTAGGCTTTTAACGTGGCAGGCGCCTTGGCGAAAACAACGAACGCCTTCGCTTTCAGGATCAGTTCCTCGAGGCTGGCGGCCGGCGGAACAAGAGAGCAATTACGGGACTGCATGGTTGGCGACCTTTGAATAAACACAGTTGTGCGGAGTTCCGGGATTCCGGAACATGGATTGTGACTTGTGGGTCAATAGTTGGGAGAGGTTTGGAGAGGGCGAGGTAGTTGCTCGAACACTCGGTCGAAGGCAGCGCTACATGCGAGGCCAGCTTGGTGCAACCCAGGAAACGGTCGCGCGGAGAATCGGAACGATGAGGCTTTGAACCCTTCGACAAGGACGTCGCAGCAAATAGCAGGAATGTGCCGGTTCCGGCACATTCCGAACGGCGCGCACCGCAGCCTGCGCCCGAATCGATGCGATGATCAACTCACAAGACACATCATCAGGCAACCGACGTCAACGATTTGACGGGATCGGTCTTTCGTCATTCGTGAGCGGTGGGCCGAAGCTTGGGGTGCAAGGAGGAGTGCCATGGGTATTTCCGACGAAGTGCTTTGCAATCACTCACTCTTTGGTCAGCGCATAGGAGAGACGCACCAAACGCACAGCCTCGAGCCGGTCTTTCCCGAAGCCACCTATGAGATCGCCGCGTCGGGACGGCTTAGGGAAGCAGATGTTGAAACTGCACGGTCCGTCTTGATGAAGCTGGCGGCGGACGAGTTTCTCTCAAATGAAGTGCTCGATGCGGAAGATACTGCTCGCTGGATGTATTCAGACGTTAGCGATGTTGGAATCGTATGTGCATTCGGAGACTGGGGCTTGGGTAGTCCGGCAATAGTGTTTCCAGGAAATGCTTCAATTGTTTGATCAAAGGTGTTGGATGGCCAGAATCGGAGGAGCGCCAAATGAAAGTGCGGCAGCTTGTTGAATTGCTTGGAAAGTTCGATCTGGACGCCGACGTCTATATGCAACTTGACAGCAGACATTTTGCTCCCCCGGTCTGGCTCGGCATTCTGGATACCGCCGGGATATTTGACGAAGAAAAGAACCTCCAACTCGTCATCTCGCCTTGGGAACGAGAAGTCTACCGTAGGGCCGAGATTGGTGATCGGTGAGCACGAAGGAATGTTTCGGATGAGCCCACAGAGCACGAGACGCGCTGCTGCAACACGCGTCTACATCGAACAGGAGATCGAATCAGCGGTTCGCCAGCTGAAGATCGACGGCGTAACGCTCGAGGATTGCGAAGCCGAACTTCATTTGCTGGCCGACTTTGTCCGTGCCCAAGCAGATGGTTTGCGGGCGGCATGGCCTGAACTGATGAAAGGTACGGTCTCGGAGCTGAATCAGCAGGGGCGAACCCTGGGTGACGTGATCAGCGAAGGGCTGGTGGCCGAACGCAATTCGAGGCACTCGCTGGAGTCAGATGAAGGGGGGCGCGATCGAACGCATTGTCAACCCAAGAAAGGCGATCAGGAATGAAAGATGAAGGTTGGACCCCGGGTGGCCTGCCGGCCGTACCCGTCTTCCTAATGTTGGCAGTGACGCCAGTGCTCACAGCTCTGGCCGTATCGTTCCCTATCGCTTGGCTGGTGAACCTCATATTCGCGGCTAAAGCGATCCGGGCAGTTTTCGGGGTCGAGCGCCTCGACTACTGGCGGGTTGTGGGCCTATTTGCGATCGTCTTCGCGGCCGGGTTCAAGATCAGACTCCAGGGTCCTTCCATATGAAATGGAGGGTTGAGCACATTGCTCGTTATCGGTGATATCCATGGGAATGTAGCCAGCTACCTTAAACTTCTCAATCGTTACAAGGGCGAGCCGAGCGTGCAGTTGGGTGACTTCGGGATAGGATTTCTGGGAGATGGGCCCCTCCCTCCTTTGCCTGACAATGCCTGGTTTCTGCGCGGCAACCACGACAACCCTGAGGCGGCTCGATCTCACCCAAACTACCTTGGCGATTTCGGGCTGAAGAAGATCGGCGGGGTATCCGTCTTCTTTGTATCGGGAGCCTGGTCGTCAGACCAGTGGTGGCGAACAGAGGGTGTGAACTGGTGGCGTGATGAAGAGCTAAGCCTGGTTGAACTCCAGACCGCTATTGATCTCTACGCGCAGATCAAGCCAGACATCGTGCTGAGCCATGATGGGCCGGACGCAGCCATAGAGGCCCTGCACTCTGGCGGGTTTGTGCATAAGGATCTTATTCCGACCCGCACCGGGCAAGCACTGAATGCCATGCTCGAAACGCACAGGCCTAAGAAGTGGATATTTGGGCACTGGCACACTAGGTTCCGGAAGCAGATCGGCGGCACTGAATTCCGCTGCCTGCCTGAACTCGGGTGGTGCCACATCCTCGGTGGTCACCTTAAAACCGGCCACTTGTGGTCACTTTAAAACCGGCCACTTTGGGTGGGCTTGAGACGTGATTGTTTTACCTTGTCGCAAGGTGCGTTTGCAAGGTGTTGATTGATCCGGTGGTTTCGTGTCTGTTGTTCATGAGTTCCTGATGCGTGTTAGTGTTGTTCTCGCTCTGTCGGGGTCGCGCCTTGCGGAGTGATCCATGGCCGATGACGCGGGGTTGGCTCCGAAGGAATCGGTAATCGAGACCCTCTGTGGTTGGCCCGATGGGCTGGCTGTCGGAGGGTTTCGTGTTTCTACCAGTATTCCTTGGGTGAGACTCCGGCGGGGGAGGCCCTTGGATCCCGAGTCGCGACGCCGCCGGGCGTTCTTTGCCCGGCATCCTTATCGCCTTTGTTTTTGCTGTTGGTGTTGTCGTTGTCATTGGCTTTCTCCCGGACCGCCAGTCTTGGTTCGCCAGCTGCGCGGGCCGCATTTGAGAACGTGCCCGTGGTGGAGAAGACGATCCAGCATGGCGGAGACGGCGGCGCTATCGCCGAGCAGTTTCCCCCAGTCTTCAACGGGTCTGTTTGATGTAATCAGCGTACTGGCTCGCTCGTAGCGTCTCATGATGATTTCCAGTAGTTCTTCAGCGGCGGTCAGCGGCAGCTTGCGCATTCCGAGGTCGTCGATGATAAGAAGCGGCACAGTGGTGAGCAGTTCCACGTGTTGCTTGCGGTTGCCGTCCAGTGTGGCATCTGCTAACTCTTCCAGCAGGATGTGCGCTTCGCGATACAACACGCGATAACCTTGCTGGATGACCGCGTGCCCGATGGCCTGGGCGCAGTGACTCTTACCGCTTCCACTCGATACCGAAACATAATGCCCATTGTCTGGAGAAGATCAAGATTTACTACCAGTGGCATCCCCTGCGTGGGCAGGATCTAAGCGTGCGGAGACGCGTGCAGTTACCGCGTGGTGAGTACATCTTTGGAGAGTTTCCCGATGGAACCATCGGCGGTTTTCCAGCATGGATGACCGACCCAGCGATTTGCTCGGCGTGCCCAATTGGTTCGCCGATGACATCAGCTGCTTCTCTGGGCGAGTTACGGACGTTGCTGGATAATGTGCGTTCTGGTTCTCTTGATGCAAGTGCGTCCCTGAAAGGGACGCCCAGGGAGAACCCTCATGCGATTGAAGAAGAGCTTGGAGCTGACGCAGATGGAACTGCTGTTCAGCCGCCGCGCCCCGATCACCCTGCCCGTGGAGAGACAACGCGATCTAACCGCCGCGCTAGCCGACCTGCTGCTCAACGCGGCAATCACTAAGTGCGATGAGCCGATCCCAGATACCCACAGGGAGGTCGAGGATGCATCCGAAGCTAACGATTGAACTGCTCAAGCGCCGTGCTGTTGTCTATATTCGACAGTCCTCTCCAGGTCAGGTCGTTCACAATCTGGAGAGCCAACGCCGGCAATATGGACTGGCCGATCACGCCCGCCAACTTGGATTTCATGAGGTTCAGGTTATCGATGAGGACCTCGGGCGTTCCGGCTCCGGCAAAGTTGAGCGGCCCGGATTCGAACGTCTCGTAGCAGAGGTCTGCTCGGGAGAAGTAGGAGCTGTGCTCTGCATCGAAGCCTCGCGCCTGGCCCGCAATGGCCGGGACTGGCACCATCTGATCGAACTCTGCGGACTGGTGCGCACGGTCGTTATCGATCCCGATGGAATCTACGATCCGTGTATTCTCAACGACCGGCTGCTGTTGGGACTTAAAAGACATGATTCACAAAGCACCTCTTGTTCAACATTCTGGAGATCTCAGCAAATATAGCCCTGTTTCGGGGCAGCTCGTTCCGGAGTCTGGTGTCGCCCACGATCCGTTGCCAGCCCGTCGCGCC
>Ga0302320_10000580_pt1 | contig 87133 bp, 72 predicted proteins | sample Bog_T0_3_FD_202130 | JGI IMG/M metagenome (GOLD analysis project Ga0302320, IMG submission 202130) | Peat permafrost microbial communities from Stordalen Mire near Abisko, Sweden - Bog_T0_3 | ecosystem: Environmental > Terrestrial > Soil > Wetlands > Peat | place: Sweden: Abisko, Stordalen Mire...
TTCCAAACTCGTGAACTCTTTGCCAAATACCTTCTGCCCGGTGAAACCCTGCCGGAGCCACCAGCGACTAATCCCGTCATCTCCATTCCGCCAGTTGAAATCGCCCAATGCGCACCTGTATTTGACAACCTCCCCGACCCCATCTCTGCTGCAGTACCAGGAACCATGGAAACCTATGATCAAGGCCATGGCTGCTTGCTGTATCGTACCACCGTTCCTGCCGGCCCGGTGGCGATCCTTGAAGCCGCTGGCATCCATGATTTTGGTTTTGTCTTCCTTGATGGCCAGCGTGTCGGCGTGATGGACCGTCGTGCTGCAGCCGCAAAGATCCTTCTACCCTCGCGGGATCACACAGCCACTTTGGACATTCTCGTCGAGGCCGTCGGTCACGTGAATTTCGGCCAGGAAGTATTCGACCCTAAAGGCATCCATGCGCCCGTCAAACTCGCTGGTCGGGAATTGACCGGCTGGCAAATGTTCAAGTTCCCGCTCGATGCTCCCATGCTTGCCGGGCTCAAATTTCAAAATGCCACCAAAACCGCCGGGCCCGCTTTCTGGCGCGCCACGATTACCATCGATCATCCTGGCGACACCTTCCTCGACCTACATTCATGGGGTAAGGGTGTTCTGTGGGTCAACGGCCACTGTCTTGGACGTTTCTGGAATATCGGTCCAACCCAGACCGCTTACCTTCCGGGATGTTGGTTGCACCCGGGAGACAATGAGGTTGTGATCCTCGATTTGTTGGGCCCCGAAAAACCGGAAATTCGCGGGTTGGAAATGCCTGTCCTGAACGAACTTCATCCCGAGAAGGATTTTCTCAAAAATCGACGCCCGGAAGTGAAATTGAATCTGGCTTCCACCGCCCCGGTCTTCACCGGTTCCTTTGCTCCGGGTCCGGCCGCCCAGGAAATAAAATTCCCTGCCTCTGCGCCCCTGTCCGGAAGATATTTCTGCCTGCAATCCTTGAATGCCTGCGACGGCGGACCTTTTGCCGCAGTCGCGGAGCTGGATTTGCTCGGTGCGGATGGAAAATCCATCAGCCATGATGGTTGGACTATTGCCTATGTCGATAGTGAGGAACGCATCGGCGAGGATGATTCGGCCGAAAACGCCATTGATGGTCAGACGGCGAGCTTTTGGCACACTGAATGGAAGAACGCCTCGCCCAATCACCCGCATGAGCTGGTTTTGGACCTCGGCAAAACTCAGATCATATCCGGTTTCCGTTATGTTCCGCGTCCGGGTGGCGATTCCGCTCCGGGACGCATCAAGGATTACCGGATTTACCTCGGTGATAACTTGATCAGCCGATGAAATGTGATATTTCCTCCGTTCTCAGACAATTTCGCCCCGGGTATTCTCTTGGCGGTCTCCTGTTCTTTCTTGGCCAACCAGCTGGATTGGCAACGCGCGGGTTCCGCCCTTTGGCAATCCAATCTGCCGGCCATGGACGGCCGCCCAACCTTTGTTGAGCGTCCCAAGGTGATTTATATTGTCTCCGCCCGAGAATTCGTGATGTGGATGCAAGCGGAGCAACCCGGCTAGCTCTACTCGCGGGCCGACTGGCATCCGAATGCTGCGAATTATTCTGTAGCTGATAACATCCTCGGTCCCTGACAAACCTTTGGCAATCTCTGCCTCGGGCCGGACGCCGGAACGACCTTTGGTTCGCAGAGCACCTTTGTGCTGCCAATGCCCGACCGACCGGATGATTTTGTTTTCATGGCGGATCAGTGGCGTCCCCGCAACCTTCCCGGCTCCCGCTACCTCTGGCTGTCGTTTTCGGTGAAAGCCGATGGCAGCATTAATTTCCGCTGGCTCGACCATTGGGGGTTTTTCCAGTTTCAAGCAGCCATAAAGCTGTCGAGGAAATTCAGTAGCCCGCGCTCCCCTCATTTTTCCGGATCCGGGCAGATCAAGCCAAATTGATTCTTGTCAATCCAGCCCGCCGTGCTGTCGGTGCGAATGTAATAATAATGTCCCCTCGCCCGTATCCGGCGTGCCGGTTCCCCCGCGGTAAGGCTTGTTATCACTTCACCGTCCTGCGTGGGCGTGAGCAGCAATGGGGCGGTTTTTTTGACTACAAAACCAATGTCCGTCCGGCTGACCACCCCAATGTCGGCCGTTACGCTAAACAGAAAAGCGCAAAAACCCAGTGCCGCCAAGGTCTGATGCCAACCGGCCCTCTTTTGCCGGAACACCCGCGGTAATATTACCGCCCCAATCGCCAGCCATAAGGTGGCGCCGGAAATCCAAACCCAGGCATCCGGCGGCAGCCAGGTTGAGGCGCTCTCAAACCATTTCATCCGCGGCCCGTCCACTTCCGCCACTTGCCGCGCAAACTTCAAGTTCCCGGCGGCGCGGGCATCAAACGGATCAATCCATTGAGCCTGTTCCCAGGCCAGAATCGCCGTGCCCGCGTGGCCGCGGTTCCATTCGGCCAGGCCCAAATTCAGGAATGTCCCTGAGGCTGGCTGGGTTTCGGCCGCGTTTTTAAACGCTGCCGCCGCCCCCGGAAAGTCGCCATCCCGGGTATACTCCTGGCCCTGCTCAAACCAATCATTCGTCGCCGCATGAATAATATTCAGCGCGCACACCAACATCATCATGACGGTCAACGCGCACCGGCTCATAGCTTTGCCTCCAGCTGCGACAGCACCGCTTCCACGTCTGTATTGAACGCCAGCCAGTCCGCCGGCGGCGTGGTTCTCACCGCAAATCGCCGGTCCGCACCCGCAAAAATGTTTCTCACGGTTTCACCCGCCCTCCCGTTTTGCGCGTCAACATCCAGCTGCGACAATACATCACCTCCCACGAGTGCTTGTGGATTGGCCGGATAATGGGGCGCGACAGCAACCCGCATTGCCGCCGCTGCCAATTGAATAAAATGTTCGGCGTCCCCGTTGGCGGCCGCTCTTTGCAGTTCAACCCTTTTCCGACTCAGTTCGCGGCGGGCCTTGCGCCGCCGGACGAGTTCCGGATGCGCTTCCAGAAACCGGCGCTGCCGGTCCCATTGCCACAAACCAAAGAGCCCCACGACCGGCAGCAATTGAAGGCCGACAAACCAGCCTCGCATTTGTAATGGCGTGAGACTCGACACAGTTTTGCCAGGCCCGGGCGAGAGGCTGCTCAGTTTGGTCGGCGCGGAATCATCCCCGGCTTGTTCTCCGGCACGCAATTCCACCGGCAGCCCTTCGCCGGTCACCGTGACCGGCACTGCCGGAATGGTGAGATCCGCGTACGTTCCGCTTAGCGGATCGAATGAGCAAAACGGAATCTCGGGCGTTGACTGTATGTCGTCGGTAAGCGGAATCAGTGTGAAACCGGTCGACGGCGGCGGATCGGCGATCACTTGCCACTCGCGCGAACGCGGCGGTGAGGGCGGCACGAAACGGGTCAGGTCGCCTTCGCCGTGAAAAGTGATTTTAAGATGGACCGGCTCGCCTATTTGCAACGGGTTTGTGCTCAGCACCGTCGGTTCGCGGTGGAAAATACCCATTGCTCCGGTAAATCCCGGCAGCTCACCTTCGCTGGGTAGCGGCCGGACGTTCAGCCGGATCGGATCAGAAATCAGCAGGCTATACTTGGTCGGACCACTGGAGAAACGCACCGGTCCATGGATGGAAATGGGACCTCCAAATTCGCGTCCGGCCGTGAATCCTTGTGCCGTTAAGTCCAGGGGGCCAGCTGCAATCGGTGTCACCGTCAAGTCACATATGAAAGCTGGCCGTAGTTCGCCATTGTCATTGACCACCTCTACGGATTGCCGCGTCGCCGACTGATCGGTCATCAATCCAGCGCCATTGAGCTGGATCTCCCGCAAGGCCTCAACCTGGTTGCCTGGTCCCGCAGGCATTACTATCCGCACATTAAACGGCTGGCCGAGAAAAACGTTAGTCACCGTGGCTTGCAAGACGATCTGCCGTGGCCGCTGCGCTGGAACCGCCTCCGTCACTACCTCCAGGCTGGCCGACGGTACCTCGACCGGCTCGCCGGCGCACGATACCTTGAAATTGGTGACGATAAATTGGCCGGTCGCTGTCGGTTGCACTTCGTAAAGAAATGTCGTGAACGGGCGGAAGGTGTTCCCAAGGAATTCCGTAATCTGGCCCCGGGCCTGCGCCGTCACTTTTAATTCCTCAGGTGCGAGCAGCTTCGCCGGCCATTGGATGGAAGACTCGGTTGCCGTTACTTCGACCCGATAAAACGTCCTCTCCCCCGCGCGAACCACCGGCGGATCAAACGAAGCCTGGGCGGCAACCGGGGTCGTCGCATCCACGCTCGGCTGTCGTACTTGCAGCATGGCCTGCGCGGCCGCCGGGATTTGCGGGGGCAACTGGGCGCGCAAAACCGGTGCCGCTATCAGGAACGGCAATAATAATCTGTAGGCTGACGCACGCACTTTAAATCTCACCAGTTACGGCCTTTCCGGTCTTTGGGCGGCTGGCCCTGTTGATCGCTCATAGAGAGGCGTCGGCTGCCATCCAGCGAAAGTCCGTCCAGAATCTGGCCAGCTTGTTCCGGCGAAAGCTGCATCTCCATCTGGTTGCCTTCCTGCGTGGCACCTTCCGTCTGGCCGGTCAGTGAATCCGGCGTCGTACCTTCATCCTCATCACCGTCCTCGCCGTTCTGGCCAGGTGGCGCATTGGGCGCGGGGATCTGTCCTTTCAGTTTGCTTAGATCTTTTCCCAGCGCCTGTCGTTTCTGCTCCATTTGGCCCATCATCCCCTGCATCTGCCTGAGGCTGTCGATGAGTTTGGCCATCGCTCGTTCCACCCGCTCCGCGTTGTCAGTCGCGTTGGTGTCCGCCGGATTTAATTCCGCCGCCCCCTTGAAATCATCTGCGGCCCGCTGCCATTTTTGCAGCGTTTTGCCGTAAGTATCCATGGCCGCTTGCAGCGCCTTCTCCGCTTCCCGTAATTCGTGGCGGACACCGCGGCCTTGAATATAGGCTGCGATCATATGCTCCATCTGATTGTCTGCCAGCGCGGCCTCCGCGCGCCCAATCGCTTCGTCCCCCGCCGCCAGCACCGCCCGGCCCCGTGCCGTGACTTTCTCGGCATCCGGTCCCTGCTTCAAAAGTTCGACTCCTTCCCCAAAGCGGGTATGGCCAAGATCATACATCGCCGGCGGCTGCACTCGATCATCCTGCGCTTCCAGCGCGGACTCGAACATTTTTTCGGCGGCCGCCAGCTTTTTTGCCGCGAGCAACCGTGCGCCGGCATTGTAATAATCCCGGGCGGTCACGGGCTCGGCGGCTGGCACTGGCGGGGGCGCCGGCGCATTCGTTCCTTGCGCCGCCGCGCCGCCAATCCCTGCCGCCAGCACCAGTGGCAGCACACATTTCCTTGATGAGGCGAATCGTTTCATTTTAGGCCGGATTGTTCCGTCGGGTGCCGATCAACGATTCGGCAACCAGCAACGCGAGTATCACCGCCACAAACCAATAAAATCGGTCAACGCCATTTTTTACCGCGTGGCCGGAACCGTTCGCATTGTCCAGCGCCCGGATCGCCGGGCCAATTTTCATCAAGCCCTCACCCAGCGGTCCGAGTGGATAATAACTGCCGCCGGTGACCTCGGCGATCTGGCGCAGCGTCGCCTCATCCAGTCGGCTGCGGACAACTTCACCGCTGGCATCCCGCAAAAATTCCTGTTGTCCCGCGGCATTCACTGTTTGAATCTCGCTGCCCGCTGCGGTGCCGACGCCGATGGTGAACACCACCACTCCGTTCGTTGCCAGGTTTTTTGCGGCGGCGATGCCGGATTTCTCCAGGTCTTCTCCGTCCGTCACCAGCACCACCAATTTTCGCCGCGCATGCTTGTCCATCGCCCGGGCGGCCTCGTCCAGCGCGCGCCCGATGTCCGTCCCCGGGATCGGCATCGTCTTTTCATCAACGTTCATGAGCGTTTCTTCAAACGCCTCGGTGTCAAACGTGAGCGGGCATAGTATGAATGCGCTGCCGGCGAACGTCACCAGCCCCACCCTGCCGTGGCTCCGCTGTCGCGCGAAATCGAGGATGGCAAATTTCGCGCGTTGCAGCCGGCTTGGCAAAACGTCGGTCGTGGTCATGCTTAGCGAACAATCCAGCACAAATACCACATCCTCGCCCACAATCGTATGTTCGCTTTCCGTATGGCCCCACTGCGGCCGCGCCAATGCGATTCCCGCGAATCCCAAGGCGAGTATCAGCACAAGTTCCTTAAACCCTCGCCGTGCCGGGCTGTGTGATGCCGTAAGTATCGGCAAGAAATGCGCCGACGCCATCCGCGCCAGTTGTTCACGCCGTGCCCTGGCGGCATGCCGATGCAACCACGCCAGCAACACTGGCCCGGCCGCCGCCAGCCACAGCCAGCTCGGTTCGGCGAAATGAAAATCGGCGAATTTCATTACGGGATGCGGCGAAATCTGGTGTTCGCCAGGATCAATTCCAACGCCAGCACGCCCACTGCTGCCGCCAGCCACCATTGGAACAGTGGTTGATAGGTCGTGAAGCGACGCAGCTTCGCCTCGGATTTTTCCAGCCGGTCAATCTGTCGGTAAATGGTTTGCAGTTCTCGCTGGTTCGTGGCGCGATAAAATCGGCCGCCGGACAAGTCCGCCATTTTGCCCAGCACGGCGTAGTTCGCCGGCTGCAGCAGTAGCGTCGGGATCACGTTGCCGTTGGCGTCCAGTCGGAAGTTACCCGTGGCCGGGTCAAAAGCCGGCATGTTGCACGGCTGCTCAATGCCGATTCCTATCGCGTATATTTTCACGCCCAGCGCGGCGGCTAGTTGCGCGGCCGGCAGCGGATCCACCTTGCCCAGGTTGTTGTCTCCGTCCGTCAGCAGGATCATGATTCGACTCTTGCCATTCGGTACCGACTTCAACCGCTTGGCCGCCACCGCCACCGCGTCGCCGATCGCCGTTCCAAGATCGGTGATGATGCCGATGTGCAGCCGCGCCAGATTTTCCAGCAGCCAATCGTGGTTAAGCGTCAGCGGACTCGCCAGGTATGGCACCCCGGAAAATGCAATCAGCCCGATTCGATCATTCGGTCGTTCGGCTATGAAATCCCGCAGCACCCCGGAAGCAATCGCGAATCGCGACAATTTTTCCTCTGGCTTGCCCATGTCAATCGACTCCATCGACCAGGACAGGTCTAGCACCAGCATGATGTCGATTCCCGGGGTCTCCATTTCGACGTGATCATTTGCCCGCCGCGGCCCGGCGAGCGCCACAATTCCCAGTGCCACGGCCAGCAATCTTAAAAAGAACAAAATCCTTCCCGGTGCCGATCGCGACTTGGCGCCTGCCGCCCTCGCAATGTCCGCGCTGGAAAACGTCAACGCCGACCGCCGGCCGGCTTTGCCATGCATTAGTGCATAGGCCGGCAGCAGTGCAAGCAATCCCAGCAACCACGGAAATTGAAATTCAAATTGGCCGTTCATCGGGCGGGTTGGGCTTGGCGCAATTCATTGGCTTGCGCGGCCCGGCGCGTTTCGGCGAGTTCGATTAACTCCAATGCCTTGGCCACCGCATTCAGCGGCCCCCCATCGGGTCGCGGGGCAAATTTTCGCTGGTCACATTCGCGGAGGAAACGGGCAGCGCTCGCGGCCACTTCCGTGCCAGCCCGGCCGCTTGCGGCCAGCCACATGCAAAATTCCACCGTCGTCACCTCGTCATCGGGCAACGCAAACGCCTCCGCCAGGTAACGTCGCAATATGTGCGACACCTCACTTAACAATTTTCCCTCTTCCGGCTGGGACGAGCAGGCTGATAATGCCTGGCGTGCTTCGACCTCCGGTGCCAGCACCGCCGGCGCCGCAGGCCTTGATCTGACCCGCCAGTAGAGCAGGGCGACCACGAGCAATGCCACGCTGCCGAGCAGGACTGCCATCCCGTATTGCTCCCAAAAGGTCGGCGCCAGCTCACCGTACGGCGGCGCCAGGACGCTCACGTCGTTGGTACCCAATTGGCCATGTGTTGCCCTCGCCAGGAAAATGACTGGCAAAAACCACCAGCGACCACGCCGATCCACGGTCGGTCGGCGATGGGTGGTTGGCGATTGGTGTTTCATGTCCATCCAGCATGCTCATCAGCCACGGCGGCGACCGCGGCGGAGTTCGAAAAATCGTTGCAAAACCGGGGCGAAAGGTTCGGTCGTCAGCAATCGCAGCGTGTCCACTCCCGTTCGAATCAGTGCGCGGTCCATTGCCGCCAATCGTTCGGCGTTCACGCTGGCAAATCGCTCCCGCACGGACTTCCCGTTCGAATCAAGTTCAAGCAATTCGCCGGTCTCCGCATCTTCCACCGTTACCAGCCCTGCTTCGGGCAAAACGCTCTCCCGCGGGTCGTGCAGATGCAGACAAACCACATCATGCCGCGTGTTGGTCAGGCCGAGTTCCGCCACCGCATCCCGGTCTGTGCCGTGGGTTCCGCTGCCGAATGTGTGCAGAAAGTCCGTCAGCAGAAACACCATCGCCCGGCGGTGCAAAACATGGTTCAAAAAGCCCAGCGCACCTGCAATATTGGTCCCGCGCCGGCGCGGTTTGGCCAGCAGTAATTCCCGCACAATTCGCAGGATATGGCGTCGCCCTTTCCGCGGCGGGACAAACAGTTCCACCTCTTCGCTGAACAGCAGCAGCGCAATTTTGTCCCCGTTTTTCGCCGCGGACATCGCCAGTGTGGCCGCAATTTCTGCGGCGAATTCACGTTTCGTTCGGTCCGCCGAGCCGAAATTGAACGACCCCGATACGTCTACTGCCAGCACCGCGCTGAGTTCCCTTTCCTCTCGGTAGCGCTTTACAAAAGGTCGGCCAAGCCGGTGCGTGACGTTCCAGTCAATGTCCCGCACATCGTCCCCGGGAATGTACTCGCGCAATTCCTCAAATTCCATCCCCCGCCCCTTGAAGCGGCTTAAATACGCCCCCACCATGGTGTCATTCACCAGCCGGTTGGTCCGCACCTCCACGCGGCGCACGGAGTCAAGGAGTTCGGTGAGGGTCATACTTCATCAGCGTCTGGCTTGCGATTCGGAATGATTGGGGATTTACGGCACTGGCACGGTGTTGAAGACTTTCTTGATGATCATATCCGTCGTGACCGCCTGCGCCTCGGCTTCGTAGGTCAAAATAATCCGGTGCCTCAGCACATCGGGGCCGATGCTCTTCACGTCCTCCGGAATCGCGTAGTCGCGGCCTTGCAGCAGCGCCCATGCTTTGGCGGCCAGCGTCAGAAAAATCGTCGCGCGCGGTGATGCCCCGAACTGAATGAAATGCTTCACATCCAACTTGTATTCCTCCGGCTTGCGCGTCGCGAACACCAGCTTAACGATATAATCCCGGATTTTATCATCCACATGAATTTGATCCACCAGCTTCCGCGTGGTTAGGATGTCGTCGAGCGACACTACCGGTTTCACCGGCTGTTCCTGGCTGGTAAATGCCATGCGGTCCAAAATCTTCCGTTCGTCCGCCTCATTCGGGTAATCAAGAATCACCTTGAACATGAAGCGATCAACCTGCGCTTCGGGCAGCGGATACGTGCCTTCTTGGTCAATCGGGTTTTCCGTGGCCAGCACCAGGAAGGGTGATGGCAGTTTCATCGTTTCCCCGCCAAGCGTGACCTGCCGCTCTTGCATCGCTTCCAGCAGCGCGCTCTGAACTTTCGCCGGCGCGCGGTTGATTTCATCCGCGAGCACGAAATTCGCAAAAATTGGCCCGCGGGTGGCGTGATATTTGCCGTCTTGGGGATTATAAATCAAGGTGCCGACAATGTCCGCGGGAAGCAGGTCGGGGGTGAATTGGATGCGGTTGAATTTCGCCTGCACCGCCGTCGCCAGCGTTCGCACCGAAAGTGTTTTGGCCAGCCCGGGGACCCCCTCCAGCAGAACGTGGCCGTTGGCCAGCAGCCCCACCAGCAGGCGATCTACCAACTGCTCCTGGCCGACTATAACGTGGGCGATTTCTTCGCGAAGAGTGCTAATCCATGAGGCCGTTTGTGCGACTTGGTCTTTCATCGGAGAATTCATGTCGTGTGAGTCTAAGCCCCCGGCACCGGGAGACTCAAGCGCGGGATACAAATGAAATAGCAATTTGCCTGCGGTGTGTTCGGCTCTGCCAAAAAGTGCTGCCGGCATCCTGCCGGCAGATCTAACTTGTGGGATTTACCTCCGCAATCCTCAAAGCAACCCCGCTGGACGCTGCCGATTTCTAAATTAAAATTGTGATCCCTGCCGTTTTTCAGGCAATATAAGCGCAAGGGCATCTTCATTGCATACCACTTCCTGGGAAAAACTGCTGGACGGGCGTTTTGATTCCAAACATCCCCGCCGAACGCTTTGGAACCTGTTTTCCGATCAGCGGGGACGCGTTCTTGGCGCCGTCACGCTTTACATCATCAAACAGACGCCCGCTTCGCTTCTTCCCCTGGCCGTGGGCATGATCGTGGATCAGCTCACCCACGGCGGGGAGGGTGCCTTCCGAAAGATCCTCTGGATTGCCGGCGCTTATTTTCTGCTGTTGTTGCAAAACCCGCTGGTGCACACCAGCTTTGTGCGGCTCATGAGCACCTCGTTGCGCCACATGCAATTCAATCTTCGCAGCGCCCTCGTGGAACGCCTCCACCAATTGTCCATCAGCTATTACGAGGAAAAACAGGCGGGAACGCTGCAGACCAAATTATTGAAGGATGTGGATGCCATCGATGGCCTTTGCCGCCATCTGATGCATACCGGCTTGAATGGTCTGCTGATCATCACCTACGTCACCATTATCGCCCTCGTGAAACAGCCTTATCTGGCCTTGTATTTTCTCATTACGGTCCCTACTGGTGTGGCTTTGTTGAAATTGTTCGATCGCCGTTTTAAAGCTCAATACCAGGCCCTGCGCACCGAAACCGAGCAAATGAACGCCCGCGTCGGCGAAATGTTGCAAATGTTGCCCGTGACCCGGGCCCACGGGCTCGAATCCATCGAGGCCCGCAGCGTGCGCAGTGTCTTTGAACGCATCCGTGAGCGCGGCTTGCAAGTGGATACCCTCACGGAATTTTTCGCCTCGAGTTCCTGGTTCACTTTCATGTGTTTTCAACTCGCCTGCCTGGTCTTTTCCGCCTGGCTGGTCGTCCATCATCTCATCAGTGTGGGCGATGCCGTGATGTATCAGACTTATTTCGGAATGCTCATCGGCGCTGTGCAGCAATTCCTCAGCATCTTCCCCGCGCTGGCGCAGGGCGCGGATGCCGTTCGTTCCCTCGGCGAAATCCTGGAATCCGGACAGTTGGAAAACAACGAAGGCAAACCCTCGGCACCAAATCCCTTACGCGGGGAGATTACTCTGGAACATGTCTCCTTCAGTTATCCCCAAGGGCGCGAAGTTGCCTTGAACGACGTCTCATTGAAGATCCAGCCGGGTGAAACGGTCGCTTTTGTTGGTGAGTCTGGCGCGGGCAAATCCACCCTCGTCAATCTGGCCATCGGCTTTCGTCATCCCACATCCGGCTGGGTGAAATTGGATGGCCATAACCTGCGCGATTTGGATTTGCGAACTTATCGCCGCCAAATCGGGGTCGTGCCCCAAACCACCCTGCTCTTCAACGGCAGCCTTCGCGAAAACGTGAGTTACGGTTTGGACGCCGTCCCCGATGAACAACTTTGGCAGGTTCTGGCGGATGCCAATCTCGCGGACTTCGTGCGTGCATTGCCTCAAGGCCTCGATACCCCGCTTGGCGAAAGCGGCACCCGGCTTTCCGGAGGACAACGCCAGCGGTTGGCCATCGCCCGCGCCCTCGTCCGCAATCCGCGCCTGGTTATCCTCGATGAAGCCACCTCCGCCCTGGACACCGAATCCGAGCGGCTCATTCAGGAGGCCTTGATTCGACTCACCCGCGGCCGCACCACGCTGATTGTCGCCCACCGTTTCTCCACCATCCGTCATGCTCATCGAATCATGGTCTTGCAAAACGGCCGGATTGTGGAGCAAGGCACCCATGCGGAATTGCTGGGCTTGGACGGATATTTCCTGCGTCTTTCAACGCTGCAATCCGTTCACCACTGATCGGGCTGGGCAGGCTGGGGCGCTTCAAGCAATACTGTAGCCACACGGTTGGGACAGGGAAGTCCGTCTGGGTTTGCAATTCGCTGCTCGACCCTCCCGGCTGCTATTTGTCCGTCCTCGCCCCATTCCACTGTTCAATCGAGAAAGTTTCACATGTATCCTGCTTCCAGGTTTTCGTTAACCCATTCACCAATCTTTTCACGGGTGTTATCCCAAACCACTGTGAATTGTATGTTCAAGCACATTGGCTACAGCTTTTGTTGAAGCGGCCTACGGCGACACCTCAATTTCGTAAAACTTTTGCGGAACCGGGGGCGAATTCGAAATATCCAGAAACGAAGTTGAAAAACTCGAGGCGGTGATTGTGCCGCTGGCAGGCGTGAACGGCTGGCTCAAATTGGTGGTCGCCAAAACCATGTAATTCACTCCCGGCGTGCTGCTCCAAATGACTTGTTGATTGGCCGCATCGAGCCCTGAAATCATTAATGGAGGTGGCACAATGACCGTGCGGCTGTCGCCCAGAGTCACGTCTTGGTTGGTGTAGAGCACTTCAATCACATTCGTGCCTGGAGTCGCCCCGCTCCAGTTGTAAAGCAGTGAGCGCAAGCCGGGGCATCCAGCCACCGACCCGGGTGGACGAAAAATATAGGCCGCTTGCGGCTGTAAGACGCCATCGATCGTCAACTCAAAGAGACTGCTGTTGGTCATATCCAGCGTAGGTGAGAAACAGACCTGAATTAGAAACGTCGTGTTGTTTCCCATCGGTATGACCGTGCCATTTGTCGCCGGGCTCGAAAACTCCACCGTGCCTGGCGCCGGGCCGCTTAGGAATGTCAAGGTGTACGGAGCAAACAACGTTTTGCCACTGGCTGCTGCAAATGCCGTATTCGCTACGATCACGGATATATTTGTTGATCCCGCAAATCCGCCTGAGCCCGGCGTGAAGGTCAGGGTATCATTGGGTTCAACCAGCGACGACCAATGGAAAGTTCCCGTAACCGGCGGAACTGTGCTAAACGCCGCCTGCGTGCTATTGGTATCCATCCCCTGGCTGAATTGGAGTACGATGGGTGAGCTAACCGGAATATTTGTCGCCCAATGCGCCGGAGAGCAGCCCACCACCACCGGGTCCAGCGGTTGCCATTGAGCTAGGGCAATGAACATTTTTGCGCCGATTGCCGATACGGCAATGCTGGGAGTTTGGCCGTTGTCATTGAGCGTGATGGTCTCGTTTGTATTCAGCAAATTAACGAGTACTGTGCCCCCGGGATAAGTCGTCGGGATGGAGGGCAGGGTTTGCGTCGAGTCCGCCGTGTTCACCACCACCGCCACTTCCTGGGTATTCCAGACACGCGAGTAGGCAAACAATCCCGGCCCGCTGCCATTGCTCGCGCGATTTAAATACGTGCCGAGGGTCAGCGCCGGGTACAACCGCCGGAAATTATTGAGTTGCGCCACCCACAAAAACAGGGGATGCGTCATGTTAAAGTTATCCACTCCAGGTGAACTAAGCTGCTGCACGGTTCCGCCCGGCCCATCCTTGAATTCACCGGCAAACATGTCCTCGCGGTCATTCGGATCCGTCGTGCCGTCAAAGCCTTGTTCCGTTCCGTAATAAAGACTCGGTATTCCGGGCGAGCTGTACAAAAACGCCAGCGCCGTCTCCAATTGGTTGGTGTTATCATTGGCCTCACTCGTACTGAGGAATCGCGCATTGTCGTGGTTGTCCAAAAAAGTCACCAATTGCATCCGCGCGGCCGGATCATAATCATTGGCCACAGCACTATAATGACTCTGGATCTGCGACGTGGCCCCGCTGACCTTCGCAAAGACTGAATTTATTACATAATAAAGCGGATAATCTAGGGCGGAATCGAACTCGAATGGACCACCATCCTTGGTTCCGGTATAGGGCCCGACCACCGAATCCGAGCCGTTGAAAGCTTCCACAAACATGAAAAAATTGGTATGGCCGACGGTGTTTGCGGCATAGCTATGAATGGCCGGGCAAAAGCTTTGCCAACATCCTTGATCCACTTCCAGCCCGGTGTCCACCCGGAACGCATCAAAGCCAATTTGCTTGATCCAATACTCGTAAATGGCTGCCATATTCGTGCGCACGAAAGGCGTTTCTGTGCGGAAATCATTCAATCCGTCCAGCCAGCCCAGCACGGTTTGCGTCGGATCATTGAAATTGCCGATGTTGCCGTAATTGTGGAACAGATTGGTTAGTGCTTGATCGCTGGTTCCCACGTTGAATGGCGCCGGGTACGTTTTTGAAGTGGTCGCGTAGCTGAGGGTGTATCCGGTTGGATAATTATAGTTGTAACCGCTGCTTTGAACCAGATCACCGGCGTGGTTCACCACGATGTCGTCAATCACCAGCATCCCTCGCGCGTGGGCCGCCTGCACCATGTGTTGCAGATTCGAGATCGAACCCCAGTGCGGGGCCAGTTCATAGAAATTCCAGGCGGAGTATCCGTGGAACTGGCCTTCCGTATTCAGCACAATCGGCGAAATCCAAATCGCCGTTGCCCCAAGCGACTTGATATAATCCAGTTTCTGTTCGATCCCCTCGAAGTCCCCGCCGTGAACCCCCGTGGGATTTCCTGGACTGTACGTTCCCTCTGCATTGTCGTTGGCGGGGTCTCCATCATAAAAACGGTCGGTGATGATCTGATAAATACTCTGGGCCTGCCAGAAACTATTGCCCTGTCCGTCCGCGACCGTCGCCAGCAGGACCGGTAGCGCCAAGATAAATATCAGTTTTTTCCAACCGATCTCGCAAATTGTTAGAATATTTTGTTTCATGTTTCTGCTCACCCCTTTGGGATGGCAAATCGTTGGATCCTAGCAACTATGCCCGTTTTTCGCCGGACAATCAAAAGTTATCCCCGGCATCTTTGTGCGGTCGAGGACGAGGTGCAAAGGCCAAATTTTTGAGAGATACCAACTTAATCGCACTTCCCCACCCGGTTAACCTTGAAAACTGAAAGCGACTCTGCCACGTTTTTTTAAATCCAATAACGGTACGCTGATGCTTCTGCTTCTAGCCGCAGTCGACGTCTCCGTCCCTGACTTATGAAAACATCAAAATGCATCGTTCTCCCCGCCTTTGTCGTTGCACTTTTCTGCCTCACGAATCTGGGCGTCGCCACCGTCACCACCTTGTCCTCCACGAATGGGCTTTCATTTCAACTCGATGACGCCAGCGGCAGCTATCAGTTAATTGGGAAGGATCCCGCCTGGGAATTTGCCGGCAGTCTGAAAGTTCCCCTAAAAAAAATCCAGGTGATCCACGGTCGTGACCTCAGAGGTCCCTACCAAAAAGTGGCTTTCGCCTGGGAGGCCGGTCAGCAGTCGATGCATGGTCAGATCCGGCTTTATCAGGACAAACCCGTGGTTCTCTTCACCCAAACCTGCGATGTGCCTGCCGAAACGCCTCCCGCCGCCTTTCCTGATTTCACGGCGATCCCGCCCAGTCTGCACGTTTTTAGCTATGGTCAGCACAATTTTGCCCCGCCTCATTTCGTCGCCATCGACGAGTCCTCGCCGTGGCTCCTCTTTGATGATCAGGCCAATGCATTGGTCATTTCGCCAGCCGATCATTTCATGATTGCCGCCATGCAGGGCGATGGCACCCACGAGGTCGGCAGCGGTTTGAATCCCAGCTTGCGTGACATCCCGGCCGGTTTTACACAATCAACCTTGGTTGCTTGCGGTAAAGGCATCAACCGGACCTGGTCATTATGGGGTCAGGCCATGCTTGATCGTGCCGGCATTCACCGGCCGTCCAATGACGCCGATGATGTTCTGAAATATTTGGGCTACTGGACCGATAATGGTGCTAACTACTATTACAATTATGATCCCGCCAAAGGCTACGCCGGCACCCTGAAGGATTTGGTCGCGCAAGATCGGCAGAAAGAGATTCCAATTCGCTACCTTCAACTCGATTCCTGGTGGTACTACAAATCTACGATGGATGCGGATGGCCGGCCTGGCAACGCCAAAAAATCCGATAAACTCCCCGCCGCCGAATGGAATCGTTACGGCGGACTGCTCGAGTATCGGGCCCACACCAATCTTTTCCCCGAGGGCTTGGCGGCCTTTCAACACGCGATCAATTTGCCGCTGGTAACTCACAACCGCTGGATCGATCCCGCCAGCCCCTACCATCAGCACTATGAAATTTCCGGCGTCGCGGCCGTCGATCCGCTCTGGTGGAACCTCATTGCCGTTTACCTGAAAGATTCCGGCATTGTGACCTATGAACAGGATTGGCTCGACTGCATCTACCGCTACTCGCCTGCATTTGCCAGCACGGTTAATACCGGCGAACGGTTTCTCGACAACATGGCCCGCGCATGCAAGGCCCAAAATATCACCCTCCAGTATTGCATGCCTTATCCGTGCTACTTTATGCAGGGTTGTCGTTACGATAACCTGACTACCATCCGGACCAGCGATGACCGGTTTGGTCCCGCACGCTACAATGACTTCTTGTACACCTCCCGGCTGGCTTCTGCGCTGGGCATCTGGCCCTGGACCGATGTCTTCATGAGCGACGAGACCAATAATCTCCTCCTCTGCAACCTCTCAGCTGGCCCGGTCGGTGTCGGCGACGCCATCGGTGCGGAAAATCCAGCTAACTTGTTTCATGTCGTCCGTCGTGACGGCGTGATTGTAAAGCCTGACGCGCCAATCGTCCCGCTGGACCGCTGTTACATTACCGATGTGGATCGGCAACCGGCTCCCTTGGTTGCCGCCACTTACACGGATCACGGCGGCGTTAAAACCGGCTATGTGTTCGCCTTCAACCGGCAGCGGACGCCTTCCGGCCAATTGCAGTTCAGCGCCGCCGAACTGGGAATTAGCGGCCCGGTTTGGGTGCATGATTATTTTTCGGGCGCGGGTCGACGTCTGGAGCCAGGTGAAACGTTTTCCGCGCCGCTGGCAGAAAATGCTTGCGTGTATTATGTCGTCGCGCCGGTCGGCCGAAGCGGAATTGCCTTCCTGGGTGACCAGGGGAAGTTTGTGGGCACCGGCCGGCAGCGCATTGCCACACTGACGGATCAGGCCGGCAAATTAACGGTCGGTGTCGTCCTGGCGGAAACGGAAAAAACCGTCACCCTGCATGGCTACGCGCCGTTTGCTCCACATGTAATCGAGGAATCTGGCTCTGCCGTCCCCGTCCAATTTGATCCGGCCCAACATTACTTTTCCGTTGAACTCACCGCGGATGAATCAACTCCGCTGGACCGAAAGGCTCCGGATGCCGTCCGGCATCTGACCGTCATTTTGAAAACTCTCGGGCAGTGATCGAACCTATACTAGCCACCCGTCAATTCGTCGGTGAAAACCAAGGCACGCTTTTTTGCTTGATGATTTAATGCTGGATCGCGTGGGCCGTTACTGTGTGGCCATGCCGACTTTTTGGATGTCGAGGGATTGGAGGACGTCGAGGACCGAGACCATGTGCTGATACTGCACATTGTCATCGCCTTTGACCACCACCCCCATCTCCGGGTCATCCGCCTTGAATTGGGCCAGGTCCTTTTTCAGTTCAGGAACTGTAACCGGGGCCGCATCCAGCCGGATTATTCCCTGGGCGTCCAGATCGATATGATGAACCTTGGGTTCATGCGGCTTTTTCGGCGGGGTTTTGCCGGAGGGCAGGTTTAACTCCAGATTGTTCATCAACTGCGGCGTGGTGATGATGAAGATCACCAGCAGCACGAACACCAGGTCCAGCAGGGGAGTGATGTTCAGTTCGGCCATGGTGCCGTGGCTGCGGCTCGAGGTCTTTTTCATTGCAGCACCGGTTCGGTTTCTTCCTGGGTGTCAAAGCGGATGGTGACCACCGGCGGAAAGTTGGTCGGCGGCGGACGGTCAATCACCGTCACCTCCTTGAAAACTTCCTTCACCGAATCGTCCCAAATTTTGTTTCCGGAGCCTTTCTGCCACACCGTATCACTCAAATGTCCCTGCCGGTCCACATGGACCTGGACTTCCACCGCATAGGTGTCGTCCTCCATGTTATCCGGCCGGTTCCAGCGATCCCGTAACACGTATTCCATGTAGCCTTTGTACAGTTGGACCGGATCGCTCTCGGAATTGACCGCCTTGCCGCCACCGAATTCAAACGAAGGCAGTTCGGCGGCCGGCGGAGCCACCACCGGCGCTGATTGCGGCGGCGGCGGCTCAGCCTTCGGCGGTTCCATTTTGGGGGCCTCCACAACTTTGGGCGGTTCCACCTTCGGCGTTTCCGGTTTGGGCGGTTCCTTGGGCTTTTCCGGCGGCTTTTCTTTGACCATCTGCACGGAAATTTTCTGCAGCTTTTTGCCCAGCAACCCCTCGCGCGCCGCCACGTAAATCATTATGCCGACCAGTAGCCCGTGAAAAACAAGCGAAATGGTCAGGTTGACCTTCGACGAATTCTTTTTCGTCTTGGGCTTGGATTGCGGAATCATTTTCCAACCTCCGTCGCCAGATCCACCTTTACAATGTTTGCCTGCTGGCACAGGTCCAGCACCGCGCGAATGTCCTTGTACTTCGTCGTCGTGTCGCCGCGCACAATCACGTTCAAATCTGGATCAACTGAGCGCAAGTTCAACAGTTCGCCCAGCAGTTCCCCGATCGCGATTTGTTTGGTGTTCAGATATAGTTTGCCATCCGCATCCAGCGAGATGTAGTTGGCTTTGCGCGGCGGATCCTTCTCGTGCTTGGAGGCCGTGGGCAGTTTCAAGTCCGTATCCTTGACGGGCGGGATGGTGGTGATGATGAAGATCACCAGCAGCACGAACGCCAGGTCCAACAGCGGGGTGATGTTCAGTTCCGTCAACGATTCGTGAGCGGAATGCGAACACTTTTTCATGGCGTGCGCCGTTTGAGAGCTTCGGCGATCTTATCCTCGATGTCCCGGTTGTCCACGTAGGCGTGCTCGATCTGGTTGGCATACCGGCTCGCAAACCCGTCCAATTCCATCGTAATGTGACGAATGGTCGTCACCATGAAATTGTAGCCGAACATCGCCGGAATGGCCACCAGCAGGCCGGTCACCGTCGCCACCAGCGCCGCGGCCACGCCGGGCGCCATGGCCGTCAGGCTCGCTTGCTGCGCAACCGCAATCCCCGCGAAGGTGGACATCACCCCCCAAACCGTTCCGAGCAGCCCGATAAACGGGCCGCCCGCCACCGCCGTGGACAGGACGATCATCCCCTTTTCCAGCGACATGGCTTCCGCCGAGGCCGCCTCTTCCATCACCACTTTCACCGCGGCAAACGATGCCGCGCTGATCTTGATCCGTTTCTCTCTCGCCAGATGGTCCGTGTTGCCCTCGCCCGTGCTGATCGAGACAACCTCCGTAACATGCACCGGATTGTTCTTCAGGTGGTAGGCCACTTCCTCGGCCGCACGGTGATACACGGAGTAAGCGGGCGCACCCTCAAACTCCTCGCCGCGCTTCTGGATGTCCAGCGGATCGCGCGTGGCGCTATACGCCTCGAAAAACTTCTTCGCCGCCTTTCTCGCGATGAACAGCTGCCGCACCTTGCTGATGATGATCGTCCAGCTAAACATCGACAGCAGCAGCAGTACCGCAATCGTCGTCTTGCCCTCGGGCGTCGCTTTCTCAACCGCAAACTGTAGTGCGTTTTGCGCCAGCATCGGATGAATCCATGTCGTCATATTTTATTGGTTCTTTGCTTGATTCAGTTTTCTCATTAAAATCGTTTTACCTTGTCTTCACTTGGCTTTTCGTTCGGCTTTTTTCCGGATAACGTTGCGTTCCCGGTACGGCGAACGCGGCGCGGTGTTGTTTTGCTTTCCATTGCTTCCCTGCGCCCGCCCCGAATTCGTTTTCGTTCCAGCCAACGGAAAACGACGGTTTTGGTGCGCTCGGCGCCCGTAGTCTACCGGGCTCGTCTCCGGCGGCGTCTCGCCCGACATCTCCCGTTCATGATCTAGTCGCAGCGCGGATTGGTAGTTATGAATTGACATCCCGAATTCCTGGCGGAACAAAGTTCGAAAGTGACGTTCGCTGCAATTCGTCTGGCGTGCCATGTCACTCGGCAGCGAAGAGCTTAGCTCCATCCGGGTCATATGGCTTAGCAACCACCAAAACCTCGCCCGCACTTTGTTGCCTGCATCCGCAGACAATTCCTCCTTTGCCCACAAATCACCCGTCGCCGCTGCCCAAAGCTGCAATAGCGCACAGCGGAGTGGTAATTTTTCGATGTGGGACAAGTTAGTCAGCCGGGTGAATTTTTGGCTGATGAAATCCGTGCTGGAAAAAAAGCGGACCGGCAGCGCCGGTTTCTGGCACTCGAGGTCGATGTGGTGCCATTCGACGACGCTTAGCAAACCATCCAGTTGCCGCGGTTGGACACTAAAATATTGAAGTTTTACCGGGTCCAGCTGACTGGCGCGCAAGCGCCCGTCTCCAAGCCGGGGCACCACCAAAACATCGCCTGCTTCGAGTTGGCTCGCCGGTTTGTCATGTTGCAGCCAGTAAGCCACTCCTTCCGCCACTCGCGCCATCAGCCACCCGTCAAAAGGTGGGATGTGTTCGGTCGAAGGCGGCAGCGTGACTTCACGCAGCATGAGATGTTGCCCGCAATACATTCCTCCCGGAAGCTTGCCGTCGGATTGTTACCGTTCGGTGTCAAACTTGAGACAATCTTGAAACTACCGGCAGCCGCCCAATCATACCGATGGGCATGGTCAGAGCTGTTCCATCGCATTTGCCACAATCGCCTTTTCTTCTGGCAACAATTTCGACGCGGAGGCTCGCGAAAGCGGTTCCCGCGCCAGTTCTTTGTGTCCGGTTTGGACTTGGATCACTCCGTAGTAAGCCGCAATCGAAGGTATTTTGAGGTATTCCGGCCGCAGGCCCCCAATGACTTTGAGTGCCTTGTCGGGCTTGTTCTGTACCAGCAGCGCATAAGCGTAGGTCGAAATATAAAAAGGATTGTTCGTGGACGATTCATACGCCTCGTCCGCCAGGCGATAAGCCTTTTCCAAATCCAGCCGGCTTAGCAACAACACATCGGCCAGGTTGTTCTTGAGCCGGGGATCATCTGGATTATTTTGTTGCAAACTGGTCATCAAAGTCACCAGCCCCTTGGTGTCGCCTTCGGAGTAAAGCAACCCTGTCAATTGCTCCGCTGGCCATTTTTGATCAGGAAATAAATCCAGCGCCTCATGCAGCGTCTCGTATCTTTCTTTCGTCCATCCCCAGATGCCTGTGACCTGCGAAAGCAGGGCCATGTTTTGGGGTTGTTGCGCTGCCAGATGCAGCGCCTTTTCCCAGCTTGCCTCCGAATCAGTGTCTTTACCCAGCGAACGTTGCGCCAGCGAAATCAGCGCCTCCCTATAAAATTCTTTTTCTCCCCAATCCTGATTGTTCACCGCAGCCAGCAGGCCGTTCCAATCTTTCATCCCGATCTGGCAATCGGTCTTGATAAGTTGAATGGTCAGGTTGGTTTGAGTCATGGCCGGCAGGCTGCGCAGCCATTGATAGGCCGTCTTTGGGCTCTCCGCCAATATCATCCAACGCGCCAAGGTATACGCATTGGGGGGCTCATAGGCCGCCGTCTGTTCCAGTGAGGCAAGCCACGCATCAGCTTGGGTGTTTTTGGTGGTCCGCATCAGTTGCAAATATTCCACCTTGTCCGAAAAAGTCGCCGCCGGATTGCTGTTGATCCGTCTCGCATAATCCATCGCTTCCGGGAAGGATTTGCGGCCCACCGCATCCGCCTGTAATTGATGCAGTGCCATCATTCCCAAAACCGGATCGGTCGATAATGCGAATAGCTTCTCCCGGGCCTCCAGTTTTACCGCCGTATTGGTCAGGGACAGTTGAATGGTTGCCAGATTCAGCATGATGGCTCGATTCGTGGGATCCAATTGCAAAGCCGCCGTGCATTCTTGTATCGCCTCTGCCGCCCGCCCGCTGCTCCACGCCACTGCCCCCGCCAACCGGTGATAGGCTACAGTGGATTTGTAGGTGTCTGGAACCTTCTCCAAGCCTTCGGCGGCTGACGGAAGATTCTGGCTTCTCAATGCGCTCTCGATCCAGGCAAAAGTATTCGTCACATTGTTTGGCTCCAGCTTCGCGACCCGAATGCGCCACGAAAGTGCCGCCGGTGAGCCCTCGGCTTCTAGCAAGTCTCCAATCATCCGGGCGCCCCCCACACTCATCGGATCAATCTGCAATACCCGCCGCAAACAAAGATCCGCGTCCCGCAAATCCTTTTTCGCCACATAATCATGCGCTTGGGCCATCAGGCTCTTCTCCGTGTAATACTTCCACGTTTTGCGACCAAACCATCCAAGCGCGGCGACCGCAGCCATCACCACCACAAATATTAATATTTTTTTCGTTAAACCACTCATAAAATAGCATCAATCGGTCTAGGCGCTTCACGTGGCGGAACCTGCCGCTTGATTCGGCTGCTGGCCGCTGCATTCAGGAGAATTCGCCGTGCGAACATAATTAATAATTTGGATTTGAGCCGGTCGCAGCCCTTTGCGTTCACATTTTTCTCTTCTGAGGCCATCACCCGTGATTTGCTTTCATCATGACAAACCAAAGGTACATGGGGCAAACTATGAACCTCGGCCAGCTGTTTGGCAATTCAGAATTGCGCCTTTCAGGTTGCCCAATTCTCCAGTTCACAATGCGTTGCGGCCTTATTATGCCTTTCCCTTGCTTCTCGTACGGGGGGCTTCGGCGGGATTGGTCCAAGCTTCCTCCCAGGCGCTTTGGACCGGAAAACATACTTTCACCGGGCGGTCTTTTCCGCTTTAATTCCTCCAAACAATGATTAAAACCGCACTTTTATTTGCCGGCCAGGGCGCGCAAGTCGTTGGCATGGGCAAGGATCTGGCTGAAACGTTTCCGTCTGCCAGGGCTTGGTTTGACCGCGCCAATGCCACGCTTGATTATGACTTGGCTGGAGTTTGTTTCCATGGTCCGGAAGCCGAATTGACCAAAACCGAAAATGCCCAGCCGGCGATCTTCCTGGTCAGTTGGGTCGCCTTTCAGCTCCTCAAAGAACAAGTGCCCCACCTCCAGTTTACGGCCACGGCCGGACTTTCCCTCGGGGAATTCACCGCCTTGACCGCCGCTGGGGCCATGACCTTCGAAGACGGCCTGCGATTGGTCCGCCAGCGCGGTAAATTCATGCAGGAAGCCTGCGAGAACACGCGCGGCAGCATGGCCGCCGTCATCGGCCTTGATGAAGGCCCCACCCGCGAAGTTTGCAAAGAGGCCGGCGTGGTTCTTGCCAATTTGAATTGTCCCGGCCAGCTCGTGATTTCCGGTGAGGTCGAAAAAATCCTCCTAGCCTGTGAGCTGGCAAAGGCTCGGGGTGCCAAGCGCGCGATTCCTTTGGCTGTCGCCGGCGCCTATCATTCGCCTTTGATGGTCGGCGCCCAGCCAAAATTAGCCGCCAAATTGGCCTGTACCAAACTTTCCCTGCCTGCCGTCGCGGTCATCTCTAATGTTACGGCTGAGCCGTCAGGACCGGATGTCGCCGCCAAACTGGTGGAACAGGTTTGCGCACCCGTTCGTTGGGAGGGTTCCATGCATTATCTATTGGCCCAAGGTTTCACCCGCTTTATTGAACTCGGGCCGGGCAATGCTCTCAGCGGTTTCATGAAACGGATCGACAAAACCGCCCAAATGATGAACGTTGCGAATGTGGCGAGTTTGGAAACAACCACCAGGGCTCTTTTAACCGAAAGCGTTTAACCCCCTCGTAGTATTCTTTAAGGCTCGTTGCGTTTGACCTCATTTTTGGGGTGCATTGGCCGTCGCTCGCAGTTTAAGCTTCTGCCACATGAATTCTCTTGAGAATCAAATTGCCGTTGTCACCGGCGCTGGCCGGGGCATCGGCCGCGCCATTGCCTTGAAGTTTGCCGCGGAGGGCGCCGATATTGTCGTCGTTTCGCGCACCGCCGAAAATTCGGAAAAAGTGGCAACTGAGGTCCGCGCGCTCGGACGCCGGGCTTGGGCTCTGGCCGTGGATGTGGCGGACGGTGCCGCCGTGACCGCCGCCGCCGATAAAATCATCGCCGAAACCGGCAAGGTCGACATTCTCGTTAATAACGCCGGCGTCACGCGTGACGGCCTTTTGATGCGCATGAGCGATGCCGACTGGGATACCGTTTTGAACACCAATCTCAAAGGCGCCTTCCATTTCACCCGGGCCTTTTTCCGCACGTTCGCCAGGCAGCGTGCCGGGCGCATTTTGAATATTTCCTCGGTCATAGGTCTGATTGGCAACCCGGGCCAGGCCAATTACGCCGCCAGTAAGGCGGGTTTGATCGGCTTCACTCAGTCTGTTGCGCGCGAGTTGGCCGGCCGGGGCGTGACCGTCAACGCTATTGCTCCCGGTTTCATTGAAACGGATATGACTGCGGAATTGAATGCCGAACTGAAGGCCAATATCTTGCGCCAAATCCCCCTGGCCAAGTTTGGCGCTGCAGAAGACATCGCGGGCGCTGCCTGCTTCCTGGCCGGCCCCGCGGCGCGCTACATCACCGGCCAGGTCCTCACCGTCGATGGCGGAATGGTCATGTAAAGGGTCGTCATCTCTCGGTTGCGACGGTAATTAACGGATTCCCCGGCCGAGAATTCTGGATTCCAGACTTGACGCCAGTGCCGCTCATCGGCTAGAAAAGCAGTCATAAATATGGCAGACAAACCAATAGACCAACGGGTTAAAGATATTATCGTCGAACAGCTGGGCGTAAAACCGGATCAAGTCACTCCGGAAGCCAAGTTTATCGAGGATCTCGGCGCGGACTCGCTCGATACCGTCGAGCTCGTCATGGCCTTGGAAGAGGAGTTCGGCATCGAAGTGCCCGATGAACAGGCCGAAAAACTCCAAAGTGTCGGCGATGTCATCAAGTACATCGAAGACGCCCAAAAGTAATTTCATTTGAACCGGTTTCGATTTCGGGGCAGTTTCGGCTGTATACAGCCTTAATTGCCCCGTTTATTTCATTATGGCACATAACCAATACGGACGCCGCGTCGTCGTGACTGGCATGGGTCTCGTGACCCCGATCGGTCACGACCTTAATACCTTCTGGAGTCAACTCACTTCCGGCGCTTGTGGCATCGACAAAATCACCGCGTTCGATGCTTCACCCTTCGAGACCCAGATCGCGGGCGAAGTCAGAAATTTTGATCCCGCCCCTGCCTTTCCCTCCCCCAAGGAAATCCGCCGCACCGACCGCTATTCCCAATTCGGGGTCTATGCCGCCTGGTCAGCCTTGAAGGATTCCGGCCTCGATTTGGCGGTCGAAGATTGCGACGAAATCGGTGTCATTCTTGGCTCGGGCATCGGCGGTCTCCAAACCACCGCTGAACAACACGAGATTTTGCTGTCCCGGGGCCCCAAGCGATTGTCGCCTTTCATGATTCCCATGTTGATCTCCAACATGGCCTCCGGGCTCGTCTCCATGTTTTTCAACCTGCGTGGCCCGAATTTCGCCACTTGCTCCGCCTGTGCGACCGCCAATCACGCCATTGGCGAAGCCTGGCGTACCATCAAAATGGGCGATGCGCACGCCATGGTCGCCGGTGGCGCTGAAGCCACTCTCATTCCCGTCGGAATCGGCGGTTTCTGTGCCATGCGCGCCATGAGTACCCATAATCACGATCCCAAACGCGCCTCCCGCCCGTTCGACAAGGAGCGTGACGGTTTTGTGATGGGCGAAGGCGCTGGCATCCTTATCCTCGAGGAACTCGAGCACGCCAAAAAACGTGGCGCGCGGATTTATTGCGAAATCGTCGGTTACGGCAACACCGCCGATGCCTATCACCTCACCTCACCCCCTCCGGGTGGAGAGGGCGCAGCGCGCAGCATGAAAATGGCCTTGCGCGGCGCCGGCTTGAATCCGTCGGACATCGATTACATCAACGCTCACGGCACCTCCACTCCGGTCGGTGATGTCGCTGAAACCCAGGCGATTAAGGCCGTGTTCGGTGACCATGCAAGGAAGCTGGCCATCAGTTCCACCAAGGGTGCCACGGGGCACATGCTCGGTGCCGCCGGCGCTGTGGAAACCGCCGTCTGCGTCCTCGCCATCCAACACGGGGTCGTGCCCCCGACCATTAACCTGCGCACCCCCGACCCGGAATGCGATCTCGACTACGTCCCGAATACCGCTCGTGAGCTGAAGGTGAACGCCATCATCAATAACTCCTTCGGTTTCGGTGGCCACAACGCAACTATTGCCGCAAAGACATTTACTGGCTAAGGTCGGCTCGGCAATCAGCGCTTTTTTTGCAGGGGCAGGCTGGTGCCTCGCCCGGAAGGGGTTTATTCATTTGGGAAGTGGTTGGGCTGTTATCGTGAACTTTCTTTCCCTGATCGAAAACAAGCGCGACGGCAAAATTCTCACGCCGACGCAAATTCAAGCCTTGGTGCGTGCCTTCACCGCCGGGACCATTCCCGATTATCAGATGGCCGCTTTCTTGATGGCTGTTTATTTTCGCGGATTGAATCCGGCCGAGACCCGTGTGCTGACTCTGGCCATGCGGGATTCCGGCCAGGTCTTGAAATTCCCGCGCGACCAGCGTCCGCTGGTTGACAAGCATTCCACCGGCGGCATTGGCGACAAGGTTTCCCTCCCCCTGGTGCCGCTTTTAGCTTGCCTTGGCTTTCGCGTTCCAATGATTTCAGGCCGCGGTTTGGGCATTACCGGTGGCACCCTCGATAAGCTCGACAGCATCCCCGGCTTTCAAACGCTCCGCTCCCCCGCCCAAATCCTCCAGCAGGTCGGCAAAATCGGTTGCGCCATTTGCGGCCAGACCGACGCCATGGTCCCCGCCGATAAGAAAATCTACGCCTTGCGGGATGCCAGCGGCACCGTGCCGAGCATCCCCTTGATCACCGCATCCATCCTTTCCAAGAAACTTGCGGAAAATCTCGACGCCTTGGTTCTCGATGTAAAATTCGGCAGTGCCGCTTTCATGGCTGAGAAGACCGATGCCCGGAAACTGGCTCGCGCCCTAGTGACACTCGGCAACCAGTGCGGCACCCGAACCTGCGCCATTTTAACCGATATGAACACGCCCTTGGGCCGCGCTGCCGGCAATTGGTTAGAAGTGAAGGAAAGTATGGAATGCCTCGAAGGCTGCGGACCCGGTGATTTACGGCAACTCGTTGTCAATTGTGCAGCGCATCTACTCACCCAGACTCGCAAGGTCAAATCACTCGCCGCCGCCCGAAAACTCGCGACCGACTGTCTGCGCTCCGGCGAACCTCGCAAAAAATGGGATGCGTTGCTCGCCGCCCAGGGCGCCAATCTAAAAGCTTTTCGCGCCAAACTCACCCGGGATTTCACCACGCCCGTCGTAATGGAATTGCTGGCCAGGCGCGCTGGCTATGTCGTGCATTGCGACGCCCGCCTCATCGGTGAAGTCATCCGCGAATTGGGTGGCGGACGTTTGACCAAAGAATCTCCGATTAACCACGAGGTCGGCATTGATCGCATGGTCAAACCTGGCGAACGGGTCGGGAAATTAGCACCCCTCTGTCGCGTTCATGCTATGGATCAAACTCAGGCCAAAACTGCCCTCTCTCGCTTGACCACCGCGTTTGCGATCTCTGGCCCAAAAATTGCCTGCAAACATCAGGTGCCGGAAATTGTGGTATAATTAACGTTTGACGGTTTCGCGAAGTAAGTGACTTGATGAAGATTCGGCGCAAGGTTTCTCGTTGGCTAGGACAATAGTGCGTTGCTTCAAGTCACATGGTGGCGAGGTGACCTAACAACAGAACTACCACTTCGGCCGCCGTATAAGATACCCGTCCTGGTTTCAGGAAACGGGCAATCTGTGTGACTTCGTTGCCCGCTGTGATCAGCGGCAGCGAGGTTTCTTTTTCCGAAAGAACTTGCGGGAAACCAATTGTCGCCACCAATCCATTGCAGACACATTCTCTTCCCAAGGTGTCTTTCAGCGCACCGCCTTTTCGGACGTAATCTTCCACCGGTTCCGCCGGGCAGCGATAGCCAAACGTCCCGTCATCCCGGCGATAAGCTCGTCGCAAAAATCCGAGGTCACAGCGCCGGTTGCGGGGCGATTTGGCCCCTGCTTCCGACAGGGTGCCGGCCAGTTGCACGACTTTGAAGGGAAACCCGGTAGGTGATACCAGGGGATCCGTGAAAACCTTGAGTTTCATTTCCCTGCCCAGTTTCAGAATCTGTTGCTTGAGGCTGGCGCAAATTCCGGATTCCTCGCAGAAGGCAAACGCCGTTCCAACTTGAATACCCGTTGCCCCAAGCCGCAAAGCCTCCTCCAGCTTTTCAGCCGCACCGTAGGATCCGGCCAGCCAGAATGGCAGCCCCAATTCACGGATCTTTTCCAGGTCCGCCACATCGCGGGGTCCGTAAATGGGTTCACCGGCGGCATTCAAGTGCAAGGCACCGCGCGGGGGTGCATTGTGACCACCTGCCGTTTCGCCTTCCACCACAAAGCCGTCGACCTGGCCGCTGGATTTGCGCGCCAGCGTGATCGCCAGTGTGGCCGATGCCACTACGCCGAGGAAGCAGGGGCGTTTCAGCTCCGGTGCCTGGCCGCCGCAAAAAACTGCCGGATCAAATTCTGATTGAAATTCCTCGCCCGGAAGTGCGCCTTCAATGTCAATTTTCAATCTCGCGGTTTCGACGCGTGCCAACCGGTCAAGCACGCCAGGGATGCTTCGCGGAATTCCCGCACCCATCAACACGTAATCCACTCCTGCCAGCATTGCCCCAAAGATCGAGGGCAGGGTGGGAAACTGGATTTTCTCCAAAAAATTGATGCCCACCACTCCGGCGTGACCTTGTTTTGCCAGCCAGACCTCCACGAAATTTGCCGCCACCGTCAGCGCCGTATAATCATGGCTTGCCACCAGGCCAGGTAACTGAGTGAGTTTGAAAGGCGCTTTGGCTGGTTTGCCGCCGGCAATGAAATAATCGGCCAGTATTTTGGCTGCCACGCCCGGCACAGGAAATTGCTCCAGCGCCCGGCGCATCTGACCGTCTGGGTCGCCGATTTGCAACCGCCGGACGAGAATCGTTGCCAGCGCCGTACCGGAAACCACTCCCAGCTGTCCGGTTTGAGAAACCGCGCGCGCCAAGCGCCAGTCCGAGACTCCGGCACCCATTCCCCCTTGAATAATTCGGGGATGTGTCATGAAAAAAAATGCGGGCCCTGCGGCTTGCCGGTCGGAACAGTCATTATTCAAAACTAGGTTCCGGTCACGGCAAAAGCAAACGTTACGTGGCCGGAAAACATCTTATTGTGACTTGGTAAAATCCTTAGGGCGTGTCTTCAAAAATCCTCCGGACGGCGGGCCATTAAAATCTCTCGCAGCCGCGCCCCGGGGATTATGAAGACACGCCCTGGCAATCTGAGAGCAAGGAGATCACTCCTTATCAAGGCGCCGCTTCCAGTACCACGCAGTCCAGCCCAATCAAATATTTTGACCCGACCGATCGCGGGTTAGTGCCCATGACCTTCACATGTAGCCTGAACTGCCCTTTAAACGGGGCAAACGTGCCGAGCCTCAGCGGTCCAGCCGGCTCCACCGAGTCCGCATAGCCATCAAACAAAACTTTCGATGGCTCGTCGTTGACCATGAAACCCAACACGCCGTAATCCGGTGCCCGCGTAGCATACAACACCAGTTCCCTCGGCCGGTCATTAGTCGCCGGTACCGACAGTTCAATATAGTCGCCCGCCTCAGTTGGATTGACCAGCAGCTGGCAGCCGGCGCTCCACCGCTCCCGGCCCCACGCATCCATCTCTTGCGGTCCCACGATAAAGTCGCCCGATCTGCCCAGCAGTTTCATCGTTTCACATTCGATCGCGCCCGGTCTGCGCGGACTGTTCGCTTTCACCTGCGCCTGCGCTTCCGCCAGTGTGGGTATTGGCAGCCCCGCTGCTTGCGGCTGCGGTTCCACGTTGGCGGTTGCACCCGGGAACGCATACCAATACGTGGTCGCGCAGTAGATCATTGAACCTGGCCGCCATGGGATCAGTTCCATGTCAAATTGCAGCGACCTCTCAAACGGCACGCCGTCGAGATTGCGCGTGCGGCTCATCACATTCCAACCTTGTGTCATCGCCTGATCCTCGCGCACCAGGTTGTTGAAAGGCCGTTGAAAAATTGGCTTCGGTGCCCACGAATAGTCGTAATAATCCTCTGTGCCCGTACCCATGTGCGACGGGAACGCCTCGCCATCCACCCAGATCTTTTCATCCCCTTCACCATACCACGCGCGGACCGGATTATAGACCGCCAGGGAGTCGCCCGCATACACTCCGCGTCCCGCTATACGTATGTAATTCCAATCGCGGAAGGGTGGCGTTTTCAGGGCTGCCTCATAATGCCACATCGCATGAAAATGCATCGAGCGCTCGTCCCAGTTCCAGCGCGAAGTTACCGCATGCAATTCGGCGTTCACCGTGTGCTGGCTCACATTGAGCAACGTGATTCGTCCGCTCTGCTCGTAGGGCATCACCCATCGGCACCGCATCGTGCCATCAGGGTTCACGCTGCGATACCAACTATGCAGCTCATTGATTCCCACCCCGCTCCCGAAAAAATCCGTCGCCGGACACCACGCCGTCACCTCCCCGTCGAAAGTCATTTGCACGATCAAACCGCGTAGCGTGCGATCGACTTCCGCAGAATCCTTCGTGCCAAGCCATAGCTCAAGCGTTCGCACCGCGCTTGCCCCGACCCGCAAATCCACCGAAGCTTCCGCGCCTGGCGCCAACGCTTCGTTGATCGATGAAACATTTCCATCCACGAACCTTGCCGGCGTGGCCAGTCCCTGGTCAACACCCGCGATTAATTCCTTGGCCGCTATGACTTGATCCATCGCAAATGTTTTCACCTCGGTTCCGGAGGCGTAAGTACGGTAATCGATCTGGTAATAGCGGGGATTGTTGCTCCTTTCCTCCCAGGTCACCTTGCAATGCCTGGCGTAGGGGATGGGCAGATAGAGATTGTTGCCGCCTCCTCCCTTCGGGTCGTACCCGGGATGCGCCTGCAGCAAAGGTTCGCCGGGATTCAGATCGCCCGACAAAAGGTCATATTCCGGATACGCCAGCGCTGGCACCGGGTCGCCGTCGAGATACACCCGTAAGATCCCGCGTTTATCGTTTCCAGTTGTCAGCCAAAACCGGACGATCGCTCCCGGTCCGTCCGCATCCATCATCACCTGTTCCTGGCGGCCATAATTCTCCTCGGTGCGGAGGTATTGCGTGTGGTCACCGTTGGCAAACCAGCCCGGCTTGTCCGGCGCCACTTTCTGCCGGTCATAACTACTCGCCTGCTTGCAATTAAATTGCGGATCCGGCCAGCGCGCCAGCGCTTCAGTATTGGTCATTTCGCGAAGCAACGATTCCAGGGTTATAAAATCCGCGAGTGCCTTCCTTGGTGCACCAACCACCATCAGAGCAATGCCAACCAGCGCTAGTACTCCGCGCATTTTGCGGCTTGGCTTTGCCCATGCGCACCCGTTGAAAAATCGGACCGACCGAACGGGGAGGCGGTGATTGGATAGCATGGTTTTAAAAAGGAGTGAGATCAGCCTTAACTTACTCGTCCGAAATCCGTCTTTATTCGGGAATTTGACTGAGCTTAGGCATTGCTCTGTTGCTTGTCCATTTCCGCATCGCCAACGCTTTTACTTAAGGAGGCTGTTTTCGTCCGCTTTCGCTCCAAGACTTGTTCGAGGCGTCCTCTTACCCATCGCAGATTCATGATCGGATAAACATGTCCAACCAACTGAACCACCATGAACCAGAAGACGATGCTCCACCAATTCTGGACGCAGGCATACACCATGTATGGAATAATTAAAAGCCCCGCCCAAAAGTGAGCCGCCTCCGCCCCTTCCAATTGGTTCCGCACCGCCGTCGGGTCCCCGGGTGAACGTTTCAAATAAACTAGTGGTTGCAAATAGCGGAGCGGCGTCCTTCGCAGAATTTCACCAAAGACGTGAACCCCTGATTTCTGGTAAAGCCTGCCATCCAATTCCCATTTCCGAACCTTCCGCAGTCCGCCGGGCATTTTTAGCAAATAAAACGGTCGCGCAAAAGTAACCAACCCAAGGAAAGTGAACATCCCCATCAAGGCAACCCAGGGTGATCGAATTCCAACGAACTGCACCATCATTTTGAAGGACACCGCGAATGCAGCAGCCCCTGCCACCAGAATCAATGCATCAAGTAGTTTTTTCATTTGGAATTGCGCTCCTCCCTGACGGGCGAACCGATGCTCAATCTCCGCCGGGCTTTACGCTTTGCTCCACTGGGTATTCTTCTTGGGACTGAATAAAGGATATGCCTCCGTCTGTCCCTTGTCCACTCCCGTCCAACCTCAGCGTGAGACCTCTCGGCACTCAGCGCGGATTCGCTGGGCCGTAAACTTTTGCAAATTCCATCAGTTCCTTCTGGTTCAAGTCGGATACCGTCCAGAACGTCATTCCTGCCGTACTCCAGTGAATGACGTTATAACCCTGAAGCTCCGCTACTGCTGCAGGCTCCGCATCCTTCTCCTGCGTGGGCCAGATGAATAGATTGATGATGTGTTTGTGGCGTTGAAAAACCAGCGCCGCCACACTGCGTCCGCCGATATAATCCAGCCTGCCGCCGATCAGCGGAAATTCCTGTGCCGCCAGATCCTTGACCGGGGGTGAGAAATCCAGCTTGCCATTGAACCACGGCTTGACGGTGTGTTGGTCGGTGGAAACCACGTCGAGCATGTGGCTTGCCATCAAGGAACGGATGTTGCCGGCCACGATTTCCTGTGCCAGCCGTTGGTCCTCCGTGGGACGCTTCAGCGTCACCATCACCAGAATCACCACGCTCACTATGCTCAGGCTCGAAGTCGCTGCGGTCAACCAATTCCAATTCCAAAAACTTCGCTTCGGTCTGGTTTCAATCTGCGCCCTCAATTCCGCCTGCAAACTCTTGCGCCATGCCTCCGGCGCGGGAAAGTAAAGCGCGTCTTGTTTCAACGCCTTTTTCAAACCTTGCGCATTGCGCCAAGCCAGCGTACAACCGGGGCAGCTCCGCAAATGTTGTTCCAGCTCCAGGATATTCGCGGCGTCCAGTTCACCGTCAGCATAAAAATTAATCAGCGGTCTGGCTTCCGGGCAGTTCATGGTTTCCCTCCGGTTTGAAATTCGCCGGCCAGGTTCTGTTGCAATAACTTGCGCGCTCGCGCCAGTCGCGACATCACCGTGCCCATCGGCACGCCGGACAAATCGGCGATTTCTTTGTAACTGAATCCTTCCATCTCGCGTAAGACAATCACTTCCCGGAACTCTACCGGCAGTTCGCTGATGGCGCGCCGGACCGCGCCCGCGTCTGCGAGCCGCAGGTAGACGGCTTCCGCGTTCGCGGAAAGATCCTCCACCGCCAATGCCTCTTCATTCAGTTCGCCGGCCATTTCTGCCGGACGATTCTTTCTCAGCCAGTCGTAAAAGGTGTTGCGCACAATCGTCAGCAGCCATGCCCGCGCATTGTCACCCCGAAAACTGCCGAAGAATTTGAACGCGCGGAGGCAGGCCTCCTGCGCCACGTCCTGTGCGTCGTGGTCATTGCCCGACAGCCAGCGCGCAAGATTGTGCGCCGCGTCCAAGTGCGGCAGCACACTTTGTTCAAAGGCTCTCAATCGTTTGCTTTCTTCCACCGTGGCTATTTTTCGTCCATGCCTTCATATAGCAAGACCATTTTGCGCGGAATGTTATTCCCGAATTGTTTTTTTTGCCGGGAATAAATTCCGTGCGGGCGCGGTCTGTAACTGTGTCACATGAAAAAGACCATCCCTTGCGCCGTGTGGTGTTCCCCCGGTTTTCTGCCTCAAATTATTTTTGAACTTCCGGGAATAAATCCCACTCGCCCCGGTCTGGACGATTGAACAAATTTGAAACTTATGAACAACGACAGCCAAAAATTAAAAGAACAACTCATTAAAGATGCCCCTCTGCCAGCGGATGCCGTTAATCCCGGTCAAAAAACCGAAAACGACGGCGTGGACCGCCGCGGCTTTCTGTCCTGCATGGCTTGGGCCGGCACCGGCATGCTCTGGACCGTCGCCGGCGGCATGCTGGGTTCCACCCTTTTGCCGCGACGGGCGGGTGCGGCCGAACCGGACAGCAGGATGTCAAAAGGCAACTTCAGTTTTGTCCAGATTAGCGACTCGCATATCGGCTTCCACAAGGACACCATCAACCAGGACGTGGTCGGCACCTTGCAGCAGGCCATAACGCGCATCAACGCCCTTCCCGTGGCCCCGGATTTTGTTCTGCATACCGGCGATCTCACTCATCTGGCCAGCGCGGATGAATTCGACACCGTCGATCAATTGATGAAAACCATCAAAACCGGGCAGGTACTCTATGTCCCCGGCGAACATGATGTCCCCGGTGACAACGGCAAGGGCTATCTGGACCGCTTCGGCAAAAACTCCAAAGGTGAGGGCTGGTACAGCTTCGACCACCATGGCGTCCACTTCATTGGCCTCGTGAACGTCATTGACATCCAGCAAAATGGCCTTGGCGCACTCGGTCAGGATCAGTTGGCCTGGTTGCAGGCCGACTTGCAGGACCGCTCCAGCGAAACCCCCATCGTAATTTTTGCCCATATTCCCCTCTGGATGGTTTATCCGCAGTGGGGCTGGGGCACGGACGATGGCGCTCAGGCGCTGACTTATTTGAAACGCTTTGGCTCAGTCACCGTTCTCAATGGTCACATCCATCAAACCGTGAAAAAAGTGGAGGGCCGCATGACCTTCCACACCGCCATGTCCACCGCGTTCCCACAGCCCGAACCCGGCAAGGCGCCCAAGCCAGGACCGCTGAAGGTGGATGCCGGCAAACTGAACGATTACCTCGGCATCACCGACGTGAATTACGTCGAAGGCCGGAGTTCCCTGGCTGTGGTGGACACGGCCCTGAGCTAGTTTCCTGGATCAGAAGGGCCTTATAAGATTATCAGTGCCGCTTGGTCGGCGGGCCATGGGTTGGGACGCTGCGCTGCGGCGTCCGGCAGGCGGTTGCCTGCTTCTTGATTTAATAAGAGATCCCTGACTCAGGAGACTTGGCTTTGATGGACATTCTCTCAACCAACTCATGACTACAAAATATCTGGCCACGATCACGCTGATGGCATTCGGGTTGATGACGGGATTGGCTCAGCCATCCAACAACCCGGAAGCCACCGGCAAGGTTGCTTCCCAACCGCCATCCGGGATCAACGGACGAACCCTTTTTTTACACAATTGCGCGCACTGCCATGGCGCCGACGCCCATGGCGACGACGGCCCGGACCTCCACGATCTGGCTCTTGCCGATAATTGGATCGCCAACCGCATCCGCAAAGGCAAGTCCGGCCAAATGACTTCCTTCGCCGGTAAACTCAAGCCAGCCGAAATCGCCGCCCTCGTGGCTTATGTCCAGTCCTTGAAGTGACCGGTCAATCGACCAAAATCCGTCGTCGCGGCGTTCCCTGAGCCCCTGGCAGGTCAAGCTTTCCTTGAATTTCCTACTTGACGAGATGTGCGCAAACAGCTACCTTGTATTAAAAAGGTAGCTTTTTGCATATTAAATTATGGGTGTGAACGAAAAATTTTCCGCGATCCGCAAGGGACTGCTCGAGTTCCTTGTGTTGCAGATCATCGCTTTGGAAAAAGTTTACGTGGCGGACATCTTGAAGCAGTTGAGCGCCACGGAATTCGCCACGCAGGAAGGCACTCTGTATCCCTTGCTGAGCAAACTGCGCCGCGAAGGGCTGCTGGATTATGAATGGAAGGAATCAGAGGCCGGTCCGCCGCGCAAATATTACGAACTGACCGTGAAGGGGCGGCAGCAACTCCGCGAAACGCAGGAGTATTGGGGCAAAATAAATGGAACCATCGAGGATCTCGGACAGAAATAGAAAGGAAACCACCTGCTATGAACAAGGTCATCACCATCAATCTGGGCGGCAACGCCTATCAACTCGAGGAGGGCGGCTACGATGCCTTGCGCGCCTACCTGGAAACCGCGACCGCCCGGCTCGCCGGCAACCCGGACCGCGATGAAATTCTCTCCGATATCGAAAGGGCAATAGCAGACAAATTCCGCGCCCTTTTGGCGGGGCATAAGTCGGTCGTCGAGGCGAAAGAAGTTGCCACCATCCTCGCGGACATGGGGCCAATCGAAGCCAATACTGAAGATGCCAGGGAGCCAGGACAGGGCGCTGCGGGCACTGCCGGGGGCACCCGCCCGGCGGGAGACACGCGAGCCAGTACGGGCAGCAGCCCGCCTAGGAGACTATATCGGGTCCCCGAAGGCGCCATGCTGGCCGGCGTTTGCAATGGGATTGCCGCCTATTTGAACCTTGATCCGACCCTCGTGCGCATTGGTTTCGTGCTCCTGACAATTTTCTGGGGCACCGGACTGCTCGTCTATGTCGTGCTGGCCATCGTGGTGCCCGAGGCGCTTTCGCCCGAGGAAAAATCGGCGGCGTCCGGCATCCCTTCAACGGCGCAGGAATTCATTCGCCGTGCGAAGGAGGGATATTACGGGGCGATGAAGAATTTTCCAGACCGCAAGGCGCGCCGCGAGTGGGGCCGCCAATTCCGGCGAGACATGCGCGCGAATGCCGACCATTGGCGTTATAACTGGCATACTTACTGGGCGGAGCATGCTCCGGTTCACCCTGGGATGGGTTTAGCGTTGCCCTTTCTGTCCTTGCTGAACGGCGTGGCCATGATCCTGTTCATTTGCACTTTGATCTCCTTACTGGCCACGGGCAGTTTGTTTGGACGGCCTGTTCCGGGAGGCTTGCCGGTTTGGGGCGCGGCGGTCGTGCTATCGCTTGTCTACGCCACTCTGACCGGGCCGCTGAAACTGGCACGCCGCGCCTGCTATCGGGGCATGGGCGAGCCGGGCTGGTCCTGGCCGATCATTTTTCTGCTGGATTCGGTGATCTGGCTGGGCGTGGTCACGGCACTCGTCTGTCTCGCAGCGCATTATTTCCCCGAGGTGCGCGACGCCCTCCACAGCGCCCCCTCACTCGCGCACCAAGCCGTGGACGACATCCGCGCCTGGTGGAATCAAAAATGAACCCCCCGGCCTGAAAATTGCTTTTCTGGATCACCAGCCTCAACCTCTGAGGCAAGATCGACGAAATAACATCCTTCGTCGGCAAACCGAAGCCACTGAGCTGAATTAGCCAATTCTCATCGGTTATGAGAGAATTGCAGTTCTGGATTCTCGCAGAAAGCTTTTCCCATCCGCCAAACCCGCTCACGCCCGCCGTTCTTTGATGCTCTGCAGAATCTCCGCCACCACCTGTGCTTTTGGTTTCGCCCCTTGCGGACCGCCTTGGTGTAAGCGTACGGAAACATTGCCCGCTTCCACATCCCGGCCGCCAACGACCAGCATGGTATGCACGCGCGCCTGTTCGGCCTCTGAAATCTTGGCTTTGATCGGCGTCGCGGAAAAATCACCTTCCACCCGCACCATGTTCGCCCGCAGTTCGGTCACAATCGGCTGGCAGTAATCAATCAACGCCGCGTCATCGTTCAGGGTGATGATGCGCACCTGCTCCGGCGCCAGCCACAGCGGGAAATTGCCGGCATAATGTTCAATCAAAAAGCCGATGAACCGTTCGTGGGTGCCCAGCGGCGCGCGATGGATGCACAACGGAATTTTGTCCGTGTTATCCTTGTCGCGATAATGCAGGCCGAACTTCGCCGGCACCGCAAAGTCAACCTGGTTCGTCGCAATCGTGAATTCCCGCCCGATCGCACTCCACACTTGCACGTCAATCTTCGGACCATAAAACGCCGCCTCATTCGCCACTTCCACGAAATTAATGCCGCTTTCGATCAAAACCTTCCGCACCATGTCCTCGGTCTTCTTCCACAGCTCCGGTTCGTTCACGTACTTCTTGCCCAAACCTTCCGCCGAATGGGTGCTGAAACGCATCTGATATTTTTCCAGGCCGAAAATCTTGAAATATTTCAGATACATGTCGTTCACCGCACGGAATTCCGCCGCGAACTGCTCTTCGGTGCAATAGATGTGCGCGTCATTCATGTTGAGCGCTCGCACGCGCATCAGACCAAACAACTCGCCGCTCTGCTCATAACGATAACAGGTGCCGTATTCCGCCAGCCGCAAAGGCAAATCCCGGTAACTGCGCGGCTCCGCCGCAAAAATACGGTGATGATGCGGGCAGTTCATTGCCTTGAGATAATAGCGATCGCCGCACAAGCTGTGCGCCTGTTCCAGCTGGGCTAGGCGCTCATTCAGACGCTGGACTTCCTCGGGCGACGCGCTGGACGACGACTTGGCCTCATTGCGCACCAATTCCAATTCCGCGGCCAGTTTGCGTTCGTTGGCTTTCGCCTCGCCTTCTAGCGGCATCTCCATCGGCGGAAACATCGAGTCCGCGTAATACGGCAGGTGACCCGAGGTTTTATACATTTTTTCGCGCGCAAGATGCGGAGTCTTTACGCGCACGTAACCGGCCGCAAATTCAGTTTCCTTCGCCAGCTTTTCCAATTCCTCCACCAGCACGGTGCCTTTGGGCAACCATAAAGGCATGCCGGGCCCGACAAACTCTGTGTCGATTGCGAACAAACCCATCTCCGCGCCGATCTTCCGGTGATCGCGGCGTTTGGCTTCTTCCAGCATCGCGAAATACTCGTCCAACGCCGTCTTGTTCTTGAACGCGGTTCCGTAAATGCGTTGTAATTGCGGGCCCTTCTCGTCGCCCTTGTAATACGCGGCGGCCACGCTGGTCAGTTTGTACGCGCCGATGTTGCCCGTGCGCATCACATGCGGTCCGGCGCACAGATCAATGAAATCGCCGTTCTTGAAATACGAAATCGGCTCGCCCGCGGGAATCTGGTTCAATAAATCCAGCTTGAACTTCGAGGCATTGTCCGGCCGTTCGCCCAGACCACCCAGCCGGCCCGATTGCGCGTCAGCAATCGCCTGTTCGCGGCTTACCACGAGCTTTTCAAAAGGATTGTTCGCCTTGATCTCCTTTTTCATTTCCGCCTCGATCTTTTCAAAATCTTCCGGCGCGATCCGGTGGCTCAATTCCAGGTCATAATAAAACCCGTTTTCCACCGGCGGCCCGTAGGCAAACTGCGCGTCCGGCCAGATCCGCAGGATTGCCGTCGCCAGCACATGCGCGCACGAATGGCGAATGCGCTCCAGCTCGGTCATCTTCGCGCGATCGTCGAGCGTTTTGCGTTCAGGATTCGGATTGGGTTGTTGTTCATGTTCAGCGGACATGGAATCAGTTTAGCCACAAAACGACCTCTTCCACAAAGGAAAATGAAGCCACGCGCCGATTGCTTTCTGCGTTATTCCGCGATTGCCGCTCGAATCCGTTTCCGGCAAGATACCCATTCTATGTCGAGTAGTCGCCGGTCATATCCGTTTCACCTGATCGAACCCAAATGGCAGCAAGTTTGGGACGCGCAGCAGGCCTTTCGCGCGTTCAACCCCAACGACCTCGTGCCCGAAGGCCATGCGTTCGGCGTCCGCCACCGCGTTTCCGGCAAAGTGGCCGCAACGCAATTGCCGCCAAAGTATTACATCCTCGACATGTTCCCGTATCCCAGCGGCGCGGGCCTCCATGTCGGCCATCCGGAGGGTTACACCGCCACCGATATCCTCGCACGTTACCGCCGCGCCTGCGGTTTCAACGTCCTTCATCCCATGGGCTGGGATTCCTTCGGTTTGCCCGCGGAACAGTATGCCGTAAAAACCGGCCAGCATCCCCGCGTCACCACCGAGACCAACATTGCCAATTTCACCCGCCAGATCAAAAGCCTTGGTTTCAGCTACGACTGGTCCCGTGAACTCGCCACCACCGACCCCGATTATTTCAAATGGACCCAATGGATTTTCCTCAAGCTTTACAATTCCTGGATTAATCCCGCGACCAATAAGGCCGAGCCCATCGACACACTCAGGATCCCCGTGGATTGCCGCGACGAAGCGGCCCGCCGCGCTTTCATCGATTCCATGCGCCTTGCCTACGTCAGCGAAGCGCCCGTGAACTGGTGCCCCGAGCTTGGCACCGTGTTGGCCAATGAGGAAGTCATCGATGGCAAAAGCGAAGTTGGCGGTTTCCCAGTCGTGCGCAAGCCCATGCGCCAATGGATGCTTCGGATCACCGCCTACGCCGAAAAACTCCTCGCTGATCTTGAAACCATTGACTGGAGCGATTCCCTCAAGGAAATGCAGCGGAACTGGATCGGCCGCAGCGAAGGCGCCGAGGTCGATTTTCAAATCGACGGTTCCTCCGATAAAATCCGTGTCTTCACCACCCGGCCCGACACTCTGTTCGGTGCGACCTACATGGTCCTCTCACCCGAACACAAACTCGTCCCCCAAATCACCACCGCCGCCCAAAAACAGGCCGTGGCCGATTACCAGGCCTTTGCCGCCGGCAAATCCGATCTGGAACGCACCGAACTCGCCAAGGAAAAATCGGGCGTATTCACCGGCGCTTACGCCCTCAATCCCGTCAACCACGAAAAGATCCCCATCTGGATTGCCGACTACGTACTCGCCAGCTACGGCACCGGCGCCATCATGGCCGTGCCCGCCCACGACACCCGCGATTTCGAATTTGCCAAAAAATTTAATCTGCCCGTCATCCAGGTCGTCCAGCCGAACGATCCCAAAACCGACTGGCAGGGATTCACCGATGACGGCGTGGCTGTCAATTCCGGTTTCATCAACGGCCTTCCCACGCCGGAGGCCAAACGCAAAATGGCCGCCTGGCTCGACGAAAAAGGCCTCGGCAAAAAGACCGTTAATTTCAAGTTGCGCGACTGGTTGTTCAGCCGTCAGCGCTATTGGGGCGAACCGTTCCCATTGATCTGGAAAAAAGATGCCGCCGGAAATCTTTATCACGAAGCCCTCCCGGAAAGCGCCTTGCCGGTCCTGCCGCCGTCGCTGACCGATTACAAACCCACCGCATCCGGTGAACCGCCGCTGGCCCGCGCGAAGGATTGGATGAATTTGCCTGATGGGAGTATCCGCGAAACCAACACCATGCCGCAATGGGCTGGCAGTTGTTGGTATTACCTGCGCTATCTCGACGCCAAGAACGGAGCCGCCTTTGTCGGTCAACCCGCTGAAGCTTATTGGATGGGCGGCAAATCGGCTGGCGTTGACCTTTACGTCGGCGGCACCGAACACGCTGTTTTGCATCTACTCTACGCCCGTTTCTGGCACAAGGTCTTGTTCGATCTCGGCTTGGTCACCACGCCTGAACCATTTTTCAAGCTCGTCAACCAGGGCCTGATCCTCGGCGAAGACGGCCAGAAAATGTCCAAGTCGCGCGGCAACGTCGTGAACCCCGATGACGTCCTCTCCGAGTACGGTGCCGATGCCTTCCGCCTTTACGAAATGTTCATGGGCCCGCTCGAAATGGTGAAGCCCTGGAACACCAAGGGCGTCGAGGGCGTCTATCGCTTCCTTGGCCGCGTCTGGCGCATGTTCGTCGATGAAACGAGTGAAACCGAATTTGAACAGGCCGAAACCACTGCCACCGCCGACAACCGCGCCCAGTTGCTGAACCTGATCAAATTGAATGCCGCCGTGAAGGACGTTCCCGCCACGCCTGCGCAATTGAAAGCCCTCCATGCCTGCATCAAGAAAGTGACTGAAGACTTGGATGGTATGCGTTTTAACACCGCGATATCCGCCCTGATGGTGTTCATCAACGAAGCCATCACATGGGAGGCGAAACCCGCTTCCGTCCTGCGCGAATTCCTGGTCTTACTCCAACCCTTGGCCCCTCACATCGCCGAGGAGTTGTGGGCCAAACTCTCAACTCTTAACTCTCGACTCTCAACTAGTTTGCCCTACGCACCCTGGCCGAAGTTTGATCCCGCGCTGCTCGTGGAAAGTGAAATTGAAATTCCCGTCCAGGTGAACGGCAAATTGCGCACCGTCATCAAGGTTTCAGTCGATGCCACCCAGCAACAATTGCAGGACCTGGCCCTGGCCCATGACAGCGTGAAGCCCTTCACCGACGGCAAGACCATCAAGAAAATCATTGTCCTCCCCAAGAAACTGGTAAACATCGTCGCCACCTGACCCACCTCGACGGGTTGGATGGAAATATCCCACAGTTTCAACGGCGGGAATCCGTGAGGCAAATGACAAGCCCAGGTTCGGCCGCACGAAAACGCTGACAAACCTCGCGCGCCGGATAAACTTCATGTCGTCATGTCCAGCAATCCAACTGCGCTTGCCCCGGTCATCGCCCGGGCTGCAGCCGCTTTGCGTGACTCCGACGCCTTGTTGATCACTGCCGGCGCGGGCATGGGCGTCGATTCCGGCCTCCCCGACTTCAGGGGAACTCAAGGATTCTGGCAAGCCTACCCAGCCATCGCCAAACTGGGTCTGAATTTTGCGCAGATGGCCAATCCCGAATGGTTCCACAAATCGCCCGAACTCGCCTGGGCTTTTTACGGCCATCGGTTGAACCTTTACCGGTCGACCGTTCCTCACGACGGATTTCGGCGGCTGCTCGAGGTGGCTGCGCGCAAACCGCACGGCTATTTCGTTTTTACCTCCAACGTGGACGGCCAGTTTCAAAAGGCGGGATTTGCCCCGGAACAAATCGCGGAGTGCCACGGTTCCATCCACCATTTCCAATGCACCAAACCGTGCGGCGACACCATTTGGGACGCCGTCAACGAAAACGTGATTCTGGACGAGGAGTTGTTTCGGGCGCAACGGCCGCTGCCGCTTTGTCCTCATTGTGGCGCGCTGGCTCGACCCAACGTGATGATGTTCGGCGATTTTTCCTGGGCTCAGTCCCGCACGCTGTACCAGGAGATGCGGTTGAGAATGTGGTTGCGACATTTTAGCAAAGGCCAGTCGAAATTGGCCGTGGTGGAGATCGGCGCCGGCACGGCCATTCCCACCGTCCGGTTTCAGTCCGAAACGGTCCTCCACGATTTTAATGCCACCTTGATCCGGATCAATCCTCGCGAGCCCGAAGTCCCCACCGGCGGCCTGTCCCTCCCCCTAAACGCCGCCGAAGGCATCCGCCAGATTTGCAACCCGCCATAGACTTTTTTACCTAGAGTTGGAGGCGTCCCCATCCGCGTCTGGGAAACTGTCATCCCAAGCCGGGGTTCGGGACAGTTCGCGTCGAGCGGGGCAGAAGGGAGTGCGAGGCCGACGTTCGGCTGAGATGTGCCTTTGCCATGCCGCCTTCGGATCTTTGTGACTCGGTACCTCGGTGGCAAAACCTTTGGGTCACTTCGCGTGGATTCTAGTTTAAGAAAACTGCTTTAGTTTCGGCGGCGGCGAGTGGCTGCCAGGGCCGCCAGTCCGCATAATCCGGCGAAGGCCAGTGATGTGGGTTCTGGTACGGGCAAGACTGTGCCTTGGAAGGCGAGTCCGGAAGGATACGCCAATCCGGAGGCAAAGGTGCTTTCCGTTCCGCCCGGTGTGAATTCATTGATTTTGCCGCTATAGAAATCCGCCTCAAACAAGTCGCCCGCATTATTAAAGGCAAGTTGTTGTGGGTTATTCAACCCCGTGGCAAAAACACTGCGCGCGCCGCCAGGCTTGATTTCAACGATGGTTCCCTGGCCAGTTGCTCCGCCGGCGGCATTCCCCACAAACAGATCGCCCAAACTGTCAAAGGCCACGCCAAAAGGTCCAAGTAGTCCGGTGGCAAAAGTGGTTCGCGTTCCGCCCGGTGTGAATTCGTAAATGTTCCCGCTGCCCTCGTCTGCCTCAAATAAATCTCCTGCGTTGTTAAACGCAAGTCCGTAAGGACTGTTCAACCCGGTGGCGAAAGTGGTGCGGGTTCCGCCGGGCGAAAATTTATAGATTTTGCCGCTCGTCAGGTCGCCCTCAAACAGATTACCTGATTGGTCAAAGGCGAGTGATGCCGGGCCGCTCAATCCAGAGGCAAAGGTGGTACGCGCTCCGGTCGGAGTAAATTCGTTGATGGATTCGGTAACTTCATCCGCCTCAAAAAGATTGCCGGCAGAATTAAAGGCGATTCCCTCCGGGGCAGCCAACCCGGAGGCAAAAGTGGTTTGTGCTCCGGCAGGTGTATATTCAAAGATATGCTCGCTGCTCCAATCAGAGACAAACAAATTCTGCGCCGCCGCACTAAAGGTGAATAGCAGTAGTGCTGTAGCTCCAATAACTCCGCCGAATTTATTGAACGAAAGTGTGAGAATAGAATCGCCCTTTGTTTTCATAGGTTAACCTTAATCTTTTTCCCTTATTGATGATCGATCGCGGGATTTGCTGTTCTGTTATGAGTCTTGCCCATGACTTGAGTTGACTAACATGGGTATTGCTAATGATCTTCCTCCCTTTTTGCTTAAATTCAAGCTTAATTATGATGGCTTATTCATTTTCACGTTATGTTTTTCTCGCAAAAATAGTTGCGTCGAGGATCTTCCTTAAGGGAGTCCCTTTTTGATATTGGCGCAGTGTAGGATCACCTCGCTGTGATGGCCGGACGGCGGCCGCTTCAATGGCGGTCTTTGTCATGAAAATCGGCTTAAATATGGCGTGCGGAGTGGCAAAAATTCAATATTCTCCAACCAAACGTATTTTTTGGTCCGGATCGTGCAAAGGTTTGAAATGATGTTTACGCATTCCAGTCATGCCGAGATTGTAAAGCAGCCTATTGGATTTCAATGGGTTGTTGTGATCCATCCGCGCGGACTATGGGAAGTGGGCGTGGTTCCGCAACTGCTTACAACTGTGATATGAGAAAATGGCACTGAGAAATCTGGGTATCCTCTGGGCACAATACGGTCCTTACCACCTTGCCCGTGCCGCCGCTCTGAAACAATACGCGGGGGCGATCAATGTTCATGCCCTCGAACTGGGCAGCAAGACGGCTGATTACGCCTGGACGCGAACAGGTACTGTCCAAGTGGCGACTTTGTGCCCCGGCGAGGTGGTCGAAAGACTCCCATTTTGGCGGGTCTTCCACCGCGCCCGCCGGATTTTCCGCGAATTGAAACTGGATGTGTGCATCCTGCCAAGCTACGCGCCCAAACAATCGCTGGCCGCTTTTCTGGCAGCAAAATCAATGGGTGTCCGGACGGTCATGATGAATGAGAGTCATGCGGGTACCGCCCGCACCACTGGTGCCGCCGCCTTCGTGAAGCGCCGATTGGTAAACGCCTTTGATGCCGCGCTAGTCGGCGGCCGGCCGCAAAAGCGGTATTTCGTTTCCATGGGACTGTCTGAGAAAAAAATCTTCACGGGGTATGATGCCGTGGATAACCAGTATTTTGCCCAAAAGGCTGCCGAAGTAAGGGCTGAGGCGGAAGTCTGGCGCGCCAAGTATCGTTTGCCGCCCCGTTTTTTCCTGAGCCTGGGAAGGTTCGTTGCCAAAAAGAACCTGCCAACATTGATCAAAGCTTACCGGCAGCTATTGGCGCAGCATCGAGATTGCCAGGCCCACCTGATCCTGGTCGGTTCGGGTGAGGAGGAATCCCGGTTGCGAGGGCTTTCTGCCGAACTGCAATTGCCCGTCTATGATAAAAGTAGCGCTGGCAAAGCCGACCAAATCCCCCAAAAACGGGACGAAATCCCCGGCGTTCATTTTTACGGTTTCCGGCAGATCGATGAGAACCCGCTCTTTTATGCGCTCAGTGAAGGATTCATTTTGCCAAGTTTGTGGGAAGAGTGGGGATTGGTGGTCAACGAGGCCATGGCTTCCGGTATTCCAGTGATTGTCAGCAAAGCCGCTGGTTGCGCTGAAGATTTGCTTCCCGCCGGAATTCCGCCCGGAATTGAACCTGGCCGTCTGCAACCAACCCTGAAACTGGACTCCGGCCTTTGTCAGGACGGTTTTGTGTTCGATCCGAATTCGGTTGAATCGCTCGCAGCGGCTTTATTCGACCTGGCCATCCATCCTGAATTATGCGTCGCCATGGGTCAATCCGGTCGCCAAGTGGTCGAAACTGTTTCCTGCGAAAACTTTGCCCGCAACGCCTTGAACGCCGCCCGCGTGGCGATCGGCGAAGATCCCTCGCAAATAACCAGCGCAACTGCTGGCATGGAACCCTTGGGCTTGGATTCCCGATTGCTTCCATGAGGCACTTGCATTTCACCCAATCGCTGGAACCACTCCAGGGGGGCGGGCTCGGCTCAAGTGCGGTGTCGCTTCACCGGCAAATGCTGGCGGATGGGGTGCCTTCGGTTTTATGTGCCACGCACGGCGGTGAGCCTCAGCGATTGGTCGATAAAAGCTTCGAGTTCCAACGCATCAAGCCTGACGTCATCTATTTTTCACCGGCCATGCAGCGCGCCGCGCCCGGGCTGGTTCGTGAGGCGGATGTAATCCATGGACATGGTCTCTATGTTGGGACGAATTATATTTTTGGGCGCGAAAGCACGCGCCAGGACACACCTCTGGTTTACCATGTCCATGGCATGTTCGAGCCATACATCTTGTCGCGCTCCCGTTGGAAAAAACGCCTGGTGCATTGGCTCTTTGAGGATGCCAATTTCCGGCGGGTGCGGTTGTGGCGCGCGTTGACGGCCAAGGAAGCCGACCAGATTCGTGCTTATGGCATTAAACAGCCCGTCGTGGTCGTGCCCAACGGGCTTAACCTGGCTGATTTTCCGAAACCAAAGGATACTCAAGCCCCGATTACCCTGGCCTCGGGACAGAGTTTGGCCAAGACGGTCCCCCGCATCCTCTTTCTCGGTCGAATTCATCCCAAAAAAGGCTTGGATATTTTGCTGTCCGCTTGGGCAAAGTTATCAACGTTGACCAAAAACTGGCAATTGGTCATCGCCGGACCCGATGAAAAAGGCCATCTCGCACAAATTCAAGCCCTGGCTAATTCACTCGGGTTACGGGATCAAATTGTTTTTACCGGGCCGGTTACCGGGGAGACCAAGATCCGGCTGCTCTATTCCTCCGACCTTTTCGTTTTATCATCCTACTCCGAGGGTTTTTCCATGAGTCTGTTGGAGGCATTGGCGTGCGGGATCCCCGTGATCGCCACGCATGCGTGTAATTTTCCAGAGATTTCCCAAAACCAGGCCGGCTGGGAATGCGATAGCGCTTTGGATTCATTGATCGCGACTTTGCGCGTTGCCCTGCAAACGCCGGAATCGGTGCGGCGCGAGATCGGACTTAACGGCCGGCGTTTGGTGGAATCCCGCTATTCGTGGTCAGCCGTCGTTCAAACCTTGCAGACGGCATGTACTGCCTATTGCTCATAATATCATGACCCGCGTAAGAAATGATCTGTTTGACCCGCGCAAAGGTTTCGACCGCGGTCGTTCCAAGCCGGTTGAGGCGGTTTGGTATCTGTTGAAATGCTTCCTGTTTTTGACGCCCCTGCCGGTCCCATCCCGACTCAAATGCGCCATTCTCCGGTTGTTCGGTGCCACCGTGGGCAGCGGGGTGGTCATCAAGCCGCGCGTGAATATCTATTTCCCCTGGAAACTGGCCATTGGGGATCATGCTTGGATCGGTGAGGAGGTTTTCATCCTGAATTTTGAGCCCATCACCATTGGCTCCCATTGCTGTATTTCCCAGCGGGTTTTCCTGTGCGCGGGCAACCACGACTACCGCAAGCCGGACATGCCGTACCGCAATCATCCGATCGTGATCAACGACGGTGCCTGGGTCGGCGCCCAATCCTTTGTTGGCCCTGGAGTTGGCATCGGCATTGAAGCGGTCATTACGGCCGGCAGCATCGTGACCCGAAACCAGCCTGCGCAAATGGTTTGCTCCGGTAACCCGTGTTCACCCATCAAGCCGCGCTGGAAAGAGCAAGGTCTTTGACATCGGAAAAGTCTTGCTCAGGCTTCAGCACGCCGATCAGAGGGAACTGGAGCGGCCCGAGGCTTCATTGATCCGTTTCAGGAAGGCTCCAAGAACTATCTTGCGGTCCCAAAGCTCCACCGCTTTGCGTCCCTGTTGGCCAAGTCTGCTACAGAGATCCGAATCTGATTCCAGCCGGCGAATGCCCTCGGCAACCCCTTTGGCGTCGCCAGCTGCCACGACCAGGCCAAAATTTCCGCTGCTCACGGTGGTGGCCAGTTCTGAATCAAGATCAGCTGAGATTAAAAGCGGTTTGCTCATGGCCAAAATGCCGAGCAGCTTTGAGGGGAAGAAGACATTTCCGGTTTTCTCCTTCTGCGCCACAAACGATACTTGAACATCGCTGAGCATTTCTGTGTATTCACCAGGGGAAAGAAAGGGTAGAAAGGTCAGATTACGTAATCGCTTCGCTTCGGCGATTCCCATCAGTCTGGGGCGATCGGCGCCTTCACCAATGATTAATAACTGAAAGCGAGGATCATTCTGAAGTAGCTCAGCCGCTTCCACTAGCACATCCACTCCTTGCTTGATACCCAGGTTTCCCGCGTAGGCGACCAAAAACTTTCCTTTCATGTCAGTATGTTTGGCCAAAAATCGGCCGGGATATTGCTTGGAGCTGGCCTCTTCAACATTGATCCAATTGTAGTAAAGCGCGAGCTTCTCTGCCGGCACTCCTTTATTCAGCAAACGCTCCCGCATTCCCCGCGTAATCGTGGCCACCCAGTTCGAATGTTTGTAGATGAATAATTCAATGCGCTGCAGGATTCTAATGAGCATCCCCGGCTTGACCATCCCCAGTGACAAGGCGGCGTCCGGCTGCAAATCCTGAATGTGAAACACGAACTGTGCCCCCCAGAGCCATTTGAACATGATCCCAACCAGTCCCAAGAGCAGCGGCGGGGAAAGAATCACGATGCAATCCTGCCGTCCGGCCCGGAAGAAGTTTATCATGGCGAAGAACACAAAACTCAACTCGTGCAGGATCCGCTTGAGTGTCGTCACCCGTTGGGGGACGTAAAGGTAACCACGGAGAACTTTTACGCCCTTGTATTGATCCGACTTGAACAGCCTTCCCCAATCTTCCGGATGCTTCTCCCATTTGGGATAATACGGAAAGCCGGTGACCGCGGTAACTTCATGTCCTTGTTCGGCAAAGTAAACCGCCAGATCGGTTGAATACAGTGCAATCCCACTATGGTCGGGGGAAAAATTTATGCTCGAAACCAGTATCTTCATGGGATTAAGCCGGGCTTATGAAACTACACGCTCTGGCGGACCACCCAAGAATGGTAAATCTCCTCGAACGTTGTGCGCAAATCCTTGGTGATCTGCCAACCCGGATAGTGGGCCTTCATTTTGGTCAGGTTGGAAATATAGCAAATATGGTCGCCTTGGCGGTTTTGATCCACATATTCATGCTTCATCGGCTTGCCGGAAATCTCTGAAATCAAATCAAAGGCTTCAAGAATAGAAATGGAATTTTCGCGCCCACCGCCTAGATTATAGACTTCGCCCGGTCGCGGGGCCTCAATAAACCTCCGCATAAATTGGACGACGTCATAACTGTGGATATTGTCGCGAACCTGTTTGCCTTTGTAGCCAAAAATTTTGTAAGTGCGCCCTTCCAAGTTACACTTGATCAGGAAGCTCAAAAAACCGTGAAGTTCGACGCCGGAATGACTCGGGCCGGTCAGACAGCCGCCGCGCAAGCAGCAGGCAGGCATTCCAAAATAACGACCATACTCCTGCACCATGATGTCTGCCGCTGCTTTGGAAGCGCCAAAAATCGAATGTTTGCTTTGATCGATGCGAAATGTTTCGGCGATACCTTCCTGATAGGCAGGATCGTCATAGTCCCAGCGCTTGGCAATTTCCTTCAGGCGGATTTCGTTGGGGGCATCGCCATAGACCTTGTTGGTGCTCATGTGAACAAAAGGTGACTCAGGGCAGGCGCGGCGAGCCGCCTCCAGCATGTTCAAGGTGCCGACGGCGTTGATATCAAAGTCATCGAACGGGCGGCTGGCCGCCAGATCATGACTTGGCTGCGCCGCCGTGTGAACGATGGCCTGCGGCTTGAGCTGATTCAACAGGTCCAGCACGGCGACACGGTTTCTGATATCCAATTCATGATGTTGGAACGAGGGGTGATTTTCCTTCAACCGTTGAAGGTTCCACCGGGTGTCGCCCTGCGGGCCAAAAAAGTCCGCACGCATATTGTTATCCAGACCATGAACTTTCCAACCATCGCTCGAAAATGCCGCAACTACTTCTGAGCCGATGAGACCGGAAGAGCCGGTCACCAACAGTTTTTTGTCAATTTTCATACTTGAATTTGCGCAAAATTCGATAAACCGCCAGGGTCAGTTTTCCGTCCGCGACCGTTTCATTCGCAGACTGAGTCCGCGCGGACCGAGAAGAATTGACACATTTAGACGGTGCGTAATGGTGAACCGGTGTTTTGTGGGGTCCTAAGACCCGCTGAGAAGATCAAGCAAAGCCAAGCCTTTGTTTATCATGCCAGATGGTGCTGACGACCAATCCCTGGTGACCGGTTATAAAAACTCGCGCGTTGATATCCACAATCTTCCACCAAAATTAAGTTGCAAAGAGGATGAAAACAAGCCCAATAACCGCTTTTGGAACGGATCTTGCGAGCGTTTCGGCGATGAAAAACTTAACTCAGGAGCACTGGTATCGAAATATAAGGTTGGCACCCCTAATCTGCTCTTTCTTCGCTGGTTTTCGGCCAGTTTTCAAATTGAATCTTGAAGGTTGGCTGTTTATTTGCTATTTTGGATAAACATGCCTGACAGTCACCAAAGCGTTTTGCCGTCGGGAGCTGCCGGGCAGTCCTCCAGTCGTGCTCAATTTCCTTGGCACCAGCTATTTGAAGGGCGCTCCCTGCTCCTTTTTGTTGTTGGTGTTTGTTGGTTGCTGTTTTTCAATGAGATAAGCGGGGAGTGGAAGGTAAACGCCCAGTACAGTTATGGCTATGTGGTGCCGCTTTTAGGAGCTGTTTTATTCTGGCGCCGCTGGCCGGAACGACCCGTCGCCCGTCCAGGGAAGTCACCTTGGCTTCCCTACATATTTACCGGGCTCCTCCTGCTTGAACTGCCGTTTAGTTTGATTTTTGAGGCCAACCCCGAATGGCGCTTGCTCTACTGGATCAATGGTTTCCAAATAATCAGTCTGACCCTGGCCATGCTCTATTACTTCGGCGGCAGGACGTGGGTGCGTTATTTTGCCCCGCCCCTGCTATTCATGCTCATCGCCATCCCCTGGCCGATGGAACAAGAGCAGATGGTGATTCAGGGATTAATGCGGTTTGTCGCCGGCCTCACCGTCTTGGTCGTGGGTTTGCTGGGTATTCCCGCCATTCAACATGGTAATTTGATCGAGGTGACTGCTGGTCTGGTCGGAATTGACGAGGCTTGCAGTGGTGTTCGCTCGCTCCAATCGGCGTTGATGCTCTCCTTATTTCTAGGGGAAATGCACCGTTTTTCGCATGGCCGTCGCGCCACCTTGCTGGGTTTTTCGCTGGTCTTCGTCTTGGTTGCGAACGTGACGCGCACGTCGATCCTAGTACATACCGCAGCAACCAAAGGACTTACTAGGATGGAGCAAGTCCACGATACGGTCGGCAACGTGGTCATGTTTATTGTCCTGCCTTGCCTTATCGGCATGGCTTATTTGATCAAGCCGAAACCGGGGCCAGAGGCTGACGAACCGCTGCCGGCAGCACCCGCGCGGCCGAATGATGTTTTTCCCCTGATTCCCCGCTGGGTCGGTGTTTCAGCGCTCGTCTGGCTCGTTCTGGCTCAGCTCGCGACTGAGTTTTGGTATCGTTCACATGAATCCAAACTCATCGCGAATACATCGTGGGCTTTCGACTGGCCGGTTGGTGACACCAGGTTCCAGAAAAACACCATCCCTCAAACCTCGCTGGCCATTTTGCGTTGCACTGATAGTCAGGCAGCCACTTGGACTGATGACGGAGGAAACGATTGGAGCGCTTTCCTGCTCCGTTGGAGTCCCGGGCGAAACTCCGAACAATTGGCCAAGGGACACCGGCCTGATATCTGTTTTCCGGCAGCCGGCGCCCAGTTGGTTGAGGATTTCGGGCGCGTCACACTCCAGCCCAATGGCGTCAGGATGACGTTCCGCGACCAGGCATTTTCCACCGGTGCCGGCTTGATCCACGTTTTTTACTGCCTTTGGTCGGACCGAATTTCTCCTGGCGAGGACACCAGCAAGACGCTGGACGACAACTCCCAAGCCGGCCGGATTCGGGCGGTTCTCGCGGGCAAACGCAATCTAGGCCAGCAAGTGCTGGAGATTGTCATTCACGGCCCGGAATCCAACGACGATGCCCTGAAGGTGTTGCAACAGGAATTGCCGGGTTTGATCAAGCGAACTTAGATTGAATCATCGGCTGTGGTTTCGTCAGCTTGGTTTTTAACTCTCCGCAGGTGGTCTCAGGAGGAGAGATTTCCAAATGGAAAAGACAAGTTAGAATTCATTTATGGGAACCCGATACGGCGCTTCACACGGGCATGGCTGCGACCTACGCGTGGATCAAAGAACAATGCGATCACCGCAAAGCCGGCCGCCGTATTGGGATCGGCTGATAAGGAAGGGGTCCGTTCCTGTAACCACCGAAGTCATTGGTCGTCTTCCCAACCGCCTGCAACTTGCGGGCGGTCGAGTCCAAGAGCGGTTAACGTCACGACCTTGCTTGAGTCTGATAAGAGTTAGTGGGCCGACAAGCCGGATGTATGGGCAACCAAAAGCAGGCCGGCTGCAAAAAACATGGCGCCTAAAAAAACGCAGACTGGCAGAGTAAGGACCCAGGCCAGCAGAACGTTGCGCAAGGTTTTCGTTTGCAGGCCGGATTTATTGGCGACCATCGCTCCGGCCACCCCGGATGAAAGCACATGAGTGGTACTTACCGGCAATCCATATTTATCGGCAAGTCCGATCGTAATCATGGCGACCATTTCCGCGGAAGCTCCTTGTGCGAAGGTCAAGTGGGCCTTGCCGATCTTTTCCCCCACCGTCACCACAATTCTCTTCCAACCTACCATCGTCCCGAAGCCCAAGGCCAGGGCCACCAAAACTTTCACCCACGCCGGAATATATTTTGTCGTCTTATCCATCGCCGCCTTGTATTTCATCAGGATGCCTGCTTCGCTGTCGTCCAGTTTGTGGGCCTTGTTTAATTTGCCGATGGTTTCCGAAGTCAAGTAAATGGCCGCCCTTAAATCACCTCGCTGATTTGCCGGGATGCCATTCAAGGAATCGCGCCCGGCAAAAACAGCTCCGACCTCCGCATTTTTCTCGGCTAAAGCCGTATAAACCTTTTCGGAAAAAATCCCTCCCACCGTGATGTAGTCTGCCAGCACGGTGGTCGCCCCAGTTTTCTGCATGGCAGTGCCATCAGTGTGCCTGGCGATTATCACGGTGGCGCTTTGCGACATGGTGGTCAATTGGGCGAGGGAATCCGCGCTGGTGGACAAATCCAGCGCATAAATTCCCGGAACAATTCCCACCAAAATCAGCATTATTAAACCCATGCCCTTCTGGCCGTCGTTCGAACCGTGGGCGTAGCTAACCCCGGTGCAAGTCAGGCAGAGAATTGCGCGAATCCAAAGCGGGGGTGTTTTGCCGGGCGTGGGTGCTACGTAAAGTTCGGGCTTTCGCACGATTGCCTTCGTCAGCAGAAAGAGAATTGCCGTCATGGTAAAGCCCACGATCGGCGACACCAGCAGAGCCAATCCTATTTCCTCCGCCTTCGACCAATTAATTCCGCCAGCCACGCTGCCCGTGCGCATCAGCGAATTCATTAAACCCACGCCCATGATCGACCCGATCAGAGTATGCGAGCTGGAGGCAGGCAGGCCCAGATACCAGGTGCCAACATTCCAGACGATGGCGGAGATCAGCATGGAAAATACCATTGCAAAACCCGCCGCCGAGCCCACATTCATTACCAAATCCACGGGCAATAGGCTGATGATGCCGAACGCTACCGCTCCAGTGGAGCTCAATACACCCAGGAAATTCCACAAACCCGACCAAACCACGGCTGCCCAAGGGGGCAGAGTGTTGGTGTAAATTACCGTGGCCACTGCATTGGCGGTATCGTGGAAGCCATTGACAAATTCAAATGCCAGTGCCAGCACAAGGGCAAATCCAAGGAACACCAAATGCAGTGTATCGACCGTACCAAAGGAATGTTCCATGAATATTATTAAAGATTAACGAACAAAGCCTGACCACCGCCCAATTGTTACTTTTATGTGACGGGGGTTGCGCACTGTTGCTGCCGATGAAAAATCCGATTCCGGGTCTTTTTAAAGGCCTGCTCGATAGTTCGCGCGGGCGCGCGAACCCTGAAAATGGCGGAAAGTCAGTCTGGCCTTATTGGGCGTGAAGCAAACTAGTTTTGAGGAAGAGCTCAAAGGCCAGGCGTTTGCGTGGGACCTCGTTGTGAGCCATGTCGGTGTGCATAAACACGAGTTTATTGGTCAGCAAGTTGTCCGGCAGCGTGTTGGTATCTTCGTTTGCAAACAATGCAACCCCTTTGGTTCGATACATTGCCAACAGGGCTTCTGAATTCTCCCGCGTTCCCCCGTGGTCGGTGTAAATGTTGATCAGGCGTCCGTTTTCATTTTTTTGCCAGTCGACAAAATTATCGATATTTCCGTAGAGCGCATCGAAGAGCCAGACCTCCCGGATGTGACCGGTCAGGCCGCCATGGTCGACGATTGCGGCAATGGGATGATAACCACCACTATGACCAGAGAGGATCACATTGCCCAAGACGACACTGTGGGATGCGAACACTCCATTGGCGGCAAGTTTTTCGAGGACTTCATTCATGAACACCTTGAAGCCATTGGTGTCCTCCAGTTTTCCGTCGAATGAATCCGGGGCGTTATAAGGGCCCTGGGGGACAACCAGAATCGCGTTTCTGCCGGCGGCGGCGAACTGCTCAATCAGGTGATACTCCGGCAATGTTCCAACCAGCGCATGATTCCAACCATGAAAATGAACCACGAAATCGACTGTGTTGCCGGGGTGAAAATCTTTCGGGACGAACAGGGCCACGTTCGGGTCAGAATAATGCGCGGTGGCTGAGAAAAGCTGGCCGTGGTAGTAGTGGCCGCCGGAGCGCGCCGGGTGGGGAAACGGCGCCGAGAGAAAAGGCGTGATGATCAACCTGCCGAGCGGTGCAGTTGCGGTTTGCAGCGAAGAAAAGTCATCGGCGGCCCGGCTGGTCAGGCAAGCAAAACTGACCAAGGCAAAAAGCCAATAGGATTGGTTCAAAGCATTAAACACGGACATGAGCAATGCGATCCTTTGCCCTGATTTATCACCGCAGCCGGCAATAGTGTCGAGAAAATTTCGTCCGGCGCCCTGCCCGTTCGAATGCGATTCACTCAATCACACCGCCTAATACCACAAGGTTCTCCTATGGTCTGCTGCCTGTGCATTGCTTCATTTAATTCAGCTGATCGCGGGATTCATTCCTGGCGAGGAATTAGCGGAAAGGGCAGATAAAAAGAATTGCAAAAACTCTTGCGCGCAGCGGATTAAGGGAAATACTGAGTGTCACCGAGACTCTGTGATGGAAAAAATGCAATCTTTGCCGCTGGCATTCATCGTAATGTCAGTTTTCAGCTTGTTTTACTCGCCCGGTCATTCCATTGCTGCCGGTATCGGTCAGGAGGCGGAAAACGATTTTGGTTTTGGCGAAATGTTCACCCCGCAACAGGATTTCACACTTACCGGTATTAATCTTCAGGTGACTGGTTATAGCGACCAGAATTTTGGAACGCAGCAAAGCTCTACTTTGGAGCTCTACCTCTCAAATGACTACTCTTCGATAGATCCGACATATCCATTCCCCAGACCGTCAACCTCCAATTTGTTTGGCGGCGTGGCTACCATCAATTCCGGCACGGGTACTGAATACGAATTCAGTCTATCTGAATCTTTGGACGGCGATACGCCTTATTGGCTGAGCGTTTTCATGGTCGGGCCGGACGGGAACGTCGGAATATCCGCCGATTGGAGCCAAACCACTCTTGTCAGCGGCGGGCCGGCGGCAATCGTGGTTGATGGATATGAAAGTGGCGTGAATTTTATCGGACCGCCATATCAGTCAGGAACGGCCGTTCCGATCAGCGTTGTACCGGAACCTTCCATTAATTCCATGCTCATACTAGGCTCGATTTGCCTGTTACTTTACCGCCAACTCACGCCGGCGAAATTGCCCAATTTATGCCTCCGCAATTACTTCGTCTGGTCACCCTCTAAGCGAGTACTCTGCTGCCTGTTCCAGCCTGGGCAATCCGGTTGACCGCCGTGCCATCCATGATTTGCCGTGTCAGCGTTTACGTGTTGTTCCCGATGGAACCTGGTTAACCAAACCTGTTTATTGCGGCAGGGGAAGAATTCGCCACTCGTGCTGGTGGCAGTTGACAGATGTTAAAGGTCTGTTAGGGTCACTCGCTATAAGGATTAATTTATGACGGTGGGTGTTCCCAAAGAAATCAAAGAGCAGGAGTATCGTGTCGCTTTGCTGCCAAGCGGAGCTTATCAGTTAATCAAGCGCGGCCACGTGGTCGTGGTGGAGCGCAGCGCGGGGACCGGGGCTGGTTATCCTGATGCCGAGTATGAAGCCGCGGGCGCTGCCCTGGTGGATAACCACGAAGCAGTCTTTGCCCGGGCAGACCTGATTGTCAAGGTCAAGGAACCGTTACCTTCGGAGCTACCTTTGCTGCGTCGTGGCCAAATCCTTTTCACCTACCTGCATCTTGCCGCCGGCAAGTCCCTGACCGAGGCATTGATGAAATCAGGTGCCACTTGCATTGCCTATGAGACGATCGAGGTGAACCGCCGGTTGCCGCTGTTGGAGCCGATGAGTGAAATTGCCGGGCGCATGAGTGTGCTGGTGGGCGGTTATTTTCTGGCGAAACATTTTGGCGGCAGCGGCACGCTCCTTGGTGGCGTGCCCGGCGTCTTGCCTGGCAAGGTCGTGGTGTTGGGCGGCGGTTCTTCCGGTGTGAACGCCGCGCGAATGGCGCAGGGTCTGGGCGCGGATGTCACGATCCTGGAAGTGGATCTGGAGCGCATGCGTTTCCTGGACATCACCCTGCACACGGCGCACACGCTCTTCTCCAGCGAATCGCACCTATCGGATCTGCTTCCCAGTGTGGACTTGCTGATCGGAGCGGTGCTGGTTCCCGGCGCCAAGGCACCGCGATTGATTTCCCGGGCGATGCTGCGCCGGATGCGTCCAGGGAGTGTCCTGGTGGACATCGCGATCGACCAGGGTGGTTGTGCCGAGACTTCGCGCGCGACGACGCATCACGACCCGGTTTATGTGGAGGAGGGAGTCACCCATTATTGCGTGGCTAACATGCCCGGTGCCTACGCCCGGACGGCGACGCAAGCGCTCACCAATGTGACGTATCGTTACCTGGAGACCCTGGCAGATTTCGGAGTTGAGGAAGCCTGCCAGAAAAATCCCGCGCTGATTGGCGGCATCAACATCAAGGACGGCAACGTTACTTATCAAGCGGTTGCCGAGGCCCATGGGCTTCCACTGGCCAAGGTTTGATTGGGGAAAATGAAGTTTCCGCATCATGCAAAAATTGCCGGGGGCTCATTCAGCCAACAAGCCGCGTGTTGGCTGCCGGTTATTTCATTGGCTTTTTTGCTGGGCGGAACCGGTTCTTTGCTGGCGCAGCGACCCTTGGGGATCGATGTTTACGAAGGGCAGGGAGCGCTCAACTGGACAAACATCTTCACCTCCGGGGTGACCTTCGCCTGGGCTAAGGCAACCGAGGGCCTCACTTACAACGATTCTTATTTCACCCTCAATGAGGCTCATGCGGCCGCGGCCGGGGTATACATTGGTGCGTACCACTTCGCCCATCCGGAAACACACTACGGAACAGCGGGCGCGGACGAGGAAGCGGCGCACTTTTGGAGCATTGCAGCGCCGTATGTCAAAGGCGGCTACACCTACCTGATGCCAATGTTGGACATGGAAACTACTTTAACCAACAACAGTCCGCCGTACACCCGCGCGACGCTGTCGCAGTGGGCCAACGAATGGTGTCGGGACATAGTCAATTATGCCGCCTCTAACGGCGTGACGGTCAAACCGGTGATTTATACTTACACCTCCTACTCGTCGACGTGGTTTGACACCACGGTCACGAACTGGCCGCTCTGGATGGCTTCCTATCCCGCCAACCCGAACCCCCAAACGGGCGCGCCCTCGAGTATAACTCCCTGGCCAGACTGGGCGGTTTGGCAATTCGACGACACCAATACCATGCTGAGTGGAACGCCTCGCAATTGCGATGTGGACGTTTTCAACGGCACTGTCGCCGGCTTGGGTTCACTGGTCATTGGTGGACTGGCTTCGCCGTATTTTATCGCGCAACCGATCAATGACCTGGCGGCTGACATGGGTGGCAATGTGGGCTTTTCCGCTGCGGCGGGCGGCACTCCCCCCTTGGTCTATCAATGGACCTTAAATGGTAAGCCGATTCCCGATGCGACCAATCCGGTCATTAACCTGGTTGACCTGCTGACAAATGAATCGGGCCAATATACGGTGATTGTCACCAACAATTCCGGTAGCATCACCAGCAGTCCGGTGTCGTTATCGGTTTATCCGCTGCAGGCCACGGTTTTTTCGGATGACTTTGATTCGAACACCGCAACGAACTGGATCGTGAACAATAGTTCCAGTGACAATGCCGTTGCCTTCAATTTTGATTACTCCAAGCTGGGAATTGCGTCCGCTCCTCACTCCACCGGCGGCACAACTTTTGGCGTTCAGCTAAAAGCCAACCTGACCAGGGGCGTTTGTTCGGCAATTTCAATATCCCCCACCAACCAAAGTTTCAGCGGTGATTACCGGCTGCACTTCGACGCTTGGATCAATGTCAATGGACCCTTCCCGGCCGGTGGCGCCAGTTCCACCGAATTCCTATCCGCAGGCATCGGCACGTCGGGTAAACAGGTTGAATGGACCACCAATGCCTTCGCCGACGGCGTTTACTTCACCGCTGATGGCGACGGTGGAGTCAGCAGCGCTTCGACCACTTTTGGTGATTATTCGGGCTACCTAGGTGCGGATTGGCAAAACGCTGCAAGTGGTATTTATGCTGCCGGTTCGCTGGATAACGCCAACGTTTATTACACCACGGCCATCCCCGGCAGGCTGGCCGCTCCGCCGCTGCAACAGTTGCAGTACAGCCAGCAAACCGGAAACCTGAGTTCGGGCACGTTCGGCCTCGCCTGGCACGACGTCATCGTTTCGCGCCGTGGCAACACAGTGAATTGGGTGGTGGACGGGGTATTGCTCGCAACCATCACGAGCGCCACGCTGACCGCCAGCAATGTATTTGTCGGTTTTTGGGATCCGTTCGCGTCGCTGACCGATAATACAAACCTGAGCTTTGGCTTGATTGACAACTTGCGGGTGGAACAGCCGGCGGTTGCGCCGTTGATCACCACGAACCCAATAACCCAAATTGTGCCGCTGGGTGGCGGAGTCACGTTTAGTGTTGCGGCATCCGGTTTGCCGGCGCCGTCAATTCAATGGCAATTCAATGGCACCGACATTCCGGGCGCGACGAACCTCAGCCTGACATTTAACGCGGTTCAAGCGGTCAATGCGGGGCATTATACCGCGAACGCCACCAATATCGCTGGGACCGCCGCCAGTATGGAGGCCTCGCTGCAATTGATTCCGCCGGCGGCGGCCCAATTCAAAATGATTGCGCTTCAATCTGACGGCACGTTAAAACTTAGTTTCACCGGAGATGCGAATACGAATTGGAGCTATGAGGTGCAGGCCTCGACGAACCTGGTGGACTGGATTGTGTTGACCAATCTTACGAGCGCCAACAGTGTGTTCAACGTCAATCTCGGTCCGGTGGCCATCAGCCCGCAGAAATTCTTCCGGGCCGTCAGCGGGCCGTAGAGGCAAATCACCGCGAGATGGGCGTGCGAACTTTTAAGGATCAACTATGTCAGGTCAGAATTTGAGGGCCATGTGCCTGGTCAGGCTAGTGGTTATTTCCGGCTTTCTTATCGCCCCGGTTTCGCCGCGCGCCGCCCGGTTGCCAACCTATCCGCACACCCTCGCGGACTTGCGCGCGCGCATCGATGCCCAATTGAATGCCCCGCGTTTCAATGGTGCGCTTTGGGGGGTCCAGGTCATTTCACTGACGACCGGCAAGACGATTTACTCAAATCATCCTGACCGGTTGATGAGTCCGGCGTCGAACAGCAAACTTTATACCGGTGCCCTGGCCCTAGACACTTTGGGTGGCGACTATCGAATCAGCACGCCCGTTTACGCCACCATTCCACCAGATGATTTCGGGCGCATCCAGGGCGACCTGATCATTTCTGGCCGGGGCGATCCGAGTTGGAAGGCGGCAAATTTTTGGGATAACTTCACACCATTTATTTCCGTGCTCACCAACGCCGGCGTCCGCAGCGTCAACGGTGATTTGGTGGTGGATGATACTTTCTTTAAGGGCCCCCCCACGGGCAGCAGCTGGTGCCTTGACGATTTGCAGGAAAGTTTTGGCGCCGAAATATCCGCGCTGAGCCTTGAGGATAACCTGGTGCACATTCATGTGACGCCCGGCAAAAAGACCGGCGATGTTTGCCAGTTGGAAGTGACCCCGGCAGACACGCAAATCACCCTGATCAACCGGACCAAAACCACGCCGGCCGATGGTGGTGACCATTTGCAAACATATCGGTCACCCGGGTCAAGCGCGTATTATGTTTTCGGAGAATTACCGCTGGGAGAAGCCGATGAAGACCTTGAGGTTCCCGTTCCCGAACCGGCAGTCTGGTTCGGTGCCGCGTTGAAAGAGGCGCTGGCTCAAAATGGCATCATGATCAGTGGGTCGGTCAGGGCCGTGGCGTGGCCGGACGTTCCCTCGTGGAGCCAAACCAATTCTGTAAAAATCGGCGAAGTGAGTTCGCCACCATTGAGGGACTTGGTTCGCGGTTTTATGAAACCCTCACAAAACCTGGAAACCGACCTTATTTTTGAACACGTTGGTGAAAGTGTGCGCAGCGTAAATACGCCCTCAGGAGCATCTTCCGAAAGCTTGGCTGTCACGGCATTGGAGAACTTTTTATCAGGCAAAGGGGTTCCCCCCGACGTACATTTCGACGAAGGTTGCGGATTATCGCGGAATAATCTGACCACAGCAGCAGCCACGGCGGCATTGCTGGAGGTGATGGCAACGAACCGCTGGGCGGTTGATTTCAGCAACGCGTTGCCAATTGCGGGCGTGGATGGCTCCCTGCGCCGGCGCATGCGCAACACCCCGGCGTACCAGAATGTCCGCGCCAAGACCGGCACGCTCAAATGGGCCAACTCGCTTTCTGGTTACGTCACCACGGCTGCCGGGGAAAAACTTGCCTTTAGCCTGATGCTCAACCGTTTCGACCCGCCTAAAGGAGAAAATCCAACCGAGGAATTGGACGCGATTGCCGAAATGCTGGCAGGGTGGGACGGTCGCTCTGACGAATAAGGAGATTACGCCGGTTGGTTTGGGTTTAGAAAATTGTCTTATAGATAGCGCCGTCGCGAAGTTTGGTTTTCGTCAAAGTAATTATTCTTTTCCGCTCCCTTCCCAGAATTATGATGTCCGACCATTCATCCTAGACTCCTGCGGTTTTGTAACATTGGTGTTTGTTTTGTAACATTCGTATTACCTTTGTTGCTTTTTGCTAAATATTTGTTGCAATTCTGTGACAGTGGAGATAAATAGGAATTGCGTTTTGTTAACACAAAAAACCTGAGGTATAGCTTTGGCAAACACCGCCCGGGCTTTATTTCGTAGAAGGAGAAAAATGAAAAGTAATCAAAAGCTGAAAACTATTGTATTGTTCTGTGCAACCTTGGGCTCAGTGGCACTATGTCCATTGGTCTCCAAGGCAACCCCTTATGCATCTGAAATCACCAACAATGCGGGCACGGTTTCGTTCTTCCTGAACGAATCGGGAGGCAACGTCACAATCACTTACGAGGACGGAAGTACGAATGCCAGCTATAACGGCATTACCACAGGCACGGGCTTGGCCTCCGGCCTTCATAGCTTCTCGTTGGGCGCACACACTAGTTATTCGATTTCAGTTTTCAAAACCGGATCGGGAGTCGCCAGCGAACTGGCTAGCTACGGCATCTCGGCCGCCGGCTATGTTGATGTGGATAAAAATGTTGGCTCACCGTCTTTCGGCAAGGTATACGGTGTTTCGCGCGGTTCTGCGACGCCAATCTATTTGTTAAATAGCGATTTGTCCTATGAGACGAATGGCTCGGCGGGGGTATCGTGGGGCACGGCGTACTACATCAACGTGGGTACGGATGATTTTGTCAACGTCAGTGATTATTCAAGCGCGAAGGCGGCCATTTGGCGCTTGGCTCCGGATCTTTCTGCAAGCACTTTGCTGCTGGGGCCGGTGGGTGATTCAGCCGGAACCACAGCTGGAGTGCATGGTGAGCCAATCGGTACTCCACTGCTCCTCGGTTCGCCCAGCAGTTCGGGTGGGGCGACCCTCCTGACGGTGGACAGCGATTTCATCCCAAGCTTTGCGCCTGCAGGTTCATCTTATAACTCGCTGCTGATTTACACGAATGTGACGGTGGCGGGTTTGCCGTATGAAACGGCTCCTGCCATTTTCGGCCCGGAAATTGGCTTGAACTACCAGTATTTGGCCAACGCCTACACGGGCTTATCCGTGGGTCCCACGGGCTTTCTTTACGCTAGCGCTTACCGCAACGACTATAGCCGGCCTAATATTCAAATCTACGACCAAACTTTCACCAATCAGATTTACAATTCACAATATAATGGTGGAGCTGCCGACTACTTTAACGTGGCTGCTGCTGGTGGCACGGCCAGCGGTCCGGTGGCTGCCTTCATATCACAGGATGGTAAATATCTCGCCGCATTGGGGGTATATAATCAGCTTACCATATGTTCCCTGACCAACGGCATTCCGGATGTCTCCACGATTTATACTGTCACGCCGACTTCGGGATCGCCCAACGGACGCGGCATGTGCTGGGATGCGGCTGACAATATCTATGTGAGCAGTTCCGGCCTTGGGGCCATTCAGTCTTGGACACTTGGCTTTACTGCGACGGCAACCACGACTGGTAACGCTAGCGGCCAGACGGGATTTGCCCTTACCACTCCTGGGACTAAAATCACTGTTTACGCCACCAATTCTGTCGGGAACACAATTATTTCCCAGGCCAATACCCTCGGTAATGCGACCAGCGGCCAGTTCGTGATTACGCGTGCCGGCAACCTCAGTACTGCATTGACAATCCCGTTTGCTTTGACCGGGACCGCTCCCGCCTCCAGCTACACCATTTCTTCGCCTTCGGCTGTTGTGCTTGCTCCGGGACAGGCGTCGACCAATATCAGCGTGGTCGCGGTTACTGATGGCATCCCCCGGCCAATCAATACATTAACTTTGAGTCTGACTGGAGGTTCCCAATACGTTTTTGATCCTCCCGGCACGGCGACATTTACCATTCTCAATACCTCGCCAGACCAGGTGGCTGCGAGTGCCTTGGTTCCCAGTATGTATAACGTTTATTCAAATGATTATGCCGCCGTGCTGCTTACCCGCTGGGGAGATACCAATGCGGCATCTTTTACAGTCACAAGCTATTCTCTAAGTGGAACAGCCGTTGCTGGATCCGACTATACCACGCCCGGACCGGTAACGTTTGTACCAGGGCAGATCACGAATATCATTACTTTCTCTCCGTTGAATAACGGTGCCTTGCCGACGGACACGGTTCATCCCTATGTTGGCAACAAATCCATTATTGTTGGCGCGTTGGCCGGCACTGGATTTAGCGGCAGCGGAACCAACTCGGCGACCCTGACAATCATTGACAGCGCGTTGCCCACTTCAACTGTGCTGTATTCGGATCCGTTGACTGATCCAAATGATGCGACCAATTGGGCGGTGACCTCGGCCAACGACAACATGCAGACCAATGCCATCGATAGCACGGTTGCCTTTGGATACAATTTGCAAGGTGGGGACGTCACAGACTATGGTGCCATTCCATTGCCGCCAAGTGGCGCAGCCACGGCGTTGCGAGTAACGGTGAACAAGGATGTCATTCCCGGAGCGGCAGCTGGCGTAAACTTATATCCGACAAATGTCTCTTTTAGCGACAATTATGCCGTTCGATTCAACATGAACCTCATTGAAGGCTACAATCTGTCGGTTACGACTGAGGGCGCCTTGATGGGCATCAATCACAATGGAACGGAAACCAACTGGTGGAGTGGCAGCGGCGTATTTAGCGGTTGGGGTCCTGACAATAGCGAAGTGTGGGCCAGTGACGGCGTTTGGTACTGGATTACCGCCGACGGCGGTGCGGGTGCCGGCGATTACATCACCTTCACCGGGAATGGTGCGGCATTGCCGAACACCGGCTGGGAAATCGCCTCAGCTGTTTTCCGCGATTCATTTGACAACGAGTTCAAGACCAATGTCTTCACCTCCATACCTGCCACTCAAACTGGTGCCGGTCTCGTGGCGAATGCTTCGGTGGTTAATGGAGGCGATGCCAGCGCCTGGTCCGATGTTGAGATTAAACAGGTCAAGGGAGTCATTTCGCTTACCATTAACAAGACATTAATCAGTTCGTACTCAAGTCCCACCAACACCTTCACGAGTGGAACCGTGATGCTGGGTTACAACGATCCATTTGACTCAGTTGGAACACTGGATGCATCGGTCTACTTCTCCAACCTGCGCGTCGTACGACTTGGACCGCCATTTATCAGCCAGATAATCCAGAACAAAGGCGCCGGAACGCTGGTGATCAACTTCACCACCACGGACGGTGACGCGTTTCCTTCATCGTTTACGTTGGAAAGCTCTTCCAGCCTGACGGGACCGTTTACGCCGGTCGCCTCGGCCACGATCACCTCGCTTGGAGGCGGGGCTTATCAGGCTGTCACCGCTAAACCGTCCGTCTCGCAGTTTTATATTATTGCAGAAGGAAATTGAGCCAGCCATAAGCAAAACCAATGCTTGGGGATGAGAGCTTTATCGGGCTCATCCCCAAGCTTATTAAGAATGATTATAAACATGCCAGAACTGCTCCCAGCCAAGAGGGGATTTACGTTGATTGAACTATTAGTCGTCATTGCCATCATTGCAATTCTGGCGGCTATGTTGTTGCCCGCCCTCGCTGCCGCCAAGCAAAGGGCGCAAACGACCAAGTGCATTAGCAATTTGAAACAACTTCAGTTGGGAGCGGTCATGTACGCGCAAGACAACAATGATGTCATGTTGCCGAATGCACCTTTGAGCTATGGGACCTCTAACACTTGGTGCAGCGGAAGCGGGGAGAATTGGCTAACCGCTGACGCGAATACCAATCCGGTTTATTATACCACTTCCATTATGGGGCCGTACATGACCGGGACTCTCGGCGTCTATTCGTGTCCGGGCGACTTTCTACCATCTGCGAATGGCCAGCGCATTCGCAGCTATTCGATGAGTTCCCAGATGGGAAATCTTTATGCAAAAAAATTGACGGAAGGTCCGAACATTAACCCGGGATTTATCGCCTTCGTCAAGGTGAGTCAGTTGAGTTCAGGTACAATTACGCCTAGCGATGCCTTTGTTTTTTGTGAGGAGAATATGTGCAGTTTGAATGACGGCTATTTACAGCTAAATTCCTCCGAACCCACTTACGAGGATGTGCCGAGCTCTTACCACCGTAACATTTGTGGCTTTTCATTTGCTGACGGGCATGTGGAGGCCCATAAATGGCAGACATCCGACCTTCCCGATGCGGTTGTTAAATATTATGATAAGAAAGTGCTCGCGAATCAAATTGCTGCTTCCAACTACAATGGCTTAGGCCCAAGCAAAAACCCCGACTGGAGATGGCTGGTGACCCACTCTACAGTCCCCGGCAGTTGACTTGCAACCCGAGTTTTTCAACGGTGTTGCAATACGATAGTATTCCTTCCTTGGCTGTGACGCCCAGAAACGGGTCGTTGGTAATCAATAAATTGCCGTCCAGGTCGAGGTGGTCGGCCAATTCGGACAGATGCGCGGCGGCACTGATCATGATGCTTGTTTCTATCATGCAACCGATCATGGTTTTCAACCCACTTTTGCGGGCCGCCTGCAAGGTGTCATAAGCCATGGACACACCGCCGGTTTTAACCAGTTTGACATTAACCCCGTGAAAGCCTTCCGCGCAGCGGTCTATGTCCGCTACCGTGTGGCAGGATTCGTCGGCGAAAATGGGCAATGGCGAGCGCGCCTTCAGCCATTTCAAATCTTCCAATTGGGTGTCGCGCGGCATCGGTTGTTCCACGAACTGAATGTTTTTGTCTGTGGCGACCAGCCACTCTAGCATCCTTAGAGCATCTTCCTTGGTTTTCCAGCCTTCGTTCGCGTCAACGCGCACCGGCTTGAGTGGCGCCGCGGCGCGAAGGGCGGCAAAATTCTCGCGGTCGCGTGGATCGCCGACTTTCAATTTTAGTACAGGATATGGCGCGGCATCCAAAACCTTTTTGTGGATGATCTCCGGTGCGTCGATGCCGATGCTGAAGGAAGACACATGATGATTTTCGCGAAACCCCAGACCCAAATAGGCGTTTAATGATTTGCGGGCGCGCTTGGCTGCGCCGTCCAGCAGCGCCAAATTCAGCGCGCATTTTGCCGCCACCGGAATCCCGGGTAGGGCGGAAAGATACGTCATGGCCCCTGTAACGTCATCAAAGGAAAGGTGCTGGTGATCAATCTGCTTAAGAAACTGACTTACGTTGGCCGCTGATTCACCGTATAGGAATGAAGGGGCTGCTTCACCCAAGGCAAAAATGTCACCGTCGGTCATTTCCAGGATGACCGTTTGGTGTGTGCCGGATCCCTTACTGCTCGCAATTTTCCAAGGGTTGGCGAGCTGAAGTTCGACCAGGCGGACATTGAATTTCTCCATGCAAAAGTAAACCAAAAAACTGTTTTTATGGCAATGCGATTCAGCGCATTTCTAGCTGCTATCAGGGCGTGAAGTTGTTAGCTTGCACGCATGATGGCGCTGCAACAAGTGGTGGATGAAACCGTGGCCGCCGCGCTGCAAAAGTTTGCACCCTGCGGCTTGTCCGCGCAGGAACTGGCGATGACGCTGGTCGACCTTACCGAAGGAACCAATCCGGTATGGGCAGCCTATCGGGGTGACGCGCCGACTTATCCCGCCAGCGTCATCAAGTTATTCTATCTGGCAGCTGCGCATCAACAGATGGAAGTGGGCTGTCTGGTTGATACTCCGGAGTTGCGCCGGGCGCTGCGGGAAATGATCGTTGACTCCGGCAACGATGCCACGGGTTATATCGTTGATTTGCTGACGGGCACGACCAGCGGGCCAGAGCTCCCACCGGCGGAATTGGCTGAATGGCATGACAAGCGCAACGCCGTGAACCGCTATCTTCACGCGCATGGTTATCCAGACATCAACGCGAACCGCAAGACCTGGCATGAAGGACCCTATGGCCGGGATAAACAGGCGGTGGATCAGTTTTCGCCGGCGAGGAACATCCTGACTGCCAACTCCACTGCACGGCTATTGGTGGAAATGGTGGCGGGTCGCTGCGTTTCGGCCGCGCGCAGCGGGCAGATGCTGGCACTCCTTCGCCGCGAGGTCGCCAATCTGGCGACGGCCGACTACCAGACCCGCGAGTTCATCGGCATGGTCCTGCCATCCGCCGCGAAACTTTGGTCCAAGGCGGGTTACATGAGTGTGGCTCGACACGACGCGGCCATTATCGAATTTGCCAACGGCCGAAAAATCGTCCTCATAATTTTTACGGAAAAGCATTCCGACCAGAAAACAATCATCCCGGAAATCGCCGGGATGATAACATCCCGTTTTTTGTAGAGCATTGGCTCAAACGCTCTACCCGGACTGCCTATTGGTTGCTTGATTTGTGCGCGCGGGCTGCGATATTCATTTAGCTGCTAATCAAGGATTACATGTCGATGAAACATCCATGGGCTGTGGCCTTTTTACTGGTGTGTGCCTTCCTATTGACTGGTTGCGCGAGCCAGTCGAATTTGGGCCGCGTTGAACCGCGCAAAGGTGACGAGATTGTCGTGGCGGGCCAGTTTTTCCACACCGGTACGCCGGTGGTTTTGTGGATGGATCCGGGCGGCTATGACGGATACCGGGTTGAGCGACGCTTTGGTCCCGTTGAAAAAGCAAGCTGGGAGATTTCCCATGCGGAAAACAAAAACCTGGTCACACCCAACCGCTATGGCTTGCGGCGCAACCAGCTCTCGGCGGATGAAATCGAACGGGTGCGCGGGGGAGGATGGGATCTGCCGCTCCTGCAACGGGTGGTCGACCAGTTTGTCATGCATTTCGATGTCTGTGGAACCAGCCAGACGTGCTTCCGGATATTGCAGGACGACCGCGATCTGAGCGTCCATTTCATGCTGGATCTGGACGGAACGATTTACCAGACCCTTGATTTGAAAGAACGCGCCTGGCACGCGACCACCTCCAACGACCGTTCCATCGGTGTGGAAATTGCCAACATTGGCGCCTACCCGGCCAACGGCAAAAACCCGTTCGCAGAATGGTACAAGCAGGATGCCAAGGGATCCACGACCATCACGGTGCCAAAGCGGCTGGGCGATGGCGGCATCCGCACCTCGGGCTTTGTAGGTCGTCCCGCGCGGAACGAACCGGTGCGTGGCATGATTCAGGGTGAGGACTTGATGCAATACGATTTCACCCCGCAACAATACGCAGCCCTGATCAAGCTCACTGCCACAGTCTGTAAAATCTTTCCGAAAATTAAATGTGCGTACCCGGCGGACGAAAATGGCCGGCCCGTTGGTCATAAACTACCGGAGGCGGAATTAAACCACTATGAGGGATTGATCGGGCATTACCACATTCAGACGAACAAGGTAGATCCTGGTCCGGCTTTTAATTGGGATTACGTTGTGACCAATGCGCTGAAATTGATCGCGGGCGAATCGCTGTCGATGCCATTGCTTTCCCCGCGCGCAGCCACAGCAGCGTCGAAATGACGTTTTCGGTCGAATAGGAAACGCTCGGATCCGAGAAGCATCTATTTTGGGTCTTTTCCTGAGCGCTCCCGGTGCGACATCATCCTGGCTTGAATGAAAGTAAATATGCTGCTCCACATTCATCAAGCCTACGACTTAGCCAGAGGTAGCTGACTCCGAGAAATGATTGCTCCAGAGCTTCGGCGTGTTCGGTACCCAGTGTCCACTCCCGGAATATTTGGTAACGATTGAATTCAAGTGTGCAGTCGTAAACTTTCGGAATGTGTCGAGGGTTCGACACGTCGCCGAACTTACGGCACATGTAACAGATTCTATTGGAAGAAAACGTTCAAGAGAGGGGTTTGATATATTTATATGCAACTGAACCATAATATCTTATGGCAATCTTCCAATCTGTTTCGCGGTTGGCCCGGTTTATGCCAAACCTGGCTATATGGATACTTATAATGAGTCAACACCTACAGATGCAAAATCACCCAATCGAGAGAAGTTCACGAGGCGCGGATTTCTGGGAGTTGGCATGACCACGCTGGCAGCGGCCGGGATGGCGACGGCAATACGTGCTGCTGGCCAGGATCGAAGCGCCACTGATCCGGGCCCGGGCAATCAAGTGTTAGATTCCTTGAACCCGGATTCCACATGGCCGCCCAGTACCGACTCCAAAAGCCTGGTACCGAACTTCAAATATTCATTCTCTCTTGCCAACAAGCGGGTCTACGAAGGCGGATGGTCCAGGGAAGTGACGGTGCGGGAACTGCCGGTTTCAAAATCCATAGCCGGGGTAAACATGAGGCTTACGGCCGGTGGATTCCGTGAACTCCACTGGCACACTTCGGGTGAATGGGCCATCATGCTCTACGGTACCGCACGAATAACGGTCGTTGACACGGATGGCAAGAGTTTTGTGGCGGACGTGAAGCAATACGATCTGTGGTATTTCCCGGCTGGATTGCCGCATTCCATCCAGGGCTTGGAGCCGGACGGCGCCGAACTTATGCTGGTGTTCGACGACGGAAACTTTTCTGAATCCGAGACTGTGCTTTTGAGCGACTCAGTGTCGCATATTCCTCCCGAGGTCCTGGCAAAAAATTTCGGCGTGACGGAGCCAGCATTGGCGAACATCCCCAAGAATGGACTGTTCATTTTTCAGGCAAAAACTCCAGGAGCACTGGAAGATGATCAAAAAGCGGTCACCGATGAGCTCGGGTTAACGACCACAGATTTCGCCTTTCGCACCATGTGCATCTCTCCCACCAAGAGCACGAAAGGCGGTGAAGTGCGCATTGTGGACTCAAGCAAATTCAAGGTCTCAACCACCATTACGATGGCCATGGTCAACGTGCACCCCGGAGGAATGAGGGAACTGCACTGGCACCCGAACGCGGACGAGTGGCAATATTACATCAGTGGAAAGGGAAGGATGACCGTGGTGGCGACCGGAAATAAAGCACGTACATTGGACTTTCAGGCGGGCGACGTCGGTTATGTCGAGAAAGCACTGCTGCATTACGTCGAGAACACCGGGGATACCGACTTAGTATTTTTGGAAATGTTCAAGAGCGATCATTATCAGGACGTGTCGTTCTCTGAATGGCTGTCCCATACCCCACCGGAATTGGTCATGGCGCACTTGAATATTGATCGACCGACTTACGACGCGATTCCGCAGGAAGAGATTGTGGTGGTGCCAAGATGACAGACGATATTGGCGCAGGCCAAAGCGGTGCTATGATGCGGTATGAAAGACTCGTTATTGCTTGACCGCCGGGTTCGAAAAATTCCGATGCGGCGGATGAGCGGGCCCTCGGAAGCTGACGAAATGGACGTGTTGGCCGCCGAGGAACCGCTGGAAATCCGGGTTGAAGGCCACAGCATTGCCATTGTCATGCGGACGCCCGGAGAGGATCACGAGTTGGCGGCGGGTTTTCTCGTGACCGAGGGTTTGCTGCATGCCGCCGGTGATCTGGTTGACATCAAACATCAATCTCATTGCCTGGTCGCGGCGCGCAACGGGAGTGACCGAGGCCTGGACGTCAATGAAGCATTGTCCGGCGATGGAGCAGCCAGAGCCCGGCCAGAGATAGGCGGGTGGGACGGCAATGTGATCAACGTGCAGCTCAAAGACCCGGCATCGATGGATCTCAAGAAGCTGACGCGCCATGTTTTCACGTCGTCGAGCTGCGGCATTTGCAGCAAGGCTTCCATTGAAGCGGTTCGGCAGCAATTTCCGCCGATTGAGGACGATGTTGAGATTGATCCGCAAGTTCTGTTTGGGTTGCCTGCCATGTTCTCTTCAGCCCAGGAAAACTTCAAGCGCACCGGCGGTTTGCACGCTTGCGCGCTGTTCGATTCTGCCGGAAACCTGCTCGTGCTCCGTGAGGATGTTGGGCGCCACAACGCGCTCGATAAAGTCATCGGCTGGGCGTTATTGAAAGACGCGTTGCCGCTGCGCCAACACATCTTGCTGCTGAGCGGACGCACTTCATTCGAGATGATGCAAAAGGCGCTGGCGGCGGGCGTTCCCATCGTCGCGGCGATTTCGGCACCAAGCAGTCTCGCAACGGAATTTGCGCGGGATAGCGGCCAGACCCTGGTCGGTTTTCTGCGCGGTGAAAGAATGAATATTTACGCCGGTGCAAACCGGCTGAAACGCGCCGGGCCCCCAGGTTCACAGTGACGAAGCTTCGACTTGCCGTCGATTGTTCGACGCAATGTCCGGTGTTCGCAGGACTTCCTTGGCCTTGTGATTAGGCTGTTTTATTTGATTTTTATTGATCAATAGTGGTTTTTGACCGCCATGCCTGATTATTTCTGAAGCTGGCACAATCAATGCAAACATCTTGAAACATGATTGTGACTGAAACGAACGCCGGCTCTTCCAAGGGTGTGAGAGTTTATCCGGCGATGGAAGTTTGCATCCATTCTGCGGCTGGCAGCGGGGAGACTTCTTTTGAGCAAGATGCCGCATTAGCGGCAAACATCTCCCGCCAGATCGATCCATCCTATCGGTTCAACCAAACCTCCGAAACCTGTCTGGTGCAATCGCCGGCAATTTATGAAACGTCTTTTTAATTTCCCGACCGGGTTATTAATGGGGGTCGTTTTCGGGGCTGCGCTCCTTTCGGGCTTCGCGACAGAATTATTATTCGAGCCGCAAGCCTGCGCTCAACAGGCCCCGGCACCGAAACCGGGTGAAGTCGCGGGCGCTTCAATGGACTTGCAGAAAATCTACGACCGGCTGCCCGATCAATCTCATGCGATGCAGGATGCCGGCTATCATTTTCAGAATCTTTGGTTCGCCGGCGGCAGACAGAACTGGCCGTTGGCAAGCTATTACCTGCGCAAGACGCGGTCATACTTGAAACTTGCTGTGCTGATAAAGCCCGTGCGGAAGACGCAGGCGGGTGACGTGAACTTGCAGGGCATATTGGACGCGGTGGATCATAGCTTGCTGGCACAGCTCGACCAAGCCATCACGAACAAGGACGTTGACGGTTTTAAGACCGCCTACCGTCAGACTATTGAGGGTTGCAATGGCTGCCATTCGGCTTGCGAAAGGTCATACATTCACCTCCAAGTCCCTACCATGCCGAGCGCGTTAATCATCGATTTTGATCCGCCGTCGCCCGGTGCCAATAAAACGGACTGAATATCGCAAAAGAGTCCAAACTATGATGCAATCATCGCACGTTTGATAAGAATTATAAAAAACAACTTCGAGACTTATGAAAACGAAACAGCTTGGAAATTCGGATTTATTCATCACTCCCGTGGGTTATGGGTCGTGGGCCATAGGGGGCTCAGGATGGCAATTCGCCTGGGGAAAACAAAACGACGACGATTCAATCGCCGCAATCCATCGCGCACTTGATTTGGGAGTGAACTGGATTGACACGGCGGCGGTTTATGGCGTAGGGCACTCGGAGGAGATTGTGTCCCAGGCGCTCGAGTCCTGGCGGGGACCGCGGCCTTACGTGTTTACCAAATGCGGACTGCGATGGGATAAGCGCGGCCAGACACGGAAAGACTTGACCTCGGCGTCCATCCGGCAGGAATGCGAAGACAGTCTGCGCCGGCTCAACGTTGAGGCCATTGACCTTTACCAAATCCATTGGCCGGTGGAGGATACAAACGAGCTGGAAGAGGGGTGGAGCACGATGGCCCAATTGCAACGTGAAGGTAAGGTGCGGTGGATTGGAGTTTCCAATTTCAATGTTGAACAAATGGAGCGGGCACTGGCCATCGCCCAGATCACCTCGTTACAGCCTCCCTACTCGCTGATACATTCCCAAGTAGGGTCGGAGATACTGCCATTCTGCTATGAATCGGAAATCGGTTCGATCGTATATTCGCCCATGGCCTCAGGACTCTTGAGCGGGGCCATGACACGAGAACGCATCGCCAAGTTGCCGTTCGACGATTGGCGCAAACAAAGTCCCGATTTCAACGAGCCAAGGCTTTCGGCCAATCTAGCCCTGGTGAAACGGTTGCGCTTGGTGGGCGAACGGCATGGCTGCAGCCCGGGCGCCGTCGCCATTGCGTGGACGCTGCGGCATCCAGCGGTGACTGCTGCAATTGTCGGTGCGCGCAAGGCGGAGCAGGTGGACGACATGATTGATGCGGCGGGGGTTCAACTCACGGAGAAGGATCTCATGGATATTGAAGCGGTCGCCGAACTCGCCGGGAGGGGCCAATGAAAATCGGTTTCATCGGTCTTGGCATCATGGGCAGCCGCATGGCGGCCAACCTGCAAAAGCATGGGCACGCTTTGGTAATCTTTAACCGCACGCGCGAAAAGGCGGACTCCTTGATTGCTGATGGCTCGCGATGGGCGGACTCCCCGGCTGCATTGGCTTCGCAAGTGGAGGTTGTCATCACCATGCTGGCACATCCGGCTGCGGTCGAAGAAGCAGCCTTGGGCGAGAACGGCTTTCTTTCAGAATTGGCGCCGGGCCAAATGTGGATTGATTGCAGCACCGTCAACCCGTCGTTTTCGAAAAAAATGGCCGATGAGGCAAACGAGCATGGTGTTCAATTTCTCGGCGCTCCGGTGAGCGGTTCCAAGGGCATGGCTGCGGCGGCAAAACTCACTTTTTTGGTGGGCGGCCAGGCGGGTGATTTGGAAACTTACCGTCCCTTGTTGGAATGCATGGGAAACAAAATCATTTATTGCGGTGGTCCCGGTATGGGAGCAGCACTTAAGATCGTAATGAACCAGCTGCTGGGAACGGTAATGGCCGCTTTTGCCGAAAGTCTGGTTCTCGGAGGCTCGCTCGGTCTTTCTCGTGAAATAATGTTTGATGCCCTGTTGAGCGGACCGGCGGCCGCACCTTTCCTCTCCGTGAAGCGGGAACGAATTGAAAAGCGGGATTTTAAACACGCGGATTTCCCTTTGCAGTGGTTGCAGAAGGATTTACAGCTCGCCACAGTGAGTGCTTACGAAACGGGTGTGCCCATGCCCGTCACGAATGTGGCGAAGGAAATCTATCGCCTGGCGATTCGTGAAGGTCGTGGCGAAGAAGATTTTTCTGCGATCCATGATTACCTTGCGCACACCTGTGAGTCGAAACCCCGCCTACGGGTGGAGAACTTCAGCCCGTGTAACCCCGTTTCGAAGGGGTGAGCCGCGAAGGCCAAGGACGCGTATGACATTAGAGACAACAATCCAAGCTGCCCGGCCAATTCAAAACGGCGCCGTGGAGGGCCGCCGTTCGTTCTTGAAATCCGCTGCAGCCACCGGGGCGTTGGGCATAGCAAGTCCCATGGTTCTGCTGGCCAGGTCAATGAGCGTATTGCCCCAACGCGTCCTGGGCTGGACGGCCGAGAAAGTATCGGCCATAGGATTGAGTGGATTGCACATCGGCAAACAGCGTGACGAAACTGCGGGCATTGAGATTATCCGGAGAGCGATTGCTCAAGGCATCACCTTCATGGAAAACGGCGGGGACTATGGTGAGGGTACCGGTGAAATCTGCATGGGAAAGGCCTTGCGCAACGGTTATCGGGAGCGGGTTTTCCTCGCGACCCAGTGAGCTGGCCATACCAAAAAATCGGCCGCTAGGCAAATCGACGAATCCTTAAACCGATTGCAGACGGATCGTCTTGACCTGGTTCAGCTCAATGAGGTCATCCGATTTGAAGATCCGGAACGAATCTTTTCCCGGGCGGTGCAATCTAGGCTGTGGTGGAAGCCCGGCGCGCCGGAAAGATCCGATACCTCGGTTTTAGCGGGGAAATGGACCCGCTTATTCTTCTCAGGATGGTGGACATCGCTGCTGCGAATATCTTTCATTTCGACACAGTCCAGATGCCCTTGAACCTCATCGAAACGCATTTTCGGAGTTTCGAACATCAGGTTCTTCCCCGATTGATCCAGCAAGGGATTGGCGTGTTGGGGATAAAATCCGTGGTTGATCCCCTGATCCTGGAAAGTCAAACTGTGAGCCCGGACGACTGTTGGCATTATGCACTGAACCTGCCGACGTCGACGGTGATTACAGAAATCGATAGCATGAAAAAACTTGGTCAGGTGCTGGAAGCGGCGCGCACGTTCAAGCCAATGTGCAAAAAAACCTTCGCCAGTTTGCTCGCCCGAACAGAGGTGGCTGCGGCGACAGGCAGGTATGAACTTTTTAGGACAGGCAGACGCGATGGTTGGGCGGGCCACAACCCGCAGCGGCTCACTTAGGGTTTTTAGATATTTAGATATGACTACTTCTGCGTTGATACCGGCTAGGTTAAAGGGAACAAATTTGTTAAGATCATTCTCGGATTCACTATTTCCCATCCTGTTTCTCGTCGGGCTGGGCTCTGCGCGCGAGGCTGCCGCGCAAGTTCCGCCAGCGGGGGATGCCAATCGGGGAAAGATATTCTTTCAGCAAAGCTGCGCGCTTTGCCACGCCACCACCTTGGGGGCTGGCAGCAGCGTGATCGTGCGGCAAGGACCTGACCTTGACGGTGTTTTCGGCCGTCGCGCCGGGACTGGCCTAAGTTTCACCTATACCAAGGCCTTGATTAATTCCGGGATTATTTGGGATTCAGCCACGCTGGATAAATTCCTGACAAGTCCGATGACTGCAGTTCCCGGTACCACCATGCCGATTCCGGTTCCCAATGCCGGGAATCGCGGCAACGTGATTGCGTATCTGGCGACCTTGACCATTCCGATCGGGACTATCCCAACTGTTGCGTTTGCGCCGGTATCGGTTTTGTCGGCTGGAAACGACCCCGGCGATTGGCAGCATGCCGCCCCGGGCGTCGACCACCACCTAACGCTGGCAGATTTACCGCCACCGTACAGCACCACTTCCTCGGGAAACGGTCCGCAAGTGGTCAAGCAATCTGCAAACGCCGCTTTGTCAGTTCCACCTGGTTTCACCATCAGGTTGTTTGTTGCGGGCTTGTCCGGGCCCCGCCTGTTGAGGGTCGCACCCAATGGAGATATATTCATCGCGGAGACGCGGGCGAATCGCATTCGGGTGCTCCGCGCGTCGGACGGGGCGGATGCTCCCTCGGAAAATCAGGTTTTTGCAGATGGACTTGATCGGCCGTTCGGCATCGCTTTCTACCCTCCGGGAGATAATCCGCAATGGATCTACATCGCAAATAACAATTCGGTGGTCCGCTTTCCCTATCGCAGCGGGGATCTCGCGGCGCGAGGGGTTGCACAAGTCATCGTCCCCAGTCTTTGTGAGAGTGGCGGAGGTCACAGCACGCGCGATGTGGCCTTTTCCCGGGACGGTCGGCGCATGTTCGTCTCGGTAGGTTCCGGATCGAACGTCGCCGAAAACATGAGTAAAAAGAATCCCAATGAGATACGTTCTTGGGAGGCGGAACAGGGACTTGGTGCGGCATGGGATTCGGAGACCCACCGCGCAGACATTCTCGTGACCGACCCCGAAGGTCAACGGCCTTTGCGCGCGTTCGCGACCGGTATACGCAACGGCGTGGGATTGGCCGTGAACCAGGATACGGGCGACCTGTGGGTCTCTACCAATGAGCGCGATGCCTTGGGCGACGATTTGGTGCCGGATTATATCACGCGCGTGAAAGAAGGCGGATTTTACGGTTGGCCGTGGTATTATCTGGGTAACCACGAAGATCCCCGCCATGCCGGTGAACGCCCGGACCTCGCGGGGAAGGCAACAGTCCCCGACGTTTTGTTGCAGTCGCATTCAGCTTCGTTGGAAATGGTCTTTTATACGGCAACGAATGGCGTGGCGTTATTTCCCGCAGAATATCATGGAGACGTTTTCGCCGCCTTTCACGGGTCATGGAACCGGAGCTCGCGTACCGGTTACAAGGTGGTGCGCGTGCGCCTGGATCATGGAATTCCTACTGGCGAATATGAAGATTTTCTCACCGGCTTTGCGGTGGACAACCGCAGCGTATGGGGCCGTCCCGTGGGTGTGGCGGTCGCTCACGATGGCGCATTGCTTGTCACCGAGGACGGCAACAGCACGCTGTGGCGTATCTCCTACACCGGTCCTTGATCTCATTATCGGTTGCGCCGCCGCTCGCAGCGCCGCCGCTTTTTCGAAAAGGCTGGCACAGTTTCAAAGAAGTCGGTGGTGAAACTTCCAGCTTGCGACCCGACTGCACCTTTACCTGCAGGCTCATGACTTTCGGGATTCCACGCAAGGTTTCCGGGTGTGACGCAATGTCGACCTGTGGTCGAAAGCTCGACTCAACCCACGGCCCCGTGAAGGTTGTAAGGAGCCTGCCACGCTGATATTTGCGCTATTTTTCCGCCTGCCGCAACGGTTTTCAGCGAATTGCCGCGGCCGGAATGAGGTTGGCACAATCAATGCAATTCGTTTGAGATTATGATTGCAGTGGAAACCAACGTTCGTCGGCAGAAGAGGACATACCTTCGCCCTGCCTTGGAGATCCGCTTTGGATTCGTGGATGGTTCCGAGGAGAGCTTCCTCCAGGACGACCCCGAAATTGCGCAAAAGATCCTGAAGGCGATTAGTCCGCCTCTCCTTTTTAGTCATCATCGCGTCATCGTCGCCGATGACTATTCGAAGTCCGTCTTGGTTTGTTCACAATTAAACCGCGTTGATTTCATCTTTGACGGGGATGGCTTCTCACACATTCCCGACGACCACGCGGATCTGGTTGAATTCACGGAAGCGGAATTTCGCAAACACGTGCGTTTGGACCATCCGGCTCGCCTTCAGAAACGCAGGCAAGCCCGGCGGGTGGGCGACTTGCTGGTTTCCTTTCTCCACCTGCGAATGCGGGGAGGAAGCCAGGTGTTTCTTATGAACGAGATGCTGGTGAAGCTACCCGCCGATAGCCAGTCCTACATGCAGCGGTTTCTTTCCAAGGGCACCCTCGGTATTCGACTCGCAGGCGGCGGAGAGGGTTTTCTGAATTTGGCAAACCTCATTGGCTATTCAGTTTATCCCGGCGTGGCTGAAGTCCCGGCTGATACTTGGATTGCAAATCCAAAACCAAAGAATGAATGACTGTGCTTCATCCGTTGAGCGTTCGGCAACAATTCAGCGTCCTGTGAGTCGCAACTCCGCGCGAGGGATCATGGCCGGGAAGCGCCACGAACCTGACAGTCCCTGGATTACGTTTGCCTTGGTTGCGCTGGGAACATTCATGACCATGTTGGATGGTTCGATTGTTAATATTAGTCTCCCCTCCATCGGCCGGACTTTCCATACGCCCGTTGGCGGTGCCGTGGAATGGGTGATCATCGCTTATCTGGTAACGATTGCCGCCACATTGCTGACCTTCGGGCGTCTGTCCGACATGATTGGACGCAAGCCGGTCTGGCTCGCAGGACTCGCTCTCTTTACCATTGGCTCCGCTGGTTGCGGTGCCGCCAACTCGCTGGCGCTGCTGATTGCCGCCCGCGCCTTTCAAGGCCTCGGGGGCGCGCTATTGTTCTCAACCAACCTGGCGATCATCTCCGACGCTTTTCCGGGTGGCAATCGCGGCTTTGCCATGGGCTGCAACGTGGTCGTTATCGGCTTGGGTTCAAGTGTGGGTCCAATACTGGGCGGCGTGATCACCGAACAGTGGAGCTGGCGTTGGATTTTTTTGGTGAATATTCCAATCGGAATTATTGCCTTCATCGGCGCCCAAAAAGTCCTGCGGGACACTTTTGGCACTTTCCACCAGAATTTTGATTTGTGCGGCGCAGTCTTGTTCGCCGCGATTTTCGCACCGCTGACGCTGGCGCTTTCATTCGCCTCGGAATGGGGCCCGGCTTCGTGGCGTTCACTCCTTTGTCTCGGAATAAGTTTCGCGGCTTTGCTGGCGTTGCCGTCAGCGGAGCGCCACGCAGCTGACCCGATCATCCATTTACACTTGTTACGAAACCGGATGTTTACCCTGTCCTTGATCACCATGATTTTGGGTATGCTCGCCTTATTCGCCGTCGGATTCATGCTGCCATTTTATTTCGAGGAACTGCGGGGCTGCTCGGTTGCCCGATCCGGATTATTTCTCACGGCCATGCCCTTGAGTCTGGCGGTCGTGGCACCTGTCAGCGGCTCCCTGGCGGATCGTTTTGGCTCACGCTGGCTGGCCTCGGGGGGATTGGCCGTGGCGTGTCTTGGTCTCGTTGCTTTGGCGCGGCTGGATGCCCGTAGTTCGGATTGGAGTATCCTCTGGCCGCTGCTGGTCACCGGTGCCGGCCAGGGGCTGTTCATGACTCCGAACGCCCGGGCGTTGATGAACTCCGCCCCGCCGGGCGAACAAGGGGAATCTTCCGGCCTGCTGGCAACGGGAAGGGTGCTCGGTCAAAGCCTGAGTGTAGCCCTGGCCGGCTCGATCTTTGGCGGTCTAGGAGGAGCGGCGGCCGGCCAAACATTGCTCGCGGCCAAAGCCCGCATCTCAGTCGCCGAAGATAAAATAATCGCTGCGCAAACAAACTTTCTAACCGGCTTTCACGCCGCCCTGCTGGTTTGCGCGGGCGTTGCGGCGACCGGGATTATCGCCGCCCTCAATCGAGGTGAGGAGGCCAATCCTACCGGGTCGCAGTCCTTGAAGCGAGCGGGTCAACCATGAAACCGTGTTTTAATCCAATGAGTGATATGAAAAACACCCCGCAACACACCCAGGCTCCGAACTATGGAAAAATCCCAAAACCGCTGTTTGTAGTTGGCGTAATGGCTGGCGCCACCATAATCACTGCCAGGGCGGATGAGACGGTCCCAACTATCATGTCGCCTCCGGCTCACACGGTTCTTCGTTATGATGAAAACTACAGTTATCTGAAAGATCCGTTGGCGCGCACGAACTTATTTGATCCGGTCAAATACATTCCATTGGACAAAGCAGGAGATATCTATCTTACCTTTGGCGGCCAGGTGCGCGATTGCTACGAATTTTTTAACAACTATTTGTTTGGCAAGGGGATCCAGGATCCAAACGGATATAATCTGATCCGGACCATGCTGGATGCGGACCTGCATGTGACATCGTATCTTCGGTTTTTCGCGGAGGGAATCAGTGCCACCGAACAAGGCCGTGAAGGCGGTCCACGGCCCAGCGACATTAACGCGGTTGATTTGTACCAGGCTTTTGGCGACTTCATTTTTCCGATCGGCGCGGATTCGAGTTTCACCCTGCGAGCCGGGCGGCAGGTGATTGTGTTCGGTGCGCAGCGGCTGATCGGGGTTTCAGATTTTACGAATGTCCGCCGTAATTCCGATGGAGTGCGCGCAATCTTAAAGACCCCCGGGAACATCTTGGACGTGTTTTATGAGCGACCGGTGAAGGTGTTGGAATATTCTTTTGATAACGACATCCCCGGTACTTTTTTAACAGGAATATATGACACTTGGAAGGTTCCGGGTGAGTGGGCGAAGGTAATGACGACAACCCTGGAGGCGTATGCGCTTTACGTTCAACGGCAAAGCATCACATTCAACCAGACTACCGCCGGCGAGAAGCGTTATACGTTCGGCACGCGTTTGACGGCCAATCCCAAGCCGTTTGATTTTGATCTTGAAACCGACTACCAGTATGGACTGTACAAAGGGGAATCAACCCGTGCATTTTCCGTCGCCGAGATCACTGGATACACGCTTGAACGGGCGCTGTTCAAGCCACGGGCTTTTCTTGGATTCGACATTGCCAGCGGCGGGGGCCAGAATCATCCAGGCGACACTTTCGATCAGCTTTTTCCCTCCGGCCATGACGAGTTCGGCATCATTGATGCCATCGGCCGGCAGAATATTATCGATGTGCATCCCGGGGCCACTTTGAAGTTGCTGGAGAATCAGCCAGGCGCAAAGGAACTGACCCTGCTGGCACAGTATCGACAGTTTTGGCGCGAGAGTGATCAAGATGCCGTCTATACTTCTTCAGGAAGCATCTTGAGAACCGGCAGTGGGACCAGTGCCATGGGAGTCGGTGGCGAATTAGACTTCCAGTTGAACTGGCAGTTGGATCGTCATATAAGTGCTTACACGGGTTATGCCCACTTCTTTCATGGGGCTTTTATATCCGCCACCGGCCCGGCCAACGACATCGACTTTGTCTACACGGCGATGACTTTCAACTTTTAATTTATTCGACGATCACAAGACGCTATGTCGAACTCTCGACATCCCGATGAAGTTTCCCGGCGTCAACGAGTCATCCAAATGAGTAAAAACAGCGGCGGCGAAGTGGTTTCAAGTGAAGCGGAGCACCCGTCACTACGTGGCACACATTATGCGGAAGCTTCAAGGTGTTCGGGAAACTGACAACCGAAACAGATACGCACACGAGAATTTATGAAAATGCAAATTAAAGCTCCTAAAAATTCCAATAAATCTGATCGAACCCAAGGAACGCAACGGGGAAACAACCGGCGCGATGGAGGGTTGACCAGCGCCAGCCAAAGTTTTGAAAAACCCGAGGGCGAAGACCATCATGAGGCGGGACGCATAAAAGCCTATGCCGCACAAAGCGCCTCTTCTCCGCTGGGATCCTTCGCGATCCGGCGACGAGAGGTGAGCGACCAGGATGTGCAGATCAACATCCTTTATTGCGGGGTCTGCCATTCGGATTTGCACATGGTTCGCAACGAGTGGCACCAAACAGTTTACCCTTGTGTGCCCGGCCACGAAATCGTGGGGCAAATTGTGAAGGTTGGTCGCGAGTTAAAAAATTCAAAGAGGGCGACCTGGCTGCCGTCGGTTGCATGGTGGATTCCTGCCGCACTTGTTCAAGTTGCCGTGCAGGACTGGAGCAGTATTGTGAATGCGGTCCGGTCCTCACCTACAGCAGTGAGGATAAGCATCTTGTGGGAGTGACTTACGGCGGCTATTCCAAGGCGATCGTCGTGGACGAAGCTTTCGTGCTCCGTGTTTCCGAGAAACTGAACCTCGCGGCGGTTGCGCCGCTCCTCTGTGCCGGCATAACCACCTATTCGCCACTGCGCCAATGGAAGGTGGGCAAAGGGCAGAAAGTCGGCATCGTTGGCCTCGGGGGTCTTGGCCACATGGCGGTGAAATTTGCGCGCGCATTTGGTGCTCATGTCGTCCTTTTCACCACTTCAGCGGAAAAAGGGGCTGACGCAATTCGATTAGGCGCCCACGAGGTCGTAGTGTCGAAAGACCCGGGCGAAATGAACAAGCATCTCAATACCTTTGACTTCATTCTCGACGCTGTTTCGGCCGACCACGACATCAATACCTACCTCAAATTGTTGAAAGTGGATGGCACGCTGACCTTGGTGGGTCTTCCCGAGAAGCCTATAGGCATTGCCGCCTTTAATCTGGTCGGGCAACGCCGCCGGTTCGCCGGTTCGAACATCGGCGGGATCGCCGAAACCCAGGAAATGCTCGACTATTGCGCAACCCGGGGAATTGTCTCAGATGTGGAGGTTATCGCGATTGAGCAGGTCAACGAGGCCTACGAAAGAATGTTGAAAGGCCAGGTGAAATACCGGTTCGTAATCGACATGGATAGCCTATGAACAGGCCAACTCCGGTCTCACGGCGTGGTTGGATTGGCTCGGGACTGGCAACCTGTGGCTTTCTCGCGGCGGGCGGTCTCAGTGTGGCGCAGTCGGCGGACTTGCCGACGCTGAAAGGCTATACGCGGCCTGGTCCAGTCACCGAGCGAGGTCGGGCTCCCGGCTTCCAGTCCCGCCTGGTCTCTGAAATTCCCGGGGTCGAAAAATCCTACGCTGTGGTGTTTGCCAAGGGTGACGAAATCCTGTCCGGCCTCACGGAATTTGCCATTCGTGAAAATTTTACCGCGGGCTCTTTCACTGCCATTGGCGCGCTTCAAAGCGCGCGGTTCGGCTGGTTCGATCGGAAGCGCAAAGCCTACCGTCATATCCCAATAAATGAGCAGGTGGAGCTTGTCTCGCTGATCGGTAATGTTGCTTTGGTGAAGGGTACCCCACAAGTTCACGCGCATGGCGGGGTGGGATTTTGCAGCGGCGAAATGCGCGGCGGCCATTTGCTGGAAGCCATCGCCTGGCCGACGTTGGAATTGTTTTTCACGACCTGGTCCACGCCGCTCATCAAAGAGCACGACGATGAAACCGACCTTTCCCTGTTCAATCTGAATGTTTGATCCCAGTTGCATTTCTCGGCGACAGTACGGAAACCGCCGTCAAAGATTTACAGTTGGAGGATGAAATGAACTTTCTCGCCAGGCCTTTTGAAATGCGCAAACTTGCACAAACTCTTGGGAGTGGCCTGGATCAAAAATCTTGATTGTCCAAGGATCATTATGAATATCAACAATTCAAACCGATGGGTTATTGCCATTGCAGGTATAGTAATGCAAATCGCCCTCGGCGCCGTCTATGCCTGGAGTGTCTTCCGGATTCCGCTGACCCAAAGCTACGGTTGGTCGGTGTCGCAGGTCACTCAAATTTTCGAGCTCGCCGTATTCATGGTCGGCGCGGCCGCCTTCGTGGGTGGTTTGTGGATGAAGCGAAGCGGTCCGCGCAATATCGCCGCCGTCGCTGGCCTCTGCTACGGGCTGGGCTGGGTGCTCGCCGGACAGTCCGGGGACAATCTGCTGCTGTTGACATTGAGTTATGGAGTAGTTGGCGGCGGCGGCCTCGGTTTGGGTTACATTGTTCCCATCACAACCTTGATCAAATGGTTCCCGGACAAGCGCGGTATGATCACTGGACTGAATATTGCCGGGTTTGGCGCAGGTGCCCTTATCACCGCACCGGTGGCGGAGCATTTGATTTCGTTGGTCGGCGTTTCACACACCTTTACCATCCTGAGTGTCATTTACTTCATCCTGGTAACCGGGGCGGCGGTCTTCATGAATAATCCCCCCGATGGTTACCGTCCGGCTGTGTGGAATCCACCGCTCAAGCAGGCACAACAGCGGACTGCCAATGACTTTACTCTCGGATCGGCTCTCAAGAACTGGCAGTGGTATGGTTTATGGGCCATTCTTTTTTTTAATACGCTGGCGGGCATTTCCATCATTTCCCAGGCCGCACCGTTGGCACAGGAAACGACTCATGTTTCCGTGGCGGTGGCCACCGGTCTGGTTGGGATCATCTCGATTGCCAATGGTGCCGGCCGGTTACTGTGGGCTTGGGGTTCCGATTTCATTGGTCGAACCCGCGTGTTTCAAGTAATGATGCTGACGCAAGCCATCGTCTTCTTTCTACTCTCTCAAACGCATAGCTTCGGAATGTTGGCGGTTCTCGCTTTCATCGCCCTCCTGTGTTACGGCGGTGGTTTCGGCACGATGCCGGCGTTTGCCGCCGACTTTTTTGGTTCACGAAATGTCGGCTCCATCTATGGCCTCATGTTGACGGCTTGGGGTTTTGCCGGCGTGTGTGGGCCAACCCTGATCGCATACGTGCGTCAAAGCACAGGCTATTACACTGAAGCGCTCGAATTTATTGCTGGCATCATGTTGGTAAGCGCCATCCTCCCGTTTGTCATTCGCCCGCCCAAGATTCAAAAGGCAGAATCAGGTGGTGCAACCGTGAATCACCAGCAACACCTTTTGAATCCGACGCGATAAAGTCAGCTCAAGACGAAGTCAGCCCATTCCATTCCGTCACTTGGGGAGAAAGAACCGCACCCATTCTGCGACGACCTGGAAAATGTCCGGAGCAATGGAGTACCCATGAAGCTTTTTCGGATTCAGTCAATAATCGCCAACCCCATAACCGCAAGTGCGATTGTGCTGGCGAGACGAGAATAGTCGATTGCTTCGATGTCCAGTCACTTTCATTGCGGACGGTCACCTGCGCAACTGATTTGGCATCATCCTTTGCGATCCGCGATTCAAGTGACGACTGTTCGACAGAATGTCGTACCGACGACGTGGCTCTTGCGATGGAAGTTGATACGCACGTTGGCAGATGAGTTTCACAAGGCGATAAGTCATTGGTGTTGTGCCTGCTCACGATCGGTGGTTATAGAAGATGAGGCTCTGGTACGAGGTGTGCTCATAGGATGTAGCAAAGAAAAAGAACGCTCCAAATTCGCGGCTTTATGCGAATTGAAACTGTTCGGTGGACTGGAGGCAGAAGCTTGGTTTCGACTATCTGCGCGGTGCGGGGTTGTTGAACTATTGCACCTTGATGAATAAGACGAAACAGGCATTTCGAGCGATGAACCTCGATTTGTCCTAAATTTAAAAACAAACCGGCATGAAAAATATGGCTATAAAGACTGAAACAGTGACAACAACCGGCGGCAACCCTGTCGCTGACAACCAGAATTCCATCACCGCCGGTCCGCGCGGGCCGCTGCTGATGCAGGATTATCAGCTGCTCGAAAAGCTCGCGCACCAGAACCGCGAGCGGATCCCGGAGCGCACGGTTCACGCCAAAGGGACTGCCGCTTATGGTACGCTCCGGATCACGCATGACATTTCAAAATATTCCAAGGCCGCCGTGTTTAAAAAAGGCAGTCAAACCGAGGTTTTGTTACGCTTTTCCACGGTGGCCGGCGAGCGCGGGGCCGCGGATGCCGAACGCGATGTGCGCGGTTTTGCGCTGAAGTTCTACACGGAAGAAGGTAATTGGGATTTGGTTGGCAATAACACACCGGTCTTTTTCATCCGTGACGCGTACAAGTTCCCGGATTTCATCCACACCCAGAAACGGCACCCAAAGACCCATCTCCGCAGCAACACGGCCGCGTGGGATTTCTGGTCCCTCTCGCCGGAGTCGCTGCATCAAGTGACGATCCTGATGTCGGATCGAGGCATTCCCAAGACGCTGCGTCACATGAACGGTTACGGCAGCCATACCTACAGTTTGATCAATGCGAAGAACGAACGTTTCTGGGTGAAGTTCCATTTCAAGACCATGCAGGGCATCCAATTCATGACCAACGAGGAAGCTGAAGCCATTGTCGCCAAGGATCGTGAAAGTTCCCAGCGCGATTTGTTCGCGGCCATTGAGCGGGGTGAGTTCCCCATGTGGCGTTTTTGTATCCAGATCATGCCAGAGAAGGAGGCAGAAACTTATCGCTGGAATCCGTTCGATCTGACCAAGGTCTGGCCTCACAAGGATTATCCTTTAATTGAGGTCGGGGTGCTGGAACTGAACCGTAATCCGGAAAATTATTTTGCTGAGGTGGAGCAAGCGGCTTTCAGCCCGTCGAACATTGTGCCGGGCATCGGTTTCTCGCCGGACAAAATGTTGCAAGCGCGGGTTTTTTCGTATGGCGACGCGCACCGCTACCGCATTGGTACCCATTACGAAATGCTGCCGGTCAACCGCCCGAAAGTTCCTGTGCGGACCTATTATGCCGATGGACCAATGCGCTTCGATGCACCCAAAGGGACGGACGCGTACTACGAACCGAACAGTTTCGGGGGACCGGTGCAGGATGCGCGTTATGCCGAACCGCCGCTGCAGATTGCGGGCGATGCCGATCGCTACAATCATCGCGATGGTAATGACGATTACACGCAGCCGGGAGATTTATTCCGCCTGATGACACCTGACCAGCAGCAACGCTTGTTCAAGAACGTTGCTGCCGCGATGGCCGGTGTGCCAGAGGAAATTGTGCAACGCCAGTTGGTTCACTTCCACAACGCCGATCCGGCTTATGCGGCTGGCGTTTCGAAGGCGCTCGGTGTGAA
>Ga0302320_10000581_pt1 | contig 87106 bp, 79 predicted proteins | sample Bog_T0_3_FD_202130 | JGI IMG/M metagenome (GOLD analysis project Ga0302320, IMG submission 202130) | Peat permafrost microbial communities from Stordalen Mire near Abisko, Sweden - Bog_T0_3 | ecosystem: Environmental > Terrestrial > Soil > Wetlands > Peat | place: Sweden: Abisko, Stordalen Mire...
GGGTTGCAGCGGGCGAAGCGGCAGCGCCGGGGGTAGCCGGAGCTCCGGGCGTCAGCGGATGAGGCTGGGCTCCGGGCGCCATGCCCGGACTGCCGGGAGACCCCGGACGGCCGCCGGGCATCATGCCAGGACGGGTGGGCGGCGTGGGCATATCGGCTACGTCGGTGAGCTCGACGTCGAAGATGAGATCGGCCTTGGGGGGAATGCCGGGGTGGGCGGGGTCGGGGCCGGGGCGGCCCTTGGCGCCGTAGGCCATCTGCCAGGGGATGAAGATACGGCGCTTGCCGCCGACTTTCATGCCGGCGAATCCCTGGTCGAAGCCGGGAATCAGGCGGCCCATGCCCTGGGGAAATTGCATGGGCTGCGGATCGCCCAGCTTGGGCCTGCCGTCGTCGCCCAGCACCGGCTTGCCGTCCTTGTCCTTTACCGGCTGGCGGTGGTCATCGGAGGCATCGAACTTGTGACCGTCGTCGGGACGGCCGTTGCTGCCCAGGTAACCGGTGTAGAGAACCTTGAACATCTTGCCGGGTTCGGCATCTGCGCCGGCGCCGAGCTTGATGTCTTCGTAGCGAAGCGTAAAGGCGGACTTGACGATTCCCTTGACCGGAGGCACACCGGGGGGAAGCTTGACGGCAGAGGTGGCTGTGGTGGTGGCCGTATGGTGCACGGTGGTGGCCGCGGACGGGGCGGCGGCCTTCGGCGCGGTTTGAGCGGCCGCGGCGGCAGCGCTTGCCGCTACGAGGAGAATCAGGACGGTGTGTTTCATTGCGTTTTCAGCTCCATGGTGGCTTGTGGGGAGTGTAACAGGCAGTCCCATTGGAAAGCACGAGGCAGGTTGAACGCAAGCCCAGGGCGTGTTCCGGAGATGGGGCGTGGGAGAAAACAAACCTTATGCGTCTTTATGCACCATGCTTTACATTGGCCTATGGTCCCCTTCGTTCTTCATCTGTTAAGAGTTTGCTGGCTCCCCGCGGCGTCGTTTTTCGCCGGTGTGCTGAACACCATAGCCGGCGGAGGCTCGTTTCTGTCGCTGCCAGCTCTGCTGGCCAGCACGACGGCGGCCGGGGTGGGCGCGGTGTCGGCACAGGCCACCAACACTGTGGCGCTATGGCCGGGCCAGTTGACCTCTCTGATCGCTTTCAGGCAGAACCTGCGCCTATATCGCCGCGAGCTTCTGCCCCTGGGCATTTCCTCGGGGGCGGGCGGATGGCTGGGCGGCTACCTGCTGCTCCATACGGGCAACCGGCGCTTCCGCGAGCTGCTGCCGTGGCTGCTCCTGTTTGCCGCGGTGATGTTCGTGCTCAGCTTCCCGCTGGGACGATGGCTGGCCTCGCTTTCCGGCGGGCGGCGCTATCAGAAGTCCTTGATCGCGGGCATGGTGTTGGTGAGCGTGTACGTGGGCTACTTCGGCGCGGGCGGGGGATTCCTGGTGATGGCGCTGCTGGGCTTCTGCGGGGTGCACGACATCCACGAGATGAACGCGCTGAAGGTGTGGACGGCGGCTGTGTCGATCGGCATTCCGTCGATTTCGTTCATTGTGGCTGGCCGGGTGGAGTGGCGTTTTTGGGTGGTCATGGCGGTTCTGGCCGCGCTGGGCGGTTACATAGGAGCACATACCAGCCGCAAGATCAACCAGACGGCCATGCGTTGGACGGTGGCGGCGATCGGGTTTGTAACGGCGGGGTACTTCTTTTTACAGAACTACCTGGTTCATCCCTGAGCACCTGCGGTGCGGCAGACGCTCGCTGATCGCTCGCGGGGGGTTCGTGTGCTCCGACCCTCGCGCCAGAAAAAAGGCGCAAGGATGGGGCACGGGGCCTTGTTGGGCTCAGACAGTCTCTGACCCGGTAGGCACATCAGCGGGCCAGCAGGCCAGCCAGCAGCGCGGTGCGGGGCGCGAGATGCTCGATGACGATGGACTCGTGGCTTGCGTGCGCGCCTTCGCCGACCGCGCCCATGCCGTCGAGAGTGGGAATGCCGAGAGCGGAAGTGAAATTGCCGTCGGATGCGCCGCCGGTGGCGGCTTCGTTGAGCTCGAAGCCGAGGTCGGCGGCCAGCGCCCGGGCCTGGCGGTACAGTCTAACCGTTCCGCGGGTGCGCTCCATGGGCGGCCGATTGATGCCGCCTGTGACGGTGAGGGTGCAGCGCTTGTCGGTGGGCTTGAGGGCGGCGAATTTGCGCTCGATGCGCCGGCCGTCGGCCTTGCGAGCGATGCGCACATCGACTTCGGCCCATGCTTCGGCGGGAATGACATTGGTTTTTGACCCGCCGCCGGCGAGGCCCACGCTGACCGTGAGGCTGCGCTTGAGATCGGTCCAGGAGCTGACGATTTCCACCATCCGGGCCAGTTCGCGGATCGCGCTTGCACCCTTTTCGAAGTCGACGCCGGCGTGGGCGGCAATGCCATGGACTTCGATGCGCCAGTTGCCCGTGCCTTTGCGCGCGGTTTTGTAGGCCAGGCCCTGGGCGGACTCGAGAACGTAGACGGCGGAGGACGCGGCAGCCAGGCGTTCGGTGATTGGGCGGGAAATGGGGCTGCCGATCTCTTCGTCGCTGTTGAGCAGAAGGACGATTTCACGCTGGAGGAGGCCGATCTCGGCGAGGAGGCCGATGGCGGTGAAGGCCATGGCTACGCCGGCCTTCATGTCGAGCGTGCCGGGACCCCAGAGACGGCCCTCGGCCTCGCGCAAGGGCATGGACTTGAGAGTGCCGAGAGGCCAGACCGTGTCCAGGTGGCCGAGCAACAGGAGCGGCTTGGCGTGGCCGGCCTTCGGGCGGGGACCGAAGCGGGCTTCGAGCACATCGCCGTAGCCGCGCTGGCGGTGAAGCTTGACGCGTCCGCCGAGAGATTGGGCATGCGCGGCGGCGATGGCAACGCAGGCGTCGACGGCGCCCTTGTTGTCGGAGGGGGATTCGGCTTGGACCAGGCGGCGGAGCAGGCCGAGCAAGGCGGGCTGGCTGCGGCGGGCTCCGGCCAGCAGGGCGCGCATGGGGACGGGCTGTTCGGGAGGGAGGGGCAAGCGTAGGCCTTTCCGGGTAGTTTCCGGCAGCGAATTCGGCGATTCTCTGATTCTACGACGGTTAAAGGGTGCGGCGGGGTTTGATTTGGGAGCGACTTGAGGCCGGCTGGGAGTGGGCGGGGTGGTTCAGGGAGTGCAGAGTGTGGCTAAAATACCACAGTACGGGGAGAGCAAGTCGCGTCTAATCTATCCAGTGCGCTTCTTTGGGGCGTATTGGAGTGTTGTTTGGCGAGTCCGGCCCACCTGGAACAGACGATCGCGGAACCCATCGATTTTGAGGGGACAGGGCTGCATTCTGGCGCGCCGGTGAAGATGCGGCTCTTGCCGGCCCCGGCAGGGTCGGGAATTGTCTTCCGCCGCACCGACCTGGACAACTTTGAAATTCCCGCCAACGGGCGCAACGTGGCCAAGGTGAGCTATGCCACCAGCCTGATGCGGCAGGGCGTGCTGATCCAGACCACCGAACATCTGCTCTCCGCTCTGATCGGCATGGGTGTGGACAACGTGATCATCGAGCTCGACAACCTGGAGCTGCCCATCCTGGACGGGAGCGCGCTGCCCTACGTGCTGGCGTTTGCGCAGGCGGGGATCCGCACACAGCGGCGGCGGCGCGAAACCATACGCGTGCTCAGGGCCGTGGAGGTCCGCGAGGGCAACAAGTTTATCGGCGTGTATCCGGGAACGGGCTACAGCATCCAGTACGCGATCGATTTTCCGGCGCCGATCGGGCGGCAGACGGCCAGCGTGGACCTGGCCGCGGAGACCTACGGCGAACAAATTGCCCCGGCGCGCACCTTCGGCTACAAGGCCGACGAGCAGCGGCTGCGGGATATGGGCCTGATTCGCGGCGCGAGTGCGGAGAACGCGATCATTCTCGGCGCAAAAGGGCCGGAGAACGGCTCGCTGCGCTTCGGCGACGAGTATGTGCGCCACAAGGTGCTGGACCTGATTGGGGACCTGGCGCTGGCCGGGCGGCGGATCGAAGGCCACGTGGTGGCCGAGCGGGCCGGCCACGCCATGCATACAGCGCTGGTGTCGCGGCTGATCAAAGACCGCTCCGCGTGGGAGCTGGCGCATGTGCCGGTGGAGACGCCGCGCACCGAAGAGACCGGAGAGACGGGCGTGGCGCTGCCCCGCCCGGCGCTGATGAGCGCGTAAACCCACATCAAGAAAACAGAATGCACATAGGCGCGGGGACGGGGAAGGACTTGCCCTCGTTGGCCAGGACGCCGGTTTCCGGATTGCGGGCGAAGACGCTCACGTTGCTTGAGTCCTGATTGGCGACCAGCATCCAGCGCTCGGTGGGGTCGAGGGTGAAGTTGCGCGGGGTTTTTCCGCCGCAGTTGCTGCGGGCGATGGGTGTGAGCGCGCCTGTCTTTGGGTCGGCGCGGAAGCTATAGAGAAAATTGTTGTCGCGATTGGCGAAGTAGACGAATTTTCCGTCTTTCGCGATGACCGTGTCGCAGGCGCGCGTTGGTCCGTGGTAGCCGGCGGGGAGCAGCTCGATGCGCGTGACCAGGGTGAGGCTGCCGTCGGCGCGGTTCCAGCTGAGCACGTCCACGGTCGAATCTAGCTCATTCACGCAGTAGGCGGTGCGGCCATTGGTGTGGAAGTGGAGGGTGCGGCAGCCGGCGCCGGGCCGCGCGTGGTACTCGCCGGCGGGCGTAAGCTGGGCCTTTGAGGCGTCGAGCGCGTAGATGTGAATCATGTTGGCGCCCAGGTCGTTGATGTAGGCGTAGCGATTGTCTGGAGAGAAAGAGGCGAAGTGGGCGTGGGCGGTGTCTTGCCGGTCGTTGTTGGGGGCGTGGACGGTGTAGTGCTCTTGCCAGACGATGGGGCTGAGCTGGCCATCGTTGACCAGGAAGCTGGCCGCCGAGCCGCCGCCGTAGTCGGCCGCGAGCAGCACCCGGCCGGAGTGGTCGAGCGCGATGTGACAGGTACCCTTGGCGGCCGAGTTCTGCGCCGAGAGCGGCTCGAGCGCGCCCTTGTCAACGCGGAAGCTGGCTACCTCGCCGGTGGGCCTGCCGTTGAACGACTCCACTTCGGAGGCGGCGAAGAGAAACTCGCGGCCGGGCGAGAAGGTGACCCAATCGGCGTTGGGAATTTTGGCGGCGACGCCAGCGGCGGTGAGTTCGGCAGTGGCTGGGTTCCAGTCGAAGGCGAGGATGCCGTCAGGGGTGTTGGAGCCGATGAAGACGCGCTGCGCGCGGGGCGCGGCGAACGAGGGCGATGCGGCGGCGGCAAGCGTGGCGGCGGAGGTTGTGAGCAGGAAGTCGCGGCGGGTGAGGTTTTTCATGGCAAGAGGATTGTCGCCGATGGGGCGCAGGGAGCGCTAGCTGGAGTGGGGTTGCCGGCGAGTTGGGTCCGGTTTGTTGAGCCTTCCTCTCAGGTTGCCAACGCGACTAGCGAATCTGCCAGCTCGCGGAGGCCGATGGCGGTGGTATCGGCGTCAATTGGATAGCGCCCAGTGCCGGCGTTCACCACAAAACGGCGATCGGGCTTCAGATCCTGGCATGCGCTATGGAAGCCCCTTTGCGGCCGCCCGGCGAGGCTGCGCTTGATCTCGATGGCCCAGAGCCCGTGGCCGGAGATCTCCAGCAGCAGATCGATCTCTGCGCCGGCGGCGGTGCGATAGAAGCTGGCCAAGGTCCGCCCCGGCGCTGCCTCGACAAGATTCTCGATGGCGAAACCCTCCCACGAGGGCCCGGCGACCGGGTGTCCGGCCAGGTCGTTGAATGTCCGGATTCCCAGAAGCGCATGGACCAGACCGCTGTCGCGCACGTAGATCTTTGGTGACTTTACCAGGCGCTTACCGAGGTTGCGGTGAAAGGGCATGAGCTGCCGAACCAGCAACAGGTCGGCCAACAGGGCAATGTAGCGCTGCACGGTGGGGGAGGAGATTTGCAGTCCTGCGGCCAGGCGCGACGCGTTCAGTAGCGCACCCTGATTATGCGCAAGCATGGTCCAAAGCCGCTCGAGGGTGACGGCGGGAATCCGGGGCCCGAAGAGCGGCACGTCACGCTCAAGATAGGTCCGAATGAAGTCGATGCGCCAGCGCAGGCTGACCGAATCGTCTGCGGCGAGATAACTACCCGGGAAGCCGCCGCGCAGCCACAGCCGGAGCAGAGTCGGCTCGTCGGCCGGCAGTTCGAGCACGCAAAAGGGACCCAGGTTGACGTACGAGATGCGGCCGGCCAGGCTCTCGCTGGATTGGCGCAGCAGGTCCATGGATGCAGAGCCCAGCACGAGAAACCGGCCCGTGGCGCGCCCGCTGCGCCTTCCCTGATCGATGACCCCGCGCAAAGCGGTGAAGAGCTCGGGAACGCGGTGGATCTCGTCGAGCACAACCAGTCTGTCTTCGTATTGGCGGAGAAAGAGGACGGACTCAGTCAGCTTCTCGCGGTCCTCCCTCGCTTCAAGGTCGAGATAGAGCGCTCCGGGACGGGCGTCGGCGATGCTCCGGGCCAGAGTGGTCTTGCCTGCCTGGCGCGGTCCCAGCAATGCTACTGCCGCCTGGTGCTTGAGAGAGTCCTCTATACGAGGCGTGACGAATCGAGCAATCATCCTTGTATATTAGACACGACACGTTGAATTTACAAGGATATAGCCCCTCCGGGTCGCTCGATTCAACTCTTATACATCCGCGAGGCGGCTTGAAACCTCCTACTGGAATCGGTCTTCTCCTCCCCCGCCTTCAACACGGTGTGAAGCAGGGGGAGGAAAAGCTGGAGCTACGCAAAGCTGCGGGTTCCGAAGTGGGCGGGACGTTGCGGCTCACTGGCCCAGTTTGAAGACGACGTTGATGGTGGTTTCCACCTCGACCGGGTCGCCGTTGAGCAGATAGGGGCGATAGAGCCACTGGCTGACCGCGTCGAGGGCGGCCTGCTGTAACACGGGAGGGCCACTCGCCACGTGCAGGTTGGCGATGGAGCCATCCTTGGCGATGGTAGCGGCGAGAACCACGGTGCCTTCCTGATGCATGGCGCGGGCAAGCTGCGGGTATTGCGGGATGACCTTGCGCAGGAGCAGTCCCTGGGCAAGCGTGGAAGGCAAGCGGATCGCGGCCGGGGTGGGAGGATGAACGATGGCGGGCGGAGGCTGGGGATGAAAGGGACCATCGCCGGCGCCGGGGACGCCGGTTCCGGGATCCCATCCGCCGGCGACTGTGTTCAGGCCCGGAGGCTCGGGGTCGGATGGAATGACGATGGAGTGAGGGATTCTGGATGGCGCGAGAATCGTGTCGAGATAAATCTCAGATGGCGGGGGCGCGGTGTGCGCGGCCGGATGCTGCTCGACCAGCGGCGGCGCGGTGGGCGGCGGAGGCACTTCCATGAGGAAGAACATGGCCTGGCTGGGCAGCGCCTCGGGATAGATGAGCGGGATGAGGATCAACGCCAGCAGGATGGAGCTGTTGAGGATGAGGGCCGCGATCATCCAGCCGCGGCTGCGGGTGCGGATTCGTCCGCTGGATTCGAAAGTGGAATCTTCAAACATGGCCTGCCTCCTTTTGAGTCAGCCGCGCCGGATGAGAGGCGCAGCGCCGGAGGCAAGGCGCAAGAGGTCAGGCCGCTCGCGCCCCGGTCTACGTGCGACCTAAGGCGGCGAGCGGAAGCTCAGGGCGTTGCATCCCGGTACCGCGTTCATCCCAATCGGAACCACTGCGCTGATGTAGACACCGCATGCGACGGAAGTGTTCCCGCACGCGTCCAAATCGGAGGGCGGAGTGTGCGCCGGTTACGATACACTCCAGAGAATTCCAGAACGCAAGACGTTGGAGTTGGCATGAAACTGCTTCACTTGCTTTTCCTTGTGGGAGCCGCCGTCGTAAATTCAAGTGTGCAGGCGCAGGATGTTGGCGCCGGATCGAATCCTGTGCCCAGCCCCGCGCCCAATCCGGATGCCACGCTCGCCTACATTCACGCGGCGTGGGATACGCTCACCCGTTCCATGACCGACTGCCACTCGCTGGTGGACACCAAGGTGACGGCGAACCCGGTAATCTACATGCCCGCGGATTTGCCGGCCCCGCCGGAAGTGGCCGCGCTGAAGCAGAAATGCAACGTGCTGGTGCTCACGCTGCCGCGGCGCATTGAGAAGCTCGCCGATGTGCGTCCCGAAGAGCTGCACTCACACGGGCTTCTCTATCTGCCCCATGCCTACGTGGTGCCGGGCGGACGCTTCAACGAGATGTACGGCTGGGATAGCTACTTTATTGTGCTGGGACTGGAAGCGGATCAACGTCCTGCGCTTGCCAAGGGGATGGTGGACAACTTCCTGTTCGAGATTGAGCACTATGGCGCGGTGCTGAACGCCAACCGCACCTACTATCTGACGCGTTCGCAGCCGCCGTTTCTTACGTCGATGATCCGCGCGGTGTATGAGAATCCGGCGAGCTTTGCGGCTACGCCGGCGGGCCGCACCGAGGCGCATGCATGGCTGGAGCGCTCGTACACGCTGGCAGAGAAGGACCTGAGCACGTGGAGCAGGCCCGAGCACAAGGCGGGAACGACGGGACTGGCGCGCTACTTCGACTACGGCGCAGGACCGGTCGCGGAGGAGTCCGACGACGGCACCTACTATACCGACGTAATCCGCTGGCTCATGGCGCATCCCGGCCAGGGCGAGGGCTTTCTGGTGAAGGGGCCGGAGCATCCGGACGCGGCCGAGGCGGCGCGGCTGAAAGAGACAAGCTGCGACGTGAAAGCGAATGTGGTGTGCGCACGCGCGTGGGTCGAGGGCTACCGGCTGAGCCGGGATTTCTACACGGGCGACCGGGCCATGCGCGAGTCGGGCGTCGATCCCAGCTTTCGCTTCGGGCCGTTCGACGGAGCCACGCACCACTACGCGCCAGTGTGCCTGAACAGCCTGCTCTACCGCTATGAGCGGGACATGGCGCACTTTGCCTTTTTGCTGGGCAGGCCTGAGGACGCGGCGCACTGGCAGCGCACCGCCAAGGCGCGCAATGCAGCCATCCATCGCTATATGTGGCGAGAGAAGGAAGGGGTGTTTGCGGACTACGATTTTGTTCACGCCAGGCCGTCGAATTATGCGTTTGTGACTTCGCTCTATCCGTTGTGGGCGGGGGTGGCGACGCGCGAGGAGGCGAAGGTGGTGGTAGAGAAGTTGAGCCTCTTCGAGCGGCCGGGCGGGCTCTCGATGAGCAACTTCAACTCCGGACTGCAGTGGGATGAGCCGTTCGGTTGGGCGCCCACCAACTGGATTGCGGTGGCAGGCCTCGAGGCCATGGGATTTCGCGACGACGCGCGGCGGATTGCCAGAAAGTTCAACGCGACCGTGGACGCGGGGTTTGCCCAGGACGGAACCATTCGCGAGAAGTTCAACGTGGTTACGGGAAACTCGGACGTAGAGGTAAGCGCCGGCTACAAGAGCAACGGAATTGGGTTTGGGTGGAGCAATGGTGTGTATCTGAAGATGAGGGAGATCATGGCGGCGCAGGCCGCAGCGACTCCGGCGAATTAGCGGTACTACTGGAAGAACTGGGGCGAAACAAATAGGGCGCATCCGTGAAGGCGGATGCGCCCCATTTGTCTGCCTGCTCCAGTTTTGTTATTCCGGCAAGGTCAACTTGCCTTTGATTTTGAAGGTCCCTGAGAGCACCTGCGTGCCGGTGTGCGGCTGGCCGCCGCCGACGGAGACCACATATTCACCTTCGGCAACAATGGGATCTCCGGCTTCAGTGACCATGCTCAGGTCTCGCGGCTGAAGCTCAAAGTTCAACTTCTGCGAGGCGCCAGCTTCGAGATGGACACGCTCAAAGCCGCGCAATGCGCGCAGCGGCGCACCGGGAACACCCGGGAATTTCAGATAGAGCTGGGCCACTTCGTCCCCTGCCTTGTTGCCGTTGTTGGTCACCACGATGTCAATGGGCACCGATTTGCCGGCCTCAATCGCATCGTGCGGGCCGGTAAGCGCGCTATAGGAGAAAGTCGTGTAACTCAATCCGTAGCCGAATGGGTAGAGCGGCGTTCCTTCGAAGTAGCGGTAGGTGCGGCCCTTCATCGCGTAGTCCTCGAAGGGCGGGAGCTGGCTGACGTCCTTGTAGAAGGTGACGGGCAGGCGGCCGGCGGGGTTGTTGCGTCCACTCAGCGTTTCGGCCACGGCTGAGCCGCCTTCTTCGCCGGGGTAGAAGGCGTCGAGGATGGCATTGGCATGATCCTTGGCCCAGTTCACTCCCAGGGCGCTGCCGTTGGTGAGCACGACCACCAGCGGCTTGCCTGAGGCGGCGACCGCTTCAAGCAGATCCTGCTCGGGTTTGGGCAGGTCGAGGCTGGTGCGGTCGCCGCCCTTGAAGCCGGGCTCGCTGACCTGCATCTCTTCACCTTCGAGATCGCTGGTGATGCCGACGACTGCGACGACCACATCCGCGGCCTTGGCTGCATCGACGGCGGCGGGCTGGGGCTTCAGGTCAACCTTCGACCAGACCAGCTTTGCGATCGGCGCCTCATTCTCACCCGGGGAGTATTCAACGCGCAGAGTCGCCGGTTTGCCGGCCTCAAGGTGTACTCGGCCGAGCTTGGCATCTTTCCCGTTGCCCCCGTAGGCAGAGGTCACATCCTTGCCGTCGAACTGCATGCGGAAGATTCCGTTGGACACCAGCCCCAGGTTGTAGTCGCCGGTCTCCTGCGCGGTGAGCGATCCTTCCCAGCGAATGAACAGCGGATGCAGGCTCGCAACCTCCGCAGGCACAGCGTTGGCCGCTGCGTCCAAGGTGGATTCCACGCGCTGTGCTACCGGCTTGGTGGCTTCAAGGTTGTTCAGATCTGACATGTCGCGCTTGGAGTAGCTGGCCTTGATGCCCGGCTTGCCCTCCACTGCAAGGGCGGATGCGGGCACAGGCGAAGCGTCGTTGCCGAGGAACTGCGTGCCGGCAACGTAGTTCACCGTGGCCCCGCTAAACTCCTTGCGGATGCCTTCAAGGACGGAGACGGTGTGGGATGGGATGCCGTTGTAGTTGCCCAGCAGGACCTTGGTCTGATCAGCGAGGGGGCCGACGACGGCGATCTTGATGGCGGTGGTCCTCAGCGGCAGGACGCCGTCGTTCTTAAGCAGGACCATGGATTCGTTGGCAATCTTGCGGGCCATGGCGCGATGCTCGGGGCTGTCGAGCAGCTTCTCGTCGATCTTCGAGAAGGGCACCATCTCGGGCGGATCGAAGAGACCCAACTTCATGCGCGCGATGAAAAGGCGAGTGAGGGCGGTGTCAATGTCGCTCTCCTTGAGGAAGCCCTGCTTGACGGCGTCGAGATAGGGCTTGTAGTCGTGGTCGTCGGTCACCTTGTCGGTGAAGTCGACGCATTCGTTGTCCATGCCGCGCTGGAGGGAGATGGCCGAGGCCTCGGGCTGGGTGGGCTTGAACTTGTGGCCGTCGTGGATGTCGAGGACGGCGCCGCAGTCGGAGACGACGTAGCCCTGGAAGCCCCATTTGCCGCGAAGCTGGTCCTGAAGCAGAAACTCGTTGGCGCAGGCGGGCTGGCCGTTGATGCTGTTGTACGCGCACATGACGGAGCCGGCCTTGGCCTCGGTGACGGTGGCGCGGAAGGCGGGCAGATAAGTATCGAGCTCGTCGTGCTTGCTGACCGTGACGTCGGCCTTGTGGCGCGTGGTCTCCGGGCCGGAGTGCACGGCGAAGTGCTTGGGCGTGGAAATGACGCGGTAATAATGCGAATCGTCTCCCTGCATGCCGGTGACAAAGGCCACGCCCATGCGCGCGGTGAGAAATGGATCTTCGCCGTAGGTCTCCTGACCACGGCCCCAGCGAGGGTCACGGAAGATGTTGATGTTGGGCGCCCAGAAGTCGAGGCCCTCAAAGATGTTGCTATGGCCGGCGCGGACGGCCTGTGCGTGCTTGATGCGGCCCTCGGTGCCGATGGCCGCGGCCATTTCGTGAATGGCTTTTGTATCGAATGTGGCAGCCAGACCGATGGGTTCGGGAAACTCGGTGGTTCCGTTTACCGCGACGCCGTGCAGCGACTCGCTCCACCAGTCGTAGGCCGGGACGTTGAGGCGGGGAATGGCGCGCGCCTGGTTGACCAGTTGCGTGGCCTTTTCTTCGAGCGTCATGCGCTGGACGAGATCGGCGGCGCGCTGCTCGGAAGGGAGGCTGGTATCGAGATAGGCGGCCTTCGGGGCTTCCTGTGCTGCACAGACGGAAAGACCGGCGGCGCAGACGATTGCGAAGGCGGCCAGATGACTTACGAGCTTTTTCATTGCGTCCCCCAAACGGGCGGTTGCAACGGATCCTTCAGGATTTGGCGACAGGAGTTTTCGCAACCGCTCTACGGAAGGCAACGCTAAAGCGCGCGGGGGCCAATGTCAAGCGTGGGGGGGGCAGGAGATCGGCTCAGGTAAATCGCCTTATCGGACGTTCTCGATAGCCGCTTCGTCCAGGGATGCTGGAGACAGTGGAATGCCGCCGCTGGAATCGTGCCGGGCACATTTTTATCCCGATCCAGGATTCAGTCGAATCCTGCCACAGGGAGGGCTGTTTACGGGAAGAAAACTGACGGATAGCCCACAACACAACCGGAACCCACAAGATCGGGCCGAGCTGGGACTGGAAACGCGCATTGGCCTGAAGTCAACAGCTTAGGTTAGAGATGCTTGCAGATCTCTGAACAATTGCCTGCATTTCGTTACTCAGCTGCCATCGACGAGTGACTTGGCGATATTGCAGCTGATGATCCGATGCATGGCGAGCCCGATCGCAATCTGCAAGGTTGCCATAAGTGGGGCTCTGTCCCTCACTCCGCGCGCAGGATCTCGGTGGGGTCTGTGCGCAGCGCGCGAAGCACGGCAGGCAGTGTGGCAACGAGCGTGGTGAGCAGAATGGCACACGCCGGCAGCGCGATCATATCCGCGTCGGTCGCTTTGACCTGGTAGAAAAGCGACTCGACAGAACGCGCTGCCCCGAACCCGAGCGCGACGCCCGCGCAGCCTCCGAGCGCGATCATCAGGAAGGCTTCGAAAGTCACAATGCGCACGATGCCGGCACGAGTCGAGCCAATCGCCATGCGGATACCGATCTCGCGGCGGCGCTGAAGGACGGAATAGTTGAGGACCGCGTAAAGTCCGATGCCGGCGAGGAGCAGAGCGACCGCGGCAAAGAAGGCGGCGAGCATGGCGATCAGGCGCTCACGAATGGTCTGGTCGCGAACCAGATCGAGCTGCGTGGTAATGTTCGAGACGCGAAGTCCGTTGTTGCGCTGCGCGATGAGCTGGCGCAGGGAGTTGGCGAGGGCGAGCGGGTTCCGGGCATCGGTGTGAAGAACGAAGGTGACGAAGCCGACGGCCCTGGGGGCGGATTTATCGTCGATTTCGTCGAAGGGGACGTAGAAGACAGCGCGGCTGGGCTCGCGCAGGTCGTGGTAAGGGACGTCGGGGGTGACGCCGACTATCGTGTTGAGGGGTTGATTGGCGCCGCGTTCAAAGGTGCGGCCGATGGGGTCCTGGCCGGGGAAGAAGGTCTTGGCGAAGGTTTCGTTGACGATGGCGGCTCCCGGCGAGGCGTCTTGAGGGCGAAAGTTGCGGCCGGAAACCAGCGGGATCTTCATCGTCGAAAACCAGCCCGGGGAAACGTTCAGAAAGAAGGCGGAAGTCGGACTGGGAGGCGCGCCGTTGATGGAGATGTCGCTGTTGATCATGATGCGCCCGAGAAGAGGCCAGCCCGAGATGGCGACCGAGTTGACGCCGGGGACAGCGCGGAGCGCCTCGGCAGTTTGATTCCAGACCACGGGGAGCTGGCCTTTGCCGGCCACGGTTTCAAGCAGAAGCAAACGGTCGGTCGAGAAACCGAGGGGCCGGTTCTCGAGGCGCTGGAAGGATGCCACGAAGAGCGAAGACAGAAAGAGGACGAGGACACAGAAAGCGATCTGAAGAGCGATGGCTCCACGCATGAGGCGGCGTGGCGAGTGCGGATCTTCACCACCCTTGAGGGCGGTCACGGGCCGGACGGCAGAGGCGCGGAGAGCCGGAATCAAACCAAGAATGAGAACGATGAGGATAATGAGCCCGAAGCCGAACAGAAGCACACGCCAGTCGGCAGGAAGGGCGAGGCGCGCTGGGTTGTCGGGCGGATTGATGAGGCTGAGCACAAAGGGCGCTGACCAGGCCGCAAAGAATGCGCCAAGGACGGAAGCGAAGAGTGCGAGCAGCGCGCTCTGGGACAGGATCAGCTGGACGAGGCGACGACGGCCGGCGCCGATCGAGATCCGGAGAGCCATTTCCTGGGAGCGGGCGGCGGCCTGGGCGGTCATCATGTTGGCGACGTTGACGCAGGCGATAAGCAGGACGAGAGCGGCCAGGAGACCGAGGATGCCGAGTGAGCGGCGATAGTCTTTCTGGAGATCGGAGATGCCGGCTCCGGCAGGATTGATGACAAGCTTCTTATTGAGATAGCGGTCGATGCTCGCGGGGGTCATGCCGCGGAGGCACGTGGAACACTCGAGCTCGAAGGTGCGGCTGACGGCGGAGAGATGCTGGCGGAGCGGCTTGAGGGCGGTGGCGGGGCTGACGCCGGGTTTCAACATCAGGAAGGTGTGGTGCCAAGTGACATTGTCCTGAGTGGCCAAGCCGTTCATGCTGAGGGGCAGAAAGATGTCGGTGACGGTTCCCGTTTCCGTTCCAGTGAAATCGCGAGGGCCAACGCCGATGATTTCGAACGTCTGGTCGCCAATGTGGAGTGAGCGGCCGAGGATGTGGGGATCGCGGCCGAAGCGGTGATTCCAATAATCCCACGAGAGGACCGCATAGGGAGCGAGACTCCGTCCGCGGTCATCGGCGGGAGCGAGCAGGCGGCCGAGCGCGGGCTCAAGGCCGAAGAGCGGGAACATGTTGCCGGAAACATAAACGACGTTGGCCTTCTCCATGTCATCGTCAGTGGACAAGGTGATATCCGTGCGGTCGGCCTCGCTGATGGCGATGAGGTCGGCCTGGTCCTTGACGGCATCGCGCATGAGCTTGAAGTCCGGCGTGGCCCAGTAGCGGTCCTCGATAGGCTTGCCCTCGGGGCCGATCAACTTGCGGGAGAGGACAAAGAGCCTGCTGGCGCCGGAGATGGGCAGTGGGCGCCAGAGTAGTGCGTCGATAAGACGGAAGGCGGCGACACAGGAGCCGATGCCGAGAGCGAGGGAAAGAACAGCGGCCGCGGACGTGACCCTGTTGAGCCAGAGCTGCCGCCAGCCGAAACGTACATCGGCGAGAAGCGACTCAAGCCACCCGGCAACACGAATGCTGTGGCCCGCCTCGCGCTGGCGCAGTATCGAACCGAAGGTGCGGCGTGCTTCGTCGGGGTCGCGTCCTGATGCAATGGCTTCTTCAATGTGCGCCTGCAACTCTTCCTCGATCTCGCGATTCAAGCGCCCGCCGCGCACGGCATTCGAGATACGCGACCACACAGACATATCATGCCTCCCGGAGAACCCGATTGATGGCCAGGCTGACTGACTCCCAGCGCGACTCTTCTGCGCCCAGTTGCTTCTTGCCTGCGGCGGTCAGCTCATAGATCCGGGCGCGGCGGCCGGTGTCTTTCTTGATCCACTCCGCGCGAATCCAGCCCGCTTCCTCCATCCGATAGAGCGCCGGATAGAGCGACCCCTCCTCTGCGCGCAGCACTTCGCCGGAAGTATTGGCGATGGCAGCCATGATGGCGTATCCGTGAAGCCGCGGGCGCCGCGACAACATCTTGAGCACGAGCAGATCGAGTGAGCCTTGCAGGGCAACGGTCTTGGCCATATTCAGATGTCTTTATATAGATGTCTAGGTATAAAGTCAAGACGCGCTCATCCCCTGCAAATCTCCAATGCACTCATCGTGTCTCTGAGCGCAGATTCTGAGTTCCGGGCGTATCACCGCCAGCTCTTCCGCTAAGTGAACATTCCGTCCTGCCTGCGGCGCGGATCGTGTTGTTGCCCCTCTTTACGCGATTGCCCGGCGGCACAGCGTTGTATCCGGTGGCGGGAGTTCGCTGCGCTGGACGGCGGATTCGATTGTTTTCAGTAAAGAGCTATCGATAGTTGGGCGGATAAGGCGGGTAAGGAGGGTAGGGTGGCCGCCCATAGACAAGATACGGCGAAGGGGCCGTGATGGCCCAGATGAGCGCGATGATCCAGCCGATGAATGTCCAGCCCAGAAAGAGGTTGAGCAGGGTGATGGCGGTACGCTCGTGGAGGTGGCGGCCACCCGCGATGATGGCGGGCAGGAAGTAGAGCGCGATCAAAAACGCCAGGTGGATCATGGATTGACGCCTCCGTTAAGGCGGCCTGGCATGGCCAGGGTCCAGCGCCGGCTTTGAAGGCAGCGCTGCGCCGCTCAACATTCTATACGGTGTAACCTTTTCGAGAGTTCCCCCGTAAGGCGAAATAGAGGCGAGCGATGGCAAGGGACGCGGAGACAGGCAAGGACGATCCGGAAAGCCAGAAGCACCTGCTCGCGTTCCGGCACGGCGACCTGGATGCCTTCGAGACGCTTTTCCGCCAGCACCAGCGCGCAGTGTACGGGTGGATTCTGCGCATGGTGCGCAACCCGGCGACGGCCGAGGAACTGACCGTGGAGACTTTTTGGCGCATCTATCGGGCGCATGCGCGCTTTGAGCCGGCGCAGGGGTTCGAGGGGTGGGCGCGGCGCATCGCCACGCACGCGGCGCTGGACTGGATGCGGACGGCGCGGACGGAAAACGAACTAAGGGCGGAGATGGCGCCAGATCCGGAGGCTCCCGCGGCGGGGGATGCGGCGGTTTCCGCGGAGATTCGCGAGAAGACGGCGCTGGCGTTTCAGAGGCTGACGCCCAAACTGCGGATCGCGGCGGTGCTGGCGGTGGTGGAAGAACAGCCGCACAGGGATGTTGCCGAGGCGCTGGGAATCAGCGTGGCGGCGGTGAAAGTGCGCGTGTTTCGCGCGCTGCGATTGCTGAGGAAGGATTTGGAGAGGCAAGGGATCAGACCATGAATGCACACGAAGAGGAACGGCTGAAAGCCATGTTGCGCGAGGCGCTGCCGCCGGTGGAAGGGGAGCCCGAGGCCGGGCGCGACCTGTGGGCCGCCGTGCTGAAACGGCTGGACGAAAAGCCGGCCATGCCGCCGTGGTTCGATTGGGCGCTGCTGGGCGGGCTTGTCGGGCTGGCGGCGTTCTTTCCGTCGGCGATCCCGGTGTTTCTCTACTACCTGTGAATTGAATGGGCGGACACAGGCCCTGCCAACCAATGTGCCTGTAAGGAGATCGTTATGAATACCCATCCATTTCTTCGCGCGTACCTGGCGGGAGTCTTCATTCCCACGCTGGTGCTGCCGCTGCTTCTAACTGTGTTTATCGTGGTGCGGCTGGTGCTCAAAGTGCCGGTTCCGATTGAGCAGGCGATGATTTTTCCCATGGCGGTGGCGCCGTCGCTGTTCGGGCTGTGGAACATGCTGTGGCTTGGATCGCATCTGCGGACGGGAGCGCCGATCGGGCTGCACGGGGCGGTGTTGCCGCTGCTGATGGCGCCGGTGGGCGGCCTGGTCGGCCATTGCCTGGGAGTGCTTCAGTTCGGCACGAGCGGCGTGGTGTGGTTCAACGTGTGCCCGGTGCCGTATGCACTGATCGCGCCGTGCTTTCTAGCGGCGCTGGCGGGGTACTACTTGGTGTGGAAGTACATTGTGGGCTTTTTGAACCGGGCGCTGGGGATTGCGTGAGGTTGGCCAGGCGCTCGAAGCGATCACCGTTGGAGATTTCGGTTCAACCAGGGGGCAATTATGTTCGTCGCATTCCGGGCCATTACGTATGCAACTTTGTTCGTTGGCTTTCTGCTTATCTATCTGCCGGCGCGGGTCCTGGCCTGGTCGGGCATCGTGCGGCCGGCGGCGATGGAATGGCCGCAGATAGCGGGGATGGTCATCGGCACGGCGGGGGCAGCGCTGGCGTTGTGGTGCGTGGTGACCTTTGTATGGATTGGAAAAGGCACGCCGGCGCCGTTTGACCCGCCGCGGCGGCTGGTAATTCGCGGGCCTTACCGGTTGGTGCGGAATCCCATGTACGTGGGCGGAGGATTGGCGCTGGCAGGGGCAGCGTTGTTCTACAGGTCGTGGCCGCTGCTGGTTTACGGCGGCACATTCCTGCTGGTCGCACATCTGTTCGTGATGCTGTACGAGGAGCCGGCGCTGTGGCGGTCGTTTGGGCCGGAATATGAGGCATATTGCCATCGGGTGAGGCGGTGGCGGCCGGCAGCTTGAACCAGCTCGCTGTTGTGACGCTTTAGAAAGCGTCACAGCAGGCCGCGATGCCCGGGGATGGCGCGGCTAGGATGCTGGCATGAAAGAACGACTGGTTATCTTCATGCTATTTGCGTTGCTGACGACGGCTTCAGGGGCGGCGGCACAGACCGTGGACTGGCAGGCCGTTCAGAAGATCAAGCCTTACGCGGCGATCTCCGTGCAAACCGAGAAGTGGACACGCTGCACATTTCAGCGGGCTACCGACGATGAGCTGTTCTGCCAGCTGGCTCCCAAGGGGCTGTCGTTCAGTGGGAAGCAGAACTCTCCACTGATGTTCGACCGCGAGGAGATCCGCGCGGTGCGCGTGGAGCCGGTGGACATGTCGAAGGGGTTCCTGGACCTGATTATGGCCGCGGGGACTGGCGGCGGGCTCGACGCCAACCATCAGCCGGTCGAGTTTGCCGGCATCAAGCTGGGCGGGGCGTTCACGCTGGACTTGCAGTACGACCGCACGCAGGGGCACAGCGGGTTTTCGACGGAGGGCTCGGCGGTGCTGCCGCTGTTCCGGGTTCCGGGGCCGCAAACTGACCCGAAAAAGAAGTACCTGAAGGTGTATGCCGAACCGGGCGTGGGCTACCGTGCAGGGGACGGCAATTTCGGCGGCTACAGCAGCGCCAAGTTGATGGTGGTGCTGATCTCGGATGCGCGGTGGGGGGATGCGTCGCCCTATGTTGAATTCCAGCGGCGCTTTCCGTTTGAGTCGCCGCTCCAGGGCGACAACCGGCTGACGATCGGGGTGATGCTACCGTTCTGCCGGGGGTGCGACCTAGGCGCAAATTAGCGCCGCCCTACGCACCGGGGGAGAAGAAGTCTTCGAGGCCGGCGCGCTCCGCGTGGGCGGCCATGGAGGATTGAATCTCCAGCGCCAGGGCCAGCGCGTCGCGGCCCTGGCGGGCGGTGACGCGGGGCGGCCGGCGGGTGCGGACGGAGTCGAGGAAGGACTCAATCTCGAGGCGCAGGGGTTCGCCGGGGGTGACGGGCGGCTTGGAGAAGCTGAGGCCGGGCTTCGCTTCGGCGGGGCCGGTGAATTGGGCGATGACCGCAGGGTCGATGTTGGCCATGGCGGCAAACTGCGCAATCATGGCTGGGTCGATCTTCGCGAGATCGATTTTGCCTGAAGCAATTCCTTCGGCGATGCCCGGGGGCAGCATTGCGGCAACCTGCGAGGGCAACGACGCGATCAGTTCGGCCGGCGAAGGCTTGCCCACGCCCTCGTCGATGCGGATGACGAGCAGGTCCTGGCGGGCGTAGTCGATGGAGACGTACTGGCGGGGCTCGAAGAAGCGCAGCTTGCGGACGCGCTCGGTGGAGACGCGCGACGCGGTGAAGTTCGCCACGCAGCCTGACTCGAATTCAACCCGGACATTGGCGATGTCGACTTTGGGGGAGAGGATCGGCAGGCCGACGGCTCGGACTTCGCGGACGGGCGAGCGAGCGAAGGTGAGCACGATGTCGAGGTCGTGAATCATCAGGTCGAGGACCACGTCCACATCGAGGGAGCGGGGCGTGAAGACCGAGAGCCGGTGGGCCTCAAAAAACATGGGACGGCGGAGATTGGACTCGACGGCGAGGACGGCGGGATTGAAACGCTCCAGATGGCCGGGCTGGAGGATGCGGTTGCCATTCGCGGCTCGGGCAAGCAGGTCGTCGGCTTCGGCCAGCGATGCGGCGAGGGGCTTTTCGACCAGCAGGTCGAGGCCGGCTTCGAGCAGCGGAGAGGCTACGGCGTGGTGATGGACGGTGGGAACGGCAACAGTGGCGGCGTCGAGGCGGAGATCGGCGGCGAGCAGTGCAGACACGTCTGGAAAAACGGGGAGGTCGTATTTGGCGGCGGCTTCGGCGGCGCGGGCGGCGTCGGACTCGACGGCGGCGACCAGGGCGACACCCTGCCCGGCGGTCTCAAGCTCACGGTAGACGCGGAGATGGTTGCGGCCAAATGCGCCGGCGCCGGCGACGGCGACACGGAGGATGGGCTCGCCTGCTATTTTGCTGCTCCTGGCGCCGGCTCCTTGCCTTCCACGGCCTGGAGGCAGCGGCTGTAGAGCTCGAGAAGCTGGGCTACGTGCTCCTCGGGCTTGGGCGCGGACGCGCCGCTGAATCCGGTGGAGGGCGCGACGGGACGACCCACGCCGGCGGTGGCGGCTACGAATTTGAGCAGGTCGAGTGCGATGTCTTCATTGCGGCGGGCGCCGAGGCCCGCGCTGGTAAGTGCGTCCATAGAGGAAAAGTCTCCAAGAGGGATGCTAGCAGAAAGGGGGAAGACGGAGGGAATCGGGAATAGGGACGCAGGGATCGGGAGAGGTGAGGCTATTTCGCTCGGGGGCGGCGGAGTTGCTGTTCATTTATGGACAGCGGCTTTCGATATTGGACAGGAGCGATGGGCGGGACGGGGGCTGCGAAATCATGGAGTTGGCTGGGACGATTGAATTTGGCCGGAGAAAGGCTTTGGCGGGGAACGTGCTCTACCCTCAAGAAATACCTGTGTCGAGGGAGGCTCGCATGCCGGCTCTGTTCCATGATCTACGCTTTGCCTTGCGCCAACTGCGGAAGACTCCGGGTCTGGCGCTGCTGGCGATACTAACCCTGGCGCTCGGCGTGGGAGCAAACACGGCGATTTTCACAGTCATCGAGAGCGTGCTGCTGCGGCCGCTGCCTTACGCGCATCCGGAGAGGCTGGTGTACATCTCGCCGGCGAGCGACCAGCCGGGATTCGGGTCTCTTTCCTGGCTGAATTATCGCGATATCCGCGCCCAGTCGAAGCTGCTCGAGGATGCGGCGGGCTACTCCGAGGACGGCAGCGTGATCGAGAGCCACGAAGGCTCGCTGAGCGTGGCGGCTCCGCGGGTGACCACCAACCTGTTTGCGATGCTGGGCGCGCAACCGCTGCTGGGGCGCACATTTGCCGAAGCGGAGGGCCAGGCAGGCGGACCCCAGGTGGTGCTGCTTTCGGAAGAGTTGTGGCGGGGAAGCTTTCAAGCCGATCCGAACGTGGTGGGGCGTGCGGTGCAGATCGGCGGCGTGTCGCGCACCGTGGTGGGCGTGATGCCGGCTTCGTTTCACTTTCCCGAAACGATGGGGGCGGATATGCGCAAGGGGATCTGGCTGCCGCTGCAACCCTCCGCGGAGATGCTCAAGGACCGAGGCTACAACTTCTTCTACATGATCGGCGAGCTTCGTCCCGGGGCAAACACCACGCAAATACGGCCGGAACTCGATGCCATCGCCGCCCATATTCCACGCAGCAAAGACCAGAGCAAGCTTGCATTCCAGGCCGGACTTTACCAGGAGGGGCTCACCGGGCCGGCGCGGCCGGTTCTCTACGGCTTGTTCGCGGCCCTGGCGCTGGTGCTGCTGATTGCCTGCGCCAACGTTTCCAACCTGCTGATTGCGCGCTGCCTGGGCCGCCAGCAGGAGTTCGCGGTGCGCGCGGCGCTGGGCGCCAGCCGAAGTCGCCTGATCCGGCAGATGCTCTCGGAAGGAATGGCGCTGAGCCTGCTGGGCTGCGGTGCAGGGGCGGGATTGGCGCGGGCGGCCGTGGCGGCGGTACATAAACTGCCGGAGGGGACCATTCCGCGGGACGATGCGATTGCAATCCACTGGACGGTGGTGCTGGTGCTGGCCACGATTGCTATTGTGACCACGGTGCTGTCGTCGCTGTTGCCGGCGCTGCTGGTGGCGCGGGCCAATCCGCAGGCGGCGTTGCAGGCGGCTTCGCGGGGCCTGGGTTCGCGCACCGTGAGCGGAAGGCTGAGCGGGGGACTGGTGGCGGGCGAGGTGGCGCTCTCGACGCTCCTGCTGGTGGGAACCGGCCTGTTGTTTCATACGCTGTGGAACCTGGAACAGGCGCGGCTGGGGATTGAAACGGCGCACGTAACGACCTTTACAGCCATGCCCGCGGACACGGCAGGCTTTTCCGCGATGGCCGTATCAGAGGACACGGGCAACGCGCCGGTTTCCGTGGCCGCGCTGACCTATGCGCCGCTGCTGGAACGGATCCGCCAGTTACCCGGCGTTGAGAACGCGGCGCTGGCCACCTCGCCGCCTTTGTCGGGAATGGGAATCGGATCGAGCTTCGAAATCGTGGGCCAGGCGAAGGACCGGGCCAATCCCTTGCAGGCCAACGTCACGGCGGTGGGTGGAGATTATGCCCGCACACTGGGCACGCCCATCGTGCGCGGACGGATGGTGGGCGATGGAGATGCGCGGACCACGCCCTTTGCCGCCACGATCAACGAAACGCTGGCGAAGAAGTACTTTGGCGGAAACGACCCCCTGGGAAAGCAGCTGAACCTGGGCGGCAAAGACACGGGGATGATCAAGCCCTACACGATCGTGGGCATTCTCGGCGACCAGGTGGACAAGAGCGTTGGCACCGATCCTCAGCCGCTGATCCTGTTGCCGCAGCAGCAGATTCCGACCACGTCGCTGTTCTACCAGGCGCTCTTGAAGACGGTGGTCAGCTTTGTGGTGAAGACGCGGGGCGACATTCCGGTGGCGGCGGAGATGCGATCGGTCTTCCACCAGATTGCGCCGGGGTTTGCGCTGGACAACTTTCAGACCATGCAGGAGGCGGTGGAGCAGAACACATTCAGCCAACGGCTGGGGCTTTACCTGGTGGGTTCGTTTGCGGGGCTGGCGGTGGCCATGGTGTTTGCCGGGCTCTACGGAGTGCTGTCGCAACTGGTGAGCTACCGGAGGCGCGAGATCGGCGTGCGCATGGCGCTGGGCGCGACGCGCGCAAGCGTGGCGCAGCTGGTGCTGCGCAAGGGGTCGGTGCTGGTGGGCGGAGGGCTGGGCGTGGGGCTGGTGCTGGCCTTTGCCGCGGGTCGGCTTGTGAAGAGCTTCCTCTACCAGGTGCAGCCATTGGATATGCTGACTTATGCCGCCGTGGTAGTGGCGCTGGCCGCGATTGGGTTGACGGCGTCGCTGCTGCCGGCGCGCAAAGCTGCATCGATTGAGCCGATGCAGGCGCTGCGGGAGGACTAGCGAAGCCCCCCTTCCGCGATAGTCTGAAGAAGATGCAAACGGCGTACATCGGGATGGGGGGAAACCTGGCCAGCTGGGCGGGGACGCCGGAGGCGACTCTGGCGGCCGCGGCGGTTCGCCTCAAGTCGCTGGGGCGCGTGACGTGCAGGTCTTCGCTCTACTCGACAGAGCCGGTGGGGTTTGCCGAGCAGCCGTGCTTTGTGAACGCGGTGGTGGCGCTGGAGACGGAGCTCGAGCCGCTGGAACTGCTCCAGGGGTTGCTGGCCATCGAGCAGGAGTTTGGACGGGATCGGGCGGCGGGCTTTCAAAACGGGCCGCGCACGCTGGACCTGGACATTCTGCTCTTTGGCAGCCTGAAGATCGACGAGCCGGGACTGGTGATTCCTCACCCCCGGTTGGCGGAGCGGGCCTTTGTGTTGACCCCCCTGTGCGAGATTGCGCCGGCGCTCGTGGATGCGCAGTCCGGGGAGAGCGTGTCACAATTGCAGAACCACCTGCGCACAAAGGCCGGAAACGAGGATCATGGAGTGGTTGCAATCCAAAGCGATGGCTGGCGCGCTGGCGCTTGCGGGGATGGTGTTTGCCCCGGCCAGGCTTAGCGCACAAGCCCCGGTGACCGCCTCGGAGAATGTCGCCGTAACTGTGAGCGTGACCGTGACCGACAGCCGCGGCGCGGCGCTGGCGGGAGCTACGGCCACGGATTCCGCCGGGAAGATGCGGGGGCGCAGCGATGATGCGGGCAAGATGGCTGTCGAGTGCCTCGATGGCTGCGAGGTGCGCGTGTCGGCGCCGGGATTTGCGGAAGAAACGGTCCGGCTGACACAGGGGAAGGTCATCCAACTGGAGCCCGCGGCCAGAGCGGAACAGGTGACGGTGACCGCCTATCGCACGCCGATGGGGTTGCTGGAGAGCCCGGTGACCACGCGGCTGCTCGATGAAAAAAGCCTGGATACGACGGCGGCCATCACGCTGGACGACGAGATGCGGCAGCTTCCAGGTGTGGAGCTGTTTCGGCGGTCGAGCTCGCTGGTGGCCAATCCGTCCTCACAAGGCATGAGCCTTCGTGCCCTGGGTTCCACCTCGGCCAGCCGAACGCTGATTACCGAGGACGATGTGCCGCTCAACGACGCATTTGCCGACACGATTCACTGGCAGGAAGAGCCGGAGCTGGCGATCGGGAGCATCGAGCTGGTGCGCGGCGGCGCCAGCGATCTGTACGGTTCGAGCGCCATCGGCGGGGTGGTGAACGTGGTTCCGGCGCGGCCAACCTCCGACCTGGGCGAGCTGAGATCCAGCTCCGGCTCGGAAGGCACGTACGACGATAGCCTGATGCTGGAAGGAAAGCGCGGACCCTGGGGATTGCTGGCGACGGGAGGCGTACTCGGCACCGATGGGTACATTCAGGAGGCCCCGGCGCAGCAGGGGCCGGTGGATATTGCCAGCAACGTGCACAGCCAGAACGGGGTGCTGCTGGCCGAGCACGCCCGGGGAGCGCTGAGGGTGTTTGCGCGCGGAAGCGGCTTCAACGAGGCGCGCAACAACGGAACTCCCGACCAGACCAACGGGACGCGGCTATGGCGCTACGCGACGGGAGGCGACTGGAAGGGGCCGCGCGAGGGCTCGCTGGTGACGCGGTTCTACGGGTCGACCGAGCATTACCGGCAGACCTTTTCCTCGATCTCCAGCCTGCCGGACTTCGGAGATCCCAACTGCTCCTATCGCTGCGGGGAGACTCCCACGAAGTTTTCGCTGACACCGGACAACGAACTGGGCGCGGTGGCCCACTGGAGCCAGCCGCTGGGAGCCGGGGTGCTACTGCTGGCCGGCGCGGATACCCACGACGTGCGCGTCTGGGACCAGGAACAGACCTATGGGGCAACGGCCAAGCTGACCAACCTGCACGATCACCAGAGGGATTCGGGCGGCTACGCGGAAGCGATGGCGGTGCATAAGGCATGGACGCTGACCGCTGCCGGCCGCATGGACTGGTTTCAGAACTTCGACGGGCAGGCGCTGGTATGGAACGGAAGCGCGTGGGTTCCTGCGGCCACGCAACCGACGCAGGAGGGACAGCGATTTTTCGATCCCCGCCTGGGGCTTTCCCGCAAGCTGGGGGGCCATTGGGCGGTTTCGGCGTCGGGGTTCCGGGCCTTTCGCGAGCCCTCGGCGAACGAGCTTTACCGAGCCACGCAGGTGGGCGCCCAGCTGACGCTGCCCAATGGCAATCTGCTCAGCGAACGCGCCACGGGCTGGGAGACGGGCGTGGCTACCGATGGGCGATGGGGCAGCGTCCGGGCCAGCTACTTTTTGACCGAGGTGAACCGGCCCATCACCGCGGTGGCTTCGTCGCCAACGCTGCTGATGCGGGAAAACCTCGGGCAGATTGAAAGCAAGGGTGTTTCGCTGGACTACGAAATCGCTCCGCTGCGTTGGCTGGCGGTGGACGGGGGCTACCAGTACGCGCACGCGACCGTGACCAGCGGCGGCATCGACCTGGGCAACTGGATTCCCGAGGTGGCGCGCAACCTGGCCACCATGAACGTGCGCGCGTTTCGGCCCCGGGTGGGAACGGTGAATCTGCAGGGACGGCTGAGCGGCAGGCAGTTCGACGATGCGGCCAATACGTTCCTGCTGCACGGGTACTTCCGGCTGGACGCCTACGCCGCGCACGACTTTGGCAAGCGCCTGGAGTTCTTTGCGGCGGGAGAGAACGTGATCAACCGCCAGATCGAGGACTCGAAGACGCCGACCACCACGTTAGGGATGCCGCGAGTGGCGCGGGTTGGGTTTCTCATCCGGCTGGGCGCTGGGAAATAGGGACGGCGCGCCCGTCTCCCAGACGTGCGCGGTTCAAGGTTAACCCTTCGGCGGCCATGCGGTTTGACCGCCGTGCAGGTAGGCCAGGTTGCCGATATGGCCGGCGCGGGCGGCGGCGACACCGGCCTCGACGGGCGCGTTCGGCTCCTTGCGCGTCCTCACGCACTCAAAGAAATTCTCCATGTGGGTGATGGTTCCATCGCGGAAGCTGTGCGCGCTGACAATGGGGTTCTGCGCGTCCTGCACGCCTTCGCGATACACGCCGAACCCGCTGCGATTGATCTTCAAGGTGGCGTCGGATCCGCGAAACTCCAGACCGCCGTCATCGATGGAAGAGGCCATCATGCCCTCGTAGACCACGTCGAAGCCGGGATAGCGGAATGCCGCCTGAACGGTGTCGGGGCAATCCCATTGGTCGAACATGTACTTGTCCGCCAGCATCTGCGCGTTGCGCGGGGCGTCAGCCTTCATGGCCCAGTGGACTACGTCGATCCAGTGGGTGAACAGATCGGTCATGGCGCCGCCGCCGAAGTTCCAAAACCAGCGCCAATGGCTGAACTTCTCCTCGCTGAATGCCTGCTCCGGAGCCCCTCCCAGCCAGAGCTTCCAATCGAGAGCCTCCGTGTCAGTGGGTTTCGGAATCCAGTTCCGCCGATAGTTCTGCCACCAGTAGGTCCTCACCTGCGTGACGCGCCCCAGCGTGCCTCCTTGAATGATGTCCACCGCATCCCGGAAGTGAGTCCAGCTGCGCTGCTGCATGCCGCACTGCAAGATCTGCTTGCTGCTGCGCACCGCATGGGTCAGGATCGCGCCTTCTTCCAGGGTGTGGGTGACGGGCTTCTCCAGGTACACGTCTTTGCCCGCCGCCAGGGCATCGACTGCCATGCGCACGTGCCAGTGGTCCGGCGACGCGATGAACACGGCGTCGATGTCTTTGTCGAGCACCTCGTGATAATCCAGATGGGTCGTGGCCAGGCCGTTGGAGCGCTCTTTGACGGCATCGCGGCGCGGCGTATACACGTCGCTCACGGCGGCGATCTGGTAGACCGCTGCTTTATCGGCGGCATCGAGCAGGCCGTGCATTCTGCCGCCCGCTCCAATCACTCCGACGCGCATGGTGTCATTGGCGCCGAGCGCCCTGGTTGAGGCAAGCGCGGTAAGTCCGCCCGCGATAAGAAAACTGCGGCGATTCAGCATGGGCGCCATGGGGTTCTGCTCCGTTTCCTGGAGTCGATTGTGCACACGAAGAGTACTCTGCCACGGCGCAGGCGCGCAAGACGACGGATGACGCCGGCAGAAACCCCAGGGAGGGCCTCCCGATAGAATCGTGGGGTGGGACTCGAGTTCAAGATCGCGCGAGAGACCGAAACGGGCGGACGGCGCGCCCAGCTCAGCCTGCCCCACCGGACCGTGCAGACGCCGGTCTTCATGCCGGTGGGCACCGCCGGGACGGTGAAGGCCGTGGCGCAGGACGTGCTGGAGACGCTGGGCGCCGAAATTATTTTGGGCAACACCTACCATCTCTATCTGCGGCCCGGGCACGAGGCCATCCGGCGCATGGGCGGGCTGCACCGGTTCATCAGCTGGCCGCGCGCCTTGCTCACTGATTCCGGCGGCTTTCAGGTCTTCAGCCTCAGCCAGTTGCGCAAGGTGACGGATGAGGGCGTGCGGTTTCGCTCGCATCTGGACGGGAGTTCGCACTTTTTTACGCCAGAGCATTCCATCGATGTACAAATCGCGCTGGGCGCGGACATCGCCATGGCCTTCGACGAGTGCACCGAGTATCCCGCCGACCGCAGCCGCGCCGAAGAAAGCCTGCGGCTGACGATGGCCTGGGCGAGGCGGTCGCTGGAGCACTTCACGGCGCATCAAGACGAAGTGGTCTGGCGCCAAGAACTGGGCGGGCGGACGCAGAGCCTGTTCGGGATTGTGCAAGGCGGCATGTACCGCGACCTGCGCCGCGAGAGCGCGGAGCGGCTTGTGGAGATGGATCAGGCCGGACGCGGTTTTGACGGCTTCGCCATCGGCGGGCTAAGCGTGGGCGAGCCGAGGGAGCTGACGCTGGAGATGATTGCCGAGGTGCTGCCACTGCTGCCCAGGGACAAGCCGCGCTACGTGATGGGCGTGGGCTATCCGGACGAAATTGAGCAGTACGCGCGCATGGGCGTGGACATGATGGACTGCGTGCTGCCGACGCGGGCCGCGCGGCACGGGTTGCTCTTCACCAGCGAGGGGCGGCTGAACATCAAAGGGAAACGCTACGCCGAGGACCAGGGCCCGCCCGACCCGGCCTGCGACTGCATGGTCTGCCGGCGCTACTCGCGCGCCTACCTGCGCCACCTGATGCAGGCCGGCGAGGCTCTCTCGGGGACGCTGAACACGATCCACAACCTGGCTTACTACCTGGGGATCATGAAGCGGGTGCGGGAGAGCCTGGGTGACCAAAGCTGAGCCGATTGCTGCATGATGCGGATCCTGGAAGGGCTGCGCGCTTATGCTTCCAGCTCATGTTCCGCACCGCGAAAGAGAGATTGGAGTGCGCGCAGCACCCAGCGAATGAGCAGGATCGTGATGAGCACCAGTACCGCGGCAATGGATGCGGCCCAATAGGGACGCCACGTTGCCAGCCAGGTGAGGAAGACAGCCAGCACATCTTCTCCAAGGCTGAGGGTTATGTTGGAAAACGGCTCGGGTGATGCGGTAACGGCGGCGCGCACCGCGGTTTTGCCTCCATGGGCGAAAAAGGCAATGGCGGCTCCCGCGGCAGCGGCGCCAAGCTGCTCCCCCGGCGACAGAGCGGCCGTGGCCTGGTAGGCCAGCAGCGCCGCCACCGGGATGCGGATAAAGGTGTGAAGCGCATTCCAGATCAGGTCGAAGGCGGGAACCTTGTCGGCAAAAAACTCCACAGTGAAGAGCGCGCCGCTGGCCGCAATCACCCACCAGTTGGCCAGCAGGTGCAGCGACGGGGGTAGCGGCAGCACTCCGGCGTGGGCCAGCAGCCCCAGCGTGGCCACAGTCGCATACACGTTGAGCCCGGCTGCAAAACTGACGGCAACCAGCAGGGCTACAAGTTCATCGCCGGGGAGCCTCATCCCGCCAGTATAGGGGCCGGACGTCAGGCATTCGAAATCGACGATAGGTTGGCCGCCTGGAACGGGAAGAACGTGCGGACCCAGGTCTCAGAGGCGAGACCTGGGGCACACGGTGCGATTGAGTTCAGGACGGCAAGAGGCCTTCCAGCCGAACGTAGCTGGCCTCCATGCCGCGCTCCATGCCGGTTGCGAGCATCTGGGCGCGGGTTTCCGCATTGGGGAGGGTCATGCGCATGGTCATGAGGGTGCCGTCGCCGTCGGGCTCGAAGGTGGTTTCAACGAGGTTGTCGGGCGTGGGATCGGGGAGATGCATCCGCTCGACATGGACGATGCGGCGGCCGGGTTCGAGCTCCAGGAGCTCGCCGGTGATAAAGAAGCTGTGGCCTTTGGCGTTTGCCCACTCATAGCGCATCTTCCCGCCTGGGCGGTTGTCGTTGATGCAGACGGGCATGGTCCAGCCTTCGGGACCAAGCAGCCATTTTTGAATGATTTGTGGATCGGTGTGGGCGCGGTAGACGCCCTCGGGTTTGGCGTTGAAGCGGCGGGTGACAACGACATGCGTGTCGCCCTCAGTGGTGAGAGTCAGCCTGGGATTGGCCGGGGTTTGCGTGCTGCTCATTGGGGATTTCCTCCATTTTCCGGTTTCATTCCTGCCAATACTTGGTCCAGCCGGTCGTAGTTTCTGGCCAGAGCTTGCCGCAACATGTCGAGCCATTGATCGATGGCATCGAGGGCGGGCTCGGCGAGGCGAGCCGGGCGTCTGGCGCCCTCGGCGCGACGGACAATGAGGCCCGCAGCCTCCAGCACCTTGAGGTGGCGGGAGACAGCGGGTTGGGTCATCGCGAAGGGTCTGGCAAGTTCCATGACCGTGGTTTCGCCGAGGGCGAGCCGGGCAAGGATGGCCCGGCGGGTTGGGTCGCCGAGGGCGGAGAAGGCTGAATCGAGGTTTGACATAACGGATACCTGATATAAGTGCATTGTTATATAACAATACAGCTATGTCAACAGGAAAATTTCGGAAAAGGGATGATGCAGGGTTGTGCAGGAAGAATGCAGGGCGCCTGAGGGGACGGATGATCGCTAACCGCTGGCAGGCGCTTGGCTTCCTCCCGTCCCGCGCACTGCGGGCGAGCATTTCACGTAAGGCCGCGCCGGAGTGTCTGCTCCGGCGCGCCAGGGTGTTTCGCCACGTGGAGACTCTATTCCTTCTTTTTCAGGGGTGCTCCGGTCGTCTTGCCGGTAACGGCCTGGATGAAGGGAAGCCCGTTGGGTTCGCCCCAGCCCGTCACGTTGTCCCAGCCGGAGGTTACGGTGAGGGAAGAGTCGGTGCCGAAGCTGACGGCCACGTCGAATGTGCTCGCGGGGAACCCGTAGGCGCCGGGCCAGACAGTGCTGAGGAAGCGAGTCTGCGAATAGAGCGTCAGGTCGTTGGGAAAGTTGTTGAGGTCTTCCGCCTCGGTGTAAATCTGCGAAGAGGTAAGGCTGGTTTCGGTTGTTCCGTTTGACAGCAGGCCGATGGGATTGTACTTGGTGATGCTTGAGGGGGGCGGTACCACGTCGAGGATTTCGCCGGATTTGAGAGTCGCCAGGATGGGGCCTGCCAGGCCGAGAGGCTGGCCGTTGTACTGGTCGGCGATGGCCCAGGTGGCGGTGAAGATGGGGCTGGCCAGGCTGGTGCCCCCATAGACCACGCCATACTGTTCGGTGCCCTCGGTAATGATGATGGGGAAGCCGGTGTAGGGGTCGGCGAGCGCGGCGACATCGGGGACTTGACGCCAGGAGCCGTGAAGAGTGCGCTGCCAGGAGGGCTTGGCGAAGTACTGGCTTTGCCCGCCGCCCGCACCGCCAAAATAGAAGCCTTCCAGCGGATCGAGCACGCCACCGTCATTGAGATAAACGATGTTGTTGCCCCAGCCGGTGACGATCTGGCCGGTGCCGTAGGGATTGTTCAGCACGCTGGTGCCACCGACGGCGGTGGCATAGGGCGAGTTGGAGGGAACGCTGACCGCGCCAACAGGCGTGCCCAGGCCTTCGTCGCCGCCGTCGCCGGAGGAGAACTGGAAGGAGATTCCCGTCGCGGCGCCGGTTTCAAGAACGGTGTTGAAGAGTTGCTCTTCAAGGGTTCCAGCAATGATCTCCGAGTCGTTTTCCCAGCTGCTCGAGACGGTGCTGGCCAGATTGGTGGCGATGATGTAGATGAGGGAGCCGATCTGGTCTTCGTTGTCCTGACCGGAAGAAGCCACCACAACGATTTTGGCGCCGGGAGCGGTGGCATGGGCGGACTGAATATCGAGGGCGATCTCGGTATTCCAGCCTGTGAGGATTCCGTCATTGGGGTTGATGGGCGTCCCTTCAGGATAAACAACGGCGAAGTTGGAAGAGGTGAGCGCAGGCAGGCCAAAGAGGCTGGCGGCGGCGTTGGCATCGGCCTTGGCCTGGGGATAGCCGTAGGCTTCAACCAGCGCGATGGTCTGGCCGGCGCCGTTGTAGCCGGCGCTGATCAGGGAGGTCAGGCCATAGTGCTTCTGCAACTGAGCCGGCGTGAAAGCGGCTGTCATCCCGTTGGCGCCATACTGTATTCCGTCGAAGTAACCGGCATTGCCGCCGCCTTCCCACAACTCGGGGGTCGCCTGGGTGAGCGGCGCGTCGGTAAGCGAGGCCGCAAAGGCAGCTAACGATGCCTTTGTCTTGACAGGCTTTCTGGACGCCGGCAGGCCGGTCCTGGGGTTTTTGACGGTGCTGAGCTGGGTCCGGGTTTGATGCAGCTCGATGCCGGAGACGGAATCGACCAGCTCGTTGACCGGTCCGGCCAAATGCGCATCGGCGATGTGCGCCTGAAAGCTTCTGCCCTGGTAAGTGAAGTTGTGCAGTTCGGTCTGAAAGGCCTTTTCAACCATGGCAGCGGTTCCGTGCACGCGGAGTGAGAGGCGTCGCGGGTCGGAGAAGAGGACGGCGAAACCCTGCTTGACGAACTCGTTTTTGACCGTTTCGAACTCCTGCGCAGTGGGTGCGTACTTCTCGAAATCCTTGTCGGTAAACCACTGGCGGAAGGTTGGCGAAGCCGGATCGTAGAGATTGTCGACTGCCTTGTCGAACTCGGCGCGGTTGTGCAGTGCGAGCGCCACGGTCAGGTTCAGTTCCTTGGAGGAATCGACGCGGCCCTGGTCGGTGGAGACCGCTAGGCCAATGGGAACGTTGTGGGTGGGGAGTGAAAATGCGGGGACGGCAGAGAGGGCGAGAAGAGCGGCGGCGGCAAAAGACACCATGGCGCCTGGTTTGCGAGTGGTCATAGATCCTCCGGGATTTTTGGGGGTGGACAGGAGCAGCTTGCAGGCTCGGCGAGGGTGAATCTCCACGACGGGAAGCGACGGCGCCAGCAGGGACGGCGCGCCGCCCGGCGGGGGAAAACCGCGTGAGTTCACCACGGAACGCTGTGACGGGCCTGGAAAGCGGCTTGGTCAGGTTTGAGTGGCTCGGCAGGGGCGGGCATCTGCACTCGCCCGGCCGCGGGGAATCGGCAGGGTTGAACCGTGGCCGCCGGAAGCGGAGGGTTCGGAACAGACTGGAGACAACAAGTGGGAGGGTTGGGGAACGTGAACTCTCCTGGGAAGGAGCAGCCAGGCGTTGCTTGCCGCTCTGGCAGGCATTCTAACCCAGAAGATTCTTTTGTCACAACGATTTCTTTTGAGGGGATGGGTGATGACGCGTATGCTGCTCTGGCATTCCGCGGCTGACGGAGGAACAGCTCACAAACCTGACGCGGCGGCGAACGCAAGCCGCGGCGGGGAGCGTGCGGCTCCATGCACTGGCGCTGGAAGGGCTGTGCGGAACAGGCGGGGGCGCCTGACGCGGATCAGCGAACTTTTGACAAAGCGGATGGAGGCGGAGCGGCGTAGCGGGCCGAGGAGATCGCAGAGGCGCGGGCCGCGGCGGCGACGCGCGGCCCGGCGACCACCCTGGTCACGGCGAAGACGCAGACCGAGCGATGCATTTGCAGCTCGCTGCGGGCGCGCTCCATCTCGACATTGTCATAGGCGGCGAACCTGGTGCTGACGCTGCGATACAAAGAAGAACGAGCCCGGACGCACTCGGTGTTCCAACCCTCGAAGGTTCGTTCAAGACGCTTACAGACTGGACAACCCACAACTTCCCCCTCCGGCCTTCGGCCGGACCTTCGACAACTGAGATGGGATGCTTCAGCGCTCCAGGAGTTGAAGCTCGGCGTGGAACCAGTCCTGCATGTCGTGGCCGGGTTTGCCGCCGCGGTTCTGATAGATCTGAAATGCCCGCTCCCTGATGCTGTCGTGCGAAGCGGAGATCTCCGGCGCTGCCGACTTACTGGCGGGCGAGGTTTTGACTTTTGGCTGCTTTTTAACTTTGGAAACTATCATTGGGGACCCTCAGGTATATCAAGGGCTAAGAGATAAGATACTTCAGAGTAACTGCCTTAGTTCAGAGAGCCTGAAAGGGGAGATATGTAACTCAACCCCTGACTTGAAGTTAGTCCTATTGATCGTGGGAGTCAAGCGCGGGTTGGGCAATGCGGGTGTATCTGGTTGAAGAATTGGAAGAAGGCGGGCAACGGCCCGGGTTACGGAATTCTTTTCTGAATGCCGACGGCGGAGGACGCCGCTCTCGGGACCCGGCCTTGCCAGTCGAACAGCAATTGAGCCCGTGGAGGAACGGACCGCGCCTGTTTCAACAAGTGCCAGGCCGGCGAAAGCCCACGCAACCGCGCGTGGGCTCATCGGGTCCGGTCAGAATAGAACGATTGGTTCACTCGTTGCCGCTGACGAGGGAGAACATGGCTCCCTGAGGGTCCTGACCGTTGATGATCCAGCCGCCGCCGGGGACCTGCATGGGACCATTGATGACCTTGCCGCCGCCGGACTGAACGCGTTGGACGGCTGCCTTGATGGAGTCGACGGCGAAGTAGAAGTTCCAGCATGAGACGGGTATTTGCGGCGCTTTGGTCATCATGCCGCCGTCGCCCATTTGCTTGTGGTCGCCTTCATCAAAAATTCGATAGACGCCCATGGGCCCCATGTCCATATCCGTGACCTTGGTCCAGCCAAAGAGCTTGTTGTAGAAGCTGAATCCGCCTTCGAGATCGGATGTGTAGAGCTCGTGCCAGCCGATGGTGCCGGGAGTGGGCGGCGCGGGGCGCTGCGGCGAGGGCATGTTCGGGTTAGGGGTGAAGACCACGATGGCGGCGCCCTGGGGGTCGGACATTACGGCGAAGCGGAGAATTCCAGGAACGTCGGTGGCGGGTCTCCATAGTTTGCCGCCGGCTTCGACGATTTTCTCGATATGAGCGTCGACATCATCCACCGCGATGTAGCCGACCCATGCGGTGTGTCCCTGGAGGTTCAGCATGCCGGCCATGCCAACATCGCCGATGTTGAAGACGGTGTACGGAGGGCCGTCGCCAGGCATCTCCTGGGTGGTCCAGCCCACAACGTCGGAGTAAAACTTGCCGGCGGCTTCGGTGTCGCTGGTCATCAGTTCATACCAGCCGAATTTTCCTTTGGGGGTAAACATCGAGGGAGTTCTCCTTTTTTGGCGGACGCGCCTGGACATTAGCATACAGTTGACCGGTGAATTTCATATCAATTTGCTCGATGGTCTGTCAACCGGGTGGAGAGGATTCAGTTCTACGGGACGGCGGGGTGGGGTTCGTGCGATCCCAGGCCTCAAACGCGAGGCCTGGGGCGCCCAGGTTCGCGGTCATGGGACCTGGGCCACCCGCCCAGTAGAAACCTGCTGCGCTCGGCCTGCACAAACCGGCCCATCGATTCCAAACTCAACTTCTCCGCCTCGTCCATGCGGATTTTCACTACCCAGCATGACCGCCCCTTCAGGCTCATCTAGCGTTGGAATCAAATCCACCGCTCGGGCTCATCTTGCGTTGGACCAGTGTCCGGCTTGGCTCCCAACCCGATTCCGCGTATACTGGAGATTCGGCAAGCTGGCGGTGCTGTGCGTGTCTGCGCGCCCCGGTGGCTATCCCGGCAAAAGCCCCTGGTTTGAGCGGTTTTCAAAAAATTCGCTCACCCGGAGCCGCAACCGGCAGCACGAAAAAAGAAAAGGTTTGGAGCGAAGTCATGGCACAGGTATGCGACATTTGCGGCAAAGGCCCGCAGTTCGGTAATAACATCTCCCACGCGCACAACGTCTCGCGGCGCCGCTGGAACGTCAATCTCCAGGCTGTCAAGGCCCTGGTTAACGGCGCATCCAAGCGCATCCGCGTCTGCACCACCTGCATCAAGACCGGCAAGGTAGCCAAGACGTAAAGGCACATCCGGGCTCCGGCCCGCTCGCCCTCAATTCAAGCTCGGCGCAAACCCCGTTCCCCTCCGGACGGGGTTTTCTACTGACCGCAATTCGCGGGTTTAATGGCTCTTGGGAGCGCAAGCGCCGTCTGCCCCACCGCAGGTGGCTGGTGGAGTCATGGACCTTTGGGCGCGCAAGCGCCGTCTGCCCCACCGCAGGTGGCTGGTGGAGTCATGGACCTTTGGGCGCGCAAGCGCCGTCTGCCCCACCGCAGGTGGCTGGTGGAGTCATGGACCTTTGGGCGCGCAAGCGCCGTCTGCCCCACCGCAGGTGGCCCAGGGAAACGCCGCCGCATCCAGTCCTTCCGGCGACCAGCGCTTCACAATCGCCTGCCCCAGCTTGCCCAGCGTCTTCTCCGCTTCGTTGTCGCCCGTCCAGCGCTGGTCGGCATTCTCCCAGGTAAACCCGGCAATCACCACCGGCCCGTTCTTCGTCGCAATCAGTGCCACGTCGTTGCGCACCTGGTCCAGCGCCCCGGTCTTGTTGGCGATCGCCGACCCGTGCTCGCTCGTATCCAGCGCCTCCAGGTAGCGCGGCAGGCTGTCGCGGTCCTGCTGCTGGCGCAGCATGTGCAGTATCGCCCCGCAAATCGCCCCATCGCCGGCCAGCGGCGCGCTCCCGTCCAGGCTCAACCGGCACTCCGCCAGCCGCTCCATGATCGAAGCCATCTCCCGCGCCGTGGTCTTGCCCAGCCCGAACTTCGGCTGATCCGCCGGCATCGGCCCTGTCGCCGGCACATACACCTTCTTGTAGAGCACCGTCTGCGTCAGCCCGGCCGCGCGCAGCGTCGCATTGATGTGCTCCAGCCCCAGCCGGTCGATGGCCAGGTTGGTCGCCGTGTTGTCGCTCACGACCACCATCAGGTGCAGCGTGTCTCCCAGAGTAAGAGCCAGCGGCGCAGTCAGTTGCCCCAGCACGCCCGAGCCCTGCACCTGGTTCTCGTGCGTCAGCACCAGCTTCTCCTGGAGCGAGGCCTTCCCCGCGCGGATCTGCTCCGCCGCATCCAGCAGAATGCCCATCTTGATCACCGAAGCCGTCTTCACCGCCTCATCGGCCGCCAGCGACGCTGTCTCGCCGCTCCTCAGGTTGTGCGCGTAAACGGCAACCCTGCCGTGATGCGCCGCGGCAATCGACTGCAACTCCTGGTCGAGCTGCTTGTCTTCCTGCAAGGCAGGCGCCTGCGCCGGCAGCCGTGCGGCGCCAACACAAGCCAGCGCAACAACCAGCCCGATCCATACTCGATAAAAGGAGAAAGCCATGCCGCCAGACTACCGCGCCAACATCCGCAGGCGCTAGTGTCGCGACCCGGTGATTCTGTCATCACATCCAGAGGTGCGGGTGCCCCAGGTCCCGATTTTGGGGCCTGGGAAAGCACAAATCCATTTGGTCGGGGTACTAGGCGCTACTCCGCCCGCTCAAACGTCAGCGAGGCCGAGTTGATACAGTACCGCAGCCCCGTAGGCCGCGGCCCGTCCGGGAACAAGTGTCCCAGGTGGCCCCCGCAGCGCGCGCAAGTCACCTCAATGCGTCGCATGCCCAAGCTCCGGTCTTCGTGCTCAGTAATCGCCTTGGACTCGGCCGGCAGCATGAAGCTCGGCCAGCCGCACCCGGAGTCGAACTTGGCCCCGCTCATGAACAGCAGCGCCCCGCACCCCGCGCAGTGGTAGTTGCCGGTCTCGTGGTTCTCCGTCAGCGCCCCGGTGAAGGGCCGCTCCGTATCCTTCTCGCGCAATATCCGGTACTGCTCCGGCGTCAGCAGCTTCCGCCACTCCGCCTCGCTGCGCACAACCTTCTCCGGCGCTTCGCTCATGCCCACCTCCCGTGCTTATTCATGGGGTTGCCCTGCTTCCATTTGGATGATCAAAGCTTGCGCAAAGCAACCGGAAGCCGTCTCCAAACCTCCGCGACCAGTTCGATTTCCACCAGAACGTCCTTGGGAAGGCGGCTGACTTCAACAGTGGAGCGAGCCGGCGGAGCCACGCCCTCCGGCGCCAGGTACGCGCCATAGACCGCGTTCATGGCCGCGAAGTCGTTGAAGTCCTTCAGAAAGACGGTCGCCTTGACCACCCGCGCCAGGCTTGTTCCCGCTGCCTCAAGAATCGCCTTCAAGTTTTCCATCACGCGCGTGGTCTGCTCCGTAATGCCCGGCGCCACCACCTGTTGCGTCTCCGGGTCCAGCGCAATCTGCCCCGCCGTAAACACCAGGTTGCCTGTGCGGATCGCCTGCGAATAAGGCCCGATCGCCGCCGGCGCCGCCTTGGTTTGAATCGCTTCTTTGCTCATGCGTCGATTGTAATCGGCTGCGTCCGCTCTAGTGCCACACCGCCAGCAGCCCGCCCACGATCGTCAGGCCCACCAGCCAGTAGCCGTTGTTGATGGCGAACAGCTTGAACGGCCTTCCCTCGTAGATGCCCTGCGGGAAGTTCGGCGCCACAAAGAAACCCAGCCACACGATAAACCCGATCAAGGCGCCGCATGCAAACGTGTCCGACCCCGACCAGATCACCATGTGCGCCAGCATCAACGAAAGAATCAGGTCGCCAATGAACGACGAGATCATGCCAATGATCATGCTGTTGTTCTTCTTGCTGGGGTCGGGCGTAATCTTCAGCAACGCCATCCATGGCTTGGCGAAGAGTGCAGGCGAGTACCAGATCGCGCCCAGGAACCACAGAATCAGCGCCGAAACCAGAATGGCCCAGTGGTTGAAGTGAAGATGATGCATCGAGGAACCTCCATCGCGGATGAGACATCAGCCTCCGAGGGGCCGGGAATCGGTAGCGTTGGGGAAATCGTCCTTCGGCCTGTCCGGAGTTGTGCCATTGACTGTGCCGCAGCCGCGAAGCCCGTGTCAAGCAGAAATCCGGGCGTGCCTCGGCGCTCATCGTCAACGCCGCTTCAGCGCCTCCAACTCCTCCAGCGTCCGCGGCCAGTCCGAGCCCAGCAGCCGCGAGAGACTCCGGTCGGCCAGCACCTTGCCCCCGGTCTGGCAGCGCGCGCAGTAGTTGGTTTCGTTGTCCGCGTAGCGAATCCGCTGCACCTTCTCGCCGCAGCGCGGGCAGGGCTGGTCAAACTTCCCGTGCACCGCCATCTCCGGCCGGAACGCCGTCACTCCCTCAGGAAAGGTCTTCTGGGCTTCCTTCTGCAGCCGCTCCATCCACAGCGTCAGCGTGGAACGCGTCGCCGCAAACAGCCGCTCCCATTCCTCGGGCTTCAGCTTGTGCGTCAGCGTAATGGGTGAGAGCCGCGCCGCGTGCAATATCTCGTCGGAGTAAGCGTTGCCCACGCCGCTCACCAGCCGCGGATCGGTCAGCGCCCGCTTCAGCGTGCGGTTTTCTTCGGTCAGCGCCGCGCGAAACCCGTCCAGGTCCGTGGCAAAAATCTCGATGCCGCCCGGATCGGCCGACCGCAACCCCTCCTCGCCGCGCACCACGTGCAACGACGCCCGCCGCTTGCTCCCGGCCTCGGTCAAAGTGAGCGACCCGTTCGGAAAATCAAACGCCGCCAGCGCATTCCGTCCCGCCAGCTTCGCCAGCGGCGGCTTCCAGTGCAGCCGCCCCGCAATCATCAGGTGCAGCACCAGCCACAAATCCCCCTCCACGCCGATGCAGACCCGCTTGCCGACGCGCCGCAGCGCCACCACCGTACGCCCCTCGACGCTTTCGAGCGGCGGATCCACCGTCCGCAGCAGGAACACGCTTGCCAGCCGCACCCGTTCCAGCGTCTGCCCCAGAATGCGAGCCTCCAGCGCAGTGATGTAAGCGGCGATGTCGGGCAGTTCCGGCATTGACTACAGAGTGTAGCCTGCATTCCGGTGCCGGCAACGGATTTCTCGGTGCGCCCCCTCCGGGCTCAGCCGAGAATCGCATCATCAATCAGCCGTGTCGCTCCCACCCACGCCGCCACGGCAAACAGCGACCCGGGAGTCGCAAGCTCAACCGGCTCCAACGTGGCCCAGTCCACCAGCGCGATGTAGTCCACGCGAATCTCCGGCACGGCAGCAAACGCCGCGCGCGCCGCCTCGATAAATCTCTCGCCGCGCCGCTCGCCGGATGCAAAAAGAGCCTCCGCCGCACGAACGGCTCGGCTGAGCGTGAGCGCCCGCGCCCGTTCCTCCACGCTGAGATAAACATTCCGCGAACTCAACGCCAGCCCGTCCGCCTCGCGCACAATGGGGCAAACCACAATCTCCGTCGCGAGGCGCAGATCCGTCACCATCCGCCGCAGCACCGCAACCTGCGCCGCATCCTTCTGCCCGAAGAACGCCCTGTCCGGCTCCGCAGCAATCAGAAACTTGGTCACCACCGTCGCCACGCCGCGAAAATGACCGGGCCGGGACTTGCCGTCCAGGCGTTCGCTCAGGCCTACCACTTCCACAAACGTAGCCACCCCCGCCGGGTAAAGCTCCTCCACCGAGGGCGCAAAGACCACGTCTGCCCCTTCCGCCTCAGCAAGCGCGCAGTCAGCATCAAAGCTGCGCGGATACCGCGCAAAGTCCTCTTGCGGTCCAAACTGCGTCGGGTTTACAAAGATGCTGACGGCAACAAACCCAACTGAGTTCTTCGCCGCACGAATCAGCGACGCGTGTCCCGCATGCAGCGCGCCCATGGTTGGCACCAGGCCAATGGTGTTTCCCCCGTCATTGCGTTCCAGCCGTGACCACGCCCGCAACTCCGCCACCGTGCGCAGAATCTCCATCAGGCCTTCCTCAGCATTCCTGTCTTCGCCGAGGCATCCAGCGCCTGCCGCACCGCGGGCGCCAGGTGATAGCTCTCCTCATCCGACGGAAACGCCCGATGCTCCACATCCTCGCGATAATGCTCAATGGCCGCGCGGATCAGCCCGCCCGCATCCGCATACCGCCGCACAAACTTCGCCGCCGGCGCGAAGGTCAGGTTCAGCAGGTCGTGGAACACCAGAATCTGCCCATCGCAATCCGGCCCCGCGCCAATCCCGATGGTCGGAACCGGCAGCTCCGCGGTAATCTCCGCGGCCACCTCGCGCGGCACGCCCTCCAGCACGATGGCACCTGCTCCCGCGTCGGCCAGCGCCATCGCATCGTCCTTGAGCCGTTTTGCCGTGTCGGCCGTGCGCGCCTGCACGCGATAGCCGCCCATGCGGTGAACGCTCTGCGGCGTCAGCCCCAGGTGACCGATGACGGGAATCTCCGCCTCGGTCAGCGCGCGCACCAGTTCCACCCGGGGCCCTTCGATCTTGACCGCCTCCGTGCCCGCTTCTTTCACAAAGCGAACCGCATTGGCCAGCCCCTCCGTGACGCTGCCGTGATAGCTGCCAAACGGCATATCGGCCACCACCAGCGCCCGCCGCACCGCCCGCCGCACCGCGCGCGTGTGGTGCAGCATCTCGTCCACGGTCACGGCCATGGTGTTTTCGTGGCCCAGCACCACCATGGCCAGCGAATCGCCCACCAGCAGCAGGTCGATGCCCGCCTCATCGGCCAGCCGCGAAGACGAGTAGTCGTACGCGGTAAGCGCGGAAATGGGCTTGCCCTGCCGCTTCATCTCGGCAAGTGCAGGCATGGTCACTTTTTTGATGGGGAGGCCGGCGGAGGCAGACTCTCGCCCTCCGGGGAAGCTGGTAACGCTCATGGTTGTCTCCAGTGCCGCTCCGTACCCTCAGGATGCGACCCGAACAAGGCTGAGTATACGCCCGCAGGCGACCCACGATGCAACGCCGCCGTCCCATTTTCCCGCAGTTGCCATCCGCCCTGCGGGATGCGATAGAATCCAGCCTGCTCAATTCCCCGGGGCACAAATCCCATAAGCGAGGTCGAAACCATGCCCAAATTCGTCATCGAAAGAGAAATTCCGGATGCCGGCAAGCTGACGCCGGAGCAACTCAAGGCCATCTCGCAAACGTCGTGCGGCGTCCTGCGCGAGATGGGCCCCCAGATCCAGTGGGTCCAGAGTTTCGTCACCGACAACAAGATCTACTGCGTCTACATTGCTCCGGATGAAGACACGGTGCGCCAGCATGCTCAGAAGGGTGGCTTTCCCGCCAACAGCGTCGCGCAGGTCCGTGCCGTCATCGATCCCACCACCTCCGAGTAGCCTTCCGCCCTCATCGTCGGGCGGGACCGCGCCTTGCAGTTCAGGCGCTTCGGGCCGCACACTTGTAGGCGTCATGCAGACCCCTTTGGCAACTGAGATCTCCGTCGGCCTCGGCGCCCTAACCGCGCTCGGCCTGGCCGCCGGCGGCTATGCCTACGCCGCCATGGTTCCCGGTTCTCAGCTCTTCGGCGCCACGCACACCGCCCCGCGCCGCCCCGGCGAGCTGGCCCCCACCTTCGACGACGGCCCCAACCCCGCCTGGACTCCGCAGCTCCTCGACATCCTGGCCGCGCACAACGTCAGCGCAACCTTCTTCCTCGTCGGTCGCTACGCTCAGGCCGAGCCCGATCTCGTCCGCCGCATCCACGCCGCCGGACACCTCATCGGCAACCACTCCTGGTCCCACCCCAACCTGGCCATCGCCTCGTCCGCGCGCGTCGAGCAGGAACTGACCCGAACCAGCCAGACCCTCCAGCAAATCACCGGCGCGCCGGTCCGCTGGTTTCGCCCGCCCTTCGGCGGCCGCCGCCCTGTCGTGCTAAAAATCGCCCGCTCCCTGGGCATGACGCCCGTCCTCTGGAACGCCATCACCACCGACTGGCGCGAGCCCTCCGCCGACCGCATCGCCCAGCGCCTCTGCGCAACCATCGACCGCAACCAGCGCAGCGGCTGGGCTACCAACATCGTGCTCCACGACGGCGGACACCTCCAGCTGGGTGCAAATCGCGGCCCATCCGTCGCCGCCGCAGGCCAAATCCTCGCCCGCTACAAAGCCACCCATCGCTTCGTCACACTGGACGCCTGGAGCGAAGCTCCCGACCCCGCGCCCTAGCCCGCGACCACCGCCTCAAACGCCCCCCGCGCCGCCGCAATCGTCGCCGCAACCTCGTCTTCCCCATGCGCCGTCCCCAGAAACGCCGCCTCAAACTGCGAAGGCGGCAGCCACACCCCCGCGTCCAGCATGGCCCGATGAAAACGCCCGAACGCCGCCGTATCGCTCTCGGCCGCCTGCGCGTAATCCGTCACCGGCCCTGGGGTAAAGAACCACGTCCACATCGCCCCCACGCGGTTCAGCGTCAGCGGTACGCCGGCCTTCGCAGCCTCGGCGGCCACGCCCTCCGCAACCGCCTTCGCCGTCTTCTCAAGCTTGGGATACACCTCGCCCGCGTGTTCCTGCAGATACCCAACCGTCGCAATCCCCGCCGCCATGGCCAGCGGATTCCCGCTCAGCGTCCCTGCCTGGTAGACCGGTCCCAGCGGCGCCAGCAGATCCATAAACCGCTGTTTCCCGCCGAGCACGCCCACCGGCAGCCCTCCGCCCACAATCTTTCCCAGCGTCACCAGGTCCGCATCCAGCCCATAGAGCTCGAGCGCCCCGCCCAGCGCCACGCGAAACCCGCTCATCACCTCGTCGGCAATCAGCAGCGCCCCTTCGCGCGCCGTAATCTCCCGCAGCCCCGCCAGGTACCCCGTCGCAGGCGCAATGCACCCGGCATTCCCCACCACCGGCTCCAGAATCACCGCCGCAATCGCCCCCGGATGCGTCGCGAACGCCGCCTCCACAGCGCCCAGGTCGTTATACGGCAGCGCCAGCGTCAGCCCCGCAATCTCCTCCGGCACCCCCGCCGACCCCGGGATCCCAAACGTCGCCACGCCCGACCCCGCCTTCACCAGCAACCCGTCGGAGTGTCCGTGGTAGCAGCCCTCGAACTTCACAATCACCTTGCGCCCTGTCGCCGCCCGCGCCAGCCGGATGGCCGACATGGTCGCCTCGGTGCCCGAGCTGACGAACCGGAGCTTCTCAATCGCCGGATAGCAGGCAACCACCCGCTCCGCCAGGTCTGCCTCGGCCGCCGTCGACGCCCCAAAGCTGGCCGAGTTGCGCGCCGCCCGCTCAATCGCCTCCACCACCGGCGGAAACGCGTGCCCCAGGATCATCGGACCCCACGAGCCGAAGTAGTCGATATACCGGTTGCCGTCGGCGTCGGTCAGCCACGCGCCCGCCGCCCGCTCCACAAACGGCGGCGCCCCGCCCACCGCTTTGAACGCCCGCACCGGCGAGTTCACCCCGCCGGGAAAGAAGCGCTCTGCGCGCTGTTGAAGTGCCTGCGACCGTGCGCGGTTGTGTGCCATTGTTGGTTCGCTCATGGTGCCTTCAGTATAGAAGCCGCCGGTTTGCCCCCGGGTGATTGACCGCACAGCATCGAATTGAATCATGCCGCTTCCCGCCTTCATCTCCATAGGTGTGAGCGAAATGCCCAATCTCGGCCCCCGCCTGCTGGTCATCTACGATGGCCGCTGCGGCCTGTGCAATCGCTCCATCCGCTGGTTCCTCGCCCGCGACCGCCACGACCGTCTGCGCTTCGCGCCCTCCGAGTCGCCCTTGGTCGCCGGCCTGCTGGCGCGCCACGGCTTTGTCGCACCGGCAGTTACAGACGGCCCCGGCTCCATTCTCGTCGTCCTAGATGCCGAACGCCCCACCGAGCGCCTGCTCCTCTGCTCCAACGCCGTTTTGGCCCTCCTCCGCCAGCTCCCCCAACCCTGGCCCCCCGTCGCCGCCTGCCTCCGCCTCATCCCCCGCCCCCTCCGCGATCTCGTCTACAGCCTGGTCGCCCGCTCCCGTTATCGCATCTGGGGACGCCTCGACTCCTGCCCGATTCCCACAGCCGCGGAGCGCAGCCGCTTCCTTGAATCACCGCCCGCGCCCCCCAAATCCTGCTAGAATCGTCCTTTCCGGACCGATCGCTCTTCCGCCCGGTCCGCCGCAGAATCCACCCCAGAAAGTCCTCACCGTGCCAGACGAGCCCAAATCCAAGTCCGTGACCTACGCCGATGCGGGCGTCGATATCTCCAGCGGCGACCGCGCCAAGGAACGCATCAAGTACCTGGCGCAGAAGACTTTCAATCGCAATGTCCTGGGCGGCATAGGCGGCTTCGGCGCGCTCTTCCGCCTCGACCTCCAGCGCTGGAAGAACCCCATCCTGGTCAGTTCCGCCGACGGCGTCGGCACCAAGCTCAAAGTCGCCTTCGAACTCGGCATGCATCACACCGTGGGCGCAGATCTCGTCAACCACAGCGTCAACGACATCGCCGTCCAGGGCGCCATCCCCTTGTTCTTCCTCGACTACCTGGCCACCGGCCGCCTTGACCCCGAAGTCGCCGAGGCCGTCGTCACTGGCCTGGCCGAAGCCTGCAAGGCTAACGCCTGCGTCCTCATCGGCGGCGAAACCGCGCAGATGCCCGGCTTCTACGCTGACGGCGAGTACGACCTGGCCGGCTTCATCGTCGGCGCCGTCGACCGCGACAAGATGGTCACCGGAGCCGCCATCAAGCCCGGCGACGTGCTCATCGGTCTGCCCTCCACCGGCCTTCACACCAACGGCTACTCTCTCGCCCGCAAGCTCTTCTTCGACGTCGCCGGCTACAAGCCCACCCAATACGTCTCTGCCATCAAAGACAAAACCGGCGCCGCCCTCATGAAGACCCACCGCAGTTATCTTTCCGTCATTCAAAAGCTCGTCACCGCCGGGGTCACCGCGGGCATGGCTCACATCACCGGTGGCGGCATCACCGGAAACCTGCCCCGCATTCTGCCCAAAGGCGTCTGCGCCCAGGTCGAAATCGGCTCCTGGCCCGTGCTGCCCATCTTCGAGCATCTCCGCACCCTCGGCCAGGTCTCCCAGGACGAGATGATGCGCACCTTCAACATGGGCATCGGACTCATCGCCGTCATTCCTGCCGCCAAGTTCCCGCGCGCCAAAACCCTCCTCGACCGCGCCGAGGAGAAGTTCTACGTCGTCGGCCGCATCGCCAAAGGCGATCGCCGCGTCCAGTACACCTAGCCGCGTTTTGCAAGGGCACGACTTCAGTCGTGCCGCACCTTCGGTAAAATCAACGCGGCCTTTGGTCCCTGAGGCATGGCCTTCTGACAACTTCCGATCAAAATCCGCCCGTCTCGAATCTTCCCGAGCCACGGGCCGAAGGCCTTCCGCCCCTCCGGCTCGGAATCCTCCTCTCCGGCCGAGGCTCCAACTTCCTCGCCATCGCCCAATCCATCCGCTTGAGATCCCTCCCCGGCGTCGAGATCGCCGTCGTCATCTCCAACGTCGCTGCCGCCCCCGGCCTCACCGCCGCCGCCGAACTCGGCCTGCCCACCGCCGTCCTCGTCTCCAAAGGCCGCCCCCGCGCTGCGCACGACGCCGATATCCTCGCCTGCCTGCAGACCCACCAGGTCGACCTCGTTATCCTCGCCGGCTACATGCGCCTGCTCTCGCCCCACTTCATCGCCGCCTTCCCCAACCGCATCCTCAACATCCACCCCTCGCTGCTCCCCGCCTTTCCCGGCCTCGAAGCCCAGCGGCAGGCCTTCGACTACGGCGTCAAAATCGCCGGCTGCACCGTCCACTTCGTCGATGAGCACCTGGACCACGGCGTTATCGTCCTCCAGCGCGCCATTCCCGTCCTCGAATGCGACGACGCCCACACCCTCGCCAAGCGCATCCTGGCCGAGGAGCACATCGCCTATTCCGAAGCCATCGCCCGGGTCGCCGGCGGACACTATGAGATTCAGGGCCGCCGCTTCGTTCCGCGAAGAGTGTGAGCCGCCGCCTCAACCCGCCTCTTTTCAGGTTTCTCCAGCACCAAACCCGACAATTCGGTCCTCCGCCGCGCTTCTGTCAAGCCCCAATCTCCAAAGTGTCTTCATAAACAGCTGATTCCATAGCTCTTTCCCGCGCGCCACTTTTGCAGGCCAATTTCCCCATTCCCCTAGCCTTATTCATAGCCAGACAAGCAGCGAAGTTTCCACCCTGGGCGAAGCTGCACGCCCTCCCCAAGCAGCATGCGGATGGCGTCGGGCTGCGGGACCGCTGCTGTCTGGACGGCGCAGGGGCCACCTCTCAGGCCCCTGGCTCTCCACCCGAAGCCGGACCGGAACCACGGCAACTTCGGGACTCTGAGAGCAGCCAAACAGCAAGCCGGCGGGCGGCCCATTCCGTCGCCGTTCGCCTGCGCTGTCCAGTGCTGGGCCCAGGGCGGGCTCCGTCAAGCTCCGCCATCCTGAAACCGATCGTCGACCCAGGGCGGCTAACGCTGCCCATTTCTCTTGTGAAGGAGCCTTATGAATACCGTCTCAAACATCTGGAATCATCCCAAAACCTCCGCCGCCGGACTGCTGATTGCCATTGTCACCATCGCCGGCGTCCTCACCCAGCAGGGGATAGACCTGGGCCACGCCGGCTCTGGAACCGTTGTCACCCTCATCGGCGCTCTGGCCACCGCCCTGCTTGGCCTCTTCGCCAAGGACCCGTTCCAGTCGCAGGCTACCCAATCCTCCGCCAATGCGACGGCCAAGCTTGGCGTGTGGGCGCTCATTGCGCTGCTGCTTCCGCTGCCCTTCCTCACCGGCTGCTCCGCCACATCCGTCGCGCAGGACATCGTCAACTGGACCCCTGCCCTGCAAAGCGCCGTGGCCACTGTCGATTCCACCGCCGCCCTGCTCGCCCCTGCCGACGCGCCCATCTTTGCCGTCGCTACGGTAGGCTTCGACGCCGCCTCCAACCTGCTCGTCAATCAGGCCAATGCCTATCTCGCCAACCCTTCGGCCAGCATTCTGGCCCAGATCCAGAACCAGATCGTGAACTTCCAGCAGCAGGTCAATGCCTCCATCCTCAAGGCCGCAAAGATCGTCGACCCGGCCAGTCAGAAGCTCGCCCTGGCCGCCGTGCAGGCCGTGGCAACCATCGTCACCGCAATTCTCTCCCTGGTGCAATCCATCTCCAGCAAGGCTGCGCTGGTGCAGATGGCCGCTCACTCCACCGTCAAGCTCGCCGCCGTCGAGCCGTATCTCGACCACACTCAGGCCGCGCAGATCGTAGCCGTCCATTATGGGGAGCCGCTCCCCTTGGCCCGGCTCCAGGTGGCGCAGTCCGAGCAAGATCAGCTTCTCGCCGGCTTCTAGGTCTCTGACCGCCTGTTCTCGGGCGAATTTGGGTATCCCACCCTCGCGGCGTTCCTGTTTCATGTCGCCAGGGTGGGATACCACGCCAGCCTTCGGGGCTCTGACTACTGCGCCTGCCGGGCCGCTTGTTCCAGCGCTGCGATGTCGAACTTCTTCATCGTCATCATGGCCCGCATGGCCGCCGGATGCCGCAGCAGCTCGTAGAGCCTCGGCGGAATAATCTGCCAGCAGAGGCCGAACCTGTCTTTGAGCCAGCCGCAGCCCAGCTCCGTGCCGCCGTCTCCCAGCTTCGACCAGTAAGCGTCAATCTCCGCCTGCGTTTCGCAGCGCACGGTGAAAGAAAACGCCTCGCTGAGCTGGTGGGCCGGCCCGCCATTGAGGAACGTAACCTGCTGTCCATCGATTTCGATGTCCATGGCCAGCAGGGAACCGGCCGGCCCGGGGCCGGCTTCCGTGACCCGCAATTCATTCAGCTTGCGGCTGTTGGGAAAGACAGAAAAGTAGAAGCTAGCCGCGTCTTCTGCGTTTGCATCGAACCACAGGAATGGCGTGATCTTGTTCATCGTCTGCTCGCTCCGGGTGGCTTGCAATTACGTGTTCTGATCCCGCGCTTCCCCCAGAATCAGCTTCAGCGTAATCTGTTTTCTTCCGCGATAGATGGTCACGCTGATCGTATCTCCCGCCTGGTGCTTGTCCATCAGGGCGTTGATGTCCTGCGGATCGGTCACTTCCTGCCCGTCGATGGCCACAATCAGGTCGCCGCCCAGCATGATCGGCTGGTTGCCCACGTAGGCCTGCTGATTGCCGCCGCGCAGTCCCGCCTGCTCCGCCGCCCCGCCCGGAACCACCTTCTGAATCAGCACGCCGGAGTCGGCCGCCAGCCCCATCTGCGACGCAAGGTCGGGCCCAATGGCGTAGGAGATAATCCCCAGCGACGGCCGCTTCACCCTGCCGTACTTGGTCAGGTCGGCCAGCACCGCCTTGGCCGTGTTGATGGGAATCGCAAAGCCGATGCCCGAGCTCTGGTCCGCCCCGTTCGAGGCGATCATGGTGTTGATGCCGATCACCTCTCCGCGCGAGTTCAAGAGCGGCCCGCCGGAGTTGCCGGGATTGATCGCCGCATCCGTCTGGATCGCGTCTTCGATCGGCGCGCCTTCCGATCCTCTGATCGACCGGATGGAGCTGATGATCCCCCGCGTCATGGTGCCGCTCAGGCCAAAGGGATTGCCGATGGCGTAGACCTTTTGCCCCACGTTCAGGCCGCCGGAATCGGCCAGCGTCACCGGCTGCAGGTCCGGCGCATCGATCTGCAGCAGCGCCAGGTCGTGCACCTTGTCTGTGCCCACAACCTTGGCCGCGTAACGCCGCTTGTTGCTCAGCATCACCTCGATGCCGCGGTTGGCGCCCTCCACTACGTGGAAGTTGGTCAGCACATGCCCCGCCTTGTCGAGAACGAATCCTGACCCCTGCCCTTGCTGCGGCACGGTCCCATAAAAAAAGTTGAACACCAGCGTCGTCGAGGTAATGTTGACCACCGACGGCAGCACCCGCTTGTAAACGGCAATGTTGTTCTGCTCCTCGGCATCGTAGGCCGGCGCGGCCTCGGCCTCGGTCAGCTCCAGCGCCGACCCGGCGCGGTGCCCGCCAAACAACGAGACATGGCTCAGCGAAAAACGGTCAAGGCTCGAGGGCAAATGCGTGGTGATGAACCAGAATCCGCCCACCAGCAGAACAACCAGAAAAATCCTGCGCAGTTTCATGGCTTGTCGACCTGAATAACCTTCCTTGAATACAGATACGGCGTACCGGCGGCCGGGTTCCATGGGGAATGAACCGCGGCCTGCTCCTATTTTAAAGACTCATCCTCAGGAATTTTGTTGCTCTCCGCCTTCAGGCGCTGCCAAAGTTCCGCCACCTGCGCGTGCAGGCCTTCCAGATCTCCCGTATTTTCCAGCACATAATCGGCCCGAGCCGCCTTTTCCGCGTCCGGAATCTGGTGCCTGAGCCGCATGCGCGCATCGGCCTCGACAGCCTCCCGCGCCGGGCCTTCCGGGCTCAGTCGCGCCGCGTAGCGGGCGATCTTCACTTCGTCTGGCGCGGTCACCACCACCACGCGCTCAATCCGCCGCCGCCAGTCGGCCAGCACGGTCTCCGTTTCGCCGCGCGCCCGCGCATCCCGTTCCACCTCGAAGATCAACGCCGACTCGACCACCGCCACCGCCGCCGGGTCGCGCTTGAAAACCTCCTCCATCCACAGCCGCTGCGCCGCAATCACCGCCGGATGCACGATCGCGTTCAGCTCGTTGATGCGCCCACCCTGAAAGGCCAGCTCCGCCAGCCGCGCCCGGTTCAGCCGCCCGTCCGCACCCACAACCTCCTGCCCAAACTGCTCCACAATCGCGGCAAACACCGGCTGCCCCGGCTCCATCAGCGCCCGCCCCAGCTCATCTGCCTCGATCACCTGCGCGCCCAGCCCGCGCAGATAGCCCGCGACGGTGCTCTTCCCGCTGCCCAGCCCTCCTGTGAGTCCAACCCGCAGCATCGCTTAAATCCCCCGCCGCATCTTCGCAGCCCGCACCGTGTTTGCCTTCAGCATCTTCGGCTTTGAGACCGCATCGGGGCGGAAGCCGATCTGCCGGGCTGGCTTCTCCGGTGGCATCGCGAGCACATGGATCGCCTTGATGATCTCGACAATCTCATGGTCGTGCGTCTCCAGACGTTGCTCCAACTCGGCAAGTTTGGCGGCGAGCTCCTTGTGGGTGGCGAGCGTCTCACGCAGCCGTAAGAAGGCCCGAACCACGTAGATGCTCATCTCCACCGCACGCGGGGAGTTGAGTACGCTGGCAGCCATGATGGCTCCGTGCTCGGTAAAGGCATAGGGCGCGTAACGGCGGCCTCCAAGGCTGCTCTTTGAGATCACAATTTGTGATCTCAAAGCCTCGTTCTCTTCCGCCGTGAGCTGAAAGACGAAATCCGGTGGGAAACGCTCCTTGTTCCGTTTGACCGCCTGATTGAGCGCCCGGACTTCTACACCATACAGCGATGCCAGGTCGACGTCGAGCAGAACCTTCTGGCCGCGAACCAGATGGATTTGATTCTCAATGGAATAGGGCACAAGGGCGCTTTCGTTCATCGTTCCGCCTCCTCGCTTGAGATCACAGCCCCCGCCGCATTTGGGCCGCATGCACCGTGTTGGCCATTAGCATGGCGATGGTCAACAGCCCCACGCCTCCCGGCACCGGCGTATACGCGCCCGCCACCTCAAACGCCTTCGGATCCAAATCCCCCATCACCACCGAACCCCGCTTGACGAAAGCCGCCTCGCGCTTGGCGTCGCCAGCAAAGAACCGTTCAAACTCCGCGCGCTCCGTGATCCGGTTCATGCCCACGTCGATGATCGTCGCCCCAGGCTTGACCATCTCCGCCGTGATGAAGCCTGCCCGCCCGATCGCCGCCACCAGGATGTCCGCCTGCCGCGTCACCGCGCCCAGGTCCGGCGTCTTCGAGTGGCAGATGGTCACCGTGGCGTGCTGGTGAAGCAGCAGCAGCGCCGCCGGCTTGCCCACAATGTCGCTCCGCCCCACCACCACCGCGTGCTGCCCGGCCATGGCAATCCCGCTGCGCTTCAAAATCTCGATAATCCCGGCCGGCGTGCACGGCGCCAGCGCCGGCCGTCCGGCCAGCAGCCGCCCCGCATTCACCGGGTGAAACCCGTCCACATCCTTTTCCGGCAGCACCGCGTCCAGCAGCGCTTTCGTGTCCACCTGCGCCGGCAGCGGCAACTGGATCAGGATGCCGTCGATCTCGTCCCGGTTGTTGAGGCTGTTCACCAGGTCCATCATCTCTTCGGTCGTCACCGTCTCCGGCGGCCTGATCAGCTCGCTGTGCAACCCCAGTTCGGCGCAAGCCTGCACCTTGCCGCGAACGTAGATCTCCGATGCCGGCATGTGCCCCACCAGCACCACCGCCAGCCCCGGCCGTATCCCCCTCGCCGCCAGCCCGCGCACCTTCTCCCCCACTTCCTCTTTAATTGCCGCGGCAATCGCCGCCCCATCCAGAATCCTGCCCATGCTCTTCTCCAACCTCATCCTATCGCCTTCCACACCTCTCAGCCGAACCTGCCCGAGCCCGCGCCCCGCGAGCGACCCGCATCACGCCCGCGTGTGATTAGCCTCACATACAGCCGTGTATAGGAACCCATAGGTTGAGACCTGCATACGGCCAAACTTGTGGGGTGTGTTCCGAATCACATCGGATCGCATCGCAAAACCTCCAGGCGCGGCCGATGCCGTGAGGGCTTGATGAGTGTCTTCAAGGATGCAGGGCATCTTTTCCGGTTTGCGGGGCTTTTTGTTCTCGCCTTTCTAATCTTTCTGGTGGTTCGCCACTACGTAGTCCCCAGGAGCTTTGGGCAATATGGCCACTACCGCGGCGCCGCCATGGGCGAAATCGCCGCGCATCCGGCAAAGTTCGCCGGACACGAAACCTGCGAAGCCTGCCACTCCGACGTGGCCGACAAGAAGAGCAAGGGCAAGCACGCGCATGTGAACTGCGAAGCCTGCCACGGCGCGCAGTTCCAGCGCTTGCCCGCTCCTGCGGCAAAGCCGAATCTCTACGAGCGCTTCGTGGCCCTGATCGTTCCGCCTGCACCGCCAGATCCGCCGCTCCTGCTTCATGCCGAGGACCCAACCTCCGTGAAGCCGGTGCTGCCGGACACATCCGTGCTTTGCGTCCGCTGCCACACCGCCAGCGCGGCCAAACCCAAAGGTTTTCCGCAGGTTGTACCCGCCGACCACTCCAACGGAATGCCCTGCGACACCTGCCATCAGCCGCACAACCCGGGCATGGATGCGCCGCCCGCGGAGACAGCCGCCAAGGCGCCTGGAGGTGCGAAATGAACCTGAATCGCCGTCAAATGCTGATCCTGTTGCCCGCCGCTGCCATCGCCTGGAAGGCCGTGCTGGCCGGAACCCCGGAAGAGGCGTCCAACTACACCATGTCCGACCACTGGTGGGGCATGCTGATCGACATCCCCAAGTGCATCGGCTGCGGCAACTGCGTGCGCGCCTGCCAGACCGAGAACGACGTGCCCGACGGATACTTCCGCACCTGGGTGGAGCGCTACCACGTCTCCGACTGGAAGATGGAGAACCCCCAGAACATCCATGACATCATGACCAACCCCCTCACCGACCCCGAGGTCATCTCCCCGGACGGCGGCAAGGAGGGCTTCCCGGTCGCCACCGACACGTCCGGCAAGTATTTTTTCGTTCCCAAAATGTGCAACCACTGCGCCGACTCGCCCTGCACCCAGGTGTGCCCCGTGGGCGCAACCTTCATTGCCCCGGACGGCGTGGTGCTGGTCGACCAGAAATACTGCCTGGGCTGCGCCTATTGCGTGCAGGCCTGCCCCTACGGCTGCCGCTACGTTCATCCCGAAAAGCGCGTCGCGGACAAATGCACGCTCTGTTACCACCGCATCACCAAGGGACTCACCACCGCCTGCTGCGAAGCCTGCCCCACCGGCGCGCGCCAGTTGTTCGACCTGAAGAATCCCAAGGACCCCATCCACGAGTTCCTGAAGACCCACAGCGTGCAGGTGTTGAAGCCGCAGATGGCCACCGGCGCAAAGCTCTTCTACAACGACCTGGACGGCTCGGTGCGATAAGGAATGCTCAGCCATCAGCTTTTAGCTGATTTTTTGGGAAGTTGAGTTTTTCAAGGCTCCGCAACCTGGAGCTAAGAGCTGAAAGCTGAAAGCTAACAGCTCGTTGAGTGAGGTTTTATGAGCGGTGTTGAAGGCTACATGTATCCGAACGAAATCACACTCTATTGGAGTGTGCTGATCGTTTTGTACCCATACATCACAGGGCTGGTGGCGGGCGCATTCATCCTGGCGTCGCTGGAGCGCGTCTTCCAAGTAGAGGCGGTGAAACCCACCTACCGGCTGGCGCTGCTGACCGCCTTGGCGTTCCTGCTGGTTGCGCCCCTGCCGCTGGTGTTGCACCTGGGCCATCCGGAGCGCGCGCCGGAGATGTACTTCACTCCGCACAGCACCTCGGCCATGGCCATGTTCGGGTACGTGTACATGTGGTATCTGATGGCTGTTCTGGTGTTCGAGATATGGCTCGACTACCGCCGCGACATCGTGCTGCTGTCACAGTCCAGCAAAGGCCTGCTGCGCCTTGTCTACAAGGTGATGACTCTCGGCTCGACCAACATCAGCAAGCGCTCATTGGCCATCGACGAGCGGGTGGGCTGGATCGTGACGCTCATCGGCATTCCCTCCGCCTTCCTGCTGCACGGCTACGTCGGCTTCATCTTCGGCTCCATCAAGGCCAATCCCTGGTGGTCCTCGCCGCTGATGCCGGTCGTCTTCATCTTCTCGGCCATGGTGTCTGGCATTGCCGGAGTCATGCTGCTCTACATGGCGCTGACCAGGCTGCGCAAGCAAAAGATCGACATGCGTTGCGTGGATACCATCGCCATGTATATGTTCTACATCTTCATCATCGACTTCAGCCTGGAGATGCTGGACCTGATTCACCGCATCTACGAGGCAGACGAATCGTTCAACAGCCTGAACTTCATGGTCCACACCAAGCTCTACTTCTCGCAGATCGTCCTCCAGATATGCCTGGGCACGGTCTTGCCGCTGGTTCTGCTGTTCCTGACGCAGGTAGTGAAGCTGCCGGAGATCGCCCGCAAGTACATGTACGTCATCTCCGGATGCCTGGCCCTGATCGGCGTCCTTGCCATGCGCTGGAATGTCGTCATCGGCGGCCAGTTGTTCTCCAAGAGCTTTCTCGGTTACACCACCTACAAGATGGCCCTCGTAACGAAGGAAGGATTCCTGGTTGCAGTCTTCCTCACCTTGTTGCCGCTGTTCTTCTTGTGGATTCTGGTCAAGCTGCTGCCGCCGTGGCCTGAGAACAGCGCCCAAGCTCACGCCGCCGGAGACTAGAGGGCCTCGGAACAGGTCGGCGCTTTGAAAGGGCACGACTTCAGTCGTGCCGAAAATGCGCCAGACGAATAAGGGCTTTTGCCCCTGCGGGAATGTTTCTTCGGGTGGAATCAATGAACGATCTTCCCGGCACGCTCGACCAGATCACCGCACGCCTCCAGGCACTCGAGCAGCGTGTGTATGTTCTGGAGCACCCCTCCGCGTTTCCCACCGCGGCTTCCATTCCGGAACCCGCGGCGCTCCAGGTCGCCGACAGCCTCTCGCTCGACCAGGCAGGCGGATTGTTCCCCGTCCTCGGCAAAGCCATGCTCGGCATCGCCGGCGCTTACCTGCTGCGCGCCGTCGCCGAGTCCACGTCGCTCCCCAAGCTCGCCGTCGCTGCCATCGCCATCGTCTACGCTCTCCTCTGGCTGGTCTGGGCGGCACGCGCCAAAGCCGCCACCTGGGTGCCAAGCGCCATCTACGCCGGCACCTCGGCCCTGATTCTTGCGCCCATGCTCTGGGAACTCACGCTGAGCTTCAAAGTGCTGGCGCCTGCGGCCACCGCCGCCATCCTCGCCGCATTTGTGATCGCCGCCTCCGCGCTGGCCTGGAAGCGCGATCTCGCGCCCGTCCTTTGGGTTGCCAACGTTACTACCGCGGGGTCGGCGCTGGTGCTGGCCAGGGCCACCCATCAGTTCCTTCCGTTTATCTCCGTGCTTCTGCTCATGGTGCTCCTCTGCGAACTTGCTGCCGAGTTCAACCATGAGCTCAGCCTGCGCCCGTTGGTTGCTGCGGCCGCCGACCTGGGCATCTGGGCCATCCTCTTCATCTACTCCGGCCCGCAAACCGCCCGCGTTGAGTACCCCATCCTCGGCGCGGCCGCTTTGATTGCTCCCCCTTGTGCCCTCTTCCTCATCCATGTCGTCAGCGTCGCCGTCCGCACCACCGTGCTGGCGCAAAACATCACCCTCTTCGAAACCTTTCAGGCCATCGTTGCTTTTCTGCTCGCAGCCTCCAGCGTGCTCTACTTTGCCCCGCAATTTGGCGTCATGAGCCTGGGCATTGTCTGCCTGCTCTTGTCGGCTGCCTGTTATGCCCTGGTATTCAGCGTATTTCGAGGCTTCGACACAGGCCGCAATCCCCAGGTCTATGCCGCGTGGGGCACGGCCCTTCTGTTCACCGGGAGCCTGCTTTGCCTGTCTCCGCTGGGCATCGCTCTTTGCCTGGGCCTTGCAGCCATTGCGGCCACCCTGCTGGGCGTCCGCCAAAGCCGCCTCACGCTCCAGGTTCACGGCTTGCTGCTTTTGCTGGCCGCGGCCATCGCCTCGGGGCTGCTTGGCTATGTATTGCAGGCGTTGGCCGGAACCGTGCCCGATCGTCTTGCCGCCGCCGTCGTGGTCGCGGCACTATGCGCCGTGGCCTGCTACGTAGCCGGCATGTCCGCCCCCTCGGAGACCTGGAAGCAACAGCTGCTTCATCTCATTCCTGCAGTCTTGTCGATCTGCGCCGCGGCCGCACTGGTCATCCACGGCCTGCTCTTCCTGGCCGCCCAGCGCATCGCTCCCGAGCCCCATCATCTCGCCTTCATCCGCACGCTCATCCTCTGCGCGGTGGCTCTTTCGGCCGCCTTTGCCGGATCCCACTGGCATCGGCTCGAGCTGACAAGAATCGCCTATGCCGCCCTGGTGCTGGTCGCTGTCAAACTGGTGATTGAAGATCTCCGCCACGGCCGCCTCGAATTCATTGCCGCCGCTTTCTTCCTTTTTGCGCTGACCCTGATCGCCGTCCCTCGACTCGCCCGCGAAGGGAAAAAAGTCTAGAGCATTCTCGATGCAAGTGCGAACAGAACTCACCGTGCCCCATCCTTGAATCGTCTTTTGATTCAAGGATGGGAGACCCCAGAAGCCCATGCCGGCCGTGAGCAAACAGAAAGCGTCCTTGCCTCGTGGCCAATTCCTTACGCCCAGCTGAACCCGTTCTTCTTCAGCGGCAGGGTGCGAATGCGCTTGCCGGTGGCGGCGAAGATGGCGTTCGTTACCGCGGGCAGAATCGGCGGCAAGGTCGGCTCGCCCAGCCCCGTCGGCGCGTAGTCGGTCTTGCGCCAGTAGACATCCATGGGCGGCGCCTGCTTCATCCGGATCAGCGGATGGTTGTGGAAGTTCGACTGTTGCACGCCCCGGCCTTCGGCGAAGGTAATTTCCTGCTCCAGGTGGCTCATGCCTTCCACCACGCCGCCGAAGCCCATGCTCTCGGCCGCGCGCGGGTTGATGATCTGGCTGCCCACGTCGCCGGCCGCCCACACGTGGTTGACCGTCACCTTGTTGCTGGCGTCCACGCTCACGTCGGCCACCTCGGCAAAGTAGCCAAGGTGGCAGAACCATGCGGCGATGCCCATGCCGCGACCCGGTTCCTTGGCTCGCTTTGCCCAGCCGGATTTCTCCGCCACCAGTTCCAGCACGCCTTTGAACCGCTCCGGGATGAGGACCTCTTGCCCTTGTGGCTCATGGTCCCCCACCGCGTCCTTGCCGTCTGACTTCCAGGGAGCCTGTTTGTTGCTCAGCAGATCCAGCTGGAACTCGAGCGGATCGCGACCGGCAGCTTGCGCCATCTCGTCCAGGAAGGACTGCGCCACCCAGCAGTAGGCGTTGTCTCCGGGGGCGCGTTGCGCTCCGGTGCGCTGCGTCAGCGGCTGCATGGAGATGTAAAGGGCGTAAGCCGGTGGAAAGCCCGAGGGGTAAGTGTCTGCCCCGATGCCGCCGCCGGAGGTCGAGTGCTTGCCATCGCCAAAAGTGATGAAATGATGCCGCCAGGCGATGAGCTTGCCCTGCGCATCGAGACCGCCCTTTAGGCCGACCGTTCCGCCGGGGCGGAAGGGGTCATGGATAACGTCGTCTTCGCGCGACCAGAGCAGCTTGACCGGCGCGTCAATCTGCTTGGCGATCCACGCGGCCTCGACCGCGTAGTCGTTCTGCAGCCGCCGGCCAAAGCTGCCGCCCCCGCGCACCATGTGCGTGGTGATGTCGCTCTCTTTGATGCCGAGTGTCTTGGCGATCAGCTCCAGACCGTTGCCCGGCAAGGTGCTGCTGGTCCACATCTCCAGCTTGCCGTCTTTCCAGTGGGCTGTGCAGCCCTGCGGCTCCATCGTCACGTGCGCAATGAACGGGTATTCGTATGTGGCTTCGACAACCTTGGCCGACGACTTGAGCGCGGCGTCCACATCGCCATATTTGCGCACCGTTGTTCCGGGCGCGGCCTGCAACAGATCGGCGGCGCGCTTGGCGAAGCCTTCGCTGCTTTGCCCGCCGGCGAGGCCCAGGTCCCAGTCGATCTTGAGCTGCTTGCGGGCCTGCTGCGCCTGCCACCATGTGTCTGCCACAATGGCGATGCCCGGCTCCATTCCCGGCTCCCAGGGCGTATAAGCGGCCGGAGTAATGCCGCCTTCAATCACCAGCACATGGCGCACGCCCGGCAGCGTCTTGACCTGGTCGACGTTGGCGCTTTTCACCTTTGCGGCAAATACGGGGCTCTTCTCAATAGACGCGTAGAGCATTCCGGGAAGAGTCAGGTCGATGCCAAACAGCGGCTTGCCGGTAACGATGGCGTGGGTGTCCACGCCCGCCTGCGAGTGACCGATGATGCGGTAATCCTTCGGGTCCTTGAGCTTGACGGTGCTGAGCGCCGGCGGGGGCAGCGCCGCCGCTTTGGCTGCCAGCTCGCCGTAGCCGGCCGAGCGGCCGGAAGCTGCATGGAGAACCCGGGCGGAGGCTACCTGGACCACGTGGCCGGAGGTTGCCTGCGGCGGGTTGGAAGAGACGGTCTGGAGTACGCGACCAGGCTCGGTGGTGCACTCGGCAATTGGCACGCCCCAGGTCTGCGCGGCAGCGGTGATGAGCAACTGGCGGCCGGCCGCGCCCACGCGCCGCATCGGCTCCCAGCCCTCCGGGGTGTTGGCGGAGCCGCCGGAAAACTGCGTACCGTATTTCTTTTCATTCAGCTCGGCCTGTTCCACGCGGACGTCTTTCCAATCGACATCCAGTTCCTCGGCAATCAGCATCGGCAGCATGTTGCGCATCCCCTGGCCGGTCTCCGAGGCGCGCGCCATGATGGTCACAATGCCATCCGGAGCAATTTTGATGAAGGCCTGCGGCGTCAGGTCGGGCGGTGTCCCCGGTCCCTGGGCCGCGGCCAGTGGAGAGCGGTAAAGATTGAGAGCGAGCCCGCCACCGGCAAGGGCGCTCAACTGAAGAAACGATCTGCGATCGATGCGCATGGTTCGAGCCTCCCTTCTACTTGTTCGCGGCAACGGCAACGGCGCCGGCTGCTTCGTGAATCGCCTGACGGATGCGCGGATAGGTCCCGCAGCGGCACAGGTTGCCGGCCATGGCGGTATCGATCTCCGCGTCGGTGGGGTGGGGCGTGTGCGCCAGCAGCGCCGCCGCGGTCATGATCTGGCCAGACTGGCAGTAGCCGCACTGGGGCACATCCAGCGCCTCCCACGCCACCTGCACCGGGTGGGAGCCGTCCGCCGAGAGCCCTTCGATAGTGGTAATCGCCTTGCCCTCGGCCGCGCTCGCGCGCGTCAGGCAGGACCGGGTCGGCTTGCCATCCAGGTGCACGGTACAGGCGCCGCACAGGCCCATCCCGCACCCGTACTTGGTGCCCGTGTAATTCAACACATCGCGCAGCACCCACAGGAGCGGCGTCTCGGGGTCAACGTCCACCGTCTTCTCGACGTTGTTGACGGTCAGTTTCAGCGGCATCTCGGCACCTCACAGTCGGCAGCAGGAAGGTCTTGCAATTGGAACCAACGAAGCGATCTCGGACTCTGCTCCCAGCGGGCTGGAGCAGAAAAGGGAAGTCGGCCCCACGGGAATGGGAAGAGCGGGGCCTGGCGCAAAGGACGAAGGACGGGAGCCCGAAGACTCCCGTCCAGTTTAACCCTCTTGCCGGCGATCTTCCAGGCTCGACATCCCGGAAAGCCGGCCATGCAGTCGCACTTAGCGACTGAAAGTCACGTAGCGGCGTCCGGCATAGAGGCGGAATCCGCCCGCCGGGTCGGCCGTAACCTGCAACGGCGTAGGCCGTTTGAGCCCCGCGTCGGTGGCTGAGCTCACGGTCAGCACGTCGTGCGCGCCCACGTCGGTCACCACAAACTTGTCGCCGCCAATGAATCCAATGCCGTAGATGCCCGCCGGCAGGCTCTGGCCACCAATTTTCACCGCTACCTCGGCAATGAAATAGGCCGAATACTTGGCTTGCACGTCGGTCGAGTAGCCGCTGGTATCCACCAGAGTGGCCAGCACATAGAAGCCATCGGCAAACTTGACGCCGCCCGAATTGCGCAACTGCGTGGTAGCCGACTGGCCCTTGTAATAAACGCTGGCTGGGAGCAGTTTCTGCAGGTCTGCCGGCTTCAGAACCGTATCGCCGCCCTGCGCCAGTGCCGCCGCCGGCGTCGCCATCATCGCCGCGGCCATGGTTCCGGCCGCAACCAGCTTCAGAATTGCCGAAAAACGCATCGTGAAACCTCCCTCTTTCTCTTGCGTATCGGAGTATACCGCACCCTCCGCCGTCTTGGCCCGGCGCTAGTGGCTTCAGCCTGAAGGGTACTTCTCTTCAGCCCGTACATCAATCAGTCAGAATCAACCGGGGCTTTACAGGTTGCGGAAAAACGCATTCGGGCGGTAGGCCGGGGATTTATCCCCGGCATAACGCCCGCCAAGTCAACGCGGGCTTCAGCCACTGCGGTATGCTCTTCGGGCACACTCCCTTGAAACATGACTTTTTCCGCAGCCTCCTTAGCCCCTGAGGGAATGCCTCTTCAAACTGTCTCACTTCCGCCCGGCTCTAGTTTTCCGTCGCCAATACGTCGTAGTTGTAGTCGATCAGCGCTCGCTTGATCGGGGATGCAGACTTGGGCAGTTGCACGGTCTGGTCCACAGTTTTGGACCCATGGATCGTCGCCGAGCCAAGCCGTAGAAGTTTGCCGTCGGCCGTCTCCAGGTAGATCGGCACCAGCATCTTGAAGTTCTCTCCAACTCCCGATTGCGTCAATTTGAAGTGCAGGCTCGTTGTCTCCCCGTTTTGAGTCAGGTCGCTCTCGAAGTGGTAATTCGGCAGGTCGGTCCCATAGACATACTGGTTAAAGAACCAATCCATGCGGTGATTTCGATCTAGGTCCATCTGCTGGCTCATGTGTTTCTCCACCATCGCCTTGAAGTCTTCGGTGGTGGCGGCCTGCAGACGGTAAGTCGAGAGAAAGTCGTGCATGGTGTCCATGAAGCGCCCATCTCCCTCCTTGGGCGTCCACATCATCATCCGCACCATGTGCAGGATATACGCGCCCTTGGGATAGACCAGGTTTTGGTAGATATCCCAGCCGGTTTTTTCCGTGCTCAGCCGGAAGCCCATGGTCACCGGCCCCACGTCGATGGGCCTGAAGCCCTGCGCATTCTTCTCCGTGATCAGCTTCCGCTGCTGCTTCCAGAACTCGCGAAACTCGTCCGGCTTGGGCCGCGTGAGCTGCAGAAAAATGGAGGCCGAGGTGTTGGCAAACCCTTCGCTCATCCACTGGTCGCGATAGCTGCGGAAGCCCACCGTCTGCCCCCACCACTGGTGCGCCACCTCGTGCGGCGTCACCACCTTCCAGTACATGTCTTCCGGGTGCAGCCCGAAGGCGTGCTGCTGGGTGCTGTCGAGAAATCCGCAGATCGGCAGATACACCAGCATCGGCCAGCTCTGCCCGTAGTTGCAGGCAAACTGCTGCGTGATGGCGACTTTGGCAAAGGGCAGCGGCCCGAAGTAGTTGGTGTAGATGCGCGCCGCCACTTCGCCCTGGCTCAATTCCGTGGGCAGCATGCCCGTGGCATTGAAGCTGCCCACCGCCTCACGGCCAATTTCCTCCGAACCTTCCCCGGGCAAACTGGAGCCGCTGAATGCCGCGGCAAAGCTATCGGGCGGCGAGGTATTGGCATAGGCCTCGATGGTCAGATTGTCGCCCAGCTTGCCCTCGATCTTTGCCTCTTTCATGGCAAACCTGCCCAGGTTGAAGCCCACCACCGCCAGCGGCACGTCGGTCTTCCACTCCGTGGTTGTCACCTTGCCGTCGGTGCTTTCGTTGACCTTGGTCCCCGTGGCAAGCAGCTCAAGCCCCTTGGGCACATGGAACGTCATGCGGTAGGGGGCATAATTGCCCAGCCCGCTGGAGGCATTGGGGTACCAGCTCTCCCGCGCGATCGGATAGTAATTCGCGCCGCCTTCGTTTTGAACGACATCCTTCCCGGCATAGACGATGCGAATGGATTGAGACTCGCCCTTCTTGAGAGGCTTGGCCAGCACCACCCCAAAGTCGGCGTCGTCCTCCTTCCGTTCCTGCACAAAGTCCAGCGCGTCACCTTTGTCTGTCTCCGCCCGGCTCACCCGCAGCGTGGGATAAAGATCCAGCGGAACCACCGCCACGCCGTCCCGCTCCGCGCGCAGGTCCACGGTGGCCGTACCGCTCAAGAAACCGCTCTTCTCGATCGAAACGTCCAGGTTTTCGCTGAGAATGCGATAGGAGGCGTTCTGCTCGTTGCCGTCTGCCGCGCCGTTCGCATATTCCCCGGCGCGATGAAACGCCAGTGGAAAGCTCTCGCCCCAGTCGCTCCAGTTCATCAGTTCCACTTCTTCCGGAGCCACGTTCTCGGCGCCCTGCGGGTCAAGAATGAACAACAGGTGCGGGTCCTTGTGAGCATGGATTGCCGCCATGAAATACCCGCCCGGGACGGGGCTCGCAACATCCTGAAGCAGGCGCAGATCGAAGTTGTCGTGCAGCTTGGTGCGCGCAAAATTCTGAAACTCCTGCGCCGCCGAGATGTAGCTGTTACTCGTCTCGCCCTTGCCCGTCGAGCCCTTGTGCAGTTCCGCGGCCGTTGCGTCGGTAAAGCGCAGCACCACCTGGTCGAAGTCCTCGTCGAACTCCTCGCTGTGCACCATGATGGAAAGATTGTGACGCTCCTCGGCCGTCGGCGGAGCGATGTGCAGATGGCCATCGCCTTTGAAGACCGCACCCGTCACTTTACCGTTCACTTCGCCGTAGAAGGCAAAGTTGCCATGCCGGAAGGTAAAGGTGGCTGCATCCCGGCGCAGCTCCAGGTTGCTCACCGCAATCACTTCGCCGCCCGGCAAAAGCCCCCGCAGCGCCTGGTAATAGGCATTGGTATTCGCCGGATGCTGCGCACGGAGCGCCGCGGTAGAGTGCAAGAGCAAGATGGCAAAAAATGCGAATGAAGCGCGCCAGCGATTGGTCAAAGGAATGGTCTCCATAAGAAAGGTGTGTGACACCAGTATGCAGGGCTTGCTCGATTTGTGCTGTGACAACCGCTGATCGAGCCGCAAAAGCTTCGCGGATCATCGTGCCGCACGGGCTAAATCACGTACAGATCCACGTACTCGTTCACCGGCATCTGTTCCAGCTGCGCGCGATCGAGCGAGGCCGCCAGAATCCGCTCCTGCCTGTCTTCGTCATAGCATCGGCGCAGATTGGTCTTGAACTTCTCCACCAGCAGCGGCAGCCCCTCGGCGCGCCGGCGTCTATGGCCGATGGGATACTCGACAGTTGCTTCCAGCACAGAGCCGTCCTCGAGAACGGCACGAAGTGCATTTGCAATCGACCGCTTCTCCGGATCGTGATAATCCGCCGTGAATGCGGGCTCCTCCACGCAAGCGATGCGCTCGCGCACTGCATCGATGCGCGGCCCCCACAGCGGGTCGGCTGCCACTGCGTCCTCGTAATCGCCCGCCGTCAGCCGTCCAAAGATCAGCGGAACGGCAATCATGTACTGCACGCAATGGTCGCGGTCGGCAGGATTCGCCAGCGGCCCTTTCTTGTCGATGATGCGCAGGCACGCCTCATGCGTGCGCACCGTGATGGACTTGATCGCCGACGCGTTCAGCCCGCGCTCGGCCAGTTGCCGGTGCAGCTTCATCGCCGCCTCCACCGCCGTCTGCGCATGAAACTCCGCCGGGAAGCTGATCTTGAACAGCACGTTCTCCATCACGTAGCTGCCGTAGGGCCGCTGAAATTTGAACTCGCGGCCCTTGAACGACACGTCGTAGAATCCCCACGTCTTCGCGGTCAGCACCGAGGGGTATCCCATCTCGCCCGCCTGCGCCATCAGCGCCAGTCGCACCGCGCGGCTGGTCGCGTCGCCCGCGGCCCAGCTCTTGCGCGAGCCGGTGTTCGGCGCGTGGCGATAGGTGCGCAGACTCTGCCCATCCACCCACGCCAGTGAAATTGCATGGATAATCTGCTCGCGGCTCAGCCCCAGCAGTTGGCTCACCACCGCGGTCGAAGCCACCTTCACCAGCACCACATGATCGAGGCCGACCTTGTTGAATGAATTCTCAAGCGCAATGCAACCCTGAATCTCGTGCGCCTTGATCATCGCCGTCAGCACGTCGCGCATCGTCAGCGGCGGCCTTCCCTCGGCAATTGCTCTGCGCGACAACCAGTCGGCCGTAGCCAGAATCCCGCCCAGATTGTCGGAAGGATGGCCCCATTCGGCCGCCAGCCAGGTGTCGTTGAAGTCCAGCCAGCGAATCATGGCGCCGATGTTGAACGCCGCCTGCACCGGATCGAGCTGGTAGCTGGTGCCCGGTACGCGCGCGCCGTTGGGAACCACCGTTCCCGGCACAATCGGCCCCAGCAGCTTGGTGCAGGCCGGATACTCCAGCGCCTCCAGCCCGCATCCCAGCGTATCCATCAGGCAATGCCGCGCTGTGCTATACGCCAACTCGCTGTCGATCTGATAACTCAGCGCATAGTCGGCGATGTCCGTTAAGACTTTGTCCGGCGCCGGGCGTTCATTGCTGATGTGAGACGACACTCTTGCTCCTTTACTTGCGCCGTCAGGATGGCTCAGAAAAACATCCCCATCCATCGTTGTGCCCACCTAGCGTTTCGGCGACGCTCTGTAACGAGCTTTCAAAATCACCGATTTCGTGGTGCGAAGGGGTCATATGCTTGACGACGTTCACATTCCAGGGAAACTCCTTCATTTCTTCAGCAAAATAAACCGACGCTGTAAATCCTAGTGCGCGGAAATGTTTTGCAAAGCGTTCAGCCGCACCCTCAACTGGAAATACCACGCTAAAATCAATATTTCGCGCCTCAGTGAGGTCATCGCCCTGTTCTTCCAGCCGTCGGAGTACATCGCCGTTATCGTCGTCGGGATAGATCATTCCGATGAAGCCCCACAATCTCTATCGCCAGCTTGCAAACCCGCTGACTTGCCGACCTGCTGACTCGCTGACTCGCTAACCCCGCTCTTCCATCGGCACAAACGTCAAATTCTCCGGCCCCGTATACACCGCCGACGGCCGAATGATCTTGCCATCCTGCCGCTGCTCGATCACGTGCGCGCACCACCCCGCCGTCCGCGCAATCACAAACAGCGGCGTAAACAGATCGATGGGAATCCCCATCTGATGATAAGCAACCGCCGAGTACCAGTCGAGATTCGGGAACATGCGCTTGGCGTCGCTCATCACGTTCTCGATGCGCTCGGCCACATCGAACAGCAGCGTGTCGCCCGAAGCAGCAGCCAGCTCCCGCGCTACTTCTTTCACGATGTCGCTGCGCGGATCGCTGATGGTGTACACCGGATGCCCAAAGCCGATGATGACCTCGCGCTCGGCCACGCGGCGGCGAATATCGGCCTCCGCCTCATCCGGCGAGCTGTAGCGCTCAAGAATCTGCAGCGCCACTTCGTTGGCCCCGCCGTGCTTGGGTCCCTTGAGCGCGCCGATGGCTCCTGTAATGCATGAGTAGAGATCGGAACCGGTGCCGGCGATGACGCGGGCCGTAAAGGTCGACGCGTTGAACTCGTGCTCCGCATAGAGAATCAAGGAGGTCTGCATGGCGTGCGTCCACGCGGCGCTGGGCGCTTGCCCATGCATCAACTCCAGAAAATGCGCGGCAATCGAGTCCGCGCCGGTGGCCAGCTCGATGCGCTGTCCGCTGCCCCGCGCAAAGTGAAACCAGTAAAGCAGCATAGATGGCAGCGAGGACAGCAGCGTGTCGGCAATGGCCCGCGCGCCGGAATCGCTGTGCACCCCTCCCTCCGGCCGCACGCTGCCGAAGACGGAGACGCCGGTGCGCAGCACGTCCATGGGGTGCGCGCCGGCGGGGATCAACTCCAGCGCCTGTTTGACCTCGACGGGCAACCAGCGAAACTCGCGCAGGCGCACCTTGTAGGCAGCCAGCTCCTGTGCATTGGGCAGCTTGCCGTGCACCAGCAGGTGCGCCACTTCCTCATACTCGCAGTGTGCAGCCAGATCGCGAATGTCGTAGCCGCGATAATGCAGATCATTGCCGCTGTGGCCCACCGTGCAAATGGCCGTATTGCCCGCCGGCGTGCCCGATAGCGCAACAGACTTCTTCGGCTTGAATGCCGGCGCCGGAGAATGAACCGACTGGTCGCTCATCGAAAACCTCCGGGAAATTTGAAACGAGAGAAAATGCGGGAGCCCCGCCTATTCCTTGCCCCTCGCAAACAGCTCATCCAGCTTTTTCTCATAAGCGTTGTAGTTCAGATACTTGTACAGGTCCGCGCGCGACTGCATCAGCGCCACCACGTTCTTCTGCGTCCCCTCGGCGCGAATAGCCTCGTAAACCTTCAGCGCCGCCGCGTTCATCGCGCGGTAAGCCCCGCAGCAGTAGAGAATGATGTCCACGCCCGCGCCGCCAAGCTCCTCGCGCGTCCACAGCGGCGTCTGCCCGAACTCCGTAATATTGGCCAGAATGGGCACGCCCGCCGCCGCGCGAAACTCCGTGTATTGGCTGAGCTCCGTCACCGCCTCGGCGAAGATCATGTCCGCGCCGGCCGCCACATACGCCTGCGCCCGCTCGATGGCCGCCGCCAGTCCCTCATTGGCCAGCGCGTCCGTCCGCGCCATCAACACAAACTGCTCGTCCGTCCGCGCATCCACGGCGGCCTTGATCCGGTCGACCATCTCGCCCGCCGGCACAAGCTCCTTGCCCGGCCGATGGCCGCAGCGCTTCTGGCCCACCTGGTCTTCCATGTGTACCGCCGCCGCGCCGGCCTTGATCATTTGCCGGATGGTCCGCGCAATGTTGAACGCCCCGCCCCAGCCCGTGTCGATGTCGACCAGCAACGGCAGCCCGCTCGCATCCGTGATCCGCCGCACGTCCGTCAGCACGTCTTCCATGGTGCTGATGCCCAGATCGGGCACGCCCAGCGAGTTGGCCGCCACCCCCCCGCCGGATAAATACAGCGCCCTGAACCCCGTCGCCTCGGCCAGCCGAGCCGTATAGGCGTTGATGGCCCCCGCCACCTGCAACGGCCTTTCATCCCTCAGCGCGGCCCTGAATCTCTCGCCAGCCGATACTCGATCGTGTCTCTGCTGCATGCTATGCCTTGCGCCGCATCATAGCAGCCTCATCACCCCGCTTTCCCAATCTGCCTGCGTGGTGCGACAATCATGCGGTCAGCGCCGTCCCATTCTGTGGGGGACTCCGCCCAAAAGGAGAAACATCGCCATGAACCGTCTTATCGCCTGTTGTAGCCTCCTCGCCGTTGCCGCCACCCTATCCGCTCAGACGCCCGCGCCCAAGCCTCCGCCCAAGAGCCCGCCCGCCACCGAATCCGTGACCATCGCCGGAAAAGCCATTACCATCACCTACAGCTCGCCCGGTGTGAAGGGCCGCGAGGGCCACATCTTCACCAAGGACGGCCAGATCGGCAAGGATCCCACCTACCCGGTGTGGCGCGCCGGAGCCAATAACGCCACCAAGCTCCACACCGATGCCGACTTCAAAATCGGCGCCCTGGCCGTTCCCAAGGGCGACTACACCCTCTACGTCGATATCTCCGACCCCGACGCCTGGGTGCTTGTCGTCAACACCCAGACCGGCCAATGGGGCACGGTCTACGACAAAACCAAGGACCTCGGCCGCGTGAAGATGACCATGACCAAGCCCATGGCCACGGTTGAAAACCTGAAATACACCCTCACCGCCCTGGGTGGCACCACCGGCAAGCTGACGCTGGAGTGGGAAGACCACTCGGCCTCGGTCTTGCTGGCCGTGCATTGATTTCATAGCCCGATTTGAGCGGCGCCCTCTCGGCAGGGCGGAATCTTGCAGAGTGAATGCCCGCCCTGCCGCTAAAATAAGAATGTTGGGTGAATTTTCCCCGGAGGGACCTGAACCTTGCCGCTCTACGCCTATCGCTGCACCCAGTGCGGCCATCGCTTTGAAAAAATCCAGAACTTCTCCGCCGAGCAGGAGACCGAATGCCCCAAGTGCCACGGCCTGCTCGAGCGTCCGCTGACCGCGCCACGGCTCCACTTCAAGGGCGCCGGCTGGTATGTGAACGACTACGCCGCCAAGAGCAGCGAGCCCGCCTCCGATTCTGCTCCGGCCGACACCAAGGCCCCCGCCGACGCCAAAGCCCCCGCCGCCAAGACGGAAACGCCCTCCACCGCCCCCGCTGCCGCTCCAACACCCGCCGCCACGCCCAGTTCCTCGACGCCGAGCTCGCCTTCTTCAAATCAATAGAACTCTCGCCGTGAACACACCGATGGACTTGCGCCGCACCGCAATGAACGTCATCGGCAACTGCCTCGCCGCCGCCTTCGTCGCCCGTTGGGAAGGGGAGCTAAACGTTCCACCAAAGCTGTCATCCTGAGCGACCGGAGCAAAGCGCAGGGAGTCGAAGGACCCGCGGTTGCCTTTCGTTCTTCCACCAGCCACCACGAGCGGCTGCCAGAGCCTGTCTTGAGCTTGCCGAGGGATCTCGATTCTGAGACCTGGAAGAGCACGCCCTCAACGCCGTCTACCTCCGCCCCCGGCTAAGATAAGAGTCGATGCCCCCGCTCGATCCCATCCCGTCTCCGGTGGAACACGCCGACTTTGCCGCCCTCGAGTGGGAGCCGCTTCTCGCCCTCGTCGCCGGTTTTGCCGCCTCGCCCGTCGGCCGCCAGGCGATTCTCGATCTCGTGCCCTCCACCGATGAAGACTGGATCGCCCGCCAGCACCAGCTCACCGCCGAACTCCGCCTCATCCTCGCCGAGCAGGTCTCCATCCCCTGCGGCGGCCTCTTCGACCCCACCCAACTGGCCGCCAAGGCGCAAATCCCCGGCGCGGCCCTCGAGGCCACGGAACTCCAGGCCATCGCCCGCCTGGCCAACGACGTAGCCGCCTGGCAAGCCCTGCTCCAGTCGCCGCCCGCGCGCCTCGTCGGCAGGCTGCCCGGCCTTTCGGCGCTCTCGTCAGCGCTCACCACCGGGGCCCCCAACGACAGGTCTTCGTCGTTGGGGTGGACCTCCAGCCTGCGCCCGCTCGCTGAAACCATCGAGCGCACCATCCAGCCCGACGGGTCGCTCGCCGACAACGCGTCTCCCGAGCTGCACCGCATCCGCCGCGACCAGGAGCGCCAGCAGCGCGTGATTGAAGAAAGCCTCCGCGCAGCTCTCCGCAAGCTCTCCAGCGACGGTGCAACCCAGGAAGACCTGATCACCATCCGCGGCGAACGCTTCGTCATTCCCGTCCGCGCCGAGCTCAAGCGCCGCATCTCCGGCGTGGTCCACGGCGCCAGTTCTTCGGGCCAGACTGTCTACGTGGAGCCGTTGGAAACCATCGAGCAGAACAACGAACTCGTCCGCCTCATCGAAGAAGAGCAGGCCGAGATTCACCGCATCTTCGTCGCGCTCACCCGCCAGGTCGGCCTCTACGCAACCGGCCTCGTCGAAGGCGCGCGCATCCTCGCGCTCGTCGACAGCCTGCAGGCCCGCGCCCGCTTTGCCCGCGACTACGACTGCGTAGCGCCGTCGATCACTCCCGACCTTCTGCGCCTCGACGCCGCCCGCCATCCGCTGCTCGAAAAGCGCCTCCGCGCCGGCGGAGCACCAGCAAATTCGGCCGTGGTCCCCCTCACGCTTGAGCTCACCGCCGAGCATCGCCAGATCATCATCAGCGGCCCCAACACCGGCGGCAAAACCGTCTCCCTCAAGACCACGGCTCTGCTGGCCATGATGGCCCAGGCCGGCCTGCCCATCCCCGCCGCTGCCGCCAGCTTTCCCGTCTTCACCGCGTTCCTGGCCGACATCGGCGACGCGCAATCCATCGAAGCCGCGCTCTCCACCTTCTCCGCGCACATCACCAATCTCGACCGCCTCTCGCGCCTCGCCGGCCCCAGCGCCCTCGTCCTGCTCGACGAACTCGGCTCCTCCACCGACCCCGAAGAGGGCTCGGCCCTCGCCGTCGCCATCGCCAGCCACTTCCTCGCCGCCGGCGCGTGGTCGCTGATCTCCACCCACCACACCTCGCTCAAGGTCTATGCCGCCAACACCCCCGGCGTGCTCAATGCCGCGGCCGGAGTGGATGAAGTCACCCTCGCGCCCAACTACCAGCTCCGCCTCGGCGTCCCCGGCGCGTCGGCCGGCATCCAGACCGCCGAGCGCCTCGGCCTGAACGCCACCATTGTCGCCGCCGCCCGCCAGCGCCTCGGCTCGCAGCAGGTCGACATCGCCCGCTTCCTCGACAAGCTGCACAGGGAAGTCACGCAGCTTGAGGCCGAGCGCAAGGCAACGCGCGAGGAGCAGTATGCATTAAACCAGGCAAGATCGAAGCTGGCACGCGAAGGCGACGTCGAACTCCGCAACCGCACCCGCGACCTCGAAACCAAGCTGGCCTCGCTGCTCAAGGACTTCGAGTTCCAGATGCGCGAAACCGTCCGCGCCATCGAAGACCGCGCCGCGCAGCAGAAGCTGTCGAAGGAAGCCGAACGCCGCATGACCCGCCTGCGCCGCGAGTTTCAGGAGAGCTTCAACCAGACCGTCGTCGCCCACCGCACCGGCGCCGACGTCAACGATGCGAATGCCCAGCCGCACGTCCTTCGCCACGTCGCTGTCGGCGACCAGGTCCGCATCAAGTCGATGAACAAGATCGCCGTCGTGCAACACGAGATCGAAAAGGATCTTTTCGAAGTGGCCCTCGGCCCCATCAAAATGCGCGTGAAACGCGACGAACTGGCCGAGCCGCAACCCTCCGGTGACTCCGCGGCAATCAAGAAACCCGATCCACTCGCCGCCGCGCGCAGTCAGAAGAACGTCCACGTCACCGTCACCAGCGCCAACACCGACGACATGCGCATGGAGATCAACCTCATCGGCCGCACCGTCGACGAAGCCACCGGCGAACTGGAAAAGTATCTCGACCGCGCCTTCCTCGCCGGCCTGCCCCGCGTCCGCATCATTCACGGCCACGGCGCAGGCATCCTCCGCCGCGGCGTCCGCGAGTTCCTCAAGGGCCACCCCCACGTAGCCACCATCGCCGAAGCCCCGCAAAACGAAGGCGGCCAAGGGGCTACGCTGGTGGAGTTGCGGCAGTAGTTGCAAAATAATTACGACGTAGCTACACTAGATAATGCGTCAGTATGCCACGGACTGAGGCCAAGAAAGAAATCGTGGGCGGTCGTCGCGAATCTTTTCGCAAGACTATGGTTGGGCAATGGTAGGGCAAACGCTAGTTAGTCCATCCGGTATGAGGTATACCGCGGTGAACCATGAGCATCCAGCCGTGTCCTCATAGGGACAAGAAGAGACGACGACCAATGAGCAATTTACTTTGGGAATGGGGCGATGCAAACATCGCCCACATCGCAGGACACGAAGTTGCGCCGGAGGAAGCCGAGCAGGTAATTCAAAATCGGCCCGTGGACCTTGCATCCGAACTTCGCAATGGGGAAGAGCGGATCCCTCACATCGGCGAAACAGATGCCGGGAGGATTCTGGTTGTAGTCTCGACGATCCATGGCAAGAAGATTCGCGTCGTCACAGCGTGGCCAGCAAACAAGATGTACCGGCGATACTTCTTATCACTGAAGAGGAATGGCAATGTTGGAAGAACTGAAGCAGATGAGCTTCGCGAGTGAGGCCGAGGAAGCCGCGTGGTGGGAATCGCACGAGGATGAACTGCTCGATGAATTCAAGAAAGCCACAGCCGAAGGCCGAGTCGGTATTGGCACGGTTGCCAAGCGCGCAGCTTTGCCTTCAACCACTATCCGCCTAGACCCCGACGACATCGCCAAGGCCCGCGTGCAGGCCGCCGAGCGCGGCTTGCGCTACCAGACCTACCTGAAGATGATCATCCATGAGGCGCTGAGGAGCGCGGAATCCAGCCGCCGATCCGCAAAGTCCTGAATTGGCAACCCAGTGACATTTCCGTAACAATCCTCCCATCTCCATCCGCTATGATCGCAAGTAGCTTTTGGGGGAGGTCCCGATGCGCAAATTGAGCTTGATGATCCTGATGTTGTGTTTCGCCTGCGGCAGCCTGGCCGCGCAGACGAAGAACATTTACGACTTTACGATGAAGTCCATTGACGGTCAGCCGGCCAGCCTTTCGAGCTACAGCGGCAAAGTGGTCCTGCTGGTCAACGTAGCCAGCAAGTGCGGCTTCACGCCGCAGTACGCCGGCCTCGAGGCGCTCTACGAGAAGTACAAGGACCGCGGCCTGGTCATCGTCGGCATCCCGGCCAACAATTTCATGTCGCAGGAGCCGGGAACCAACGAAGAGATCAAGAAGTTCTGCTCCAACAAGTACAACGTCACCTTCCCCATGATGGCCAAGATCTCGGTGAAGGGTGACGACCAGGCGCCTCTCTACGGCTTCCTGACCGACAAGTCCACAAATCCCGCGTTCGGCGGCGACATCAAGTGGAACTTCACCAAGTTCCTCTTCGACCGCAGCGGCAAGCCGGTGGCGCGTTTTGAACCGGCCACTACGCCGGACTCGCCCGAAGTCGCAGCAGCCATCGAAGCGGCTCTCGGCAAGTAGCCGCTACATCGACGGCGTGGCTGCGGCAGCGGACGTTCCGTGGCAAACGACAGGCTGCGCGCCTGCCTTCGCGGCCGTCGCATCACTCGCTGCGCCAATGCCGGCCGCGGACGCGCTCTTCAGCTCGTGCAGCAGCTTGACCAGCCGCGCAAAGCCCTGTTCCCGCGCCGTCTTGTTGCCCGGAACCGTGTTCCCCGGATCTTCGCCGGCGCGCATGAAGCCGTGCCCGGCGCCGTCATAGGTGACGGGTTCGTACTTCTTCCCCGCGGCCTTCATCGCCGCCTCCGTCGCCGGAACCGTGGCCCCGATCCGCGCGTCATTCCCCGCGTAGAACCCATATACGGGTGCTGTAATGGCAGAAACATCGGCCGGCCCCGGCCCATAGAAGACGAAGGCGGCGGAGAGGACTTTGCTGTGCGTCGCGAAGGCGAACGACTTGCCACCACCCCAGCAGAAGCCGGCAACCGCAATTTTGCCGTTGGCCGCGGGCAGGTGCTTGCCGTAGTCGGCCGCAGCATCGAGGTCAGCTGTGACGACATCCGGATCGAGGCCCGACACGGCTTTGACCGTCGCGTCCTGGCTTGCGAATTCGCTCGACCCGCCGCCGCCCGGACCGAAACCGGTCAGCAGGTCGGGAGCGATAACGATGAATCCCTCCGCTGCCAGCTCGTCGGCCATCTCCTTGGCCCAGTCGCTCAAGCCAAAGATCTCGTGAATCAGAATCACCACCGGCGCCTTGGTCTTGATTTCGGGATACACGACAAAGGCCTGCACCGTGCGGTTGCCGTGCTTGAGCGGGACGTATTCATGGTGGCGCGGTGAGGCGTCAAGACGGGCTTTGGCCCAGTCCTGTCCATGAAGCGAGAGAGCAGACGCCAAAACGAACAGTACGGCGGCGAGAACGGCGAGAGGGGGAATCTTCGTCGATTTCATGGGGAGAGTCTAGCTTTTGTCCGGTTCAGGTTGCAAGAGTTCTTTTCCGAATCTGAAATTGTTTCAATCCCGCGAATTCGTCGAACGATTCCCGCCCCGTGAGCAAAAAAGAAGAAGCCGGAGCTCATCACTCCGGCTTCTTTGCACTTCCCGTGCCGACTCAGGCCATCGCCTCGCGGCCCATCGGCTCAAAGTGCAGCTGGTTCGACTTGCGATCGACATCGATGCGCACATGCGCGCCGTGCAGCACCTCGTCGTTGAGGATCTTGATGGCCAGCGGATCCTGCACCATGCGCTGCAAGGCTCGCTTCAGCGGACGCGCTCCGTATGCCGCATCCGAACCCGAAGTCAGAATCAGTTGCCGCGCCGGCTCCGTGAGTTCCAGCGAAATCTGCCGGTCTTCCAGCAGCTTGCGCACTTCGTTCAGCCGCAGCTCGAGGATCTTGCCCATCTGCGCCGCGCCCAGCGGACGGAAGATCACCGTGTCGTCCACACGGTTGAGAAACTCCGGCCGGAAGTGCTCGCGCAACACGCGCATCACCGACTCGCGAGCCATGTCGAAGTCGTGCTCGGTCTTCAGCGGCTCCGCGGCCAGCGCCGCCGCACCCAGGTTCGAGGTCATGATGAGCACCGTGTTCTTGAAGTCCACGGTCCGGCCCTTGGCATCGGTCAATCGTCCATCGTCCATCACCTGCAGCAGAATGTTGAACACATCCGGGTGCGCCTTCTCAATCTCGTCGAAGAGAATCACCGCGTAGGGCCGGCGATGCACAGCCTCCGTCAACTGGCCGCCCTCGTCGTAGCCCACGTACCCCGGCGGCGCGCCGATCAGCCGCGCCACGGCGTGCTTCTCCATGTACTCGCTCATATCGATGCGGATCATGGACTGTTCGTCGTCGAAGAGGAACTCGGCCAGCGCGCGCGCCGTTTCTGTCTTGCCCACTCCGGTCGGTCCGAGAAAAATGAACGAGCCGATGGGCCGCTTGGGATCGCTCAGTCCCGCCCGCGAACGGCGAATGGCATTCGCCACAATGGTCAGCGCCGCATCCTGCCCGATGACGCGCTCCCTCAGCCGCGTCTCCATCTCGACCAGCTTCTTCACTTCGCCTTCGAGCATCCTCGAAACAGGAATCCCCGTCCACTTGCTCACAATGCTGGCAATGTCTTCTTCGTCGACCTCTTCTTTCAGCATGCGCGCCACGCCTGCATTGCCGTCCTGCGCGTCGCTCAGCCGCTTCAATTCCGCCTCCAGCTTCGGCAACTCGCCGTACTGGATCTGCGCGGCCCGTTCCAGCTGGCCCTTGCGCGTCTGCTCTTCGGCCTCGAAGCGCAGCGCCTCAATCCGCTTCTTCAAATCACTGATGCGGTTGATGGCCTCCTTTTCGCGATTCCAGCGCGACCGTAGCGCGGTAATCTGCTCTGTCAACGCCGCGATCTCGCGCTCCACCTCGTCCAGGCGCGCCACGCTGTTGGTATCCGTCTCGCGCTTCAACGCCTCGCGTTCGATTTCGAGCGAAGTTTTCTCGCGCTCCCGTTGATCGATCTCCGTGGGCTTCGACCCAATCTGCACCGCCAGCGACGCCGCGGCCTCGTCCACCAGGTCGATGGCCTTGTCGGGCAAAAAGCGGTCGCTGATGTAGCGATGCGAAAGCATCGCCGCAGCCACAATCGCCGCGTCCTTGATGCGCACGTTATGATGCGCCTCATAGCGATCCCTCAGTCCGCGCAAAATGGCGATGGTGTCTTCCACGTTGGGCTCGCCGACATAAACAATCTGGAAGCGCCGCTCCAGCGCCTTGTCTTTTTCGATGTACTTGCGGTACTCGTTCAGCGTGGTTGCGCCAATGGCCCGCAATTCGCCCCGCGCCAGCGCCGGCTTCAGCATGTTGCTCGCGTCGATGGCGCCCTCGGCCGCGCCCGCACCCACCAGCGTGTGCAGTTCGTCGATGAACAGCACGATCTCGCCGTTCGCTTCCTCGATCTCCTTCAGCACCGCCTTGAGCCGGTCCTCGAACTCGCCGCGATATTTTGCGCCCGCCAACATCGACCCCAGGTCGAGCGAGATCACCCGCTTGTTCTTCAGGCTCTCCGGAACATCGCCTTCGACGATGCGCCGCGCCAGGCCTTCAACGATGGCTGTCTTGCCCACGCCCGGTTCGCCGATCAGTACCGGGTTATTCTTGGTGCGCCTGCTGAGCACCTGGATCACGCGGCGAATCTCTTCGTCGCGGCCGATCACCGGGTCCAGTTTGCCGCGCCGCGCCAGTTCCGTGAGGTCTTTGGCATATTTTTCGAGAGCCTGAAACTTGCCCTCGGGATTCTGGTCCGTCACGCGCTGCGAACCGCGCACCGCGGTCAACGCCTTCAGAATTGCTTCATGCGTAGCGCCAAGTGCGAGCAGCGCATCGTGCGCCGGGTCGCCCTTCACGTGCGCCGCGCCCAGCAACAGGTGCTCGGTGGACACGTACTCATCCTTGAAGTTCGCAGCTTCGCGGAAGGCCTGCTCCAGGGCTTTGTTGAGCGCCGCGCTCAGGCCGGGCTGGCTCGCCGACCCTGCCACACGAGGCAGTTTCTCCTCGATCTGGTGCAGGTCGCTCTCCAGCCGCTCGGTGGGCACACCGATCTTTTCCAGCACCGAGGGAATCACGCCCTCGCGGTCCTCAATGAGCGCCAGCAGCATGTGCACAGGCTGCACTTCCGGGTTGCCGAGCTCCGCGGCGCTCGTCTGCGCCTGCTGCATCGCCTGCTGCGACTTCACCGTAAATTTGTCCCAACGAATTGCCATGTGTACCTCAGTGGTCAGTGACTAGTGGTTAGTGATTAGCGGTCAGTGGTCAGACATCAGTATCAATCGCAAAACGACCGGAGGGAAGCGATGCTTCCACCCGGCCGCAGAAAACTGACCACTGACCACTAATCACTAACCACTGCCTTACCGCACTCCCGCCAGCTCCGGCTCTTCGACCTTGGCGGGGACAGCCTTTTCGCCGCCCACGTTGATCTTGATCCGCTTCGGCTGCGCTTCCGCCTTCTTGGCCAATTCCAGCTTCAGCACGCCGGCGTTATAGCTGGCCTGCACGCTCTCCGTGTCCACGGTCGACGGCAGCGTGAAGGCACGGAAGAAGCTCCCATAGCGCCGCTCGATGCGATGGAAGTTCTGCTCCTTCTCCTCGGCCTCGAACTTGCGCTCGCCCTTGACCGTCAGCGTGTGGTTTTCCACGCGGATGTCCAGGTCCTTCTCTTCAATCCCCGGCACTTCCAGCTTCAGGACGATCTTCTTTGCGTCCTCATAGATGTCGACCGCCGGCACAAAACTGGCAGCCGCCACCTGTTCCTCCCCTTCGTTCAGATCGCGGAAAAGGGAGTTCACGCGGCTCTGCAGTGCAACGACTTCCCGGAACGGGTCCCAACAAGTGATGACCATAATCTTCTTCCTCCAGATGTCTTTTGTTTGGCGAGGCCGCAGACTTGAGTCTCGGCCGCTCAATCCATCTGATGACACTATAGCATAAGTGATTCATAAAATATGAGCATAAGACACTCATAACCTGTAAGAGTGTCTATCAACATTACTTTTCAACAAGATAGGGAACGAGTTCTTCATTGTTCCTTGCTCCGCCAGCCCCTCAGACCGTGGCTAGGATCCGCGTAAACAGCTTGGTCGTCGGCCTTTGGCCACTAGTCAGGCGGGTGAGAACCAGCACGGTGATGTCGTCCTCCTGCCCGAACTCGACCGCCGCGTCGGTGGCCTGGCCGGCGTTGGGCCTGGTGGCAAACAGGGCATCGAGGCGCTGGAAACTGAAGACTTCGCCGCTCGCGTTGCGGGCCTCGAGCAGGCCGTCGGTGTAGAGGGTGAAGCGGTCGCCCTCAAACAGGTCGATGGCGGTTTCATCGTAGGTGGTCGAGGCGACCACGCCCAGCGGCAGAGCGCCGGGAAGGGGCAGTTCGCGGTCGTTGAGAAAAGGGGCTGGATGGCCGGCGCTGGCCAGCGAGCAGCTGCCGTCCTTGTCGAGCAGCATGGCCAGGCAGGTGACAAAGCCGCCCTGCAACCGGCCGTGCAGACGCAGGTTCAGCTCGGCCAGCAGGTCGGCTGGACGGGGAGCAAAGCGCGCCAGCGTACGCACCGCGCCCACGATGAGCGAGACAGTCATGGCGGCCTTGAGCCCCTTGCCGCTGACGTCGCCCAGAAGGATGAGGGTCGAACCGGCCTGTTTGCCTTCCAGCGGGATGATCTGGAAGAAGTCGCCACCGACCTCCTGGGCCGGGCGATAGGCGCTGGTGACGGCATAGCCGGGCAGTTCGGGCAGCGTCTCGGGAATCAGCACCTGCTGCAGCTCGCGGGCGCTCTTGAACTCCTGCTCCAGCACGCCCTGTCGGCGTACGGCCTCCTGCAGGTAGCGGAACACGGCGTACACAATGGCGAGTAGCAACAACGTGTTGGCAATGATCTGTGCGTTGAAGGTGTTCCCGTTGATGGTGAACAGCGGGTCGGTAAATTTCTGTGCGATCGTCCAGTGCGTATAGCGGCTGCCCTGATCCAGCGAAATGCGCGCCACCAGAATCATCTCGCTGAAGAACGCGGCAATCGCCAGCATCCAGTGCGCCAGATCTAGACGCTTGCGTATCGCCAGCGCCACCAGGATGAGCGGGTAGAACTGGGTCATCGTAAAGATAGCTGTCAGCGCGCCATCGGCCCCCTGCGCCCAATGCGTGAACAGCGGGTTGCTCCAGTCGGCCAGCGTCAGCAGGCCGTCCAGCGAGGTGGAGGCCAGGGAAACGACCGCCAGAACACGGCTGAACTTCATCAGCCTCGTGCTCTTGTCCAGTTCCAGCAGGTAGAGCAGCAGGAACCACAAGCTGATGTCCTCAAGACTGAAGACCGGCTGCAGCCAGCCGAGCGCGAAGTTGTAGGAGAACGGAATCCGCAGCCCGGTGAGAAACACCGCGCAAATGGGTGAAAAGCTGAACACGGCAATCCACAATGCGACGCGCAACGACCGGTTGCGTAGCCATGCCAACGTGCCCAGCAAGGCCACCAGTCCATACAGCGACTGCAGGCCGAACGTATACTGCCGGCTGCGCAGCCAGGCGTAGTCGCGCGTGTCCATGCGCGCCGCAATCGCATCCGGACTGCCGGCCACCGGCGGTGCATGAAGACCGCCCAACTGGTCGGAATCAAACGAGTCCAGCGGAGCCTTCCACACCCGCACTGCCAGCACCCCGTCTCGCACCCGCCCCATGCCGAAGGTGCGCGCTCCCCGGTCCCAGCGGAAGGTGGGGTGGGGCGGCATGGTCCCATACCGCCCAATCAAGACTCCATTCCAGTAAATCTCGTAGACGTCGTCTACCCGCGGCATCATCAGGGCAAAATCAGGTGCAATTCCCGGCGCGGCTTCCAGTTGCACATGCTTCCGGTACCAGCCATAGCCGACGTAGGCCGGATGGCCCTGCGCGCCCCAGGTCTTGTTTGCACTGAGCTGCTCCCAGCCATCGGAGCCCGTGGCGTCGTTGGTCTGGGGCCGTGCCCATGCGGGATTGTCGCCTACATGAAATTGCCAGGGACCGTCCAGCGGGGCCAGACCTTTGCCAAGTCCCGCGATCTTCAGCTCCGGGGCAGGCGGCTGAACAACCACCTGTGACCAGGCAGCGCAATGGGCAGTAAGAACCAGGCAGGCAAGCAGGGGCAAGCGAACGGGAAGCGCGGGCATGGAGAAAGCATACTCTGCTGTTTCTGAACGCGATAGCACAAATTCCGGGGTGATCCACACATGCGGGCAGAGCGTGCTCCATCCCCTGCCATCCCTTCCACGCGTTACTTCTCGACGTCGATATCCGGATACTTCCGCCGCACCGCCGCAACCACTGCGGCGTGTTCAGGCTTTCCGCTGGACCGCGCCAGTGCGTCGCGGGCGTGGGCGGCGTCTTCGATTGGATAGCGCCGTGTTTTAGGAAATACAAAATCCCCTTGGGGCAGTTCTTCCCGTTCCGCGTAAGTGAGTTTCGCCATGGATATCCCTCCGGCCATTGCAATCTGAGCCCAATTCCGAGCCCGGTAACAGCCAAGCCTGCTGCTGCCCAGCCCGCCTGTCGCTGCCCAGGTAAGATGGCTCCGCTCCGGCCGGAGTTGTACTCCTGGTCAGCGCAGCCGTGCTCGCGGCCTGCCGGCTTCCATTCCGGCGATCTCCGATTCTTTCTCCATCCGTTCCTGCCTTTTACAATCAACGACAGATGACGCAGCTCTCCAGCCTCTTTCATTCCATTGACTGGCACTGGCTCTGGCTCTCCGTGGCCGCCTTTCTGGCCGGAGTGCTCAACGCCGTGGCCGGCGGGGGCAGTTTTCTGTTGTTCCCGGCCATGCTGAGCATGAAGATGCTGCCCGTTCAGGCCAATGCCACCAACACCGTCGCCCTGTGGCCCGGCCAACTCACCTCTGTTGCCGCCTACCGCGACGACATCCGCAAAAACCGCCGACTGGCCTGGCCCATGGGACTGGCCGGGCTGCTGGGCGGTACCGCCGGCGCCCTGGTCCTGCTGAACACGCCGCAGATGACCTTTCTCCACCTGGTTCCATGGCTGCTGCTGGTGGCGGCGTCCATCTTTGCCGCCACTGGCCCAGTCTCGCGCTGGCTGGCCCGCCGCAAGGCCACGGCCGGGACCGCTCCCCATCCTCCACGCCTGCTTTACGTCTTCCTCTCCACAATCTTTGTCTGCTTTTACATCGGCTACTTCGGCGCCGGCGCCGGCTTTCTGCTCATCACCCTGCTTTCGCTCTTCGGCTTCCAGGACCTGAACGAAATCAACGCCCTCAAAGTGGTCTCCACCACCGGGGCTAACGGCATGGCATTCATAATCTTCGTGGTCGGCCGCCAGGTCGAGTGGCGCTACTGCCTGCTGGCCATGGTCACCTGCGCCGTGGGCGGCTACTCCTCCGCCCGTTTCGCCCGCAAGGTCCCCCAGCCCATCCTGCGCGGCCTCGTTGTCTTCATCGGCCTCGCCATGGCCGCCTGGTTCTTCTGGAAGAATCCGTAGCAGGTTACAGGTGACAGATTACAGATGACAGTTTTTACTGGCCTGGAAGGCCGATCGAGCAAAGCGAGGAGCTTTGGTGCAACTCAGATCACCTCCAGCGCCGCTGAATGAGGCTTCTAAGCTTTCCCACCGCGCGAGAAACTGTCATCTGCAATCTGTCATCTGTAAACTGTCCTTATGACCCACGAAGGCATCCGCTTTGTCGACAAGGAACGCGCCGCCCGCGAAGCGGAAGAAACCCGCCCGCTGCACCGCATCGCGGTTACGCCGGAGAAGGTGCGGGTTCTGCTCTCCGAGGGCAAGGGCCTCGAGATCGACTGGCAGGACGGCCACAAAAGCGCCTGGAGTTTTGCCTGGCTGCGCGACGCCTGCCCCTGCGCCACCTGCAACGAGGAGCGCGGCAACCAGGGCCGCAAGCCCGGCCAGCCCAAGGGCAAAGCCGCATCGCTGCTGCCCATGTACACCCCGCCGCCCCGCCCCGCCAGCGCCCACGCCGTCGGCCGCTACGCCCTCCAATTCAACTGGGAAGACGGCCACACCGCCGGCATCTACTCCTGGGAATATTTGCGCCGCGTCTGCCAGTGCCGCGAATGCACCTTCGCCGCCGAGGAAGCCACAGGCACGCCGAACTAGCCTCTGACCGCCATCCCCACTGCCTCGTCCGCACTTGCAGCCACCCGCAGCAAATTGCGGTTCTCCCCCTTCAGGAACCCCGCCGCGACGGCCGTGTCCAGAAACGCAAGCAGCCCATCCCAGTACCCCGCCGCATTGATCAGGATGACCGGCTTGGCGTGCATCTGGAGTTGCGCCCAGGTCACCACCTCCAATAACTCTTCGAGGGTCCCGTAGCCGCCGGGTAGAATCAGGAACGCGTCAGCCAGGTGCGCCATGCGGGCCTTCCGCTCGTGCATGGTCTTCACCAGTTCGAGCCGCGTCAGCCCGGTGTGGGCAATCTCCTTGCCGGCCAGCACATCGGGCAGCACGCCGATCACCTCCGCGCCGCCGCCGAGCGCCGCATCGGCCACCGCGCCCATCAGCCCCACGCTGGCCCCGCCGTACACCAGCCCCAGCCCGGCCGCTGCAATCGCCGCGCCCAGCGCCCGCGCCTCAACCAGAAACGCAGGGTTGTTGCCGTTCGCCGATCCGCAGTAAACGGCCACGCGGCGATGAGTTTTCTCGGGTGAGGTCATTGTGCTTCAAGAATAACGGCTCGGACGCCGGTGCTATCCCAGGTCCAGGTACTCGGCCGCCGTGAGAATCGCGATTCCTCTGAATGGATTCAGGTCGAGCAGGTCCTGATCGCCAGTCACGAGCGCATCGGCCCGCCCATGCACTGCAACTTCGAGGAATTTGTCGTCCTTCGGGTCGCGGCAGACGCGTATCGGGTACAGAATTGGGACGGCCTCACAGGCGTTCATATACCCCGCAACGAGCTGTTTGCGGAGGCTTCGTTCAAGGTAGCGATCGAACCGCGAACGGTTCATCACCTCCACCAGTTCTAGCAACGTCGCGTCCGATCCGAGCACATGTCCTTGCTGCGCCTTCAACATCGCTTGGCTGGGGTTTCCACCCGCAAAGAGCAACCCGCTGACAACCACGTTGGTATCCAGAACCACCCGCTCCGCGCCGGGCATCAATCGGCCAGAATCTCAGCCAGAATCTCTTCGGTCAGGCCGTTGGCCTTTGCCTGTTCGGAGGCAATTTTGGACAGGCGATTGAATTCCGACCAGCGTTCCCTGCTCATCCGCTCGTACTCCTCCGCCGACACCAGCACGGCCACATCCCGCTCGTGCCGCTGGATGCGCACCGGTTCGCGCTGCGACTGGTCGAGCATGGCGGCGAAGTTCTGCTTGGCGTGGGTGGCGGAGACAGTAGGCATAGAGCGACCATAGCAAAAATGTACATTTTGTACAAATCGTACATTTTGACGAAATCAACCCTCTTGCGAAGACCCAAGACACGAATGAACAGCAGTCTTGGCTCTCGGCCGGTTAGCGGGACAATCGTTCCGTCAAGTGGACGGTTACCGTGTCGCCACCGCCTTTGCCAAGGAGCTTTTGAAGATCGGCCTTCACCGGAAGCTTGTGCGTCCCATCGCCGAGAGCCATGAAAGAGCTCTGAAAGGGGCGCCCGTCCATGGTGCCGCGCACTTTGACGAGGCCCCGGGTGCCGAAGAACCTGGCGGAACCGGGCATGACCACATACGTCCAGCCACCCTTTGCCGGCGACTTCTGCAGCCTTGCGGTGAACCTCTCGTCCATGGTTGAGTGATCTCCCTCTGTCAGCATAAAGCGGAGGCCTCTGCGTCTGCCATGCCGTCTGCGCTCAACCCTCCCACCGGGTACACTGGAGACAGGACCCTTCATCCCTGGACTCGCCCGTGCAGCCGCTCAACGACAATCTGAACCCCGAACAGCGCGCAGCCGTTGAGACCACGGAAGGTCCGCTGCTCATCCTGGCCGGAGCCGGTTCGGGCAAGACCCGCGTCATCACCAGCCGCATCGCCTGGCTCATCCGCGAGAAGGGCGTCGCCCCCGACTCTATCCTCGCCGTCACCTTCACCAACAAGGCCGCCAGCGAGATGGCCGATCGCGTCGACCGGCTGCTGGGCCATTCGTCTCTCGCCAAGCCTCTCATCGCAACCTTTCACTCCATGTGCGTGCGCATGCTGCGGCGCGACATTGAGGCCTTGAAAGTCGGCAATGAAGGCCTGACCCGCGCCTTCGCCATCTACGACGAGAACGACCAGCAGGCCATCGTCAAGCAGGTCATGCGGCGCATGGGGCTGGACATCAAGCAGTTGACCCCGCGAACGGTCCTCGGCCGCATCAGTTGGGCCAAGAACCACATGGTCGATCCCCAGGAGTACTACCTCGCCAGCAAGGACCCCAACAGCGAGCGCATTGCGCACATCTACCAGAGCTACCGCGCTGAGCTGCGCAAGAACAACGCCCTCGACTTCGACGATCTGCTCCTCGAAGCAGTCCGCCTGCTCAAAGTCTCCGGCGAGGTGCGCGAGCGTTACCAGCGCCGCTATCGCTACCTGCTGGTAGACGAGTACCAGGACACCAACCGCCCGCAGTACGAGCTGATGAAGCTGCTGGCCGGCGAAGCCAAGAACGTCTGCGCCGTGGGCGACGAGGACCAGAGCATCTACTCATGGCGCGGCGCCGATATCCGCAACATTCTGGAGTTTGAGAAAGATTTTCCCAACGCCCGCATCGTTCGCCTCGAGCAGAACTACCGCTCGACGCAGGTGATTCTGGAAGCCGCCGGGGCGGTCGTCGCCAACAACCTGCGCCGCAAGGGCAAAAAGCTCTGGACCGACCGCCAGGGCGGCAGCCTGATCGGCTACTACGAGGCTCCCGACGGCGAAAACGAAGCCCTCTTCATCGCCGACCGCGTGCAGAAGTTCCAGCGCGAGGCCGAAGCCAGCGGCAAGGCCGACGAAGCCCACTGCGCGGTGCTCTACCGAACCAACTCCCAGTCCCGCCTCGTGGAGGAAGCGCTGCGCCGCTACAACATCCGCTACACCATGGTCGGCGGCTTCAGCTTTTACGAGCGCGCGGAGATCAAGGATCTGCTCGGCTATCTGCGCATGATCCGCAACCCGCACGACTCCATGGCCCTCCAGCGCGTCGTCAACACGCCCGCGCGCGGCATCGGCAAAACCACGCTCGAAACCCTGGAGCGGCTTGCCCTCGAAACCGGCCAATCCACCTGGGACGCCCTGGCCGCGGCCATTCAGAACCGCCTCATCCCCAACCGCGCATTGCAGGCCCTCGACTCCTTCCGCCAGCTCATTCTCGACGCCCAGGCCATGATGGACCCCGACTTCGCCGGCAAGCTCTCCGCCGACGTAGCCGCCATTGCGGAAGCAGGCGAAGAGACAGATACCGGCTTCGAATTCGGCGCCGCCACGGCCGATGCAACCAGCCCCGACGCAGCCAGCGCCGGCTCCGCCGTCAGCTTCGACTTCGGCGGCAGCGACCACCCCCAGATGCAGTTGCTCGACGCCAGCAGCTTCTCGCCCTTCGCCGACGCCCCAAGGCGTCCGTTCCTGAAGATGCCCAACCAGCCCCGGGTGCCCCAGGTCCCTCGCCCTTGGGGACCAGGGAAGGACGAACCAAAAACCTCGGGTGCCCCATCCATTCCGCGCTCCTCAGCGGAATGGGAGGGAGACGAAGAGCCAGAATCTGAGGAAAAACCGTTCCGCGCTCCCGGCGATGCCGCCACCCTCCCCGAACTGATCCGCTTCATCATCGACCGCACCGGCTACATCAAGGCCCTCGAAACCGAAGGCTCGCCGGAGGCCTTCAGCCGCATTGAAAACCTGAAGGAACTGGCCAACGCCGCTCACGACGCCGAAGCCCGCGGCGAAACCCTGGCCGAGTTCCTCGACCACGCCGCCCTGGCCTCTGACACCGACCAGTTCGATCCCGAGGCGCGCGTCACCCTCATGACCCTGCACGCCGCCAAGGGTCTCGAATTCCCCCTCGTCTTCCTTGCCGGCCTGGAGGAGGGCCTCTTCCCCCATTCGCGCACGCTCAACAACCCCGAGGAACTGGAAGAAGAGCGCCGCCTCTGTTACGTGGGCATGACCCGCGCCATGAACACGCTCATCTTGACCCGCGCCCACTATCGGCGTCGCTACGGCAACGACGCGCCGGAGATGAGCATCCCCTCGCGGTTCCTGGAAGAAGTGCCGAACCAACTCGTCGAAAATCTCGGTGGCCGCGCCCCCGCCTGGTCAACCCCGGGCTACAGCGCACGCAGCGCTGGCTACGGCGGCGGAAGGCGCCCCGGCCAGTTCAATGAGTTCGCCGACCAGCACTACAACTACGAGGACGAGAGCCAGGAGGCCATCGTGGCCGGCGACAAGCGCTCCGCGCCCGGTGCAAGCGGCGGATCCATCGCCTCCGCAAAGAGTTCCTCATCCAAGCCCTTCGTCGCCTCCTGGATGACGGCCAAGGCCAAGCCGGCCTCCACCAGCCCCGTCTCAACCGGCTCAGAATCTATTCCAAAAGATGAAAGCCCGGAGGGCCATTCCATCGACAATATCGCCCGCTTCTTTGGCGGCAGGCCCGGAGCCATCAAGCCCGGCGCTTTCCCACAGCGGGTGCCCCAGGTCTCGAATTTGAGACCTGGGAATCCACGTCCTCCCATGGACATTCCCGCCCCCAGCGGCGCAGCCAATCTGAAGAAGGGCCAGCGCGTCCGCCACTCCAAGTACGGCGAAGGCACCATCCTCATGCGCGAAGGCGACGGCGAAGACGCCAAGCTCACCGTGCTCTTCACCCGGCACGGCATGAAGAAGCTGATGGAAAAGTTCGCCAACTTGCAGAAGATTTAGCGCGCGGCAGCTCCAGCCGCCTCACTCCAGCCCAATCACCAGCCGCTCCCGAGCCGCCACGCCATGCTCTGCCGCAAGACCCTCGCTGCCCAGCCGCTTCGCCTGCTCCTCGCCGTTGAGCACACGAAACACCCCCTCCGCCAGCGTCTGCAATTCATCCTCGCCGGGATAGACCGTGACGGGTGCGATCCAATCGAGGTACCCGCGCAAGCGGCCCACGACGCGCTCGGAGTGCGCCATACCCCCGGTTAGCAGCACGGCGTCCACCTTGCCGGAGAGCACCGCGGCCATCGCTCCGGCCTCCTTGGCAACCTGGTAGACCATCGCCTCCCACACCAGCGCGGCCTGCTCGTCTCCCGCGTCAATGCGCCGCTCCACCTCGGTCAGCTCGCGCGTACCCAGGTAGGCGAACAGGCCGCCATCGCCGAAGACATGGCGGTCGATCTCCCGCTGCACGTAGTTCCCGCTGAAGCACAGCTTCACCAGCTCCCGCGCCGGCAATCCGCCCGTCCGGTCCGGCCCGAACGGGCCTTCCTCGATAGTGTTCGAGTCGATCATCCGGCCTTCGCAATGTGCCGATACCGTGATCCCGCTGCCCAGGTGCGCCAAAATCAGCCGCAATTCCTCGTATGCACGCCCTTGTTCCCGTGCAAACCGCCGCGCCACGGCTTTGGTGTTCAGCGCATGGCCGATGGCGGTGCGCTTCACCAGCGGCGACCCGGAGAGCCGCGCGCATGGCTGCCACTCATCCACCGTCACCGGGTCGACGATGTAGGCGTTCACCCCGGCCGCCTGAGCAAATTTGAGCGCCAGCAGGGCGCCCAGGTTCGAGGCGTGCTCGCCCAGCCGCGCCAACTTCACTTCCTCCACCATCGCCTCGTTCACCAGGTAGGTGCCGCAGGCCATGGGCGGCAGCAGCCCGCCGCGGCCCGCAACCGCCGCAAATCCGCCGAGTTCGCAGCCGGCCTCTTGAAGAGCATGCTCAATCAGCCCCGCCCGGTATTCCAGACGCGCCACCATCGGCAGCCCCCCAAAGCGCGCCAGTTCCTCGTCACCGTGGCGGATGCTCTTTACCCACTCCGCGCCCTGCGCGGTGTAAACCCCCAGCTTGGTCGATGTCGATCCGGGGTTCAGCACCAGCACACGGCTGTTTTCGTCGCTCAAGAGTTCGCACCCTCCATTCTTGCGTCGCGAAGGCAAAAGAGAGTTTAAACGGTCCGCCGATCCAATGCTTGTCCTGAGTTTCGCGGCGCAAAGCCGGTCTGCCCCGAAACGGGACTCGCGCGCCTGGCTCACCCGGTCGCCGGCCCAATCGGACCTGGCTGAAATCTAAATCCGTGCTACACTCTATTCAATCGTAGAATTCGATCTGAAGTTCTTGCCTGTTCCGGTTACCGCCTACTCGCAAACTTCCACATTGCGTTCGCGGTAAATCAGTATCGAAGGAGTAACACACAATGGA
>Ga0302320_10000582_pt1 | contig 87044 bp, 50 predicted proteins | sample Bog_T0_3_FD_202130 | JGI IMG/M metagenome (GOLD analysis project Ga0302320, IMG submission 202130) | Peat permafrost microbial communities from Stordalen Mire near Abisko, Sweden - Bog_T0_3 | ecosystem: Environmental > Terrestrial > Soil > Wetlands > Peat | place: Sweden: Abisko, Stordalen Mire...
CGCACTCATAGAAAAGAATGCTAGGGTTGTTGCGGTTGTAGATGATGGCGTCGCGCATCAACTCGACCCGCTGATCCCATTGCCTGCCCTTTGAATCGCCTTCCGCATCGCCCGCCGGCATCGACTCGATCAATCCCACTCGGTCAGACGATTCCACATCCTGCTTCCACGGCGTCACATGCATCCAGCGGACCAGGTTCGAGTTCCCATCCACCATCAGCTGGTTGCTCAGGTCGCTCATCCAGGGCGGCACCGAAAGGCCGATAGCCGGCCATTCGTTCGTCGTGCGCTGTGCATAGCCATGCAAGTCGATTACCCGGCCGTTCAGCCGCACCATGCCGTTGGCAAATTCAGTCTTGCGGAAGCCCGTGCGCGTATTTACTGCATCGACTACGCGACCATCGACCGACAGTTTTGTCGTCACCGTGTAAAGGTAGCCATAGCCCCAGCTCCAGAAGTGCAGGTCATGCACCGTTGCCGCGGCCGTCAGCGTGCGCATTTCTCCGGGAGCCAGTGTTATCGCGCCGCCACTCATGCGGCTCACAACGCGGCCGTCCATATCTTTGATCTCAGTCTGGTATTCAACCGTCTTGGGCACGCTCTCTTCGTTGCGCACCTGCGATTCGACAGTAATTCGCGCGCTGCGTCCAGGAATGTCGAAGTCGCTGGCCCACACATAGACCCCGGTCGTCCCAAGCTGCGAGTAGAGCGGCAGCGTCTGGTAGACCTTGCCCGTCACATGCAGCCAGACGCTCTTGCTGATGCCGCCATAGTTGGCGTAGAAGTTGTTGTTGTTCCAGTGATACGGAGTACCGGTGGCCTTTTCCTTGTAGTCCCAGCGGTTGTCCGTTCTCACCGCCAGCACGTTTTCGGCAGGCGCCGGTTTCACGGTCTCTGAAATGTCAAAGCCGAAGGCCATCACCCCGTCTTCGTGCCGTCCTATGAAGGTTCCGTTCAGGTAAACCTCGCCGGCCTGGCGAATGCCCTCAAACTCCAGAAAGACCTTCTGTCCCGCACTCGATGCCGGCAAACGAAAGTGCTTGCGATACCACGCCACGCCCACCGGCAGGTCGTGAATGCTCACCCGGAAAGCTGAGTCCTCATTCCACGCGTAGGGCGTCGTGACCGGTTTCCACTGGGAATCGTCGAACTCCGGCTGATCCGCCCCTTGCGGATCACCCACCAGTACTCGCCAACCTGAATTGAAGTTGTATTTGATGCGGCTTGCCGGGGACTGCGCCTGGCTGAGGCCGGACAGCGCACTCAAGCTCACAAGAGCTAGAGCGAAAAGTTCACGCTTTTTCATTGACTGCTCCTCTATGCAAAAGACCGTTGCAATAGGCGGCGAGGAAATGCAATTCACTTTCCTAGCACACACCTGACGAGTTCTTCTCGCCTTTTCCCGGACCGTTCACCACCTGAGAGCTTATGCCCAAGCAACGCCCGGCGATTTGAGGGCTTACCCCGCACCCGCCCCCTGAGTGCCTCCATCTTCCATGCAGCAAGGCTGCTCTCAATCGGTCTACACTACGACCTCTTTTCCACGCCGTTCATGGCACATTTTGGCGGGGGGACAAGTACACAACCGAGATCACGTTCCCGATTTACGGCCGTGACCTACTTGCCGGTAATGCCTTTCTTTGTCGAGACTGCCAGCCGCGTTGGCATCGGCATCAATTGCATACTCGACAAGAAGATTAGCCAAATAGCGCGCGTATCGTGGCGAGAGAACAATCTGGCACAAGCCGTTAGCATCTGGCCGTGGAACAGCGTGCTTTAAGGCGATTTCCTGGCCATTGTTTGCTAGGCCAACTTCCATGAATCCAGCCACTTTGTCCACCATCGACCTCCTTTCACCCCGGACGGTAGAACGGAATTTCCAATGCGAGAGAGATCAATATCTCCCTTGACTCCTTCTCCAGAGCACCTAGCTGTTAAGTTGAAAAGCCGCATTGTCTGAACAAACAATAAAAACACCGGCGACCACTTCACGGACTACGAGCTGGCGCTCCGTGCGCGCAGCAAACCGCATTCCCCAATCTCGCTCGGTCAGGCCGAATTGCGTCTGCGCGACTAAACCCACTTAACAAACAGGCCACTCCAAACCGAAGTGGCCTGTTTGTGTTTGTAAGAGCGGCTTACCAGAGATACCGGCTAGAAGTACAGCCTTCCGGATATCTGTATTTGCCGCGCTGTGTTGGACTGGGTCGGGATCGCCGCGCTCTTGAGCTGCCCGAAGTAGGTGTTGCCGAGCGTCACGTTGGTATTGGCGAAGGTCGGATGGTTGAGCGCGTTGAATGCGTCAAACCGGAACTCGAAGTGAACACCCTCCGCAATCAGGAAGTTCTTTCGAGCGCCGAGAGTGAAGGTCGTCGTGTAGGGTTGCCGGAGATCGCCAAAGGTCGTCGGGTTGTATGTGTTCCATTTGGCAAAGTCCTGGTACACGCCGTTTTGGGGTCCCGAAGAGCCCGGCACGTATTGTATGCCGGGCATGCTCGTAACGCCTGTCCAAGCCGGATAAGACGTGGTGCTATTGAGAGTTGCAAGCGTCGTGTTACTTGTGGGGAAAGCTGCGAACTTGGTCGGGTCGAACCAATTCGTAATTGACTTTCCTTTATGGATCGCCGGGTCTTGGCCCTCGAAGAATGCGGAGTTGGTCGGCATGACGACCGGAACTCCAGACAGGAAGCTGTAGATGCCCGAGAATGCCCAACCGCCGACCGCTTCATCCAATGCGCGATTGGCGCTGCCCAGGAATTGCTTTCCGCGGCCGAAAGGCAATTCATAGACCGGTGCGAGAGTGTAGTGGAACCGGTGGTCGTTAGGATCTAGCCGCTTCTCAATCTTCACAGCGACCGCCTGGTTCGGATAGAGGTCGTCCTCGGCGATTTGTTTTGCATAGTTGAAGGATTGAAGTACGCTGAACCCGTCGTGGAACCGCTTCTCCACCTTTGTATTGAGCGAGTAATAGAAGTCCCGGCCACTGCCTGTATTCAGATAAATTTCTCCGGTGCCTCCGGCGGCGGGGTTGGGGCGAAGCAATTGGTAGGCAGTTACCGTTGACGCGCCGGCCGTTGAAGCATTGACGTATGGAACACCCTTGAACGGATTGGTGACCTGGGTGTTGCCCGGCAGCGTGGCGTCCGGCAATCCGTTCGCGGCGAAGATAGGCGTGTTTGCCGCATACCATGCCGCGGCGCTGGGAACGTTGATGTCCAGGTTGTTGCCTGCTGCCGTGCCGGCAGCATTTTGCATGCCGAGACCATGCGTTGCGTTGAAAACGCCTCCCACCTCGATCAGGTAATCCTTGATCTGGCGCTGGACGCTGAGAGTGGCCGTGTCCACGTAAAGGCGGCCGATGTTCGCAGCCGTGTAGGTCGGGGCGCTGGTTGAATTTACTAGTTGAGGATTTCCGACGTTCGTCTGGGTGCCCTGCGAGTTGCCGGTGATCGGAGTCAGACCCTGCGGATATGGAGTCTCCCAGGTCTGGGGCTGGGCCGGATTGGCGAAGTAGTAGTTGCTGCAGAGAGCCGGGCAATAGGGCGTGCTCGTGCTGAAGCCGGTCTGATTTGCAGACGGATTGAAGTCGGTCCCTGCAAAGCGTCCAATTCCGCCGCGAATCACAGTGTTTCTCATCATCTCGTAGGCAAAACCGATACGCGGCTGGAAGTACCGGTAGCGCGGGTTCGTCTCATACCGGCTGTTTCCATTCACGCCGGCATACTCCGGTCCGCCCATCACCTGGAATGCGCCGCCCGGCACGCCCCAATTCTGCAGCAACTGAACGCCGAGACTCGTCGAAGAGCCGGCGATCAGCGCCGCATAATTCGGCTGCGACGCCTGGGTTACGGCAGTCTGCGGGGCAGTCGGATTGTAGACGCTGAAGAAACGGTTGAATCTTTCCGTGGTTGGACGCTCATAATCCCAGCGCATACCTAGGTTTAGGGTCAGCTTGGGAGTTACTCTCCAGTCGTCCTGAAAGTAGAAGGCTGCGTAATGCTGCGAATAGAATGAGCTGGTATTGGTCGGAATGCTGCTGGTGTTGCCGGGAAGGCCCAGTTCCAAGTCGGCGATGCCGCTGCCTACGCCGGTACCATTGCTCCCAGCGCCGGTGCCGAATTGAGACGAATAATTTGCGCCGAATGCGAATATGCCTCCAGAATCGCCTAAGTCGTTGTTATCCTCCTGCTGGATCAGGTACTCCATACCGTAACGGAAGTTGTGATTCTTGTAGTTCTGCGACAGGCGCACGTTGATGTCCTGATTGAGGTCGAGGGGAGCTACTCGTCCGGCCTCCGACGTGCCGAGAGCCCCAACGACATTCGCGGTAATTCCGGTGATCTCAGGGATCACGTCGTGCTGCATCTGGGCTGCGTAGTTCGCCGGGAATCCCACTGACTCTGCCGTGTAATCGCGGCTCGTATACCAGAGCTGGGAGTTGAAATTTAAGACGTGGTAGCTCAGGTCGAGAAGCAGGTTATCCTTCAACGTAATGTCGTGGTCGATGGTAATGCCGCGGCTCTGGCGGAACTGGCCTTGACCATCCAGAGGAAGGTATTGCCCGGTGCCAAAATCGGTGTCGCTGAGTTCGGTGAAGACGTTGGTATACAGGTCCACATAGGTGTGGTTCTTATTGTTTTCGGTTTGATCCACGCGCAGGGTATAGCCGTGGAACTTGTCGTTCTGCTCCCCCTGCTTGATCCAGTTGTTGGCGCCGTTGCCAACGGCTGTGTCGGCGGGGGCATCAGGCGGCGGAAGAAGACTGAGGTATTTCGCTGCAATTGGATCAATGGAGGGGAGCGATTCGCAGGTGCTGGTGTAAGTGTTGCCCGTGGGCAGGTTGACGACTCCGGGGTTGGATGGGTTGCCCGTGACGCAGCCTGCGAAAGCATACGGCTTTCTAGTGCCGGAGGCCGTCGAAGAAGGATTGAAGAGTTGGACTGGGTAGGCTTTCCCCGACGATACTGTGAACGAACTGCTGAAGTCCCCGGTTCTCTCCAGCATCGTAGGGAGTGTAGCGAAGCCCGTGTCGGAAGGCTGCAGATTGCGAATGCCGGAATAGCTGAAATAGAAGAAGGTCTTTTTCTTGCGGCCGTCGTAAAGCTTGGGAATCCACACAGGACCGCCGCCGGAACCTCCATAAAAATTTACACGAATCGCACTAATCTTCGTGCCGGTAGCATCGTTCTGATACGAGTTTGCGTTCAGAAAGTCGTTCTGATTGTCTTCGTACAGGTCGCCGTGAAACTTTACAGCGCCCGATTTCAACGAGATTTCCTCGTTTGCCGACGATCCCCTGCCGATCGCCGCATCGTAACCGTTGGAAACCATCTTGAGCTCGTTCACCGCGTCCGTGGGCGGTTCGAACGCCAGGCTGCCCGAATTGAAGTTATCCGTTCCGCCGTCGATCGAATAGCTGATGGCGCCTATGCCTGCTCCGCCGGAAAAGCCCACCCCGTTAACAGTCGTATCGGAGAGTCCGCTGTTCGACCAGAGGAATACGCCGCCGCCAACGCCGCTGCTGACCGTAGTCCCGGGCAAGATCCCCACCTGCATGGTGGGAGCGTTCGACTGGGACGGGATCTCTTCCAATTCTTCCTGCGTAACCACCGTGCCCGCGGCAGCTGAGGTCATGTCGATGAGCGGAGTGGTTGCCACCACGGTCACGGACTCGGCTGCCGAACCAACCTGCATTATTGTATCGATGACCTTCCTGTCGCCCAACTGCAACTCGATCGAGCTGTGCTTCTCGTCCTTAAATCCCGGCGCATCCACCTCAAAGTGGTAGAAGCCGGGCAATAGAGTGGAGACAAGCCACTCGCCCGAGTTGTTGGTTTCCGTGGTCGAAACCACTCCCGTCTCATCCGCCGTGACCGCGACGGTCGCGTGCGCGATAACACCGCCCTTCGGGTCGGTAACGACACCGCCCAAGCTGGCTCTCACATCCTGCCCGTACGCCCATCCTCCGGCAAGCAGGAACAATCCCAAAACTGGACAAATTACACTTTTGATTCGCAACACGTAACCTCCTGAAGAATTTCAAGTTTGCCAAGACAACTCGTATGAATCTGCGAGGTTCTAGAAAGCGCCGTCAAGTGGGGCGCATGACGGACCACGGCATCTGAGGGGGTCAATCTTGGCAACGCATCGGATACTAGGCTTGCGATTAAAGCCCTGTGATCCTACTAAAGTAGGCTCATCTGCAATCAGCAACTAGTTTCGGCAATGGAATTTGGAGATCTGCGCATCAAGCCGGGTCCGGCTAGTCTGTAAGCTGTTTGAAGGCAATGGTTTGCATGGCAAGACAGGCGCGTAGCAAACAGATGGCCACGTCAGACGCCATCGTGGCACAGTTGAGCCGGTGGTTGAACTCGGTCACATAGCGCATGAGACAGTGCGCTCAACTTTGTGGCAGGTCCCGAGCAGGAATTGCTTGTCCGGTCAAACGACGTCCGGCCCGCAGTGCTCCTCGCGCGGCAACACTCGCCGGAGCGGTAGGTGGCAGTGAACTCCACGCGCTTGGAAGAGCTGGGAGCCGCCATACCGGGCAGAGCGTTCTTGCAAGTGACCTATCGCGTTGTGGAGACGTACTCGAACTGGGGGCCGGTACGGTAGGTTTTCCAGAGCTTAAAGGTATTGAGCGAGGAGGTTCGCAACGCGCCTCTACCACGCGGGACAAAGGGTTCGCTCACAGGGTATAATCGCAACCACTCAATGTCCTGCGGCAGTGCCGGGGGATTTTGCGGCCGCGAGCCCCCAACTTGGGCCTTTCTTAACAGTTTCAAAGGAACAGCCACCGCAACAGCAAAGGCGGCGAAAGGCATGACCTGGGCATTCTCCCGGAACTGTAAAGGTTTCTGAGTCTCTCCGGCAGAGCCGGGCGATTGTCCCACTGACTTATGTATGCTCAAATCCGTATGCATTGTACTGTCATTGGCAGCGATTAGTATGAGTGCGGCTAATTGCCGTGCCGCCGATCCTCTGTCGAACTACACTTTGCATACTTGGCATGGTCAGGATGGTTTGGTCGGCGAGGTGGTGCAGGCCGTTGTGCAAACGCCGGATCATTTTCTGTGGATTGGAACCGCCAACGGGTTGGTCCGGTTCGATGGCAGAGACTTTGTGCCATACAGTGGACCGGGCGCGGCTGCTCTGCGTCGCGGGGTGACCAGCTTACTAGTTGCCCACGATCGCAGCCTGTTTATTGGCACAGATGGCAGCGGTGTCCTCCACTACCACGATGGCGTGATGGACGAGTTTGGACCTGCGGAAGGCCTGGCTAATCCCATGGTTCGCGCGCTGCTTGAAGACCGCAATGGCGTGCTCTGGGTGGCAACAGATCACCTTTGTTTCCGATTCCGGAACGGACGATTTGAACAGGTTGAGTCGCCGGCAAGATATCCGAATCTCGCCGTTTCCGCCATGCTGGAGGACACCCAGGGCGCCATCTGGATTGGGGGCAACTGGCTGTTCAAGATAACCGGAGGCCATTTTCAAGAGTTCGTACTACCCGCGGAGAACGTCCCGATGCGCATCAAGTCGCTCTACGAAGGCCCAGACGGTTCAATCTGGGTGGGATCGCGTACCGGTCTTTTCCGTCAAACTCCGGCGGGGCGCTTTGAAAAAGTGGCGGGAGTTAAAGGGCCCGTGTGCGCCTTCGGCCGCCTGCCTTCAGGCGCAATGTGGGTCGGTACGGTTGGCGAGGGATTATATGTACAAAGCAAAGGCGGCTTTGTCCATGTGCAGGCGTCCAAGATTCTGCCGAGCAACACCCTACTCTCTGAGACCACGGATGTCGAAGGCAATTTGTGGATTGGGACTCAGGTTGGGCTGCTGCGACTGAGCCGAACAGGAATTCGTTGGACGCAATTGCCCAATGCTCTCGATTCCGATTTTGGCTCAATAATGCGCGATAGCGACGGCACGGTTTGGGTCTGTTCGAGCCGGGTTTTTCGCATGATAGGGGATCAACTTGTCCCCTATCGTTTTGCTGCCTTGCCGCAGGTCACAATTCGAACCATGTTTCGAGAGCGATCGGGCGCGCTGTGGCTGGGTACAGCAGGGCGTGGAGCTTACCGGATTGACCCGGCCGGCAAAACCACCCACTACGAGGCGGAAATCGGCTCGCATTATATCCGCGGCTTTCTGCAGGCGCGCGATGGAAGCGTATGGATCGCCTCCGATTCAGGCATCAGCCGTTATCGGGATGGGCATTTCGATAATTATCACCACATCGCAATGGCTCCGCGGACGGCGGTTTTCTCTCTCGCCGAAGACACGGATGGAAGACTCTGGGTCGGCACTCACGGTGGATTGTTCACATTTTATCAAGGACAATTCGAAGATGCCGACTTCAAACAGACCTTTCGCGATGATTCCATCTGGGCGCTGCATATCGATCGGGACGGTGAGATTTGGATTGGCGCGGATTCCGGCCTGTACCGGATCAAGAACGGCCAGATCTATCGTTTTCCCGACGCGCTTGGCGGCATATCGAAAGCGGTCTACCAGATCATGGGTGAAGGCGATGTGTTGTGGGTCAGCGGGCCCACGCGCGCGGCGCGGTTCCGGCGAACAGATCTCGACAGGACGGCTGACGCCATGGCCAAAGATATAGCACCCCATGAGATATTTCTCGTATCCAGTGAGTTTCCCTTCGCGGAAATGTACGGGGGGATGCAGCCGGCCGGACTCCTCGATCCCGATGGCAGCGCTTGGTTTCCCACTTCGGCAGGTCCGGTTCACCTCGTCGCAGCGGACAAGCCTCCTTACTATGCGATGCCGATGATGATCGAACAGATTTTGATCGACGGCCATCCAAGCGACAAATCTAAATCGCTGGATCTGCCGCCTGGCACAAAGACATTGGAGATCGATTACGCACCCATCCTGCTGGGTTCCCAGACTCGTCTTCAGTTCAGACAAGAGCTCGAAGGATTCGACGGCTGGGGGACGCCAACGTTTTCCAGGTCTGCAATCTACACCAACCTCCCAGCCGGCCGTTACGTTTTTCACGCGCAGGCACTTTCGCCGGAAGTCAATGGCCCCGTTTCGGAAGTAACAATCAGCATTTTGCAGCGAGCAGCGTTTTACTATCGTCCCTGGTTCTGGGTGCTCTGCGCTTGCGTGGTCCTCGCCGCTACGTTGGGCATACTGCGTATTCGCGTGTACCAGATCAAGTTTCGCTTGCGCACGATCGCCGAAGAACGAAATCGTCTTGCCCGCGAGATGCACGACTCGTTGCTACAGGGCTGCATGGGTCTTTCGACTCTGCTGGAGGCGTGCGCGAGCCAAGGCTCCAGCGAGAGCTCAAACGGCCGGATGCTCGATTGCGCGCGCGAGCAGATCAGGGCACTGATCAGCCAGACCCGCGATACCATGCTGGACCTTCGCAGTCATGAGTACGAAAGATGCGATTTCGTCCTGTGCGTGCGTGAGCTATTCGAGAAGCACGTAAAACCGTCAGGCCTAATGGGGAGCTTTCAAAGCGTGGGCGATGAACTGGTCATGGATTATCCCATTGCCTACGAGTTGCTTATGAGTATTCGCGAAGCACTTTTGAACGCGATTGCCCACAGTTCGGGAACACTTATAGATTTGAACATTGTCTGTTCTGTGTCGCAGCTAGCCGTGAGCATAGTAGACGATGGCAAGGGGTTTTCAGTCCACGGCAAACTGTCGAGCCAGAACGGTCACTACGGGCTGAAAGGAATACGGGAACGCGTCCAAAGTATCGGAGGCGCTTTGCAGATATCAAGCTCGCCGGGCCACGGGACTCGTCTGGATATTACGATTCTGCGGCGGAGGTTGGAGCGGCGGCGGGACAAGGAGCTGGTGTTTTGACATCGATGAAGAATAAGATCCATGTATTGATTGTTGACGATCATCCGATCGTACGCATGGGGATATCGGGAATCGTCGACTCGCAATCGGATATGTTCGTGGCCGGCCACGCCGCGAATGGGCGGGAGGCAATCCTGCTGTTTGAGCAATTAAGTCCGGATGTGACACTGATGGATCTTCGTTTACCGGATATGGGCGGAGTGCAGGTCATCCGCAACATTCGGATACGCCATCCGGATGCGAAGTTTTTGGTGTTGACAACGTATGACGGTGACGAGAACATCTTCCAGGCGTTGCAAGCAGGTGCAGTGGGCTATCTGGTTAAGGGCATGTCGCACGAGGTTTTGTTGAACGGATTGCGACAGGTGCACCAAGGCGGGCAGTACGTGCCATCGGAAATTGCACAGCGGCTAAACCAGCGCAATCCGCAGGCAGAGTTAAGCGGACGCGAGCGTCAGGTTCTCGCACTCATGGCTCAGGGCAGCAGTAACAAAGTGATCGCGCACGCGTTAGGAATTAAAGAAATAACTGTGAAACAGCATGTGAGCGTGATTCTGGCGCAGTTGAATGTGGAAGACCGGACTCAGGCAGTGCTGATGGCGTTGCGCAGGGGGCTGGTTCACCTATAGCTACAGCGGGGCTGTTTTCAGTCTGTGAGCAGGTATCCCCCCGGCAATGCCAGAGGCTTTACGGTTGCTGGCCCCTTAAAGGGAGCTCTTCGCAACTTGCCGAAAGCAAGAGCAACCACCACATCAAAAACGGCGAAAAGCAAAACCAGGGCGTACTCACGGAACTGTCGAGCTTCGGGGGTCTCCCCTGTCTGCCCACTGCGATCCTAATCAAACTGGACAGCAGCGAATAGGCATACTTTAGTAGGATTACAAACTTCCCTTCATGCACCTAATCTCCTCTCGGTATTGAATTCGACTTCTCGAGGCCGCTCTACATTTCCGGGTTCGCGGATTCCTTATGGCGCCGACCCCACTGGCTTGTCGTGCGGGGGCGAAATTGAACATTCCTTTGGAGGCTTCACGGGATCTTACGCGAAATCACTGCTGTCCGGATTAGTATGGATCGCGGCTACATCGATATTGAGCGCCTTCATGGGTTTGGACGTACTTGCGTCACTACCCTTTCTCTGGCGCATCAATACTTTGCTTTGGCAACAATCTACGCGCTTTGAAGATACTTATCACACACACGCCTGCTGATGAGAAGGCGGTGTACCGTGCTGAGTGCTTCATACGACGGCCCTTCAAAAGGGTATTCCCCCTGTACACCGAGGCGTATTTCCTATAGCAAAGCCAATTCGCCTCTGGTCCAACCCAAAGAGAGGTTTCATCTATGAGAATCAACGCAGAACGTACGACTCTTGTACGCGGCACGGTTGCATTGGCAGCCGTTGTATTCACCTTGTTCGCAGCCGGCATCGGAACCGCCGGGGCGCAGACCGTTCACTACGGCTGCATCGGTGCGTGCCAGCCTGGCCAGGGCGCGGCAGGGACCACGACCTTTCAACTGACCGCGATAGCTTCCGGCAACTGGAACTCCGCCGGGGTACACACAGCCGGGAACTACCAGATCGGTCATTCCACGGAGCATCCCGACCAGCAGGTCGCCTACTTCGAGTTCAACTTCGAGCCGCTTAAGGGAAGGACGGTCACGACGGCAACCGCCCTGATCCCAGGCTCGACAGACTACAACATCGAGGTGTCCTATCATCTCCCGAATTGCCCGGCGTCCCCGGCACCATGCTTCAAGGTTGGGATACGGTCGCTACATATTACGGGCGTAAGCGTGGATGAGGTTGTGAACGGCAGTAACAGCCTGACCACGGGGCGCGCGTTGCAGGGCAACCAGAACGATGACCTGGGGTACGCCTGGGTGACCAACGGCTTGCACCAGGGCTTCCAGTTCAACGCCGATCACTACAATCCCGCGAACCTGCAAGACGAGGTCAACGCGGGCGGGGACGAGGTGTTGCTGGCTGGGGACGACTTCGACTCCGGAGAGAGCGACCTGAGCAGCGGAGATTGCCCTGCCTGCCCAGGCGGCTTCGAGAACTACATCTGGGGCAGCACCAACTTCACCACCGGGATCATTGCGCTCATCACCGTCGATGGTGGCGAAGCTTCGATCCCGGTAGTCCCGAATGGCACGTATGCGATAAAGAACCTGAACAGCGGCGGGGCGCTTGAGGTTGCGTCGAAGACGGCCGTCGAGGAGCATTTCGACGAGGCGGCTTATACGGGCGACAGCAAGCAGATGTGGACGGTGACCCGGCTTGCCAATGGGAACTATAGCATTCGCAACGCCAGCACGGGCAACCTGCTAGAGGCCAGCGCGGAGTGGAGCATCATTCCCGCGACGGGCGGCAACTACAACCTGAAGTCGGTGAAGACGGGAATGATGCTGGATCTCGCGAAGGGTTCGAGCCTTTTGGGCCTCGACATCGCCCAGATGCCCGCGACGCCGGGTTACGCTAGCCAGCAGTGGTCGTTCTCCCCCAGCACTGCCAATCAAGTGGCATCGCTCACCATCAACGGCAATATCAACCGGCGATAATTGTTTCCGGGAAAGTTGGCCAGCACAAGCGGCTTCTCTCGGATTCCTTCTTTGACGTAAGGCGGAGCAATGAGGGGACTGTGATGCGGTCCTCTCATTCTTTCGTATGAAGCGATCTCGAAAACCTAACTCTTAACTCCTAGCTTACGGAATCGATAGCCTGTCCGAGAGCATTCTTCAACGCGCCGAGGTAGACTTCGCCGTTTCAGCGAAGGGAACCTTTGGATCGGCTCTAACCAAGGACAAAAGCAGAGGATTTGACAATGAGAGTAAGTGAAGTACGCACTATGTCATTACGAAGGACGGTTGCTTTGGCAATCGCCATTTTGACCTTATTTGCAACCGGAACCGCCCGTGCGCAGGTCGTAAACTACGGTACCTACATCGTCACCAGCGTTCACAGCGGCCTGGCCATTACCGATCCGGGTGCGTCGAATACGGACGGCAGGGACCTGGAGCAGCAGACCGTGACCAACGCCACCAGCCAGCAATGGGTGTTGACGAGCGTGGGCACCAATCAGTACACGCTGACCAATGCTTCAAGCGGCCAGTTTCTCGACGTTGCCGGGGCCTCTCATTCGTCTGGCGCTCTCGTCGACCAATGGCCCGCGGACGGCAACGCAAACCAAACCTGGACCTTCATTTCGCTGGGCGGCAGCCACTACGAGCTGACCAGCTTGAACAGCGGCCTGGCGCTTGCCGTGCTTGGGGGAGGAACAGGCAATGGCGCGGACCTCGAACAATCCACCTATACCGGCAGCGCCTCGCAGCAGTGGATCTTCACCCCGGTGGCTGCTCCCGACAACGAGATCAACTATGGCTGCCTCACCGGTCCTCACCCAGGCTACGACCCGACTTCAACACTTGGACCCCCTTCCGGCAACTGCCTGGTCGACCCAACGGTCGAAGGCTACACCGGGGTACGGCCAGTTCAGGGCGCGACCGGCACCACAACATTCCAACTGACTGCCTTGGCTTCCGGCAATTGGAACTCCGCCGGGGTGCACACGATCGGGAACTACCAGATCGGCCATTCCACCCAGTTGCCGGATCAGCAGGTTGCCTACTTCGAATTCAATTTCGCGTCCGTTCAAGGGAGGACAGTCACAGCGGCATTCTTCCTGATCCCCGGCTCGACCGACTATGACATTGGGGTTGTTTATCCCGCGCGTTGCGCACCGACCGGGACACCATGCTTCAAGGCTGGGATACGGCCGCTGGACGGCCGGGGCTACAGCGTGGCGCAGGTTGTGGACGCGAGCAGCAACCACAACACCGCCCTGGCGGCTGCGTTGATCGGCAATCAGAACGAGGACCTCGGATATTGGCCATGGATCTCGGATGGACTGCACTTGAACACAGAGTTTGGAGCCTTCACGTATAACCAATCGGAACTCCAGGACGAGGTCAACGCGGGCGGCGATCAGGTGATTCTCGGTGCAGACGACTTCGACTCCGGAGAGAGCAACCTGAGTGGCGGCGGCCTTTGCCCTGCTTGCCCAGGCGGCTATGAGAACTACATCTGGGGCAGCACCGGCTATAACACGGGGATCATTTTCCTGCTCACCGTCGACGGCGGGGAAGCTTCGATCCCGGTCGTTCCAAACGGCACGTATGAGGTGAAGAACCTGAACAGCGGCGGGGCGCTTGAGGTTGCGGGGAAGACTGCAATCGACGAGCATCTCGACGTGGTGGCCTATGGCGGCGTCAGCAACCAGATGTGGAAGGTCACCCGGCTTGCCAATGGGAACTACTCCATCCGCAACGCCGGCACGGGTAGCCCGCTGCAGGCCGGCGCGGAGTGGAGCATCATTCCCGCGACGGGCGGAAACTACACGCTGAAGTCCGTGAAGACGGGGATGATGCTGGATGTCGTGGGCGGCTCGTCGCTCATGGGCATGGGCGTCGTCCAGATGCCCGCCAAGCCGGGCTACGCCAACCAGCAGTGGTCGTTCTCCTCCAGCAATGCGAATCAAGAGGCATCGCTCACCATCAACGGCAATATCAACCGGCGATAATCGTTTCCGGGAAAGTTGGCCAGCACAAGCGGCTTCTCTCGGATTCTTTCTTAGACGTCAGGCCGTAGGGCGGAGCGATGAGGGGACTGCGATGCGGTCCCCTCATTCTTTCGCGCCCGATAACGGCTTGACCGGCCTCCGCAACCGCACACGCACCCGCTGGCCGCCAGTCACCTCCGCGAAGGCGTCGACTACTTTTTGCGGAAACGACTGGAAGAGGCCCGCGCCGTAACCGCGCCGCCCCCTTTTAGCGCCGTCTTGGCCGACTGCGAATCGATAATCGCCACGGTTGGCGCGGCGTCTCGTCCACCAGCCTTACGCCCCTGCTCGCGCAGCGCTGTTGTCACTCTCTGCCAAATGCCACTATCGCGCCAGACACAAAACTGCTCATGAACAGACTTCCAAGGAGGAGAATTCCCGGGTAATTGCCGCCACTGGTAGCCGGTCTTCACTCATACAAAAGGGCGTCAACGATGCGCCGAAGTTCATGCTCGCGTGGACGGCCTCCAGCATGGCGAGAACCCCGAGGCTCATGCAGTAACGGCTCCAGCTTGCTCCACTGCGCGTCGGTCAAATTACTCGGATACATGACGCCAAAATAGGCAACCGGAAACGCCATGCATATACCTTATGAGTTTCCTTCGTTAGTTCTTGGACAGATTCTAAGCCGTTGCTTGCTGGCCGACGCGCTTGGCCTTCTTCGTCTTGTACATGGAACTGTCAGCGGCCGTCAGCAGTGCGTCTCTGGTTGTGCCGTCTTCCGGATAGACGGCGACGCCCAGGCTCGCCTCACCGATGAGCCGATGCTCTTCGACCAGGAACGGCTCCTCGAAGCAGCGTTCCAGGCGGCCGACAATCGCCGATAGATCCTGGTGACCATTCACCAGCGCAACTACGGCGGCAAACTCATCCCCGCCCAGCCTCGCCAGTATGTCGCCGCCCAGAAGCTGATGGCTCATCCGCAGGGCCACGCTTTGCAGGAAAGCGTCTCCCACGCTGTGGCCATAGGTGTCGTTGATCGGTTTGAACTTGTCCAGATCGATGTAAATCAACCCGAGCATCTTGCCGACACGGCACGCCTCCTCGATTTGAAGGTCGAGGAACTTCTCAAAAGCGAAGCGATTGGGGATCCCGGTCAACAGATCGAACTCCGAGCGCCACCGCAGGTCGTGGTAAAGGTGCCGTGTCTCGATGGCCAGTGCGGCCAGCTTGGCGCCATTGTCCAGCACCATGTTCTCCCGCTCGTCCGCCTGCAGGCAGCGGTCTACTCCGGCAAAGAGCCTGCCCGCAAGCACGCCATTGCGTCCATCGATGGGAACCTCGACCACTCGCAGGCTCTCCAGTTCGGCCGGGCATCGGCCCAGCGCCTCCAAGCCTCCGTGCTCGCACCAGCACGGAGCTCCATCCAGGGCCGACGAGGCCATCTCCGTGATCTCCACAAGGATCTCCACTAATGGCCGAACACCATTGATGTCTTCCAGGATGCTGCTCCGTCGGCGTTCCAGATCGGCCTCGGACGCCGTGCGGGCGGCGATCGCCAAGGCCTGTTCACGCACCTTACGCCCCAGCAGCAAGCTCCTCACCCCGAAGGTGAAGACCACCGCGATCAAGAAACCGACCAGCAGTAGCAGGTTGCGAATGTTTAGGATCGATGGCCCCTCCATGACAGCCACGTCGTCCAGGGAGCGGAGCAGAATGTTGAAGGGAACCTGTCCGCCGTACGCATTCGCTTCTGCGTTTTCCGCGATGCAGATGCCTGTCACCCGAACCCGTGCCCCAATGGGAATCCGATTGATGGGGCGAAGATCGGCGCCTCCCACCGACCGATTCCGGTAAACGGCAGTGAACAGTTGGCCGTCGGCCGTCAGATTGTATTCGTCTTGGGTGGCCCCGCGCGCTTCCGATGTCACCTGCCCCTCCACAGAGACCAGGTCGAAAATGTTGTGGCTGGCCGCCAGTTGGCTGCGCGTTGCCAGCAGGGGCGTGACCGGCACCCTGGCGTGCCGGCTCTGGATCTCGCCCCGGGTCAGTTGCAGAAAGCCGTTGTGCGTCTCCGGGAATCCGGTGGCATCGACCACGTCACCCACCTTCACCGGAATATGGGAGTTGGTTTCCACCCAGAGACTCTTGGTCCCCTCCTGAATGACCACCGCACTGCCCGGTTCGTAGTAGGTGACGGAGCCGTGGACCCGCACTCGCTCTGATCGGTCGACCACATGAAAGTGTCCCAGCACCTCGTCCATCGGCGTCAAGGGAAGAGACCAGGGCACCGTCGGAGCACGCTTCACCAAACGAATCTCGGTCAGCGATGAAGAGTGCAGCAACACGCCCGTCTGCTGTTTCTTGCCGTCGAAGATCCCCGAGGCCGCCCCGCTAGCCTCCACCTCGGCGTCAAGCAGGCTGCTCAGCGCGTTCTCATCCCCGGTGTCGACATTTACCCAGACAATCAGCCCGTCGACCAGCACCCCCAGCCGCCCGCTGAGAATGCCGCTGAGGCTGATCAGGTCCGCAGACTCAACTACGCCGCGCACCGAGACCAACTGGCAGTCATGGGCCCCGGTGGCCAGTTCCTCAAACCGGGAGGGCAAGGGCAGAGGCATTGTTCCATGACCCAACCGCGTGATCTTGGAGGAAATAATGATCGGACGAAAGCTGGGGCGGGTCGTTCCCTCGATCAGAACCCGGTCGCCTGCGGCAATTTTCAGGGGGGCCGGCGCGTACACGAAAATGGCGTCAACGCCATCCTGAACAAAGAGCGTGTGTTCATAGGAGCGATAGTAGGTCACAGTGGCTTGAATGGCGACAGGGAGTTCCTGCGCGGCATCGGTGTTGCTCAGCGCCCGCACGGCGTGCAGGGAAGTCAAGGGGGCCGGCCCGGCCGCCCTGGCAGCCGAAGCCCCTGCCAGCAATATTGCGAAAATTGCAGTGGATGCTCTCATCTAGGCGCAATTCAGCGCTGTACTCCCAGTCTTGCGGTCGAGTCTGAGAGTATTATCGGCGAATGCGCAAAGGGATTACAGGGCAAGACCAAGAATCCGCCCGGAGGCTGCCTCTGTGTAGCAGCACAAACCGAAGGATTTCTCCCGATGGGTGTATGAGGCTGGGTGGCCCACCCGGAAGCCGGGAAACCATCTGGGGCGGGGCACCGTGTCTTTGTTCTTGCGACTAGACCAGGGGCCAAGTGAGCAGTCCTATTGCGATTCGTCCAGTACCTCGATGCCCGAGACGGTCGCGTTGTTCGCAATCGGCTCAAAGGTAATGTTGAGCTTGCCTTGCGGGCTGGGTTTCAGGTGGTAAAAGGTCTTGGTCAAGGCACGAAGACTTCCGACTTCCTTGTAGATGTCTAGGTTATCGAGCAGCGTGTTTCCGTTGCACAGTACACGAAACACGCGGCTCCCTTCGTCTCCGACTCCAGACGCGCTGGGTCCGAAATAAAACTCAGCAAAGTGCAGGATCAGGGTGTAGCGATCACGCGTGTCAACCGGAATGGCGTAAGTGAAGTGCCCATACCGCTCCTCTGCGAAAAGGTCAGGATCGGATGTTCCCGTGATTCGAGTGCCCTTCGTCGAGGTGTAGCCATCCAGGAAGTCGTCATCCGAATGCCAGAACTGGCCGTCGTGGTCGGTGAAGGATCTCGGCTGCGTAACCATGCGGATGGGAAGCTGACGGCGGGGCGTGCCGGGCAGAATCTCAACCGTACTCAGCGTGGCCGGGGCGCGCTCGCTGGTGAACCCCAGGTGCAAGAATCCATTGCTCGCGGGGCTGACGTCGCGGAAGACTCGCTCGTCAGCAATATTCGCACCTAAGGCATCGGAGCGGATGTCGAAGTTTGACAGGACTTGGTCTGTGTTGACGTAGATGGTAAAGGTGGAAAGGTCGCTGGAGGCCGGCTCCACGGCGACAAAGTAGAGATGCAATTCGTATACGCCAGGCCGCAGCGGAATGTCGTAAGAAAAGTCTCCATTTCGCCAATGCTTGAACAGCATCGAATCGCTCGTTCGCGCTGCGGCGCTGTCAGGACGCTCCCATGCCCCGCCATAATGAAAAAACTGGTCGGACTGCGAGACGTTTCCAGCGCTGTCGATCCGCGGTTTTCCTAGGTAGCCAGCGAGGATGCGAAGGGGCACATCCGTGTAGGTTGCGGCGTTCGAGGGAGTAGTTTGCTGGACATTGGAGGCCGCGGCGCCAACGGCGTCTTTCTTTACGCTGTAAGCCCGAAAGAGCAGCTATCCGCCGACAATCGTCAAGGCGAATGCCGCTATCGCGATTACATAAGACCAACGGCGCTTGCCCGGTTGTGCGGGGGCTGTTTCGCTATCGAGCTTTGCTGGGTCAGAAGACTGGCGCGTGAAGACAGGGACGTAGCTTCCCAGTGGAATCTACAGATGGATTGGGTGATCTTTCCCTTCGCTCTTGTAATACTCCTTGAGTCGTTTTCGCAGACGGTGGGCTTCAACCCGCACAATCGCGTCCTCGCCCGCATTGAATGTGTCATTTGAGCGCCCGAAGACTTCGGTTGCGATGTTGTACTCGTGCAGTTTGTCCGTTTCGCCCTAGATTTTTTTCGATATAGGTGATCAGCCGAAGCAGCCGGGAAGAATTCCCCAACGCCGCCGATACAATCTCTAGTTCCCGCCGCTCGTCCTCCATCGAGGCGGATGGAGTGAGATTAGATACGGCCTGGTCGGTACTGGACAACGACTGTCTCCTGTGCGCTACGATGATAGCTATCCCAAGTACGCAATTGCAACCTAGCTGCGGAGCTATCCCTCGCATCCCGGCTATCCCCTTATATTTCATAAATGTACACGCCGTGTAACCGTTCGCCTGACGCGTCTGTACACGAATGTTCAGATTTAACCTTTACCTCCCTTGTAGCAGGACGTAACTATTCTCGGAGCGAACGCAAGTCCAGTTTGAGGCTCGAATGACGGTACCCGCGGTTGGTCGGAGGGTCGTTTGGCGCAGTCGCAACGTTTTAGTTTGTACATGACTCACGATCACCATTTGGGGGACGAGCGTAAACTGAGTGCGCACGTCAAAATTCCCCCGTTCGTGGAGCTCCGTTCGTGACCTTCCGAGCCCCACGAACTCATATTGCACCGATTGTGCGGGGCCGAAAAGGATCTCGAATGTGATCATTGGCGATTTCTCATGAAGCCCGGACACTCAATCGGCCAACGACGGCTTCAGTCGACAACCAAGCTCGCAAACATAATGTCAGCCTAATTCCGTGGGGGGAATTGAGTCATCCATGCCTAATTCATTACTGCGGCCGCTCCTTCCGTTCGTCCTTGGCCTCTCTACTATTCTTTGTGCTCTGCCACTAGCCGCGCAATCGCCTGAGGCAACTACCCGCCAGATCATCGTGAATCTCAAAGACTCGACGGGTCCGGTGGATCGTTTCTTCGACTTGTCGGTTGGCTCGGATTATCCGGGCACACTGATTCGAGATGACAGCCAGGCTCAGCTCAAGGTCACTGTGGATGAACTCGGCTTTCGCTATATCCGATTTCACGCGATCTTTCACGACGTGTTGGGAACAGTGCGCGTCGAAGATGGAAAGACCGCCTACAACTGGTCCAAAATCGACCAGCTTTACGACGACTTGCAGGCCCGGCACATCCGGCCATTTGTCGAGCTCGGTTTCACCCCGAAGGCGCTTGCCACGTCGCAGAACAGCATCTTCTATTGGAACGGCAACACCTCGCATCCGAAACCGGAGGCTTGGCGAAGCCTTGTCGATTCATTTATCCGCCACATCGAGGAGCACTACGGAAAAGACGAAGTGCGCACTTGGTTTTTCGAAGTGTGGAACGAGCCCAACCTCTCCGGCTTCTGGGAGGGTGGCGACCAGAAAGCATACTTCGAGCTCTACGACCTGACGGCGAAGACGATCAAGTCCGTTGACCCTGCGTTGCGGGTTGGAGGACCGAGCACGGCCGGAGCTGCGTGGGTTCCAGAGTTTCTCGCCCATGTGAAGCAGAGCGGTGCCCCTGTTGACTTCGTGACAACGCATACATACGGCGTTCAGGGCGGCTTTCTCGATGAAGAAGGGAAGTCCGATACAAAGCTCGATCCCTCTCCCGACGCGATTATTGGAGACGTGCAGCGTGTCCGCGAGCAGATTTCGGCTTCGCCGTTCCCGGGGCTTCCGCTGTACTTTACTGAGTGGGGCACAAGTTATACGCCGCGCGATTCCGTCCACGATTCCTACATCAGCGCCCCCTACATCCTCACCAAGCTCAAAGCCAGTCAGGGACTGCTGCAGGGGATGAGCTACTGGACCTACACCGATCTGTTCGAGGAACCAGGACCTCCAACGGCGCCGTTTCAAGGCGGATTTGGCTTGCTGAACCCGCAAGGGATTCGCAAGCCAGCTTACTTTGCTTACAAGTACCTTCACGCACTGCAAGGCGAAAGCCTCAGGACGAACGATGCGCAGGCAATGCTGGCCACCCAGGATGGAACCGTCACGGCTGTCATTTGGGACTTCGAGCAGCCGGACCAGAAGGTGAGCAATCGATCTTTTTATACAAAGCCGATTCCTTCCCATGCGGCGGCGCCCGTACAGTTGCAGCTAACGCATTTTGTACCGAATGCCGATTATCGCTTGGAAGTACATCGCACCGGATATCACGCCAACGATGCTTATTCTGCATACATCGAGATGGGATCTCCCAAGGAACTAAGCGTGGTGCAAATTGAGCATCTGAAAGAGCTTACGCGCGATCTTCCAGAGACAGTCAATGCCGTACGAAGCGGGCGCACCGGCACGGTCGAGTTTGTTGTGCCGATGAACAGCAACGATATTGTGCTGGTCAAGATAACGCGCAGCCGGGCAGGCAAGTAGAAGGAATGTTCCGTGTGGCGGATTTTCCGGAGCAAACGACCATCTCGCTCCGTGGAGATGACCCCACGTAATGTCCGGTATGGATTTTTACGATCTGGGGCGGAACCACAGATGCCGGTTATACACTGTTCAATGATTGGGTCAATCGGGAGCCTTTGTATGAATCGAATTGCAAGACTTTTTCTCGTTTTTCTTCTAACTGCGACTGTTGTTTCTATCGCGGCATGCGGCAGCGGAGGTAACGGTGGAAGCCAAGGAGGTGGCGGGTCGGACCGGAATACCACTACGCCCACGGTTACTGTCACACCCGCATCCAGCAGTATCTCCACCGCGCAGAGCCTCGCCGTCACCATTGCTGTCTCCGGATCGAGTGGCACGGCAACGGGCTCGGTGGTTCTCTCCAGTGGAGGTTACACGTCGGCAGCCGCAGCGCTCAGCTCCGGTTCGGCGACGATCACGATTCCGGCAGCATCCCTCGCCGCTGGCTCCAACACGCTGACCGCGAAGTACACTCCCGATAGTGCCAGCTCGGCGGCCTATAACAGCGCTTCCGGAACAGCCTCAGTGACCCTCACATCGCCTGCGACCACGCCCGCGGTTACCGTCACTCCGGCATCCAGCAGCATCACCACCGCGCAGACCCTTAGCGTCACCATTGCCGTCTCCGGCACGAGTGGCACGCCCACCGGCTCGGTGGTTCTCTCCAGCGGAAGCTACACGTCCAGCCAGACCACGCTCGCTTCGGGATCGGCGACAATTACGATTCCGGCAGCATCCCTCGCCGCTGGCTCCAACACGCTGACCGCGAAGTACACTCCCGATAGTGCCAGCTCGGCGGCCTATAACAGCGCTTCCGGAACAGCCTCAGTGACCGTCACATCGCCTGCGACCACGCCCACGGTTACCGTCACTCCGGCATCCAGCAGCATTACCACGACTCAGAGCCTCGGCGTGACCATAGCCGTTTCCGGCGCGAGCGGCACGCCCACCGGGTCCGTGGTTCTCTCCAGCGGAAGCTACACGTCCAGCGCGACCACGCTCACTGCGGGATCGGCGAGCATTACGATTGCCGCCGGCTCGCTGGCCGTTGGCTCCGACACGCTAACCGCGAAGTATACTCCTGACGCCGCGAGCAGTTCGACGTACAACAGCGCTTCTGGGACTGGTTCGGTCACGGATACGCAGGCGGGCACAGCAGTGACCGTGAACATCGACGCGCTTGCCAACCGGCATACGATCAGTTCTTTTGTGTACGGCGGAAACTTCAACAGCGCTGCGACTGTCTCCGACCTGGGCGCGACGCTGGGCCGGTGGGGTGGGAACGCGTCGTCGACTTACAACTGGCAGTTGCACACGTACAACGCCGATTCGGACTACTACTGGGAGGACTACGACTACGACGGGGGCGCAGCAGACGGCGATTCCGTGCAGTTCATTACGGATATCAAGAATGCCGGAGGCTTTCCGCTGACCACCATGGCGACGCTGGGATGGGTGGCGCAAAGCGCCGAGAATGGCTCGAATGGCCACTGGAGCTTCTCTGTGGCGAAGTATGGTCCGCAATGCTCCTTCGATCAATACAACACAGATGCGGGGAACGGCCTGGTGGCCGGCTCGACAGGCAACTGCGCCACTAGTACGGCGCCTGTGACCACCAACGCCGTGACCACGGCCTACTATCAGCTCCTCGACAGTTCAAGCGATCCGTGCCCGGCCGGTAATTGCGTTTATCGCGAGCCGTGGGCCCAGGCGCTTGCCGGAGCCTTTGGCAGCAGTACGTGCATAGTGCCCTACTCACCGATCACTTCGTGCCACTTCTACGACATGGACAACGAAGTCGACATCTGGGGGGGCACTCACAGAGATGTTCACCCCAACCCCTCCGGCTACGATGAGCTTGCCAATATGTTTGAGAGTGAGGGGACAGCCCTGAAGACATGGGATCCGGCAGCCGTGCGCTTCGGTCCTGTGTCGTGCTGCTGGTACTTTTACTGGGCCCCAGCGAACGGTACCGACAGGGCCGATCACGGGGGAGTGGACTTTTTGCCGTGGTGGCTGAACCAGATCCATTGGATGGACACGATCAACGGCGCGCGAACGCTGGACGTCTTCGACATCCATGCCTATGCCGAGGCCAATACCACGGGGCTTACCACCGCGCAGTTGAAGGCGGCTTCGGCGTCAGTCTATCGCGATTACTGGGATCCGACCTATGTGAGCACTGCGAGCGATATCGACCAGATTTATACAACGACAGTGGAGCCGAACTATACCATCCCCTTCCGCATTCCACGCATGAAGGCGCTGGTGAATGCGATCTATCCGGGGACACCGCTCTCGTTCACGGAGTGGAGCGCAGCTTTCTATCAGGAGGCGGACTTCTCGACGGCGCTGGGCGATTCAGAGGGCTATGGCATCTTTGGGCGCGAGGGATTGACGTTTGCGTCGCGCTGGAGTGCGCCGATACAAGTCAACCCGAACTACCAGGCGCTGAAGATGTACACCAACTACGACGGCGCGCATCATGGATTCGGGACAATCTCGGTCTCTGACCTCAACAACGGAAATTCGAATCTGTTTTCGAGCTACGCCGCGCTTAACTCGACCGGCACGGTGATGACGATCATGGTTTTGAACGAGGATCCCAGCAATCCAGCGCAGGTCACGTTCAACCTGAACGGATTCAGCCCAACCACCTATGTTGCGTACACGTTGTCGTCGACGGCCGCGACATCGATCGCGGCCTCCAGTTCGACGGCATGGAACGCGACGCAGAGTTTTGCGCCGTACAGCATTACGTTGCTGGTGGTGAATGGGAGCGAAGCCTCCAAACCCGAATCGGAGTGGTACCTCAACCCAGACGACCTGATGGTTCCTGCGAACGGCATTGGGATTCTGACCCCCGTGATCACGAGCGGTACGGCTAACGTGACTCTCACCTCGGCAGTCTTTGACGAATATGAGGGCGCCGCAGCCTGCAGCGGCACTCTGGGGCTCGCCAATGCAACCATCACGCCTTCGCTTCCCGCAACGATCACCGTCAAGCCTGGCAGCGCCCCCGGCTTCTGCCACTTTACCGTCACTGGCAGCGACGGCACGGCAACCCAGACACAGGGAGGATGGATTGTTGTTGGAAACCCGGCCGCCACGCTTGCCCAGTCGGGTAACAACCAATCGGGCAGCGCCGGAACGGCTCTGGCGCAACCCCTGACCGTCACGTTGACCCCCGGTCAGTCCGGTGGCACGGCAACCGGTGCGGGCATTCTGTTCACTACATCGGCCGGCACGCTTTCCAACGGGACAACAACCGGAACCAGCGTGATCGCCACCACCAACTCATCCGGAACCGCCTCGGTGACTCTGACGCTGCCTTCATCGAAAGGAACTGTGACTGTCACCGCACAGGATCAGTTCGCACTCGGCGGAGCTTCCGTCACTTTTACTGAAACCGCTAACTGATCTGCAGCAGCCTACCTGTCCCTTCATGGCAATCCTCGCGTCGTGGAGGGATGGGCAGCCTTGAAGAAACATCAAACCTGCGCGTCATGGCTCCCCTGACACCGTTGGTTGACGGTTAAAGGAGGAATTACTGCGTGAAATCTACAGCACAGAGGCAGCGAAAACGCGCTCCAAATGCGCTCTGTTTATTGGATTACCACTGCGTTTCGTGGTCTTAAGGTGTCATCCGCTGACCTGCATGTTATTGAAAATACGTTTGGTTGAAAATTCGATTCCTACCGCGTCCACCATAGAATCAAGCACTTACAGACTTTCTTCCACTCCAGATTGTGCTCACTGTGACCATTTTTGTGCCCATCGTTTCTTAGGTTTCTCCTCCCAGCGCGCATTTTTTCGTGAATGTTGATTTCCGGTTGATCGGAAACACAATGTGCGTCATATGGCTGAATCCACCCTAATATGAACGACATCCACAATGACGGCCGTTTACGTATCCACGACTCGCGCTGAGCGGTTAAGCCGAACATGCCCCCTCGCAATCATGGAAAGCCTTCGGCAGTTCGCTGAAAGCTCTCTACACACTCATTTATGTAGTAAAACACCCTGAAAAGGGGTGTTTTGTTGCAGCGTATGACGTAGTGTTCGGATGCATCCAAAGCATGGAATATCAATTCCGCTTCAAGATTTGCGGCCAGTTTGGGAGAACTACCTCACAAGGTTCGTCAGGATGAAGTTCAATCGCTTCCTCAAATCGTGGGAGACTCTCGATTCAACTTTCCTCAACAAATCGAGCAACACGGATGCCTCACTCGCAGATGGCTGGACGAAAGTCTTGTTGTATTGTTGTTCCCACATCATCATTCGTTCGACGGCACATTCCGCAAGTTTGATATTGCCCGTCGCAGCGGCTTCGAGATAGAGCTTGAGTTGTGCCCATTTTCCGGCGCTCTTCATTTGCCGGAGAACGGTCAGTAAGACTTCCTCTTGAGGGTTTTTCCTTGCCGCTATCCATATCGACTCTGATGATGTTGTCCTTCTTTGCAGAAGGACCAACGCTGCTTCGCCCACTACCGAACGAGTATCCGCCGTAATCACATCAAGAAGAGCTTCCTGAAGATTTTCGGCTTTTAGTTTGCTCAAGCCATAAACCGCGGCGCGGCGGACTCTCGCCGAACGATGTGCCAGCAGTCTAAGGAGTCTGCAAGCGTCTTCGCAGCTTCCAGTTTCCGCCAGTCCGCGCGCAGCAACCTCTGTCTTCCTCGAGTTCGACCCGACAAGTGCTGATCGGTACCGTTCGACCGGCTGTATTCCGAACCGATCCAGAAAGAGCGCCTGGCAGGCTCGCCTTATGCCAACGCTACGGTCGAAGAGAAAAGAAGACAGCTCCTCAGGCGTTGCTTGGTTCGCGACGAGTGCGTCATACGCCTTGCGGCGAATTGGAGGATATGAATCCTTGACGGCAAGTTTGATCCAATCGACTTCGCCCGCAGTCAAGAGCCCAGGCCCAACGGCAAAGACCCACTTGCGGACGGTCACATCCACATCCTGGATTGCCCGGCCAACGACTTCCTTTCTGCTCAGTGCAGGATTGCCGACGGCGATCGGATAGCACTGACGCCGCACATAGCAGTCATGCGACTTGAGCCCATCACTCACATACACGGCGCAAACAGGATCCTTCAAGAGATCGACAATCCAGTCCGAGTAGGCCTGACGGAAGCGCGAGTTTTCTGAAAGCCGTTGCAGTAGGCCGAGACAGCGGACAATGGTTGCGCCATACGCTGGTTTCAGTTTCTCCATCAGCGCGATGTCCGCCACTCGCCGGACTGCTTCGACCCAATCGACAAGGCGAACAAGAAGAAACGGAATTACCGTCGCGGATTGAACCTCACCCAATGCGCGTATGGCTTCGCTGCGCACAAAGCCGTCTCGATGTCCACTAGTGAGTGCGAGCAAGACGAGGTCATCTTCGCTGTTGGTTTTGAATTTCCTGATTGCCGCGGGCTTGATACCATACCAGTCTTCCAGATGCGCCCATGATTGTCGCAACGCTTCATCGAGGGCCGGAAGCTGTTCGATAGACATTTGCTCGAAGAGACGCCGAATTGCGGACCTTGCAGCAGCCCGAACCTCACGGTCCGACGCCATTGCAAACGAGAGTAGCATCGGAATCGCAAGAGTTTCGCCCGTATCTCCGACCTGTTTAAGAATTGCAGCCGTATTGAGCTCGCCGCGCCATCTGAATTCGAGCGACGACCAGCCGAGCAGGGGGTACAAGAGCTCTTTTGTTGATGCCGACAGTCCTTTGAGTTGAGGGTTTTGCATTCGGCGCCTTTGCCAATTGATGAACGAGACGGAGTTGCTTATGTTGACCATAAGATTAACCGATTCGGATCAGACTTGCGCCAAATCAGGGATATAGCGATAATGTAACTTGGAATCAGGCACCCCATAGCCTGAAATCCCAAGACTCGACGAAGCACCGGAGGAAATTATGTCGCCCATTGCACATAGCCCGATGACGTTGAGCCCGTTCGCCGCCGTCTAAACCAGCCGGTCGGCTGGCAGGCTCTCATCTTTCAACTCATCAGTTGAAGCCACATACGCACTTGTGCGCCTGCTGGCTCTGCGCGTGCGCGCGCAACAGGAGAGCTTCGTTTTGAAACGGAAAAATCGTCGAGAAAAAGGGGCGGAGTTTGTGGATGCAGACTTCGCAGAGATTCTCTATGGAGAGAAGAACAATAGCCGGTCGGGCAACCGTCAGGCGCAACGGAAGACTCAACAGTTCTGCCTGCAAGTACAGCGAGCGCTGAACCTCGCACTCGCGGATGCAAGCGTGGGAGAGATAGGCTGCGATCTGTTTGTCGATGAGGTTTCGCCTGGGCCGGATTGCGGTCACCTGATGGTCCACATCGTTGTGCAGGAGGGCTACTCAATCGCTGAGGTGTTGAGCGCGCTGCGGCGCGATGCATCGCGTCTGCGGTCGGAGGTGGCGATGTCGATCGCCAGAAAGCGGGCGCCGGAGTTGGCGTTTGTGCCGGTCTCGATGCAAGGAGGCGGCGATGAGTGATTCATCGAAGTCTCCGATGCGGAGTTGGCTGGCAGCGCCGCTAGATCGAGATGTGTCGGAGGCACTTGAGCGTCTCCGGTGCGCCCAGGACGTTCAACAGATTGCGGTGATGCCCGATGTACACCTTGCTGCTGAGGTGTGCATCGGAGTTGTCGTCGCGACCTCTCAACTGATCTATCCGCAGGCCGTGGGAGGAGACATTGGATGCGGCATGGCGGCTGTTGCGGTCGACATGGAGGCTGCGGCACTGAAGAATCCGAAGATTGCCGCTCAGTTGCTAAATGAGCTCGGGCGAGCAATACCGGCGCGAAGACGCAACCGGAACACGGTTCTCGCGCAGTCAGCGGAAATAGTAAACGAGCCATTGAGCCATGTCGGCTTGGAGGCAATACGCCGAAAGGAGGGCGAGATCGAGTTTGCAACTCTCGGTAGTGGCAACCACTTCCTTGAGCTGCAGGCGGACGAGGAGGATCGGCTGTGGTTGATGGTGCACAGTGGATCGCGTGCTCTCGGTCAAGCGATCCGCGACCATCATCTGGCCCGCACCCAATCAGTCGATGGCCGTTTTCGCGCACTCGATGCCGAATCGGATGCAGGTAAGGAGTATCTTCACGATGTTTTGTGGGCCAGGCGTTTCGCCGCGGCATCTCGCAAGGCAATGGCAGAGGAGGCAAGCAAGGTATTGTCTCAAACGCTGAGATGTGGCGTCATTTGGGAAACGATGGTCGCAACCGATCACAATCATGTTGCGCTCGAACAGCATGGCGGGCGCGAGTTGCGGGTGCATCGCAAAGGAGCAATGTCTGCCCAACAAGGTGAGCCCGGAGTCCTGCCCGGATCGATGGGCACTCTCCGCTTTCATGTGGAGGGGCGCGGCTGCGAAGAGGCGCTTTGTTCAAGCGCTCACGGCGCAGGAAGAGCCTTGAGCCGGGGCGCGGCGAGGAGCAAGTTCACCGACCGCGACATCCAGCGTCAGATGGAAGGCGTCTGGTATGACTACCGTCTGACCGGCAAACTCCGGGATGAGGCTCCCGCTGCATACAAGGACATTCGTGCGGTCCTGAAAGCGCAGCGAGAGTTGGTGAAGGTAATTCGCACTCTGCGGCCGGTGCTCAACTACAAAGGCATCTGAAAAGTGGGGGCGGCTCGAGACCGTCCTCGTATATTCAATTTCTTTGCTGGTATTTTCAGTTCTGGCTAGCGAAGATTAAACTTTCAAAGCGGCGAAGAACGGATTCGCATATCCAGGAGAACTCCGGCGGCAATGGCGATCCAGTACGCGAGGATGTCCCAAGCTGAGAAGAAGCGTCCGAGCAGAAGGATGCCAGGAAGCGTCAGGCGGAAGGCGTCGAGTGCAGGCGAGTGGTACAGCTTGAAGAACTCCACGGCTGTGGTAATGCCAGCGGTGAGCAAAGCCATAGCACATAATCGCAACGAGGGCAAAAGAGTTGAGACGATCCAATAGATCATCAAGGCCCAGAGCATCGACCCCCCGTGTTTCACAACGACTGGCGGCAGGCGGAAGTGTACAAAACGAATCACCAGGCCGGTGTTCACTGTGACGGTCATGAGAACAAGCGAGAGTACCAGAGGACGAAGGCGCATTCTTTCTAACTTTGCATAGGGTGATCTGGAGTGCAGTGCCTGAGCAATGTGCATTGGATGAATCGAAGGAAGAAGGAGTCAATCTTGCAGACGTTCGAGCGCAAGAATAGATCTCCTGCAGATCAAGAGTGGCACGGCACCGATGATTCCAAAGCTGCAGTCGATGAGACGCCACGGCAGCGGGATGCCACGGAAATGGCCAGCGATTAGAGCAAGCGGTAGGACTCCGGCGCATGCAATCAGGCCGAAGGTGATGACCCCTTTGTTACGAACCGGATCGATGTAGGGGCCAATGAACGCAACGGCGATCACAATGTGAGCGAAGGCAAGCCAGTCGGTGCCGTAGGCGAGGAAGGGATAGAGAGTGTTCGTATTGCGGAGAGCATCGTTGACGCGTTCGATCCACTGAAGCAGTCCGGTTGATTGGGCAATTGCCTGCAATGCGCTCGAATGAAATAGAGAAATAAGCCAGCCAAGCTCCGTCTGGAGAGGAAAGGCTGTCACACCACTGAGAATCAGGCCGACGATGAAGATAGCGAGCCAGAAGCGTATGCGACGAAGATGGTCAGGCGTTTGCATGGATGTCACCAGAATAGCCAGTTACGGGTATGGATGTCGAGGCATGTTCACCGTTCAATGAACCGTGGATTACGGGCAGTTGTCTGTGCGCCGCTCTTGTACCCGTGACGCGCGAGAGCACTGTCTCCAGCAACGGCGTCATCCGGGTGAGTTGCCTGACCCGAATCATTAGGTCCCACAGCGGTTCGAATTTCTTCCAGCCGGCGGCATAGAAAAAATGTTTGGCCTGATGCTTGAGCGTGCCATGTTGCAAGGATGCATGCGCTATAGAACTCCAGCGATAAAACTCGCGGTAGGCCCAATCGTATCCTGCTTTCAAGGCTTCTGGCTTAAGTTGCGCCGGCCTGAAAACGACGTGCCTGGTGTCGTAATGAGTCCAGTCGCTTGTCAACATACGCCTCTCACGCACCATGCGGGCATGGAGTTGCGTGCCGGGATACGGTGTTTGTATATGAAACGTAGCCGTGGTAATGCCGTGCTCGACAGTCCAGTCAACGGTTCTCCGGAAGACATCTTCTCCATCATCATCCATGCCAAAGACAAAGCTTCCGTTGATCATGATGCCGAGCGAATGCAGGCGGTTGGCAACTGCTTTGTAATCGCGGCCCAGATTCTGGCGCTTGTTGCTTCGGCGCAGATTCTCCTGAGTGAGCGTTTCAAAGCCGACAAAGATGCTGCGCAATCCGGCTTCTGCTGCACGCTCGATGAGGTCGCCGCGCAATATGGAGTCAACCGTTGCCGCGCCCTGAAAGAGCCTCCCCATTCCCTTCATGCCTTCAAAGAGCGATTCCGCAAAGCGCCGGTCGCCAAGCAGATGATCGTCGAGAAAATAGAGATGGCGTCCAGGCAGGCGGTCGATCTCGGCAAGCGCATCGTCTACCCTCTGCGTATAAAAGCCTCGGCCTCCTTGAAAGAATGCGTCCTTGTAACAGAAATCGCAATGCTGTGGGCATCCACGCGTTACGACGATCGAATTTGGCACCAGATAATAGGTGCGCTTGATGAGGTCGCGACGAACTGGAGGAACTCGCTCAAGTGTACGGCCTTCGGTGGAGGCATAAACACGCTGCGGCACACCCGCACGAAGGTCTTTCAAGAATTGCGGAAAGGTTTGTTCTCCCGGCCCAAGGAAGATGGCATCCGCATGAACCGCTGCCTCGTTGGGAAGCGAAGTGACGTGCAGTCCGCCGAGGCAGACAAATGCGCCCTGACTTCGATAGTGGTCTGCAATCTTGTAGGCTCGATAGGCGTTGGTGATGTATATCTGAATCACCACCAGATCCGGCGTATCGTTGAGGGTCAACGGCTCTACGTGTTCGTCTGCAATCACGGCACGGTCATCTGGAGAAAGGTATGCGGCAAGGGTGGCTAGCCCCAGCGGAGGAAAAAGCGAATACTTGATCGGACGCCAATAGGGATCGGTCGCTTCCGTCAGAGCAGGCAAAATGAACTTGGCGTTGATAGAGCCTGAGCGTGAAAGCAACCGCGAAATGGCGCCGGTCATTGCACACCTCCAGCTACCAGCACAGCTGGTGCGGGAACAGCGCCAAAGCGACGTTCCCTGTGCCTGAATTCATCTAGGGCGGCTTCGAGGTCAGCCTCGTCAAAGTCGGGCCACATGCGGTCAGTAAAGTGAAGTTCAGCGTATGCGGACTCCCACAGTAAAAAGTCCGAAAGGCGCTTCTCACCGCCGGTGCGAGTCAGCAGATCCACATCTCTGCTTTCTGCAGTCAACGCCCGAGTGAGCATCTGCGTTATCCCGCCAGTCGCGGCTCGCGTCTCATGAAGAAACACTTCATATGCGCCAGTTGCGGCAAGTGCAATTGCATCGCGCGATGAGTAATCGATGGCAACGCGCAGATGGAGTCGGTGTCCCGCAGAAGTTGCGCGTTCGGCCTTTTCAATTTCGCGCAGCACCGATGATACCAACCGATCACGGCGACCGATGACCTGGAGTCTCGCGCCGCGTAGCCTGAGTCTTTCGGTCTCGAGACGTAGGAAAGCTCTCAGCAGCCAGAAGATGCTCTCGACTTCGGCAGCCGGCCGACGCCAATTGTCGGAGGAAAACGCATAGACCGTGAGGCAGCGGATGCCCACATCCGGCGCGTGCTCCACCACCCTCCGCAATGCGGCCACCCCTGCGCGATGCCCGGCGATGCGGGGCAATCCGCGCCGCGTAGCCCAGCGGCCATTGCCATCCATGATGATGGCCACGTGCAGTCCTTCAAGGTTAACACTTTGCATTGTAAAGTTACCTCACACAAAAAAATGCTGATTGTTGAGTCCTGCATGTTATTGGGGTGGTGAGTTGGAAAGACTCACCAGTAAGCGGCAAACCCTGCATACACTTTGCATTGCAAAGTACACGCACAAAAAAATAGTCAGGCCCGCGATGGGAGCAAATCACCCATCGGGCCAGTGGCAGGTTCATCTTGAGTACCATTTGCCGCATCTTTGACCACTTGTTCAAGACTTGACAGGTACTCAAGATAACGCTTGCGGCCGGATGTCGTAATCTTGCAAATAGTCTGGGGACGATTGCGATCATGGCCCTTGGCAATCACAACCATCTTTGCCGTCTCCAATACGCTCAAATGCCTGCTCAAGTTGCCATCTGTCAGTGCGCACAACTGCTTGAGATCAACGAAGGTCAGGCCTTTTGGATTCGTGATCAGAGAGGTCAGGACACTGAGGCGGGCACGCTCATGAATCACGCGGTCCAGTCCTTCATATGCGAATCGAGCCTCGCTGCTTGTGGATTTAGCTTTCATCGCCGCCCTCCTCTGCCTTAAAGTACAGAATCCCTGCTACCAGCAACTGCCCCGCTCCATACGGAATGCCCATGGCCCACGGAGAAAGAACGCGGCCGTCGGCCAGCGAGATGCAGGCCAGCCTCGAGAGCAGATACCAGACGCCGGCTGCGAGCATCGGGCGCGGTAGAAAACGGCAGGAGGAAAACACGCCGAGACTGAAGATAACCTGCCAAAGTCCAGGCAGCATCCACAGGGCAGACGGAACCGCACGCACCAGCACAATCGTCATCAGAGCGCCCGCACCCCCCGCAGGCAAAAACTGCTCGACGGCCATGCGGATCATCTCGTCTGCCATGCCCGAATGGATGCGATGGGTGCGCGTGACCATCTGCACACCGATCAACCCAGCCGACAGAATAGCGGTCGAAATCCAGATGGCCAGATAGGCCGCAATGTGATTCGCCGGATCTGGCAACAGAAGCGCCTGCGCCCCAGCCGCCAGGATCGCGAACCCGCCCGTGGCTGCCAGAGTCGCTGGCCCATAGCCGCGAAACTCTGTGCTATGAGCAACTTGCCTACGGATGCTGCTGATGTCTCCGAGCGCTTTGTAGAAGTCATTCATACAGGGTTAACTTTACATTGCAAAGTATACCTTAGCGCGGCGCTTGTCAACATGCGCTCTCGGCGGACTGCCTCCCAGCGGGCAAAAGGAGATTCCCGGCATGGATTAAATGAAAAAAGTTCTTGACAAAGTGTGTTTATGACACCATTATAGTGTCAGTAGAACACTAATGAGGTGGACAGATGCTCTTCTCTTACGTGAAAATCCCGGCAACGCACTACGCATTGCACTACCAGCAGGGCCGTATCCGGCACGAAGGCCCAGGGTTGTCGTTCTTCTACTATTCTCCCAGCGCGACAATTGTTTCCGTGCCAATCGGCAGTACCGATGCGCCGTTCGCATTTGTGGAGAGCAGTGCGGACTTTCAGTCAGTGACGGTGCAGGGTCAACTTACCTACCGGGTGGTAGACCCGAAGAAAGTTGCCTCGCTGCTTGACTTCAGCCTGGGCAGGAATGGGCAATACCTTGGCGATGGTCCGCAGAAACTGCAAGAACGATTGGTCAAGAGCGCACAGGTTGCAGCTAAGGCCGTGACACAGCGGATGGGGCTGCGCGAAGTGTTGACCAGTTCGACGGCGATCGGTGCCGAGGTGGAAGATGCGCTAAAGAACTCTGAGGCGATCAAGAGCCTGGGTGTGGAGATTCTGGAGTTGGCGGTGATTTCGATGAAGCCGACGCCGGAGATGGCAAAAGCACTTGAAGCCGAGGCGCGTGAAGCATTGCAACGCAAGTCGGATGAGGCGATCTATGCGCGCAGAAACGCCGCTGTCGAACAGGAGCGTCGCATCAAGGAAAGCGAACTCAATACTGAGATTGCGGTGGAGGAGAAGAAGCGCCAGATTCGCGAGGCACAAATGGCGGCAGACATCGCAATCGAGGAACAGCGGGCCCAGCTTGTTGACCAGAAGGTGGCCAACGAACGCAAGGATGCCGACAGCCGCGCCTATGCGCTCGACGCGACCGTCAAGGCGATCGAAACCGCGGACTGGAAGAAGTTGATGTTGCTCTCTTCCGGCGGATTTGATGCGCGGCAAATGATTGCCATGGCATTTCAAGAACTGGCGGGCAATGCTCAAAAGATCGGCGAGCTGAACATCTCTCCCGATCTGTTACAAGGCCTGATTGGAAAGACTCGGAGCTGATTATGTTCGAGAAGGTCTTTGTCGTAACTCGGAAGACTCGCCTTGCCGAGCTTGTCGAACGCTTCAACACGGTTGGACAAGCTCGGTTTTATATCGAGCACGCGGGCGGCGATTTTGAAGAATATGTCCGCGAGGACGCCGTTTATCGGCAAGCAGTCGAGGTGACTCGGCGGTCCATGCAATTCGATCTCAAGTTGCAATTCCTGGATCGCGCCCTTGCGCCAACCGTGCTGTTCACCGAGAAGGATCTGATCATTACGCTGGGTCAGGATGGACTCGTTGCAAACACCGCGAAGTACGTGAAGGGCCAGCCAATTGTGGCTGTCAATCCTGACCCTGAGCGATTCGATGGAGTCTTGCTTCCGTTCCTTCCGGAGCAGGTGCGTGATGCTGTTGGCGCTGTGATCAAAGGAAAGGCGCCGATTCATGAAGTGACGATGGCTGAGGCTAAGTTTAGCGATGGTCAGCGCATGCTCGCTTTCAATGACCTCTTCCTTGGGGCAAACAGCCATGTCTCCGCACGATACAAGATCACACTCGGCGATCAAACCGAATTTCAGTCCTCGAGCGGCGTGTTGGTCTCAACTGGAGCTGGCAGTACCGGGTGGCTTTCGTCGCTATTCAACATGGCGCAGGGAATGGCCAACGCTATGGGCGGAAAACCACCGCAAGCTGTTCGCATGAACTGGGAAGATCCACGGCTTTTCTTTGTCGCAAGGGAGCCATTCATCAGTCGGCATTCCAGTGCGGGACTCGTGGCAGGATGGGTCTCCGATGGTGATGACCTTGTGCTTGAATCCACAATGCCGGCGGGAGGCTGCGTCTTCAGTGACGGGATCGAAGCGGATTCGATTCCGTTCAATTCCGGAGCTACAGTGCGGGTTCATCGCGCCGCGGAAACGGCCAGACTGGTGTCAGCATGAATAAGCATGAGATTCAGGTCACCGTCGATATAGTCGTGTTCACGATTCATCAGCACCGTCTGAATGTGCTTCTGATTCAGCGCGGCATTCCTCCATTCAAAGGTCAATATGCTTTACCTGGAGGGTTTGTTTTGGCCAATGAAACGCTCGAAGCGGCGGCATTTCGTGAGTTGCATGAAGAGACCGGGACAGAGAATGTGTATCTGGAACAGCTTTTCACCTTCGGTGACCCGAAGCGGGACCCGCGCGGGAGAGTCGTGACTGTGGCGTTCTACGCTCTTGTGCCGTCAGACCAATCTCCGCTCATTGCTGGAACAGATGCGGCGGCAGCCGGATGGTTCACGGTCGATGAGTTGCCCCCCGTGGCATTCGACCATCTCAAGATCATCGACTATGCCGTCAACCGGCTGAGAAACAAACTGGAATACACAACAGTCGGCTTCGAACTGTTGCCAAAGAAATTCACCCTCACCGCGTTGCAGGTGTTGCATGAGGCAATCCTGGGTAGAGCGCTCGACAAGAGAAACTTTCGCAGAAAGATACTCGCACTGGGACTGGTCAAAGCGACGAAAGAGATGGAAGCGACTGGAAGAAAGCCGGCTCGCCTGTACTCCTTTCGCAATGCAAAATGAATCAAAGGCGTACGAGCAATTGAAATAGCACGAACCAAGAACAGTTGATGCAACCAGCGAGCAAGAAAGTGAACGAGATGAAGCCATCCTATGGAGTGATTGTCGGCAGGTTCCAGGTACACGAACTGACCGATGGACACATGGAACTATTGAGGCAGGTGCGTGTTCGGCATCCTCGCGTCATCATACTGGTGGGCTGCACGCCCGCTGGCCCAACCAAACGGAACCCTCTCGACTTTGTGGTTCGTCGTCGCATGATCGAAGCCAAGTTTCCTGAGTTCATCGTTGTTCCGATCATGGATAAGAAGACCGATGAGCTGTGGAGCCAAGAGGTCGATGCGCGCATAGCCGATGTGATCGGCGCAGTTCCAGCAGACGTGGTCTTGTACGGCGGAAGAGACAGTTTCATTCCATACTACAACGGCATTCACGAGCCACATGAGCTTGAACTTAGCAATCCCATTTCTCCGTCCGGCACGGAAGTTCGCGAGAAACTGACCAACACGGTGATGGAATCGGCGGACTTTCGCGCCGGCGTCATCTACGCCATGCACCAGATGTATCCCCGCACCATTCCAACCGTAGACGTTGCCGTCCTGCACTGCAACGGTGACAAGACAGAAGTTCTTCTGGGACGCAAGAAGAACGAGAAAGGGCTGCGGTTCATCGGTGGGTACGCAGAACCTGGAAGCGATCGCTATGAACTCGATGGAGCGCGCGAGGTGATGGAAGAGGCCAGCCGCGAGATCGGAAACTTCGAATATATCAGCAGCCAGAAGATCGACGACTGGCGTTACACCAACGAGACAGACAAGATCAAAACGCTTTTCTTCATGGCAACCGCGAACTCGTTGGACATTAAGGCAGGCGACGACATTGAGCACGTCGAGTGGGTTGATATTCGCAAGATTAAGCACACGCATTTTGAGCAAGAGCACCAGGTTCTGGTTGAAGCACTCATCACGAATCTTCAAAAGAAAGGTATCCTGCAATGATCCATCTGACGGAAAGCATCATCCATCGCTCTGACAGCTACAAATACAGCCACCACAAGTTGCTGCCACCCGGGACAGAGACCATCTACTCCTATCTGGAATCGCGTGGGGGCAAGTTCAAGGACGTGGTTTTCTTTGGACTCCAATACATTCTGGAGCAGTATTTCAGCGGCGTTGTTGTTACTGCCGCGGATGTGGAAGAAGCCAGAAGGGACGTGACTGCGCACATGGGCCCGGGCGTCTTCAATTACGAAGGATGGATGCGGATCGTCAATGTTCATGGGGGAAAGCTTCCCTTGCGCATTATGGCCGTGCCAGAGGGAACGGTGCTCGGCCCCTCGCAGGTATTGTTGACAGTGGAGAATACCGATCCGGCACTGCCTTGGCTGACGAACTTTGCCGAGACCCTGCTGATGCAGGTCTGGTATCCGATCACGGTCGCTTCGCAGCAGTATGCCAAGCGCAAGATGATGCTTGGTTTCCTCGAAAAGACCGGCACGCCAGAGTCCATTGACTTCAAGTGGCACGACTTCGGCTATCGCGGATCGACATCTCAGGAATCTGCCGCAATTGGCGGTGCGGCGCATTTGCTGAGCTTCAAAGGTACGGACACACTCATCGCGCTTCAGCTCATCAAGAAGTTCTACGGAGGAGACAATGCTGGCTTCAGCATACCAGCCAGCGAGCACTCGACCATTACCAGTTGGGGCCGCGAACACGAGAGCGATGCATACAGCAATATGCTGCAGCAGTATCCGACCGGCATCATCGCCTGCGTCTCCGATTCGTATGACATCGAGAAAGCCTGCCGCGAGTTATGGGGTGACAAATTGAAGTTTGAGGTTCTTGGCCGCGATGGAACGCTGGTCGTTCGTCCGGATTCCGGCGATCCGGCTCCAGTGATTCTACGTATTCTGAGCATACTCGGCGAGGCCTTCGGTACCACGACCAACGCCAAGGGGTATACCGTCCTGCATCCCAAGGTCCGCGTTATTCAGGGAGACGGTATCAACTACGAATCTGCTTACGAGATTCTGACTGCCCTGGAGCGCCGCGGCTGGTCGATCGATAATCTGGCACTGGGTGAAGGCAGTGGTGCATTACAACTGGTCAATCGCGACACGCTCAAGATGGCCATCAAATGCTCGGCCGTCAAGATCGACGGGAAATGGTCCGATGTCTATAAGGATCCGGCAACCGATCCTGGAAAGACATCGAAGCGGGGCCGACTGGCCTTGGTTCATTACAACGGCCAGTTTCACACCATTCAGAAAGATCAGGCATGGGACAACGATCTGCTCCGTCTGGTTTGGGAAAACGGCGCGCTGATTGAGCGCGATAACTGGACCGCGATCCGCAATCGTGTTCTGCAGGACGAAGTAGCCAAAGCGTAGGAAAATGGCAATGTGAGGCAGGCGAAGCCATCGGTGCATCTACCTGCCTCACCGCTAAGATAAAGAAGAGAAGGAAACCGCAGAAGATGAGTACCGTTACCCTATACCGGCCAACTGGATGTAGAGAACTCGCGTTGATACGCGACAGCGGATGGAGTATCTTCCCGCCCCGCTTACCTGAGCAGCCGATTTTCTATCCAGTGCTTGAAGAGGAATATGCCATCCAGATTGCCCGCGATTGGAACACGAGAGATGGCGGCACCGGCTATGTGCTGCGTTTCCAAGTACAGACGGAGTATCTCGCACAGTTTCCTGTCCAGACGGCTGGCTCACGTATTCATCGTGAGTACTGGATACCAGCTGAAGAACTTGATGAGTTCAATCGTCACATCGTTGGCCAGATCGAAATCCTCAGAGAGTATCACGGGATCTGCCAGTAGGTGGCATAGCAGCATTGAAGACGTTTATCTTCGCTCGAAGCCGAGCCGCAACAGGCCGGGCCCGATCAATGCTCCGCAGAAACTACCGCCCAGTCCAATCCAAATCGAGCAAGGTACTTGCGCAGCCGGTCGGCGTCGTTGGGCGTGGCTTTGCGGGTGCGCGAGTGATTGAAGAGTTGCCTGCCAGCCTCGGAGATGGAACGGTTGCGCTGGCAAATCTCCACCACTTGCTCCAGTTGCAGACGGTCGAAGAGGTCGAGTTCCGCATTTTGCTCCTCGCTCAGAAGCCTCGTCAATGCCTGGGATGCGCCGCCCCTTCGTTCACTGCGCCATGCGGTGTTGAGCCGGGCTATCTCTTCTTCGACAATTTCAGCAGAGATGCGGCCACCGGAGCAGAGCGTGCTCATGCGCGCCACGGCCGCGTTCAGGTCGCGGAAATTGCCTTTCCAGATCGCGGCCGGAGATAAGGCAAAGTCCAGGAATCGGCTGCGGGCCTCGCGGTTGAAGGTGACCCGCGTTCCGGTTTTCTCGGCATATTGGTCGAGTTCGAATTGTAGGTTAGGTTCGATGTCCTCGTGCCGGTCACGCAGGCCGGGCAGAGTAAATGTCCACAAGTTGATGCGAGCCAGGAGGTCTTCCCGGAAGCGGCCCTCTTCGACAGCACTGAGCAAATCGCGGTTGGTTCCGGCGATGAGTTGAAAGTCGCTGTGGGCTTCGCGATCTGAGCCGAGCGGCAAAAAGGTCTTCTCTTCGAGCGCTCGCAACAGCATGGCCTGCTCGTCGAGGCCAAGCTCTCCCACTTCATCGAGAAACAGGACGCCTTTATTTGCTGTGCGCAGCAGGCCGGCGCGCTCTTGAACCGCGCCGGTGAATGCGCCCTTGATGTGGCCGAAGAGCGCTGACATAGCACCTTCGCCACGCAGCGTTGCGCAGTTCACGTCGACAAAGTTGCCGCTCACCGCGCGCCGCGATTTTTTCAATTCAAAGATGCGCCGCGCCAAGCGAGATTTGCCTGCCCCGGTCGGTCCCATCAACAGTAGTGGATCGCGTGTTGCGATGGCCACGCGCTCGATGCGGTCGATGAGTTGATTGAATCTTCCATTGCGGGTTTCAATGCCGCCCTTCAGAAAACTGACACCGGCTTCCTGCTCCTGATGGAAGCGCGATGCGATGCGGTCGTATTTGGATAGGTCGAGATCGATGATCTTGATCTCTCCGGGTCCGCCGCGCTGACGGTCGGGCGAGGATTGCAGCAGACGGCCAGGCAGATGGCGCGACTCAGTCAAGAGAAACAGGCAGATCTGCGCAACGTGCGTGCCCGTTGTGATGTGGATCAGGTAGTCTTCCGAATCGGCATCAAACGGGTAGCTGCGTGCGAAAGTAAACAGGGTCTCGTAGACCTGCTCAAAGTCCCAAGGATCGCCGAACTCGACCGGATGCAAATTGACGGTAGTCTCCGGCGAGACGGCGGCTATGTCCTGACGCACGCGTTCGGCCAGTGAGCGGTCATTCTTTCCGTGCAAAAGCTCGAAACGGCTGACGACGAGGTCCGGCTGGCGGCAGATGGAAACCGTGGGCCGCCAGTTCTGCCAGCGGTCAGGATGTTTGCCTACATCGAGCGTGGTTCCGAGCAATCCGATGACGGCAACCGGAAGCGGTGAACTAGCCATAATTCTAAAAGCCTATCTCACCAAATCGTTTTCCAGAATATTTCCATGATAAAGATGAGCGTATCTCATTCATATAAAGCCATATAATCATTATGTCTGGTTTGGCCACCGTCCTGCATATAAATAAGACAAGAAGATTCAAGCAAGCTACAGGAGGAATGAGATGGCCGACGAAATGGCAGAGCGGAACTACAACGTATATATGCCCGAAGAGGGCTCGGGCGTGAAGGCGTGGCCGGTGAAGGCATGGACCAAAGGCGTGCCGGTCGAGGATCAGGCTCGCCAGCAATTGCTCAATGCTGCCCAGATGCCGTTCGTCTTTCAGTGGATTGCTGCCATGCCGGACGTGCACTGGGGCATCGGGGCCACGGTGGGCAGCGTGATCCCGACCAGGGGCGCGATTATTCCCGCCGCGGTGGGCGTGGACATTGGCTGCGGCATGATGGCGGTTGAGACCAGCCTGACGGCCAGCAACTTGCCCGACAACTTGAAGCCGATGCGCGATGCGATCGAGTTGGCCGTTCCGCACGGACGCACCAACCACGGCGGAGTGGGCGATCGTGGCGCATGGGGCGAGATTCCCGGTCGCAGCCTCGAAGTCTGGGGAACACTGAAGCCGGGTTACGATGCGATCATGGCCAAGCACCCCAAACTCGATCGCGGCAACCACTCGAACCACCTGGGCACGCTCGGTACCGGCAACCACTTCATTGAAGTCTGCCTCGACGAGGCGGATCATGTCTGGTTCATGCTGCACTCGGGGTCGCGTGGAGTCGGCAATCGCATGGGCGGTTACTTCATTGAGCTTGCGCGCAACGACATGAAGAGGTTCTTCATCAACCTGCCGGATGCGGACCTGGCGTACTTTCCTGAGCACACCGAGCACTTCGACGACTATGTCGAGGCGGTTCACTGGGCGCAGGAATACGCACGCTGGAACCGCGAAATCATGATGGAGAATATCGTCGCGTCGGTGCGCAACTCAGGGGTGGTTCCGGCTTTCAGCGCGGAGTTGAAGGCGATCAACTGCCACCACAACTATGTGGCGAGAGAGAGGCACTACGGCCAGAACATCCTGGTCACGCGCAAAGGCGCGGTGCGCGCGGCTGAGGGCGATATGGGCATCATTCCCGGCAGCATGGGAGCGCGTTCCTATATTGTGCGTGGCAAGGGCAATCGCGAGAGCTTCAACAGTTGCAGCCACGGCGCGGGGCGCGCGATGTCACGCAACGAAGCCAAGCGCCGCTTCACGCTTGAAGACCACGCTCGCATGACTGAGGGCATTGAGTGCCGCAAAGACGCCGACGTGATTGACGAAACGCCTGCGGCGTATAAGTCCATTGACGCGGTCATGGCGGCGCAGTCGGATCTGGTGGAGATCGTTCACACGCTGCACCAGGTAGTCTGCGTCAAGGGATAAACTACCGGGCTTGCGCATCGATGGTCGAGGTGTGCAAGCTCAGATGTATCAGTTCAAGGAAAGTAAGATGACAGGTTCAAATGGGGTGATTTTGGACGGATCGATCGGCGAGGGCGGTGGGCAGATTCTGCGCACGGCCCTGAGCCTTTCTGTGGTGACGGGCAAGCCTTTCTTCATTGAGAATATTCGCGCGGGCCGCGAGCGTCCCGGTTTGCTGCGTCAACACCTTGCGGCTGTGCTGGCAGCTTCCGAGATTGGCGATGCCGAGGTGGAAGGCGCCTATGCTGGCTCAACACAACTCAGTTTCAAGCCGTCCGCGATCAAGCCGGGCAAGTACAACTTCGCAGTAGGCACGGCGGGCAGCGGCACACTGGTGCTGCAAACCATCCTGCCCGCGCTGATGACGGCAAATGAACCGAGCTACATCACCATCCAGGGCGGCACACACAATCAGGCTGCGCCTCCTTTCGACTTTCTGGCGAAGACATTCCTTCCTCAGATTGAGCGCATGGGACCGCGCGCGCTCGTTAACCTGGAGAAGTATGGATTTTACCCAGCTGGCGGAGGACGATTCGAGGTCGAGATTCACCCCTGCAGTACGCTCGCGCCGATTCATCTGGAGGAGCGTGGGACGACTGAGAAGCCGAAAGTGCATGCGATTGTCGCCAATCTGGATCGCAAGATCGCTCAGCGGGAAGTATCAGTCGCTGCCGGTTTGCTGCAACTGGCGGAGGAAGAGCAGCAGATTACTTTTACGAACAACTCGCCCGGTCCGGGCAATGTCGTGATGATCGAAGTGAAGAGCGCCGCTCTGGTCGAGGTCTTTACTTCCTTCGGCAAGATGGGAGTGAGCGCGGAGAAGGTAGGAGCCGACGCCGCAGCGCAAGTCAGCGCTTATCTCGCATCGGAGGCGGCGGTCAGCGAGCACCTGGCCGATCAGCTTTTGCTGCCGATGGCCCTGGCGGGCGGAGGCTCGTTCACCACGGCTGCAATCAGCTCGCACGCGCAGACCAACATGGACATCATCAAGAGGTTTCTGTCGGTGAGTTTTCTGACGGAAGAAGCTGGCCGAGGAATACGGATCATAGTCGTGATGGCGTAAGAATTGCAGAACATCCTGCTCGATTCAGTGCCGTGCGCTGCGACCCAACCACCCATTAACCGATGCTCTACACTGGATGGCAATGCTTCTGACCGTTACAACAACTCATGAGCCGGCGACGGATCTCGGTTATCTGTTGCACAAGAACCCTGCGCGGATGCAGGCCGAGGAGTTTTCTTTCGGCAAGGCATACGTCTTTTATCCCGAAGCCAACACCAACCGGTGCACCGTCTCCGTACTCTTGGAGGTAGACCCGGTCGGTTTGGTGCGCGGTCGGCGTGGTCCGGCAGGCGATGGCGGTCAACTTCAGCAATATGTGAACGACCGTCCTTATGCGGCCAACTCCTTCATGAGTGTGGCGATTGGCAGGCTCTTCACCACCGCCATGAGCGGCAAGAGCAAAGAACGTCCCGAGCTTGCGGAAATGGCTCTTCCGCTTACAGCCACGTTGCCGGTGATCGCGGCTCGGGGTGGAGAAGCGGTTGTGCGTCGGCTCTTTGAGCCGTTGGGATATGCCGTTCGCGTTGAAGCTCTGCCGCTTGATGAGCAGTTCCCGGAGTGGGGCGAGTCACCGTATGTGTCGCTTGAGTTATCGGCAAACATCCAGCTTCAAACGCTGCTGACGTATCTTTATGTGCTGATCCCAGTGCTCGATAACGAGAAGCATTACTGGGTGGGCGAAGACGAGATCGAGAAATTGCTCAAGCGCGGCGAAGGTTGGCTAAGCCAGCATCCCGAGAAGGACCTGATTGTCCAGCGCTACCTAAAACGCCAGCGTAGCCTGACGCGCGAGGCTCTGGAGCGGTTGACGGAGGATGCTCTGCCCGAAGAAGAGGCAAAGGTCAACGTCAGCGACGAAGAAGAACAGAAAGTCGAGCGGCCTCTGAACCTGAATGAGCAGCGCATGGGCGCGGTTCTTTCCGCTCTTCGCGGAGTTGGCGCCAAGCGCGTGCTGGACCTGGGGTGTGGCGAGGGCAAACTGCTACGTTCTCTTTTGTCCGATCACCAATTCGAGCAGATTCTGGGCATGGATGTCTCCTGGCGTTCGATTGAGATTGCAAGCGAACGACTGAAACTGGACCAGATCGGCGAGAAGCAACGGGCGAGGATTGAACTGATTCAGGGATCATTGATGTATCGAGACAAACGCCTGGAAGGATTTGATGCGGCTGCTGTCGTCGAGGTCATCGAGCATTTGGATGCAGCTAGACTTGCGGCCTTCGAGCGTGTCTTGTTCGAGTACGCCAAGCCAACCAACATCGTCCTGACCACGCCCAATGCGGAGTACAACTGTCTCTTCCCGACTTTGCCCGCAGGCCAGTTACGCCATCGCGACCATCGCTTTGAGTGGACACGAGCGGAGTTTACCAAGTGGGCGGAGGGCATCGCTAAACGATTCGGCTACGCAGTGCGCTTTCAGCCAGTTGGGACCGAGGATGCGACTCGCGGAGCGCCAACACAGATGGGGATCTTTACAAGAACGGCGGTTGGCGAATGAAGATTTCGATTCCCGAGTTGTCGCTCGTCATACTCATCGGTCCGTCCGGCTGCGGCAAATCCACGTTTGCTCGAAAGCAGTTCTTGTCTACTGAAGTTATCTCGTCGGATGTTTGCCGCGCATTAGTTGCGGATGACGAGAACGACCAGACCGCAACCGGAGATGCCTTCAACCTGCTGCGTGAGATCGTGCGCAAACGCCTAAGCCGCGGTAAGCTTGCAGTGGTCGATGCTACCAACGTGCAGCCTGAGTCGCGCAAATCGATTATTGAACTGGCGCACGAATACCATGTTTTGCCCGTTGCCATCGTCTTCGATCTATCGGAGCGGCTCTGCCAGGATCGCAATACTCTGCGCTCGGATCGTCAGTTTGGCCCGCACGTTGTGCGCAATCAGATTCAGCAGTTGCGCCGGTCACTGCGCGGACTGGAGCGCGAGGGCTTTCGTTACGTGCACAAGCTCTCTTCGCCGGAGGAGATTGAAGCCGTCACCATCGAGCGCCAGCCGCTTTGGAACAACAAGCGCGAGGAGCATGGCCCCTTCGACATCATTGGTGACGTACATGGTTGTTTGGATGAGTTGCTGGATCTGATGGCTTCGCTCGGGTATCAGGTGGACCGCAGCGAAAAGGAATTCACAGTAACGCCTCCCGATGGCCGCAAGATGGCCTTTGTCGGCGATCTGGTGGATCGTGGACCCGCAACGCCCGACGTATTGCGCTTGGTGATGATAATGGTGCGCACCGGTCAGGCGCTCTGTGTGCCAGGTAATCATGACATGAAGTTGGTCAAGGCGCTCAAGGGCAAGAATGTGCAGATCGCGCATGGCCTTGCCGCATCGCTGGAGCAGTTGGCCGGAGAGTCCGCTGAGTTCCGCGCCGACGCTGCCAAGTTTCTCGACGGGCTGGTGAGTCACTACGTTTTGGACAATGGCAAACTGGTCATCGCCCATGCTGGCATGAAGGAGTCCATGCAGGGCCGTGGCTCAGGCAAAGTGCGTGACTTTGCGCTCTACGGAGAAACCACAGGTGAAACCGATGAGTTCGGCCTGCCGGTGCGCTATAACTGGGCTGCCGACTATCGCGGCAAAGCGCAGGTCGTCTACGGACACACGCCGGTGCCTGAGGCTGTATGGCTCAACAACACGGTGAACATCGATACCGGCTGTGTGTACGGTGGCCGCTTGAGCGCGCTCCGCTATCCGGAGCGCGAGATTGTTGATGTGCCTGCAAAGGCTACCTACTACGAAGCTCGCAAGCCGTTCCTTCCCGCAGAGGAACTCGCTCCACGCGCCTTACAGCAGACAGCCGACGACGTGCTCGACATTGAAGATGTGATTGGCAAGCGCATGGTCGATACGCGTCTGATTCCGCGCATTACGATTCGCGAAGAGAATGCAATCGCAGCGCTCGAAGTGATGAGCCGTTATGCAGTCGATCCCAAGTGGCTTATCTATCTGCCGCCGACGATGTCGCCGTCTGAAACGTCGAAGCTGCCGGATTTGCTGGAGCATCCGCAAGAAGCTTTTGCCTACTACCGGCACGAGGGAGTGCCGCACGTGATCTGCGAGCAGAAGCATATGGGCTCACGTGCCGTGGTGATTGTTTGCCGCGATGAATCTGTCTCTGTGAAAAGATTCGGCGTGATCGAGCCTGCACTGGGCGTGGTCTATACGCGTACGGGTCGTCGCTTCTTTTCAGACGCTTCGCTGGAGCGCGAGTTCCTGGAGCGCGTACGGCAGTCAGTTACAGTCAGTGGACTGTGGGAGGAACTGAAGACAGACTGGCTTTGCCTGGACTGCGAGTTGATGCCGTGGTCAGTCAAGGCACAGGAGTTGCTGCGTGTGCAGTACGCGCCGACAGGCACGGCGGGGATTCATGCGCTTGCTGCTTCAAAACTGGTTCTTGATGAAGCGCGAACGCATATCGCTGGGCTCGACGAACTAGCTGATCGGACCACTGCGCGGGTGGATTCGTTGGCAAAGTATCGCGACTCCTATCGGCGCTACTGCTGGCCAGTCGCATCCATCAACGACTTGAAACTAGCGCCGTTCCATCTCCTCGCGTCAGAGGGAGCAGTTCATACCGACAAACAGCACACCTGGCACATGGAGATGCTATCGAAGCTATGCGCTGCAGATAGCGCTTTGCTGCTGGCCACACCGTTCCGACTCGTCGATCTCAACGATCCAGCCAGCTATGAAGCAGCAACTCAATGGTGGGTGGAGATGACAGCGGCGGGCAACGAAGGCATGGTCGTTAAGCCGCTCGACTTCATCTGCAAGGGGAAGCGTCGCCTGGTGCAACCTGCGATCAAGTGCCGTGGGCCGGAGTATCTGCGCATCATCTATGGACCGGAATACCTGTTGCCAGAGAATCTAGAACGGCTCCGCGCCAGAGGCGTTGGTGCCAAACGCTCGCTGGCCAGCAGGGAGTTTGCCTTGGGCATCGAGTCTCTGGAGCGATTCAACCGCCGCGAGCCGTTGCGCCGCACGCATGAGTGCGTCTTTAGTGTGCTTGCCCTGGAAAGCGAACCGGTCGATCCCAGATTGTAATCCGGGAAGCCGAACACAACCGTTCCAGTCACCCGGCTTGCTGGTTAAACTCCCTATTCTTCGCGTCGTTCCTCCGTCAGTGGAATGACGTGAAGGATCGGCAACTCAGGTGCAATGATCTTGTTGACTGGCATGAACTGGATGAATCAAAACTGCAAGGTGGAATGCAAATGGAGCGAACTCGTCTCTAAGCGTGGCAATTGGCAGCTAGTTTCCAAGAATCATCGTTGAGCTTGTGAAGGACATTGCCGCCATCTATTGATGGCTGCCGGTTCCCGTGTCACAGCAGACACAATGCGTCGTGTCACAGCTGACACACTGTGTCTGCAGGCACACAGATCTCTGCGGCGGTGAAGACGCAAAGCCTTTACTTTCTATGGGCAAGGTTTGGCTCGCGGCGTGCCATGTTGTTTAGCGCCGGACCTCAAGAGAGGAGTCGATATGCCTTTTTCTACCGTTGAATTCGGCCTTCTATTCGCTTTTGTGCTGCTGATTGCCTGGAGGTTGGACCGCTTCAACGGTCTGCATAAGACCCTACATTTTATGTCCAGCTACCTCCTCTGCGGCTTCTGGACCTGGAACCACGTGCCCCTTCCGTTTGGAATCTCGCTGCTCAAAGGCCCGATATGGCAACCACCAGCAGCAACAAGTTTCCAGTCCAGGGGCTCCAAGAATGCTCAACCGAGGCCTTGGGTTGAGCACGGAACGGGCAATTTGCGCGGAACTCCCTTCTGCGCTAGAGTCAGTTTGAACCAGCCTCGGATAGAGAAACCACAATGACACCTCAGCGCCGGACGGTGGTGGTTATTTCAGTTGCAACGGTGGTATTGTGTCTGGCCGTCGTCGGAGTCGTAATCTGGCGCGTGGAGAATGCTCTCGTCGGCTCCAGGCGTGAGACCGCGACATCGGAACTGTTAGGCGTCGAGATCAGGACGGTGGGTGCGCAGCCCAATCCCGGCTTCGAGGGGATCACCTCGCCGGCAATTTTCAAGAGCGCTGCGGCGTTTCAGGGCAGAATCTACCTGTCCGGACCGGCCGGTCTTTCCGTTTACGCGACCGATGGAACCTTGGAACACTTTTACCGCGTGGGGATCGATCTGCCCACAGCTCCATTGGGGCAGATGGCCGTAGGGACGTTGGCAGATTCGCGGCAACCAGAGTTGCTGATTGCGACGCTGGGCGAGGGGATTCTGGCATTCGACGGTAGCCGGTTCCGTCAGATCCGCGCCAGTCAGGATGATGCAAGAGTGGTCACCGCGCTTTTGCCGGTGTCTTCCGGTAGTCTGCTGATCGGAACGGCCAAGCTGGGCCTGCTGATTTACGACGGCAAGGCCTTAAAGAAGTTCCACACCACGACTAATGACGTTTATGTAACCTCCTTGGCTGGGTCTGAGGCCGAACTTTGGGTGGGTACGTTGAATGACGGCCTTCTCTATTGGCACGGTGGCCAGACTGAGCACATCGGCGAAGGGCAGGGATTGCCTGACCGCAGAGTGGATCAGATTGCGCTTGGCGGAGGACGGGTCTACGTCGGCACCCCGATGGGCGTTGCGGAGATGCGCGATGGCAAGATCCTTCGAGAACTGGCGAAGGGAAGATATGCCCATGCATTGCTCGCAGAGGGCGACTCCCTGCTGGTAGGGCAGGTTAATGCTGGAGTGATGCGTGTCTCTCTCTCTGGCAATGGAGACGACGGACGGGCGAGAAGGCCGATTGTTGCCCGCGTTGCCGTTTCCGTTGAAGACCCCCATGCCAGCCGAGGAATAGACGGAAACTCTGGGTGGGCGACGGTGGAACAGTTCCTCGCTGTTGGAGACAGCCGCTACGCGCTCGCCAGCGACGGATTGCTCGTTCTGGAGGCCGATGGGCAGTGGCAATGGATTCTGGGGCGAAGGGCGCTGGGCAACAGCGGATCGCAATTGACGGACAGGGACGTCTCTGCATTAATGGTTGGTTCCGATGGCCGTCTATGGGTGGGCTACTTCGACCGCGGGCTGGACGTTTTGGCGGCGGCCGGCGGAGCGGTGAACCACGTTGAAAACGAGCATGTGTTTTGCGTGAACAGGATTGTCGAAGACATGAAGCACGGCTCCGTCGCTGTGGCCACTGCAAACGGGCTGGTGCTCTTTGATAACGACGGGCGGCAAAAGCAGGTTCTTGGCCGCGAGGCTGGCCTGATAGCCGACCACGTGACCGATGTGGCGCTCTACGGCGACGGAATGGCGCTGGGCACTCCTGCTGGAATCACTTTTCTCGACAATACTGGCGCGCACAGTCTCTATGCCTTTCAGGGACTGGTCAACAACCATGTGTATGCGCTGGGAGCGAGCCAAGATCAAACGGGCCAGGATCAGCTTGTGGCCGGTACACTCGGTGGGCTTTCCCTCCTGGCAGGCGGCCAGATCCGCAGGAACCTCACCACCGCCACATCGGGACTCAAGCACAACTGGATTACCGGGTTGGCCTCCGTGGGCAACGAATGGCTGGTGGGGACGTATGGTGCGGGTGTTCTGCGCCTAGGGTCCGATGGAAAAGTCACTTCAACCGAAGCAACAAGGACGGGAGTTGTGGTCAACCCGACGGCGATGGTTGCTGATGGACGGGTTGTGCTGGCCGGAACACTCGGGCAGGGATTGCTGGTGGGCGACGCAAGCGGCACGCGCTGGAGGACCGTCTCGGCGGGCCTTCCATCGTTGAATGTAACGGCACTGGCCATCCGTAACGGTCAAGTGTACGTCGGCACGGAGAATGGTCTCGTGAAGATATCGGAAGACAAGCTGCAATGAGGAGAGCGATGAAACGGGCAGGTTGGGTGGTAATGCTGTTCTTGGCGATGCGTATTGCTGCTCATGCTGACACCGGCGTGCTGGTGCCGGCAGACAAGCAGGCACCCGATCCTTCCATTCTGTCGCTGACCACAATGGAGGTGGAGATTCATGTCGACAATGGCGATGCGCGGGTGTGGATCCGCCAGGTTTTCACCAACCACACCGGATCACCGCAGGAAGGCAATTACCTGTTTGCGTTGCCGGGTGGAACCACGGTGTCAGACTTCGCGGTCTGGGATGGCCCGGTGCGCATTCCCGCTGTCATTCTGGAGCGCAAGCGAGCCAAGGCACTCTACGACGAATTGAAGAGCCAGGCCATCGATCCGGGCCTGCTCGAGCAGGGAGAGCGGACTGAAGACGATGCGCGCCGCAACTCAGTCTTCAGCGTCCATGTTGTTCCCATCCCGGCCTACGGCACCAAGCGGCTGGAGATTGAATATCACGAGCACATTCCGGTCTCCGCAAAGAAGAGCTACTTTCTCCTTCCTCTCAAGCCGGATGCCTATGCCAGCCAGAATGTGCAGAAGCTCTCCATCCACTTTGAGCTGCACACCGCGGCCCGGTTAACGGACTTCGCCTTCCAGGGCAAAATGCTGCCGTTTCATATCGACCAGCAAGACGAGCACACTGTGCGGGGAACGGTGGAAGCTGCAAACGTGGAACTGGCTGAGGACTTTGCCACCGTTTGGACAGTCAACGAGCCCGTGAATGCGCTTGAGGTCATTAGTTTTCGCGACCCGAACCCGGCCGCTCCTCTGGCCGACGTGGCTGGGCCGGAAGCGGACGGCGGTTCCGCTCAGAAGCATGGGGGCAAAGAGAAGCAGCAAGGCGAGCCGGGCTTCTTTGAAGCGCTGGCGCAGCTATCGATTCCGCCGACGGCGAGTGGAGCCGGAGCGCAGAGCAGCCGCACCGTGGTCATATTGATGGACACCTCGCTCTCCATGCAGTGGGAGAAACTGGAGCGCAGCTACGCCGCCGCCGCCAAATTACTTGAAAGCCTAGGGCCGCAGGATAGGTTCAATTTGCTGCTGTTCAACACCGGAGTCGATCGGTTCAAACCCACTCCGATTAAGGCCGAGCTGTCCAATGTTTCGGCTGCCATGGACTGGCTGCAAAGAAGTCATCTGCGCGGTGGAACCGACCTTCAGAAGGTGCTCGAAGAAGGACTGAACCAGTTCAACGACCCAACCATTACTGCGGAAGACTCCGCGCTCGTGTTGCTGACGGATGGACAGGCAACAAGCGGAATCATCAAGACTGGAAAACTCGCCGACTGGTACGCGGCAAGCTGGAAACAAATTCCGCCGGCACGCCGGCCCAAAACGGATATCTTTGCGGTAGGCGACGATGCGAATCTTCCCTTGTTGCGGATGTTGAGCCGCAACGGCGGAGTGATGGAGCAGCTGCTCTCGACCGAGCCGGTGGACTACAAGCTGGCCGCTTTTCTGGGCAAGGTCGGGCGGAGTCCGATAGGAGACCTGGGACTCACTGTTTCTCCTCAAGCCGCAGTAGACAAGGTATACCCCTTGGAAGATGCCGTATTCGACGGCGGGGAAGCGCGCTGGGTTGGCGAATACTGGAAGCCCCAGAAGCATGTCGATTTTCGCGTCGATGGCCAGCAGGATGGGACCGGCGTGAAGGCAGAGACCAAGGCTGACTTTCCGACACAGACGCTGGAGCACGATCAATTGCCACGGCTTTGGGCCAGCGCGCGGGTTCAGGCGCTGCTGGAACAAATCGAGCGCGATGGGGAGACCGAAGCTGCCATCAATGAGATCATTCGCCTGGCGCGAAGATACAAGCTCGTCACGCCCTACACGTCGTTTCTGGCCGCACCCCGTGCGTTGCTGCGCCCTCGTGTGATCCGGCCAGGAGACCCGGTGTTGCGTGTGCACACTGACAAGGCAATCGTCTCCGTGATCGCTCTATTTCCATTTGGTCTGGAAAAGCCGCTCCGCTATCTCTCCGGCGAGGATGTCTGGCAAACGCGCTTTCTAGCGCCCTCGGACATGAAGGACGGCAGCTACCCGGTGCGCCTCTTGCTGCGGGATACAAATGGGCAGGTGTATCGAGAGTCCAAGAGCTTCGTGATCGCATCCACTCCGCCTGCCGTGAAGGTGCGCATGGACCGGACCCGCTACCGTTCGGGCGAGACGATTCAGCTCAAAGTCAGTGCTTCAGCCAGCACGCGAACGCTGACTGCGCGCGTGGAAGGACTCGCCCCGGTGAACCTGCATTGGAATTCCGGGCAGGGAGCGAGTACGGGGCAGATTGGTCTGCCGTCGGGCCTGCCCGCAGGCGAGTATATGCTCGCGGTAACCGCCGAAGATGTTGCGCACAACCTGGGAAGTGCGGAGGTGCGAATTGAAGTCGTTCCCTGATCGCGAAAGGATCACCTGCGAGAACATTGCCACCGCCGCCCTAGCCTTGGCCAGGTTCCGGCTGCTGCCTCGCCGCGGAAATCTGCGGTGGGCCAGCATTGCATTCGTCGTCGGCACAACAAGTCTGTGTGCATTCGGCTCCCTCCTCAATTGGCAAAGCCCGGGGTTGTTGCTCGGTGCGGGCAACGGCATAGCACGCTGGCTGGCGAACGCGGAGTCGGGTTCCGGCGTGGAGAAGGCACTCTACCGCCTGATGAAGCTGCCCGGTGGAGAAGCTCTCTACCGTCGCTCCCCGCGCGAAACAAGGCCGGAGTTGACGGCCCTGCTGGCCGCAGGCGAGAACCGCGCGTCTCTTTACTCGTTGAGAGCCATGGAGGATGAGCAGGCGCTGGATTTTGATACAGCCGAACGCGATTGGAAGACCTGGGCAGAGAAGGCCGACGACAAGGTCGCTGCGCATTTGGATCTGGCGGACTTCTATGACCGCCGCTTGAAACCCCACGAAGAGTTGGCGGCACTGGAAGTGGTCGGCGAGGCCGCCGCGAATCCCAGGGAACGCTGGACGGCAGCCGATTCCGAGCGCTCGTGGAAGGCCTGGGAGAAGTCCCTCACCGTCATCGATCGTTTCGCCCTGCCGCGCAGTCTGGCAGAGCATGTTTATGCGGGGTGGGAGCATCGCTATCCCGGCCAGAAGAACGTATACGATCGCGAGCTGTCCTTTGAACTGGAGGGCAAGAACTTCACTGCTGTTTCTGATTTGATTGCCCGTTACCGCAAGGTCTTTCCTGGGGACGAATTGTTCCCTGTGAGAGCAGAGGCGCAGCTTGAAGCGGGCCGCGGGTCTCCACAAAATGGGTTGGCGGTTTTCGACAAGAACTTTCAGCCCCTGTGGCCCGCCGAACTGGTGAAGAGTTACTACGAACTTCTGGTGAGCGGTCATCAGACGCTCAAAACCCGCGACGTGCTGCGGGCCAGGCTGGAAGCGCATCCGGATGGCGGCTCAGATGCTTTGAAAGACGCGGCAAAGCTCTTCTACATCCTGCAGGCCCAAGGTCAACTGGATGCGGCCAAGGCTGTACTGGCCGGCTTCCGCACGAGCAAAGATGCACGGGGAGCCGCGTGGACTGCGGAAGAGCTTTTTACTCTCGGCCGTTTGCTGGAACAGGTCCAGGATTTTCCGGAAGCAGCCCGCTACTACTATGCGCTGGCCTCGGATAAGAAGTCTCCCGGTGCGGAACAGCAGGGGCTGGCCGGGTTGACGCGCATTCTGCTCACCGCGCCAGAGCAGCCGCTCCGCCTGGGCGCAGGCAACCTGGCTTTCTACAAGAGCATTGCCACCATGGATCGCGGGCCGGGCTACCTGAATGGAATCCTCTCGCTGTTCCTCAACTCGCAGGCACCGGCATCGGAGTATTCCAGCCAATCCCAGCTTGCTGTCCCCTACTTTCACCGCGCCAAAGCTGCGGAGCTGCTTGCTGAGATCGACAAGCGTTTCCCCAGCGCACCCGAACGGCCGGAACTGCACGCCCGGCTGATGGATGCGTATGCGGCCTATGGAGAAAATGACGCCGTGATCCGCGAGGGAACCGCATTCCTGGCGCAGTTTCCCTCCGATGGGCGCAGAGTGGAAGTGGCGCTGGCGGTGGGCGACGTCTACAGCCGGACAAACCAACCTGAAAAAGAATTTGCTCTCTATCGTGGCCTGTTGAAGGAGCTTGCGGCCAAGGCCGATGGCGTTCCACTGGGTGTGCCGGGGCCGGCGTACAGCAAACCGGTTGATGCCGAACCGGAGATCATTTCGCCGGTTGCGAACCCGCCCGCCGTTGCGGCTGTGGATACCGATACCGATTCCAATCCAGTTCCCCCACAGAAGGTTGAACCTGCCAGCAATGCCCGGTCAGCCGACTACGCGCGTGTGCTTGATCGCTATCTCTCGCGGCTGGTGGCGATGCAAAAGCTGCCGGAAGCCCTATCTCTGCTGCGCGGCGAACTCGATCGCAACCCGCAAGACCCTGGCCTCTACGAAAAGCTGGCAGAGTTTCTTGAACAGAATCGCCTGAACGCTCACGAGGAAGACGTCTATCAACGGGCGATCGGGCAATTTCAGGACACGGGCTTCGGCATGGGGTGGTACGGCAAGCTGGCCCGATTCTATTTGCGCCAACGCCGCAACGCCGACTACTCAGCGCTTTCAAAGAAGGTGATTGCGACCTTTTCCGGGACTGAGTTGGAAGAGTACTTGCGTGAGGCTCCCGCGCCGGACAGGACGCTCGCGCTTGAGGTTGATCGCTATGCACACGACCGCTTCCCTCACAATCTGACGTTTGTTCGAAATCTCCTGGCGCAGTATCGGACGCGCCACCAGCAATCCGAGGTTGAAAAGCTCTTGTGGGAGCACTGGGCCGAGTCTCCCGATCTGCGCGATCAGCTTTTTGAATTGCTCTCGAGCAGCGGCCGCCTGGACGCGCAGTTGGACGCGCTTAAGCAGCAGTCCCCTGAGATTGATAAAGCGGACTGGACTGCGCTGGCACAATCCAATCCTGCGGCAGAGCGCTTCTGGATGGAATCGTGTCTGTGGCAATCGCGATTTGAGCAGGCAACAGGCGCGGCAGACGCGCTAGCCGCCGAGTATCCAGCCGATGCAGCGCTGGGGCAAACTGCGTCCTCCCTCTATCGCTCTCTCGCCTACTTCCATTCCGGCGATACCGATAAGGCGGTCGCCATTGAGAAACGCCTGCTTGACGCCAAGCCAGACGACCTGGAAACCATGGCGCGGATCGGGGACATCTACGCGGACCGGGGGCGAATGGCTGAGGCCGAGCCTTACTGGATCCGCATGGCGGAGGTGCGGCCGGGCGACGCCGATGGCTATTTGCAGTCCGCAACGGTGTTCTGGGATTATTTCGACTTCCCAACCTCCCTCGCGCAACTGCGCAAGGGCCGGGAAAGGCTGGCGGATCCGGCAGCGTTTGGTTACCAGGCTGGCGCGATCGAAGAGAGCCAGGGCAACGCCGGCGCTGCCATCAAGGAATACGTGGCCGGCGCCCTGGCGGACAAGCCCTCCGAGGAGAGCCGGGACCGTCTGCTGTCCCTGGCACGGCGCTCTGCGACGCGCGCAGCGGTAGATGCCCAAACAGCGGGATTGCTCGTGGGATTGCTGAAGTCCTCCACGCCCACCACCACGGCCATTAATCTCCGCGTGAGCGTGCTCGATGCGCAGCATCGGAATGCAGACATGGTTCAGGAGCTGAAGCAGGCGGCTGCGCATTCAGATTCATTTGATGTGCTCGATGCGCTGGGTGCGGCCGCTCGCGCTCATGGATTGGCGGAAGTCGAGCAGACGGTACTCAACCGACAGATCGCCCTCACCGCCGATCCGGTCCACAACCTTGAATTGCAGTACCAGTTGGTCGATCTCCTGCATCAACACAACCCGGCGGGAGCGGCAGCGGAAGTGGACGCGGTTTACCGCGAGCACGGGAAGATTCTCGGCGTGGTGCGCGCCACGGTGGACTTTGATTGGGCGCACCAGCGAAAGGCACAGGCTGTCAGCGTACTCCTGGATTCTGCAGAAGTGGCGTATCCGGACTTGAAGCAGCAGTTCCAGTTGGAAGCTGCGCGGAAACTGACAGCACTCGGTGAGTTTTCGCGATCCAAGGGGCTATTGGATTCGCTTTTGAGCCAAAAGCCGCTCGATGCTGCGGTTGAGGCGGCCATGGCGGATGATTACGCGCACTCCGGGGACCAGGCGGGGCTTGAGGCTTTCTACCGGACGGAGCTGGCCGCGGTGCGATCTTCCAACATGGAGAGTGGGGAAAAGACCCAGCGATTGGCTCAATTGCGACGAGGGATGATCGGCGCATCCACGCTCTTGGGCAACTGGGGCGATGCGGTCGATCAATACATCGAGCTGATCAACAGCTACCCGGGCGATGCGGCTCTTACTGAGGAAGCCGCGCTTGCCGCCGGGGCTCACGGCCAGCGCGACAAGCTCACCGGCTTCTATCGAACCACGGTGGAAGCCTCGCCGCGAGATGCGCGCTGGAGCATTGTTCTGGCGCGTTTGCAAACCGCTCTCGAAGACTATCCCGCGGCGATCGAGGCGTATGGAAAGGCCATCCATGTGAGGCCGGAACAGAAGGATCTGTATGAAGCAAAAGCCGGCCTTGAAGAGCGCCTGCACAAGCTGGACGATGCGGTCGCCGACTACCGGCAGCTTTACAAGCTGAGCTACCGCGATCCTCAGTGGATGGAAAAGGCAGCGGAGGCGCGGGTGCGCCAGGGCCGGAACGACGACGCCGTGAATGCACAGACTGAGGCGTGGATTAACGGCCGGCCTATCAAAGCGGACAACTACTTTCGAGTGGCCTCGCGATTGGAGCAGTGGGGTTTGCTGGAAGAAGCACGCAAATTTGCCGAGCTGGGCGTGGATGCTGCCGGCGCGGACCTGCTGGTTGATCCAGGCAACCAATCCGGTGCGGTCACGTATGCTCGCATCATGGCGCGACTGCGCCAGAGTGACGCGGCCTTTACACGCCTCGCAATCGCACGACAGCGTGCGGAGAATGTTCCACTCACCGCGGTGGCGGAGCAGGTTGTCAAGGAAGGCTTCGCCGCTGTGACAGATGAAGATTGGCGAAAACAGCGAATCGCCCAGCGCACTGCTCAGGCAAAGGCCGGATTTGCGCAGGCATTGCGCTCCATGGCTGCGGTCGTTGGAGAATACGGCACACCAGAGGAGAAGGCGCAATTTGAATCGTGGCTGCAAGCGAAGCGGTCGACAGCGGCGGATGGGAGCGAACTGCGCGAGGTGTACTTGCCTGCCATCCAGGCAGCCGGGCTTGTGGATATGGAGGCCACTCTGCTTTGGGAGTTTGTTGAGAAGAGCAGCAACCCAACAGTCGGCGAATTGAATGAATGGCTGCAACTGGAGCGTAAACGAGGTCAGTTAGAGGCAGCAGCGCCGAAGATCGAGTCTCTGGCTACGTCGGCGCCGGCCACGCAAAAGGCTGCTATCTTGGCTGAAGCAGCCGAAGTCTACCGTACGGTAGGCGATACACCAGCGGAACTCCGGACGTTGGACAGGCTCGCGGCGATGCATGGCGCCAACGACGATCCGCGCTACTTCCATCTGCTGCTGGCCTCCCGTCCCCAGGATTTGCTCCAAAGGGCTTCCGGTTCATTGAACCCATTGAAGGCGTCAAGGGACTTTGCCGCACAGTTCCTTGTAGCGAACGCCAAACCCGATTTGGCTCTGACCGGCATCGCGGCACGATCGTTTGGACTGCCGCCGGTGTGGAAGAAGGCCTTCACAGGACTGACCGGGCTGTATCTGCGTGAGCATACGGCCGAGGTGCGCCAGGGCTTTGACGGCGCACTTGGCGGGGATGCAACCATCGGCGAACGGATTGCGCATCCAGCGGATCGAAATCAACAACTGGCTGGCGAGGTTTGGTTTTATTACGGCTCACGGTATGGCGAGTATCTGGATGAAGAAAAGGACAGCCTTGCGGAGAGCTATCTGCAGTCGGAACTGGAGCACACTCCGGAAAACGCTGCCGCTTACAGCGAGCTTGCGGATTACTCGGCGCAGGCAGGACGCGCTGAAGCTGCGCTGGTCGACTATCGGCATTCGCTCGATTTGAAGAGCGACCAACCAGCAATTCTGGATAGCATCGCGGTTCTCGAGTGGAAACAAGGACGGCATCCGGAGGCTCTGGCCTCATGGCAGTTGGCGGTCACGCGTCTGGCTGAGGAGATGGATGCGCGGCAGGTCCCGGAGAGTTTCTGGGGCGACTTTACCATGGTACTCGGCGACGCCGCAGCCAACGGCCAGTATGCTGCGATCAGTCAACAAGTGGATGCGATGTTGCGCGTCTACCTGGCGCGCAACGGCAACTACCGGGTTGAGCCGCTGCTCGAAGCCGGCTATCGTGCCCACGGCGACTCGGTGGATTGGCTACTGGAGATCACGGCGGCAGCCGACGATCAGGGCGCCGTCCTCGAATCCCTCCGGACGAACGACTGGCGGAGCAACTTCACACAAAATAGCTACTGGATTCACCAAGGCCAGATGAGCCAGATCCTTTTGCGTATTGTTGAGTTGGACCGGCGAAAGGCCCAGGACAAACCGGAAGACGAATCCTGGGAACTACAGGGAGCGGAATCCAACCTGGTCGACGCTCTGCTCGACGAGAAGAAATATGCAGCGGCGCGCGCGGAATTGGCCCATATCCCCGAGGAGAAACGAAAATCTTCGCAATGGCTCAATGCGGAATTGCGTTTGGATGAAGCCGATGGGCTTTTGGCGGGGTCGGTAGCGCAGTGGAAGAAACACCCTGAGATAGCACCAGCCTCCAATGATCTCAGAAATGCCGTGCAGTTGCTCACCGAGCCTTCCAAACGGGTCGTTCTGAGATTTGTTTACGAACAGGCGCTCGAAGGAAGGGATTTGACGGCGCCGAACTTTCTTGGTCTGGCAGCAATCGACCTTGACGAGAGCGACGTACCCGGCGCGGTAACCCTGCTCCGGCGGTTGACGATGATCAGCGGAAATCCCTATGCCGATATGGACTCAGCCGCCAGCCTCCTGGAGATGCGCGGCCGGTCCCCTGAGGCGATCCAATTCCTGCAGCCCCTCGTTGATGCCTTTCCATGGAAGGCGAGCTACAAGGTGCGTTTTGCGAAAGCCACTCTGGAGGCAAACGCGCATGCGCAGCAGGCCGTGTCAATGCTTGCAGGAGTGGCCGCCGATCCAAAGGCCAAATATGCGGATCGGTTAGCCGCATCGAAAGCCCTGTCCGGGCAAAACGCCGCCGGCATAACAACGGGAAGCGCGGAGTTGGACATCCTTGTCCGCGGGGGCTGCCCCAGCGTGGAACGGGCAGCGAGGCCATTCTTTGTCGATACTCGGATTGCGGCCGCGGCGTGCGCTGCCGATGAGAAGACGCGGGAGAGCATTCTGGCGTCCGCCTTGGCAATAGCTCCAGCGAAAGACACAGTCCGGCTCGCCTATGTCTGGGCTGCCTTTGGTTCCGGTCAGGATTCCAGGGCACTGGTAGCTGCCGAACCAATTCTCTCGAACAGCGATGTTTCCTACGTTCCGCGCTTTTCACAGAGCGACAACTCAGCCCCAGCCGATGACCAGGACGCCGAGAACACTCCAGCTGCTTTGACTTCTTCCGCAATGAAGCCGGAGGAAGCAGCCAAACTCGCCTGGTATGCCATTCACGCCAGGGAAAAGCGCCAGGAGCCGGAGGAAGCGCTCAAACTGGTGCGGAGCGCGATGGCCCAGGAGGGAGATGATTCGCGTCATCGCGCCTTTGAAGAAGAAAAAAAGCGGTTGGAGACTGAGGCTGCGCGGGAGGAGGAGAATGAGGCCCGCGCTCCGAAGATTCATATCGAGTTGGATCAGGACAGAGTCGTGCATCCACGGCTGCTGCCGGGCATGGCGTTCATACCCAGGAAAAAAGCAAACAGCGAGGGGGATGTGGAATGAAACGTCGTCTTTGGGGTGCGGTGATTCTAATGACGCTGGGCTGCGGCGCGGTTTTCGGCTTTAACGCCTTGGAGCAGGCTCTGAAGGCAAAGCCCGAATTGCCGGCCTTGTTGCCCGAGGGCGCATTGCTATCGATTGAGGCGCGCGATTTTAGCTCTCTTCTGCGCGACTGGGATACTTCGGAAGAAAAACGGGCCTGGCTCACCAGCGACAATTATTCTGCATTCAGTAATTCGCGACTTTTCGGTAGGCTTTCCCAGGCACAGAACGAGTTTTCGGCTGCCGCAGGACTTCCTACGGATGCCGATCTTTTGAACAGAGTTGCCGGTCGAGAGAGCTGCCTGGGTCTCTACGACATCGGCAATCTGGAGTTTGTCTACGTGACGCGGCTGGAACAGCAGCGCATTGAAAGCACTCCACTATGGCAGATCCGGGGAAAGTTCGAGCAGCGGACGGAGGCGGGGACGACGTTTTATGTGCACAAGGACGTGCAGTCGTCCCGAGTGGCAGCCTTTGCAGCCAAAGACGGCTGGTTGATCCTGGGCACCAGGGAAGATCTGGTTGCGGGCGTTCTGGACCGGCTTGGTGGAATCTCTTCCCATAATCTTTTAGGCGAGGGATGGTATGCCGAGGCTGTGAAGCAGGCAGCCGGAGGGCGCGGCGATCTGCGCATGGTGTTGAACCTCGACCAAATCGTCCGGACGCCATACTTCCGCAGCTACTGGGTCCAGAGGAACATCACGGAGATGAAACAGTACACATCCGCGGTGAGCGATCTTTATCGCACCAGGGAAAGCTACCGCGAGGAGCGAGTGCTGCTACGGCGCGCGTCAAAAAACACAGATCCCGACGGAGATATAGCAGCCCTAGCGGCGTTGGCGCCCGAGGACGCAGGCTTTTACGCTGCGGACGCGCTGCCCGATCCGGAAAGCCTGTTGCAACGCCTGCGCGAAAACATTCTGGAAATAAAGCCGGAGCGCACTGAATCGGCGGAGGTGAACGCTCCCCCATCTGTGGCGGCGCAGAACCCCGGAAGTGCCGGCCAACTAGATGTCCGCATTGACCAGGCTCCTGTAACGCCGCCCACCGTGGATGCGTTCGAATCCCTGCGTCGGCTGCTTCGTTCGCAACAGCCCGTTGCATCACTTGAAGTCTTCACCGCCCGCCGGCCGCGGGATGGGGTCTTTGTAACGCTCCAAACTGGAATGGTGATCTCTGCACCGCGCGACTGGGATGAGGATGCGGTGTGCGACGCCGTAGCCTCGGCTCTCCCATCCGGGCTGAGCGCGGGTAAGCTAGGCGTGCACTGGGAGAAACGGTCGAGTGCTGCGGGAAACTACTTGGCTCTCGATGGCGCTCTTCCGCTTTACATTGAGGTCAATGGGAAGCAGTTGCTTCTTGCCAACGATTCCGCTCTCTTGGAGCGGATCCTGGTAAGGCGGCAGGCGGCCGGCCAGTCGGCTGACCGGGATGGGGTCACATATATGGCCCTCTTCCGGCATCCCCGTGAACAGGACAACTTCCGCCTGTTGATGGCGCAACTTGATCAGGCTGGACACCCATCCGGAGTCGGCGCGCAAGGCACCGCTGCGGACGGCCAATCTCCATCATTCTTCTCCGGGAATATGGCCGGGCTCGGTACAGTCTTCTCCAAAGTGGAGTCCGAAAAGCTGGAGGAGAAAGACCAGGGAACCCGAGTCCTGCAGACGGTGACTTATCGATGGGTCCAGTGATGCGGGATGAATTGCAAGGTGGGCGTCCGTGGAGATTCGCGGCGATGCGGGTTGTGTTCGAATGTGTATTGATTTTTTGCGCTTTTCTCTTGATCACTCGTTCTGAATGCCAACGCCCGGATTCAGCGTCGTCCGGAATCTTTTCGTCGGCAGCAAAGGCGAGCCTCAACCGCGACTTCTCGAGCCGGACGATCTCTTATCTGCTCATGGACGACTCCGGCTCCGTGCTGGCGGAGCGTTGGCCGGCGGGAATCGAACCTGTTTTGGCGAGTACATCCTCGCCGGCTTCCTCGTCTGAGGCCATCGCCCCAGGCTCCCTGGTGAAGCCATTCCTGGCCATTGCCTATGGGGAACAGCACGGTGGCAGGTTTCCCATAGTTCGCTGCACCGGTACTTCGAGCCACTGCTGGTTCCCCGCCGGACACGGAAGCCTCGGTCTGGAAGAAGCCATTACGCAGTCCTGCAACACCTATTTTCTTGAACTGGCAGCGGGCTTGGATCGCAGACGAGCGACGCAGACCTTCGCGCATTACGGGCTTGCAGGCCCCGATTCGGATGCGCCGGGAGACGCGTTGATCGGACTTGGAAGGGGTTGGAAAGAGAACCCGATGGTCTTGGCGAGGGCCTACCTGCAACTCGAGAAGGAAAAGCAGCAACCGGTGCAAAACAGAATTATCAAGGGCATGCTTGGGTCGGCGGAGCACGGCACTGCACGCGGGGTTGACGCAGAGCTCGGGAGAGACGTGGCTTTAGCCAAGACTGGAACGGCCGCATGCTCGCATAAGCCCGCTGGAGCGGCAGATGGCTTTACCGTTGTTCTCTACCCAGATGTTCAACCCAGGCTCTTGCTCCTGGTTCGCGTCCATGACGCAACAGGTGCTGCAAGCGCGAAGGTGGCCGGCGCCATGCTGCGCTCTCTGGGAGCGAATTCGCGATGATCGGCTTGGAGGGCAAACAGATCTCGTTTATATCGCGTCCCGGAATGCCGCGAAGCCGGAAAGCCAGGCGCCTTGTCGAACATGGTTGCCACAGAGCGCTCCTGTCTCTACTGTTGTTCTCTACGTCGATTATCCATGCACAGCAGGGGCCGCAAGAGATTCGCTTCGGTGTGCTTGGTCTGTTCCATCCAAGGGAACTGGTCCTTGAACAGGGCAGCGGGCAGGTTATTTCGGTCAGTGGAGACGAACACATGGGAACGTCAACACTCGTGCTCAATGGTGAGCCGGGGCGCCGCCAAATCATCTTCCGTGTCCAGGCCAACCGCGTGATTGCCGGCGACGAGTCGGCCACGTCTTGGACGGCCACGGCACGGAATGGCGGTTCCGTTGCTCTTCGACTATCGGTCCCGGCGAAACTCCACCGTCTTTATTGGGGTCGCATCACGATCCGAGCCCACAATGGCGAACTAGAAGCCGTCGTCGGCATCGATCGCGAGACGGCCGTTGCCTCCATCGTCACTGCGGAGATGGAAGAAAGTTCTCCGGTCGAAGCGTTGAAGGCGCAGGCAGTCGCAACTCGTTCCTTTCTTGCAGCTGGAGCCAGGCACCCGGACTTTGACTTCTGCGATTCGACGCACTGCCAGTTCCTGAAGTCTCCGCCCCCTTCGAACAGTCGGGTGTCTAATGCTGTCCAAGCCACGAGGGGGCTGGTCATTCAGTATCGCGGACGACCGCTGGCGACCCTGTACTCCAGTCGATGCGGCGGTCAGACCCGCAGCCTGAGTGACGTGCATTTGGATCCTGGCGATAGCTATCCGTACTATTCTGTCCCGTGTCGCTGGTGCCAGCAACATCCTTTCGTCTGGCGGAGCAGAATCGGCAATAGCGGGCATGCTCCAAGGTCTGACGATGAGACACGAAGGATTGCAGAGGCGCGCCAGTGGGGCTGGAGCGCGATTCCCAGCAGCGACTTCACTGCCACCCAGGACGGTTCAGGTTGGCAGTTGGAAGGTCATAGCGTGGGCCACGGCATCGGGATGTGCCAGCATGGGGCCGCGGGAATGGCGAATTCGGGAGCCGGCTTCCGCGAGATCCTCGACCATTACTACCCGAATACAACCTTGGTTTTGGAACCCTAAACTGGGAACTGTAATATCGCATTCCGCTGGATCGCTGCCCCCACCGTCGCGAGTGATTCGGAGGTCGGAGAAACTTAATCCTCAGGCGCATCGCGCACTCGCTTGTGCATAGAGGTGGAGAAGATATCGTGCCCTCAGCAGTTCTGCGGCGATTCTGTTGGAGGGATTTGCGAGTGTGGAGGTAACAGCGGCAAGGGCTGTCAAGCCTGCTCGATGCAAGTCAACTTGCGCTCTGGAAAACCATTGGCATTGTTCGTTGACGCCACCAGATGTACCCGCCTCTGCGAGAGACTCAAGGCGCTGCTCAAACTCTGTCAGAACCCGATTCAGATACCCTGAAACTGTGAGCGTCTCGTCGGTCTCTGCTTGCCCCTCAAGTTCTGCATTTTCATCATCATTAGGTTTAGTTACAAGACTCGTCCTTGTCGATGAAGACTGCTGGGGAGTTGCATCGAACGCGAGATTGAAAACAGGAAATTCGTTGTTCTCGGAACGCAGGATTGAGATTGGTTGAACTTCCAGGCCGTCATCTCGGATCGCAAGGTTGGCTACAACCTTCCAACATGACTCTGCCGGAGGCGCTAGCGCTTCCAGCGTGCGAATCGCGTCTTTGTTCCAGTCCTCGAATGGGAGGGAGAGCCTCAAGTGCTGGCCCGAGTCGTCATAGGCATCCCAGGTGAAGGTCTGTGTGATGGAATCATAGGCCTTCGCATCGAAGAGTGCCGGTTCGAGGAGCACCACTCTTTCAAGCGGATTTGAATCGCGAAGGCCGAGGGGTTGAAGGCGAAGAGCGTAGTTGCGTAATTCAACCCACGAAGTAAAAAGCCTGTCTCCGAATGTAAGGCTTTGCGGCGCAGTGGGCGAGATCACCAATGCGCTGGTTTTTGCAGAACCTGAGATCCTCCCTCCCGCAGTGCGGCGTGCGTTGCGCAGCCTGAGGGCGCTCGATGCAGCTTGCTTGGGACTTTGCGTTCCGTCCCAAGGCCCTTCGGCGAAGAATCGCTGGCGAGGATCGAATTGCTGACCAGCGGGCCGTGCCTCGGACCACGAGAGAAACTCCTTTGTAGTGTTTGACCAGAAAAGGAGCGTCAGTCCTGCGTAACCGGAGCGTGTTTTCCAGGTGTAAGCTCCGATGCCAACAACTTCCACCTCGGGAACATCGACATATTGGAGCCGGCTGGTTCCGATCAGCGCCGAATCGGACAAATCTGCATTTCGTCGGATGGAGTCAGAGAGAGCGTAGACACGGGCCATGGAGAGGAATAGCCGTGCCTCGTCGGCCTGGGCATCGCGCTTGCAGAGCGATTGCACTTCGTCGGAGAGCGCCTTGAGAGCAAGCGAGACTCTGGGAAGATTTGCGCCCTGCGAGGATACTGAGAGCGTCAGAAGCCGGTCGGCGACATTGGGTGAAAGATGGCTCAAGCCAACGGTGACAGCATCTTCGATGACCGACTGAGTGGAGGCGAGTAGCTCCGCGTTCGTGCGTGGCGCGCCAGTCATCTCGATGAGCGCTTGCTGCTGGTCTGGCTTTGGCATCTCAAAGCCGAGGGACTTTCGCAACGCGAGCACTGCGGCCACAGCGATCCGCTTCGCGTTGGTCTGCGGCAGAATCATTCCATCCAAACCGCCGCCAGGAACGAAACGTGCTTCGATTGCGCTGGGCATGAGGCGAATCAGGACGGATTCGGTGTACTCGATCGTGGTAGGAAGAGCGTTCTTGTCAAAGAGTGCAATACCGGCGCGATAGTCAGCCGGACCGGCCCAGGTCTTCAACCGTTCGAGGTGCAGGGGCGCAACTTCGTCGCGAATCGACTTGGGCGTGGCTGTGGAAGCCTGATCTTCCGGGCTGGCATCAATGCCCTGTAAATAGAGCCCTGCAGCGAGGATGTGCTGACAAATTCCCGGAGCAGGGCACGTGCACTGAGCGCGTGCCGGGCCAGCGGAGGGGATGCTGACCTGAAATGGCGGAACATTGAGCGTCAGCGCGGATTCTGTTTCGCCAACGACCTGCACTTGAAGTCCGCCTTCGAGTTCCTTGCGTGCACGGCGCAGCAGCCCCTTACTCGCCAATGCCTCCCAGGAAGCATCGTCGAGGCCGCGGACAAGCGCGATAATCCGAGTTAGGAAATTGCCTTGGCTAGCCATTCCGCAAAGTGCTTCGGGGTGAGAGCTGCGATGTCCATACCGGCACCTGCAAGTCTTTCCGCCATGTGTACATCGTAACTTGGGTTGGCGTTTTCATCGAGCGCAGCGAGACCGAGGAGCCTGGCGCCTGCTTCGCGGAATCGCTGTGAGGCCGCGATCATTCGAGAGGGTTCGCCACCCTCGCAAAAGTCGCTCACGAGCACCATGATGGTGCGATGGGGATCGTCCATCAACTGTTCGCAATAACGCATTGCCTGGCCGATGTTGGTGCCGCCGCCAAGTTGAACGCTCATCAGGATTTCGACTGGGTCTTCAACGTGATCGCTCAAATCAACGACCGCAGTGTCAAAGACGACCAGCTTCACATCGATCAAGGGGAGCCCGCTCAGTATCCCCGCCATCACAGCGCTGTAAATAACGGAGCCGGCCATGCTACCGCTCTGGTCAACACATAGAATGATGCGCCAGGGAAGGCGCCGCTGAACTCGCGAGAAGAAGAGTACGCGGTCAATCAACATCTGCTTGCGACGTGTATCGAAGTTCTTGAGATTCTTACGGATCGTTCCACGCCAATCCAGGTTTTGCATGATCTTTACATTGCTGTGACGAAAGCGGTTCCTGCGGCCCGAGAATGCCTGGCGAACTTCGGCGGCAAGCCGCATCTTGATCTCATCGACAACGCTGCGAATAATGCGGCGGGCTTCGCCGAGGACCTCTCCCTTCAGATGGCCGCGAAAAGTGAGCAACATCTTGAGCAACTCGAAGTTGGGCTCTAGGCGACGCAAGATCTCGGGATCGGTAATCAGCTCAGTAAGACCATACCGATCAAGCGCGTGCTTTTCAATGACCGCGACAGTCTCTTTAGGGAAGAGTTCGCGGACTTCGCTGAGCCACCGCGGAACTGTAAGCTGGCTCGGATCGAGTGAGCCCTCGCTTCGACTGCCATCCTCTTCCCCTCTGACGCCGCGGCCTTGATATTCTCGCGAGTAGAGAAACTCCAAGGCGTTTTCAATGCGTAACTGCTCGGCGCTCATGCTTGCATGAATCCGTTCTTTGGCGTATTTGCCCAGCACGAGGCGCCAGCGGGCGAGCGTGGGATCATGGCTTGGAGTCATTCGGAAGCCTCCTGAACCCAATGGCCAAGACCGTCGATTTGGAGAGAATCGAGCACCAGCGCTGTGATTCGACGATTCCTGTCGAATTCCCTCTCTGTGGTCTCTAGATGGACGACCTCACCAAGACTTTGCTCACCACGCAAGCCTGCAACAAGCAAAGCCACGCGATCTGTCTCACGAGGAGTGAGATCGGCCAGCGCGAGACGCAGGCTTGGCAGGGCCTCGATGAATTCCGTCTCGTTCCACTCGCAGAGAATCGCGTCGAGGGACTGAATCAGCGGACGATTCTGCCACGCGGTTTCGCGGCAGGTCTTCATGAGTCCGCGCAGAAAGCCAACACGCCTTTGTGAATCGGAGATACCGAAGAGCGAGCCTACGACGAGAGAATCAAGTTCCGCCTGGTTCATGCGTCCGGCAGTATGCAACAGACCGGCCACTGCGCCGGCGATTGTGCTGTAAGTTGAATGGGATTGGTTCGGCGAAGTAAGGATGCCGGTTGCAGCATCCCAGAAAAGATCCGCATCAAGAAGGCCATCTGGCGCGGCAGTGAGCAACTCACGAACGGAGGCCAAGCAATCGAGAGTTGCGGGAACCTCGTCCTCAGGACACTGAGCGAGAGCCTGCACAAGATAACATGCACGCAAGTATGCCGCTTGAAGTAATTGCGGAACCTCAACAAGGGAGTGTGCCTCCAGGGGTTCACGAGACTGCCAGAGAAGGAGCAGTTGATTAGCTGCGCTGACTGCGCCGACGAAGGATGGTTCTTCGCCGATTCTTGAAGTGATCAAGGCAAGCAGATCAAAGGTGTGACGATGGAGCCCCATGCGGCACGCGTGCAACAGCATGGATACGGCAACTACAGCACTGCGACCTTTTCCTTCTTCGTCGAGGCGCGCAATGGCTTCGCGGAGCCGATTGATGGCTGCCTCTTCTACGGTGGCGCCGTAGATGGCTGCCTCTACAAGACCGCCCTCCGTCATCGGGCTCCAGGAGTACTGCCAATGTTCGTGAATTCTTTCCAGGCCTGTGCCACGCACGAAGTCAGGGCCCGCTGCAAGAGCGGCGAACGGCACGCGCAGAAAGCTGAGCGAGTAAAGGAAGCGGCTGGTGCGGCGATGCTGAGGCTTGCGATAGATCTCAAGAGTAACGCGACGTTTGAGTGAATCCTGAATATCGAGCCGTGACCGCTCAGCCTCTCGGCGAAAGCTTGCCACAATGGGCGGAACACCAGCGCCGGCAGGGACGTTACCGATCTCTTTGCCCGACAGAACATGGGCTACGATGCCCATTATCACTGTTCCTTCCGCGTCCATGCCGCCTTTTACAAAGCAACTTCGAACGCCATCGAGCAAGTCTTCGCGGGTTGGGCCGGAGTGCCCACGAAACGATGCGAGCAGAGAGGCCTGCTGAAGCGCAGCAATCTCGTCGGCAACGGACAAGGCAACTTGCATGTCCCTCTCGCGCGTAAGGTTGCCAATTTCCACAAGAATCGAAGTTGCGATCTCACTGTGCGGGCTGAGATTCCCTGCGCTGAGCTCTCGCCAAAACTGGTTATAGTAACTGGGAGAGGGCATTCCCGCTTCGTAGCCGTTCAGTGCGTCCAACTGCTCGAAGCTGTAACGGATCAGTGCCTGTTGGACCGCATCGGAAGATCGCTTGGCCGTGGGCGCGAGCTTGCTTGCGTTGGCGGTGAGGAACGGAAGCGCGACAGTATGAAATCCGCCAGTGACGACGAGGATGGGGCCGTCATTTGGGCCGCGCGAGGCGACGGCCCGATCGATTCCGGCCGCCATGGCGGCTTCGCGGGCAAGTGTGCCGTCTGCTTCGAGTGACTCCGGCGCTGCATCAATACGGGCAAAGTAGCAGTAGGTCGCCACCTCGCGCATGAAGGCATCGGTCGAACGCGACTGAAAATCTGCCTCAAAGAGGTGGTCCCACATTTCGTTGAAATCGCGACAGCCGCTTCTCTCTGCGAGCGACTTTAGATAGTGGCTCTGCTGCAAGCGATGTTCCCGCATGAGAGTTTCAATGCGGGGCTTGATGCTCTTGGACGCCGCATGGTGTTCCGCCAGTACTTGATCAGCGTAATCGAGGTCGATAAACTCAACTCTTGCACCAACCTCCATGCTGCAGCGCAACGCGATCAACTCGGGAGAATACTCGCAAAAAGGGTAGTATGCAGCGAATCTTGCCGGGCCCGTGTCCAACTCGCCCTCAGGGGCTTTCGAGAGCTTTCGCTCGACATCGATGAAATGCGTGTAGACAGCGATCGGTGGCCTCGTATCCCGGTCGAGAATCGTTGGAATGAGAGGCGTGAAGCTGGTAGGGCCCTCTACAAGGATTGTCGAAGGTAGGAGTTTACGGATCAGTCCCGCAAGGTGCCAAGCGCACGCCGGGCTGTGATGACGCACGGGAAAGTACACGCAATTCGGAGCTCGAAAAGCCTCGAGGACCTCGTTCAGCCCGTGCCCATCTATGGTTGCTTCGACTTCCGTAGTGGTGGTCATTCGCGCGCCCATTCACCTGTCCAGACTCTTCCGGGCTTCCCAGTAGGACTGCCACGCGCGACTCTTCTTCGCGCGAGCCTTTACAACGACGTCGAAGTATTGGCGGAGCTTCTTTGCGTCCTCAGGGTTGTCCTTTAGAACCGTGCCCAACAGTTGACGTGCAACGTGCGCTCCCTCCATCTCCCCATTTCCGAAATAGTGCGCTTCAAGTCCAGCGGAAAAGCCAACCGCTACTGCTTCAGCGGTGGACATTACGGTTGAAGGTCGTTCGACGACCGTACCGTCGGCAGCCACGCCGGAGCGCAAATCCTGGAAGGTTGAGACCAGCAACTCCATGACATCGGGCGGGCAGGAGACGGGAACATTGGCTTCCCGGAGAAGCATTTCTGCTTGTTCTGTCACTAGCTTGATTTCAAGCTTGCGGTCGGTGATGGGATTGACCGTCTCAAAGTTGAATCGCCGTTTGAGAGCGCTGGACATTTCGTGCACACCGCGGTCGCGAATATTAGCCGTTGCGAGCACGTTAAACCCCTTTTCGGCGAACAGTGCCGCGTCTCCGCCGGCGAGTTCCGGGATGTGTAGAACCTTGTCCGAGAGAATGCCTATGAGACAATCCTGGATTTCAGGCTGGCAGCGGGTCACTTCCTCAAAGCGCACAATCAGTCCGTGCTTCATGGCGAGGAACAGCGGCGAAGGCACCAGCGCAGCGGGCTTTGGACCCTCCGCCAACAGCATGGCATAGTTCCAGCTGTATTTGATCTGATCTTCGGTTGTTCCCGCACTGCCTTGGATGGTGTGCGTGGAGACGCCGGAGATGGCAGCGGCGAGCAATTCGGATAGCATCGACTTAGCAGTCCCCGGCTCGCCCACGAGCAAAAGTCCGCGATTGCCGAGCAGCGTTACGATACAGCGATCGATGAGCGCGTCATTTCCGTAGAACTTGCGCCGAATCACAATGCTATGCTTTGCGCCATCGGATTCGTACTCAATCGGCTTGTCGTTTGATCCCGCGATGAAGATTTTCACTGCTTGTGGTGAGAGCTTCCAGCCTTCGGGCTTTTTGCCGGCGTCGTTGGCTTGGAGCGCGGCGAGTTCATCGTGAAAGAGGATTTCACAAGGAGGCCGCAAGGTCTGCGCCGGCGCAGCGCCGGGCAATACATCGGTAGTCATGGTTAGATCCCCGTCTGCTTTTCCCAGTCTTCTGCAAAACCCGATCCGTCAGCTGCGGCCATGCGGATGTCGTTCCAACACTCGGCCAGCAGGACCGCAGGCAGCTCACCGAGAGGAATCTCCTCCGGCATCCGGAAGCCTTCTCCCGATTTCTTGCGCGCAAAGTAGAGCCGCTGTAAAGCCACCGTGCGATTCTCCTCTGGAAGTCCGTTCCCGGTGAACTCAATGATGGCGTCGATTCCAAGGCCAGTGAAGCCCTTAAGGTACTCAAAGAACCATCCACCATCCTGTGCCGCACCGCGCGTATAGCCTAGGCGTGTGACTCGGTTGCGAAGAGAAAACGCCTTCAGAATGTGGCCGCGGAACTGGGTTATTTCTGTCTGTTGCTTCTGTTCGGCGGCCAGCGTGAATGTCTGCTTGCCAAACTGCTGGAAGAGCGGCTCGACTTTGTAGTCGGCAAAATGCTGAATCCATGCTGCGCCATTTTCGGGTTTTAGGGTCTGCTCGTGTGCGAGTCGAACGATGACGTCATCATGTACCTTCACGTCATCATCCTGATGGTCGGTGAGGCTTCCATCTGCCATGGGACGAAACGATACGATTGATTTGTCGCCTTCGCAGACGGACCAGATCAGCCTCTGGCAGTGGCGCCCGACAATCGGGTGCTGGCGCAAATATGTGTCCCACTCTTCAAACCGCCATGAGCGCTGGGTACAGAGGGCTTCGTAGAGCCGGTCTTTCTGCATGGAGACTACAGACTTGAGTTCCTTGCGCGAAGCGGAAAGCGTGCCCTTGGCGGCTTTCGCCTTTTCAGCATCGTCGGACTGATTCGCATCGGGCAGCGCGGCAATCGTCTTTCCGTTCTGATTGGTGAGTTCAATTGCCACTTCCGCGGAAAGCCGGGCGGAAAAGGTTCGGGAACCGTAGTCGAGTTCCATGACACCCTGTTCGTCGAGACCGCATGTGGGAATCGTACGATCGGCGAGCTCATCAAGCGTCCAGCCCTTGCGATCTGCAAGCATTTGGCACAGGCGAATAGCTTCTTCCTGAATGCCTTTGGTGCGGAAACGATTGGCAACGGAAAGGACAACCTGAGTGGCGCTGGGAGAGTCAATCCAGGCCAGCACCTGCAGCAACGCTTTGCACTGCGCGCCGCGATAGCCGAACCACTGCTTGATGTAACGATGAACGATAGGCGCCACGTCGCTGCCGCAGCAAGCGCCGGAAAGTGCGAGGATTCCTTTGGTTGCGTTCTGCGAGCCTTCCGGCTGAATTAGAAGCCGGTTGAACGCCGCCTGATAGACCTTTTGCTCATCAAAATCGGGGTAGTACTGCGGATACTGCTTTGCACTTGCGGCGGCTTGCGCGGCCTCTTGCTGCGCAAGCGTGCTCGCCTTGTCTGAAGTGTACTTCGGCTTTGTGTCCTTCGCGATCCACGCATCGAGAACGAAGCGGCCCAGCTTTTCACGATCGTCTTTGCGAAACAGAGAGCAGTACCGGCGCAGCGAAGGGTTCGCCTCCGCATCCTTCAGCCTGCATCCCTGCACAAGAAGCCACTCGACAATTCTGGGCGGGACGGGCTTGCGGGAATCGGTCCACCTAACCTTGGGCAACTGCGCAAAAGGAAACCATTCGAGCTCTGTTGGGATTCCCTTCTTTAGTCCCTTTTCCGCTTCCTGCTCCAGGAGATTCACGTCGAGAAGTTCCTCAAGGCTTACGCCCAGCGCTTCAAGCGTTCGAATCTGCTCATCGCGTACGATTTCGCTTTTCTCCCTTGCAAGGGCGGCCCTCAACGCCGGAATGGCGGGCTCGTACTTCAGGTTTGCAAGCCATTCCGCCGCAGCGAGCCGAGCGTCCAGTTGCTTGCTTCCGACGGCGGAGACAATTCTTTCTTCTTTGCCGGGAAGCTTGTCGAGGCACCGTTGCGCAAGGGGCCGCTCGGTCTTGCTTGGACCGAGCGCAATCTCCCATAGCATAGGGATCAAGCGGGCCGGGAGACGCGGAAACAGGTTAAGAATTCCAAAAGTATGCTGGCGGGGATCCTTCTCATAGTGAAATATCTCGGATCGATCTTGCGGTATCGGTATCAGCCCGAGCGATTCTTCGAGAAGATGAGGACGTTCGGCAAAGTATGGCCAGATCGCATCAGGATCGGAACAAAGAAACGGGGAGTCCGCATAAGCACTATGCCTTATCAAGCCCTCCCCTATCAGGCCAGTGTCAAGACCGATGGTGCGCATGGAAGCGGCGAGGTGTCGAAGGTCGATGGGCTGTTTGCGCGCATTCTGATAGTGCAGAAAAGCTTGCGACCATCCATAGTGGATAGACCACCGTTGCCACCTCCTTGTATCTTCATTCTTCTGGCGTCCAGATAAGAGCAGACACCAGCGCACCAAATGAATCAGTTCAAACTTCGGATGCGCCGCAAACTTTTGCAGAATCTGATACGAGGTTCCGGCCCACGAATCGATGACTCTAGGCCAGGACTTGTCCTGTGTGACCTGAAAGTCCTGAAGCTCTTGATAGAGTCTGTCCACAGTGTCTGGAGGGACGGGCTGCCGAGTCTTGTTTTGCTTTTGTGCCCACTGGTTGTTGGCAAACTCTGCTGCCGCTTTTCGTTCGAATTCCTCGATACAGGCGCGCAGATCTTCCAGCACCTCTTTGTCCAAGGGCGCCTTCACCGGCACATCGGGAACCGGCTGAAGTCCGAAATCCTCTGGTGTTTCCGAGGCTTTCGATCTCCGTTGCCCCGGGTTGGAGAGCAACTCGCGAAGGACATCTGCGACTTTAGAAGCCTTCTCGGTTTCACCACGTTGGGAAAGAAAAGCGCGCACGTCTGTGCCGCCCAGGTGCGCAAGCAGGCGCACTGAGTTATACCGCTCGTCACTGGAACCCTTGACTGCGCTTGTTTCGAGAAGTGGGCGGAACAAGTCAAAGTGAGCCTTCACGATAGGTTCTGCGTTTTCCCGCACCTCTTTCGAGCCCGAGATTGCGAGCAGCGCAATCTCCTCAGCGAATAGCTCGGTGGGAACCTCCAGAGCCTGGAGCGCCGCCAATGTGTAAGCCCTTGCCGCGGAGTTGGACTGGCTCAGGCCTTGCCGGACAACGTCAGGAAAGCGCGAAATCACGGCAGAGAAGCCGTCCAGCGAGCGAAAGTAAGTGTAGGGTAGCGGAAGCCAGGATTGCGGCTTCCACTTGGCCTGTGCGTCCTGAACGAGAAGGGCTCCCGAGACGAGGACGGAGTGGTCTGCTCCCTCTGCTGAGACCATCTCTTCCACCATCTTTGCGGGGAAACTCTTCTCACCCTTGGGAGCGACTCTGTCTAGGAGCCAGAGAAAACTTATGATCCAATCACAGCGCCCAGCGAAACCGGGGACAGCAGCCTGCCCGTAGGGTTTACTGCGCCCATACGCCGCATCGTAGGCAAGGGCGAGGCGAACGAACAGATCGGGATCCTGGGGCAGCGTCTTCACAAAGGCGCTGTAGCTTCGAGTCTGTTCGGTGGACCATCCGTTAGATGCGTAGCAGCGATTCCCCCTGCTCGCCTGCAAATCCTGCAAGGCACGCCGGTCGTCTCCTTGCACAACGAAGCGCGAAAGCCGGCTGGCGATACCAGGCACACCTTTCTTGGCATCTTCAAGAGGTGCAAAATGCTTGGTCAGAGCAGAGACGAGTGCTGCCTGCTGTACAGCCCCAATCCCACTTTGAACCTTGTCTTTCAGCCAATCGAGCATGATCTTCGCTCTGCCTCGGAAGTTGAATGAGTTTTACTGACACCTGATTCTCGCAGTGTAGCCTTCCCAATGCAACGGTCGACGCGCCGGAACCTCCTATGCCAGCTGCTCTTTGACTGACTATGCCCCTAAGATGAATTGTCGGGCGAGATGAGCGCGAAAAAATGCTCGACATGTTCAGTCTGCTGCGATTTGTCGATCCCAGGGCGTCTGAAAGTACTCGGTTGGCGAGAACAGATGCGCCTCCGCGCTGATCGACCAGGTCAGTCCTAACTGTTGACTCCGATTGGTGGGTCGGCAAACCTGACCCGACGTGAGCTGGCTCACATTGTGTCCGAGCCGGCGGTTATTCCTGCTACAGTGCTCTAAAAAACAATTTGGAAACGATCACGCGACTCAAGCGCCCAAAACGCTCTCGAATCCGTCTACCCGTCAAGAAATGTTCCACACTCTGGGTATAACGGGCTCAATCGGGCCGGAATTCTTCTGTGCTAGGATAGCTAACCATGATCCCTCGGGCAGCCTTACTTGTTTCGATTCTGCAGTTTGCTTTGAGCTCATTCGCCCAGGGCCAGGGCGTCCAACCCCGCCAGCAGGCCGGAAGGGTAGCAGTTGAGCCGCAGGTACTGGAGGCCGGGGCCAAAGCTACGCTTGAGAAGGACACTATTCGGGTGATGCTGCCTCTGAGCGCAGTGCCAGACCCCGGAGCGAGAGTTGTTGTCTGGCTCGCCTCCCCAAAGGATGTGCGAAGCGGCGAGACGGTTGCCACCGTAAACACGAATGGCCGGGCGGCTTCGGCGATTCTTCCCTGGCCAAAGGACGCGCGCGGGGCTCGCGAGGAAGATATCGGCTGGTACCGAGTTGGATATCGCGTCGACCTGAACGAAACTGAGCGCTCGCACGGAGTGCTTTCGGTTGGAGCGATCACGGCCAACCTTATGGAACTGCGACTGGCCTACCCAAAGTTGATTGCACAGGGCCATGCTCTGAGCGCACGGGTCATCGCCGTCAACCCGGTGACCGGGAAGGCCCTACCCCGTGTGAACCTCAAGGCGACACTCTCTGACGATGAAGACAACTCCAGGAAAGAGAGCTTCACTCGCGTGGCGACGACCAGACGCGATGGAGAGGCGATCCTGACCTTTGCGCCCCTGGGCAAGCCGGGCAACTCGCTGGATCTGACCGTTGAGGGAACGCTCACAGGAGAGGGCGGAGCGCTGGTACGGGACTCGGTGAACGGAGATGTGGAGGTGATGGACCTGGGAAGCATGCATGTGGAGATGGACAAACCGCTGCACAAGCCGGGAGAGACCGTCCATCTTCGTGCGCTGGCCTTCATAGACGGTGGCCGCGCCGCCGCAGACAAACCCGTCACTGTGACAGTCACAGACCCCGACAACAAGACCCTTGCCAAGGCCTCGCTAAAGTCGAACCGTTTCGGGATTGTGGCCTACGACTGGGAGACTACCGAGCAGACCGCGACCGGCGACTACGAAGTGAAGTTCGATCTGGATAACGTGACGGGCGGCGGCGGTGATGCCACGCAAGAAGTCAGAATCCAGCGCTACGAACTGCCTGAGTTCAGCGTAATGGCTACGCCCGACCGCGCCTTCTATCTTACCGGCGAAGAGCCGAAGGTAGTGATTCACGCCGGATACCTCTTCGGCAAGCCGGTTGCCGCCGGCAGCGTGCGGCTGGTGCGCGCCGACGATGCGGAGTGGAACTCAAAGACGGGGCGCTATGACGAGCCGAAGGAAGTTGAGGACAAGGCGCAACTGGACGCAAATGGCGATGCCACGGTAACCCTGAAGGTGACGGATGAGTTCGATCAGCTCAAGAGCGACACATGGGAGCGCTTCCGAGACGTGAAGTACCGGGCGATGGTGACTGACGCAACAACCGGCCGCACCGAACCGCGCAACTTCGCGGTACGGCTGACCAAAGAACCCGTCCACATCTACCTTAACCCGATTGGATCGAGTGAGCGCGAGGGAGAGTACCTGATTTCAACCTCCTTCGCCGACGGAACGCCGGCCCCTTGCCGGGTAACGCTGGATTGGATGGACGCGCAGTCGCGCGCTACCAGAGCCATGACGGTGAAGACGAACCGCTATGGGCTCGCCAAGGTGACACTGCACTTTCCGTCAAAGGCAACCGGTGAGGAAAATAATCGGCCCAATATCCGCGTCACGGCTCGCGATGCGGAAGGCAGAGTCTCCCACTTCGACGATCAACTATGGACGGGCGCTAGCGAAGGAATCTGGCTCTCTCTGGCGCACACGCTGATGCGGCCGGGGGAACCTATCGAAGGAACCATCCACGCGAGGCCCGGAACCAGCGTGGATATCGATATCCTTTCGGAGACAGCGGTTGTTGGGCACTGGCAGATCAGGATGAGCGGCGAGGAGCAGCCGTTCACTATTCCGACGAACCCGGCCTTCCACGAGCTCATCACGCTCAGGGGATACAACCTGCGGGACGAAGCGCGTGAGCGTCGCTGGTACGGGGAAAGAGACGGCACTGCGCGCTCGGTTCTCTATCCGGAGGATCGCTCGCTGAGCTCTGGCGTCAAGGGTCTGGCGGCTTCCTACGCACCAGGCGCGAAGGTCTCTACCTGCTCCAAGACCGTGACGAATACGGCGTATGGATGAGCGGCCAGGCAACCGTACGCGTGCTGAAGGCACTTCTGCCGGTCGCGCTTCGTCAGCTTCAGGGATCCGCTACTGGCGACTTTGCCCTGACGGTGAACGGCAAGCCTCTGAGTGGAGAACTCGCCGGTGCTCTCAAGGTCGATAGCAAACTCCTCGATGCGCCTCGCAGCATCGATCTTTCCGCGATGATCCATGGCGGGACAAACACGCTTGAGTTTGCGGGAACCACCAACGCGACCTTTGCCAATGCGCAGATCACCGCCTGGCTCTATGTACCCTGGGCACAAAATGCGGCTGCCAAGACGGAAACAACCGTTCCCGGCAAGAGCTTTGGATTGGACTTTGGCTACACCTGCGACGCAGCGAATGCCAGTGTCGGTCAGGCGATCAACTGCACCGTGAGCGCTCGGCGTTTCGGGTCCGAAGGCTACGGCATGATGCTGGCCGAAGTTGGCCTGCCGCCCGGCGCAGATGTGGATCGCGTTTCGCTCGGTAAACTGCTCGACTACTGGACAATCAGCCGCTACGAGTTGCAGCCCGACCGGATTGTCTTCTACCTCTGGTCATCTGTTGCGGAGGGCGATAGATTCAGCTTCCGCTTTACGCCGCGCTATTCGATCCACGCGAAGGCAGCGCCAGCCAAGCTGGTCGACTACTACAATCCGGATCTCAGCGCGGTCATTGCTCCCCAGTACTTCGTCGTGAGCCCAATGCCCCATCAATAGTTACTCCTCAATACGTATCAGGGCTTCCTGCAGCGCCTGTGGCGAGGACGCTGGCTCGATGAGATTGCGTTGTTTCAGGGCCATTACGATTCCTGTTGCCTCGCCGCAGGCACCCGGCTGCCCCGATGCCCGACTGAGTCAGCCCTCAGGGCAGCTCATGACCATCAATACCACTCTTGATGGCCGGTCTCGTCGTTAACCATTGGCGAAGCACAACCTTACCGATGCATGTGACTTGGTCGGCAGAGCCGGGATAAACGCTGCGGATGATAAGACGGATGGTTTCGGCCTTTCCGGGGTACGGCGGGAGATCGATCCATTCGTACGCCTTGTGCGATTCAGGCCAAGGGAAGGTGAACTCATCGGGAAAGAGAGCCTGGCGAGTGTACCTGTCGTTGACAACTACCTCAATCGCTTTGATGCGAGCGGAGCTGAACCAATCCTGTTCCTTGGAGCCGCAACCGGGGATGATGCCAACCTGGTCGATGTGGTCGGGCTTGGTGATCTCAAGAGAGAGGGCATCTCCAACTCCGGGAGTATGCGGGGTGTGCCATGCTGTGTCGGGAAGGCTGGAAGCGACATGCGATGCAGAGAACTCCGGCGAAGCTGCTTCGCCGTGGGGGACGAAATGGGAATGGAGGTAGAAGTATTTCCCACATTCCGCGGTGTAGAAGCTCAAATTCTGCGCGTCGGGGTCGGGGTTCTCCTCGTAAACAGCAATGGTTGAGAAATGGTTATTCAGGTTTATCACGATGTCGTCGGCGCGGGTGGGCTGCTCGCAGCCCGGGAGGTGCCCCTGAGGCTTCGTGCGGACATGGAGAAATCGAGCATTCGCACGGGCAATCGGGAGAGAGCGATTCGACCCGTCCGGTCCAATTTCAGCAGTTCTACAGACGTCCTCAATTGTTTGTTGAAGAAAGCCACGATTCGGCATACCTCTGTGTGGCAGGACCGCGCCAAGTCGCAGACACCATCTCCACTACCATCGGAAAAGTCTTTCTAACCAATTGATTTATATGTAACTTATCAATTATTAGAGCTAAAGCAAGGATTATTTCGTTGACATCTGCTGGGGCGTATCAAGATAATTTTGTTCACCCAAGAGGTCTGACCACATTTGCTCGCAAATCGTTTTCCGCGGATGCTATGGCGTCCAGCCCTCTCGATTCGCAATTAGCCAAGAGTTGCTCCCGGAGATTCATCATGCAGCCTCAATTTAGCTACGCCTCTGCAATCCTGCCCATTCTGAGCCTGTCCTTACTGCTTAACGCCGGAGCACAGACTCCGGCCGTGCCGCCGATGATGGTGCAGGTTCCGTATGTAAGCCTTGCCGCTGGCAACACGCCGGGTGGCGTGGCGTCAACCTCAAAGGCTGCTGCTTGTACAGGTTATGCCGACGCCGCGGGCAACAATTATGGCGATGGCTGCCCGGCCAATCAGGCGGGTGTCGACACCCCCTGGGGTGTGACCGTCGACAAATGGGGCAATGTCTACTTCTCGGACGAGACCCATATCTACGTTCGAGTGATCTATGCTGGCGCAACTACGGTGAACGGCGTGGCGAATCCAGCTACAACCATGATTCCAGCTGCGAACGCTTCACTTGGAATCACCACGCCCTTGGTAGCAGGCGACGTGTATGCACTGGCAGGCGGCCTGACCGCTGGGACTGTGACAACCTGCAACGGGGGCGGCTCAGCTCTGAGCGTAGACGGCAGCGGCTGCCCGGCTACCGATTCGTTTCTAAAAGGACCTTACGGGCCGGCTGTCGACAGCGCAGGCAATGTTTTTATTGTGGATAAGAGCATCTCGTTGGTCTATGTGGTGATCGCCAATGCCAGTAGCAAGGCAGCTCAGTTGGTAACGCTGGAGAACCCCTCGGTCACTTCGCCAAAGGTTGGCTACATCTACGCCATTGTCAACGGAGGTGGCGGGTACACCGACGGTGTACTTGCTTTCGGTGGCAAAGTCCATGGGCCCTTCGGTGTCGCTGTCGATGCCAATGAGAATGTGTACATCGCCGATGGGACAAACAATCTGGTTCGGATGATTAACGGACCGGGTGTCACCAATTCGTCCGGCACAAGCGGCATTTGTCCCGCGAATAGCTGCGCTCCGGGAGTCATCCATACGATTGCAGGTCTATACGCCACATGCACCAGCAGCAGTTGCACCGCGCTGGCCGGCGTGCCAGCCGCAAACATATCGTCTCTCGGCACTGGTTTCGACGCGCCGATGGGGATTGCGGTGGATGCCAGCGGGAATGTCTATATCGGCGACAACAGCGCGGGCACGGCGACCGTTCCTGCGACCGTCCGAGTGATTTACGCTGGGGGCGCAAACAACCCCGTGGCCAACTTGATCTGCATTGAGAACAGTTCCGCCTCCTATTGCGGTGCTACGCCTTCTCTGACTGCGGGGTTTGTCTACACGATTGCCGGCAGCGGGAACGCGGGTTCTTCAGGCAAAGGCGCCGGCTTATTGGCCACCAATTCCGGAGTCGCCTTTGACAGGATTGAGGGTCTCGGGCTCGATAGTCACGGCAATATCTACGTCATGGACTTTGGCAGCCACAGCGAGCTTGCCGAGGTTAACGCGGACTCAGGGATTCTGGTCTTCCTATCCGCGGATGGAGAGCCATCCTCAACCGCAAAGTATACGGTCGGAGATTTCTGCTCGAATAACTCGGCCACCGGCTCAGGGCCGACAGCGTTGGACGAATACGGCGACGGCTGCCCAGCCCCGCAGAGCAACACCACCAACGGGGAAGGAAATATCGGCGTCGATCCCTCCGGCAACCTCTACTACGCCGACAACGGCGACAACCTGATCCGCAAGTTGACCTTCAACAGCAGTTTCCCGGCAACCACTGTCGGCAGCGCGGCGCCCACGCAGAATCTTGCCTTTTTGTTGCTAACTGGCTCCACTGGCGATACGGTCAGCAGCGTATCGCCCGTTTCCGTAACCACACAGGGAATTTTGACCGGCTCGGAATTCACCGATGCGGGAACCGGCGATACCTGTAGCGGCTCCACAACCTTGGCGGGCCTCACCGGCTCCAGCACCAACACGGCAAGCAGTGTCTGCATTGTCCCGGTCGTCTTCAAGCCGGTGAAGGCAGGCGCGCGCAGCGGCGCCGTGCAAATTACCGGCACCATCAGCAGCACCAGCCATCTGCTGGGCGCCGTCTACCTGAACGGGATCGGCAGTGGCGTGGAACTGGCCATCGATCCAGGGACAAGTTCCACGCTGGGCAGCGGCAGCGAGCCTCAGGGCGTGGCTACCGACTCGGCGGGCAACGTCTATGTTGCCTACGCCAATGGCACCGTCTACCGCACACCGAATGGCGGCGGCACGCCAGTCGAGATTGGCGGCGGCCTCACCGCTCCGCATCAGGCAGCTATTGACGGAGCAGGCAATCTGTACGTAGCCGACTCCGGGACCAACGAGATCGCTGAATTTGCCGGGGCCAGCACCAGCAGCAGCGTGATTGCGGCGACGGCGCTCGTCAGTGGACTTGCCAGTCCCAAGGGAGTAGCGGTCGATGCATCGGGCAACCTGTACATTGCCGAAACAGGCAACGTACTCGTGCAGCCCATCGGCAATGGCGTGCAGACAGTGTTGGGCAGCGGCTTTACGACCCCTGTCGCCGTTGCCGTCGATGCCAGCGGCAACGTCTATGTAGCTGATACCGGTCTGAATGAAATAGAAAAGCTTACGATCGCCAATGGCGCAGTGACGCAGCAATCTACAGAGACGCTTCTTTCTGGCTCCGCGCCGGTGAGTGTGGCCGTGGATGCGGCCGGCGACATTTACTATGGCGATCTGTCTCATGGTGACGTTGTAGAGGTCCCGGTCAGCGGCACGACCGCAGCCCTGGCGAGCGGATTCACCTCTCCCGGCGGCGTCGCGCTCGATCCAAACGGCAACCTCTATGTGGCTGATAGCGCCAGCGCCTCCGGCTTCAGTTTCTTGAACCGCACAGCCGCCACGCTGCCGGCCATTTCCAGGGGCACAACAAGCGACTCAACGATCACGAATATCGGCAATGTGAGCTATAGCGGCGGAATCTCTGCCAATTCGGACCCCACTGCTTCGACCGACTTCACGTTCACAGCCGGTTCCAGTAATGGATGCAATACACCTGCGTCGTTCACGTTGTCCGCCGGAAACAATTGCGAGCTGGCCGTTACCGCCAATACAGCGACCGCCACCGATACTGTTTCTTTCAGCGGCAGCACTTCGACTCTGGCGCTCAGCAGCCTGCCCGCGGTGCTGGTCATTACCACGACCACGTTGAACATTCCAACCACCAGCATTACCTATGGCGCCGCCATCACGGGCACGGTGACGGTTACTCCGCTTTCGGGCAACGTCAACCCCACCGGCACGGTCACCTTGCTTTCAGGTGCGACGACGCTCGGTAGCTGCACGCTCGCCAACTCTACGGGAGCCACCAGCGCTTGTAGCTTCTCACTGAGTGGCGTTTCCGCAGGCTCTCCCACGCTGACTGCGAATTACGGCGGCGATGGCAACAACGCCGCCAGCCTCTCAAGCGGCACCATCGTGAACATTGCCCAAGCCTCCACTACCACCACACTCAGCGTGCCGATAACCAGCATCATTGAGGGTTCTGCCTTCACTGGTACTGCGTCGGTTTCACCCATTGCGGCCCCAGGGACCGTCTCGCTGTATTTGGACGGTGCTGCAACGGCTGTTACTACCTGCACGCTCTCCAGCGGAACCTGCTCCTGGTCGTTGAGTGGCGTCGTCCTTGGTTCTCATTCATTGACAGCCACCTACGCCGGCAATACGAATTACGCCGCCAGCAGCACCGCGGGCGGCACTGCCATCAGCGTGACGGCACCCCCGCATGCCCCGGCTGTGGCAACCGGCGACTGCCGCACCGTCACTGAGCCATCCTTCCCAGCTGTATGCGCACAGCTCAACGCGGCGCTGACCTCGGTCAACGACGACCTACCCACCTCGGTCGACGCTGTTGTCACGAATCCAGATGGGGCGCGCATCCAGGCCGCACTCAATAGCTGCTCGGCCAGCAATCCCGGCCAGGCGGTTGAACTCTCAGTAGACGGAGCCGGACACAACGCGTATCTCACCGGACCGCTCTCCATGCCTTCAAACGTAACGCTGCTGGTTGATCCTGGCGTTATCGTCTACTTCTCACGGAACGCGCAGGATTACGACAAAGTCGCCGGCACGCACACCTGCGGCACTGTTAACTCTGCCAGTGCGACCAAGTCCTGCCTTCCGCTGATCGACGTTCCCGACGCGTCGACGAATGTGGGCATCATGGGCTACGGCAAGCTGGACGGCCGCGGCGGCGATGTGCTCATCAACGCCATCGCGCCCTATGCGGGTCAGAGCTGGTGGGGCCTATCTTCTATCGCCAACAGCGGCGGCAATCAGCAGAATCCGCGCTTCATCCAGATGGACACCGGTTCCAGCAATATCACGCTCTACAAGATCACGGTGCGCAATTCGCCTCTCTTCCACGTCTCCACAACGGGCGCCGTATCGGGCTTCACCGCGTGGGATATCAAGATCGTTACGCCCACTAGCTCGCGCAACACCGACGGCATCGATCCCGGCAACGCAACGAACTTTACGATCACGCACTCCTGGATCTCCGATGGCGACGACAATGTCGCAGTAGGAGCTTCCGGCACAACGGCTCCCGCCGCGAACATCTCAGTCACCAACAACCACTTCTTCGCGGGGCATGGCGAGTCGATCGGCAGTAACACCAGCGCGGGCGTGAGCAACATCCTCTTCGACGGCAATATGTCTTCCGGCAACGGAGTCGCCGGCAGCGGCAGCTCCATCAACAATGTTGCCGACAGCAACTCATCTGGCCTTCGCATCAAGTCCGGATACGATCGCGGCGGCTTGGTCACCAACGTCCAGTATTCGAACTCGTGCTATCAGGACCACAAGGCGGAGATCGTCTTCAGCCCCAACTACGAGGCCACAACCGGCACCGAGTCGCCCAACTTCAACAACATCCTGATGCAGAACCTAACCTTCCTCACGGCGGGAACGGCGCAGTTCACCGGCACCAGCAACAACGGCTCCGTCTTCCCGCTGCAGGTCACCATGGACAACGTGAGCTTCCCCGGCACGTATCCCTCTTCGGAGTTCAGCCCCGCGCCGACCAATGCCGCGCTGACCTACGGTCCAGGGCAAGTGTCCGCGGATTTTGTTACCGACTACGCAACCTTCGCCGGCGCGAACGGCAACACCGTGACCAGCAACATCACGGTATCGACCTTGTTTCCGCCCGCGTGCAGCTTTACCTACATTGCGCCGGAGCTGACCGGGCCTTCAGGCCTGCCGCAAACCCTTACTTCCGGCCAGAACGCGACGGCAGTTGTCATTCTGACGCCGACCGTCGGTGGCGCCGTCTATCCTACCGGCACGGTTACGCTGACTGACGCTTTGACCAGCAGCACGACGACGGCAACGCTGACGGGAACCACCGACACCATCTCGATTCCGCTGGGCGCTCTCTCGGTGGGCACACACACCTTTACCGCGACGTACTCGGGCGACAGTAACTACACGCTAACGGGCGGCCAGACTGCCTATTCGACAGCGGGCCCGTATGTGATCACCGTCAATGCGGGCAGCCTTGGCAGCACGACTACGGCTTTGTCTGGCGTCCCCAGCTCTACCAGTTTTGGAACATCGTTTACCGCAACGGCCACTGTCACGGGCAGCAACCCCACCGGCACGGTGCAGTTCATCGTGAGCGGCGGCGGCGCAGTGGGCGGTTATGTCTACGCCACCGCGGCCCTGGCCTCAGGCACGGCTTCGGCCAGCATCAGCCTGCCTTACAGCACCACGCCTTATTCGATCACCGCCATCTATACCGGCGATGCCGTGAATGCGGGCTCTACGTCGTCCGCCGCCGCGGTCACCATCACCCAGGGCATTACCGTCACCGCATTGTCTGCGAATACGACGACCACCACGCTGGGCCACCCGGTCTTGTTGACCGCAACCGTTTCCTCGTTGGCTGGAACCCCCACGGGAACGGTCAACTTCACTTATTCCATCACCAGCGGGGGCACCCAGATATCGCTTGGCTCCGCCGCATTGAGCGCCGGAACCGCCGCGGCCGCAGCCGATTTGCCGCTGGGCACGGACTACGTGACGGCTACCTATGTGGCCAGCGGAAGCTTTGCCGGATCGACTTCAGCGGCCATGGCCATCACCGTCAACACGCCCACGATCATTGGGCTGTCCAGCAGCCCGATTGCACTGCCTTACATAATGACCAACATCGCGGGCGGCTCGGGGCTGGCGATTCCCAGCAGTGGCAACATGGCCTGCACCGGCGCCACCGATAAATACGGTGACGGCTGCCAGGCTACCGCCATCGGCTTGACCGCGAGCGACGATCTGCGCGCAGTGGTCGCCGATCCGTTTGGCAATGTCTACTTCTCCGACACCAGCGCGGCGCTGGTACGCCGCATCGCGCCCAACGGCATCATCAGCAACTTCGCGGGCCGGGTTACGGGCACGGCCTGCGTTCCCACCGCAACCACCGGCTGCACGTCCACACTGGTCAGCATCGGCAAGGCGCGCGGCGTTGGAACCGATGCGGCAGGCAACATCTATATTGCTAACTACACCGGTAACCAGGTATTCGAGGTCAAGGTCTCAACCGGCCTGACATATCTCGTTGCGGGCACAGGCACTTCTGGATCGACCGGAGACGGCGGAGCAGCCACGTCCGCTACTGTGAATTCGCCGCGTGGCGCATGGGGCGACACCGTCGGCAACATTTATATCGCCGACACCGGCAACAACAAGATTCGCGTCGTCGATACCGCGGGCAATATCCATACCTTTGCCGGTAATGGCACGGCCGGTTCCACTGGTGACAGCGGTCCTGCTACATCCGCCGAGATCAGCAATCCGCAGGGAGTGATTGCGGATGTGAACCTGAATGTATACATCGCCGACTCCAGCGGTGGAAGAATCCGTGTGGTCTGCGTCACGTGCGGAACGAATTCGCCTCTTGATAAGTTGCTGGCAAAGCTGGGCATCGCCTCGCCGGTGAACGGTGACATCTACACAATCGCCGGCAGCGGATCGACCTCGGCATTCACGTACACAGTGCCGGTGCTGTCCACAGGTGTGTCGATGTCACCGCAGAAGCTGGCCTTCGACACCGCCGGGAACCTCTACATCTCCGATGGCAACGCCTTTATCTGGTTCCTGGACTTCCATACCGGCTACCTGCGCGCGATTGCGAGCAATGCCGCAACGGTCTGCTCCAGCGCAACCGATGCCTATGGAGACGGCTGCCCGGCCACGCAGGCTAAATTTGGCGATGGCGGCAACGGCATCGGCGTAGGCGCGGACACGCAGGGCAACATCTACATCTCCGACACAACCAACGGGCTCGTCCGCAAGGTGATCACTGGCCTTGCGTCGCCATCGACCGCAACCTCGGCCACAGCGACGCGGTCTGTGCAGATCCACTTCACGGCCGGCGACACGCTGGCCAGCAGCAATGGGCTGGCCTACACATCGACTGAGTGGTCGCTGGGCGCGCCCGCATGCGCCGCGAACGCCGACACAACGAGCGATTGTCTGCTCACGTCGAGCTTCACCCCGGCGGTTCCAGGCGCGCGTTCCACGCCGCTCACCGTCAATAGTTCGCTTGCCAACACGGCTAACCTGGCGCTCACGGGAACCGGCCTTGGCGCTGGCTCAACGCTCGATCCTGCAAGACATCTTGGTTTTGGCGCCAACCTTCAGGTTGCCGGCATGGCTACCGACAACGCAGACAATGTCTATGTCTCCGATGCCATCAGCAAGAAACTGCTTCGCTTTGCTCCGTCGGCCCAGTCGCAGGGCGCCAGCGCTGCTTCCACAACCCTGGCAACGCTCACCGCGCCAGGCTCCGTTGCAGTTGATCCCCGCGGTTACGTTTACGTCGGCGACACCTCCACGGGCCTGATCACGCAGATCGCGCCTTCCGGCACGGCTTCAACACTGGCGCTTACGCTCACCACTCCCGCCGGTCTTGCCGTCGATGCGCTGAACAACCTCTACGTTTCGGATTCAGCTGCGAAGGCCGTCTACCAGCTTAACCCCCTCACCGGGGCAGTTCACGCGCTTGCAGTGGGAACGCTGGTCGCGCCTGCCGGCCTGGCCATCGATCCCTCCGGCAACCTGCTCATCACCGATCCTGGCGCGCCTGCCATCTATCGCTACAATCTGCAAAGCGGCGTGACCACCACGGTATCGTCCGCAGCCGTTAAACCCTCGGCCATCGCTACCGATGCCGCGGGCAACCTGCTCATCGCGGAT